>Ga0335084_10001595_pt1 | contig 21366 bp, 19 predicted proteins | sample Lox_Sample_44_FD_206721 | JGI IMG/M metagenome (GOLD analysis project Ga0335084, IMG submission 206721) | Soil microbial communities from Loxahatchee National Wildlife Refuge, Florida, United States - Lox_Sample_4.4 | ecosystem: Environmental > Terrestrial > Soil > Wetlands | place: USA...
GTCACCGGAGTAGCGTTTGTCATCCAGCCAGGTCGTCTCAGTGCCCCAATAGACGTCCTGATCCGGCTCCCAGACGTCCTCGCGACCACCTCCGAAACCGAACGTTTTGAATCCCATCGTTTCCAGGGCGACGTTCCCCGTGAGGATGATCAGGTCGGCCCAGGAAATCTTCCGGCCATACTTCTGCTTGATCGGCCAGAGCAGACGACGCGCTTTGTCCAGGCTGACGTTGTCGGGCCAACTGTTGAGCGGCGAGAAGCGCTGCTGGCCCCTGCCGCCGCCGCCGCGGCCGTCACCGGTGCGGTAGGTACCGGCGCTGTGCCACGCCATCCGGATAAACAGAGGGCCGTAGTGGCCGAAGTCCGCCGGCCACCAGTCCTTCGAGTCGGTCATCAGCGCCGCGAGATCCTTCTTCACGGCCGCCAGGTCGAGGCCCTTGAACTCTTTCGCGTAGTTGAAGTCCTCGCCCATCGGGTTGGACTTGGAGGAATGCTGGTGCAGGATCTCGAGCCTCAACTGGTTCGGCCACCAGTCGCGGTTCGCCGTGCCTCTACCGGTTGCCTGTTTGTTTGCTCCGTTCATTACCGGGGACTTGCTGTCTTCATCCATAATGTTTCCTCCTTTTGTTTATGCGGGATAATTCCTACATAGTTACAATTACTATTTGATAGCGAAAAAAAATGGAGTCACTCCTTCCTTTTCATCTGGCATGCGTTGCAGAGCCCCCTCAGTTCCACGTGGATGGAATTGACTCTTCCCATCGCTCCTACGCCACTCGGGGCTTGAAATTCATTCCAGGCTTCATTGTAGACATCTCCCATGAACCCGCATTCGCTGCAGACGAAATGGTGGTGTCGGTCCGTGTTGGCATCAAAGCGCGCTCTCTCATTGAAGAGTCCGGCACGAAGGATGATCCCTTTTTTTTCGAGCAGGCGGAGCGTCCGGTACACGGTGTCGAGCGAAATGGTGGGGAGCCGCTTTCGGACTCTGGCGTAGATCGTTTCCACGTCAGGGTGCTCATCCGTGCGCGCAAGCTCACGGTAGATTTCAGCTCGTTGGTGGGTCGCCTTGATGCCGTACCCCCGGCACCTTTCGGAGAATGCCCTGACTCGATTTTCAATCTCTTCGGGTTTGATTTTCACGGTCGGATAAGTTAGTAATTATTACTATCGAGTAATTATACTACATTTAGATAAGATTGCAAGAGCGAGATAGGAGCGTGGATTCTTTCTTGAGCTCAAGGGTTTGACATCTCGATGAATTGAATTTCAAGAAAACCAGGATGACTCATCTGCTATCTCCTTTTTCTTCCTTTAATGCTCTGGAGAATTCATGAACAGATGAATTTAAACAAATGCAAAAACGTCTTTAGATTCCTTCTCTGGATTATCTTTTTCACCACCTTTGCCTCGGAATTTGCAAAAATCGTCTTTGAACTCAATCCCCATTACGGCCACAGACCTCTTCAGATGGCAAACGCCTTTTTCTGGTCAAGCCTCTTTCTGATCGAAATACTCATGGCAGGCATTGTCGTTTATTTTCTGGTAAAATACCCGGACCGCCGAATGCGTCTTCTGATTCTCTCGGTATGTCATTTCTCTGTTATCCTGGTCCTGCCCATGGTCTTGAATAACTGGAGTTGGACATGCCTCCTTTATCCCTGGCCTCATTCCCTTCAGGCCTTTGATCCAGCAACCCCTCGATTGGCATCTTATCTCAGTGTTCTCATCGGGTTTATCTTAGTGCCTCTTATAACTTACAAGTGGGGTGCAAGAGGATTTTGTGGATACCTTTGTCCCCACGGGGCATTCTTTTGCGAGACTTACGGAAGGCTATTTGATTCCCACCCGGAGCGTCTCCATTGGCTGCGCCGCTTTGTCCCGCAGGCATACTTTGCCCTAATGGCTGTGGCACTTCTTCTTGTCATTGTATTGCCATCCTCTATTCTTCCCATTCGTTCGATACAGAAACTGGTGTACTTCTTTACGGCAGAGTTCTTTTACTTTGTCATAGGCATTCCGCTGCTGGGTGGGAGAAGTTACTGCCGGCTCATCTGCCCGATGGGATACTTCGTCGGGAGTTTGGTGAAATACAAAACAAAAAGAAAAACGGTCTTGTCTTCAATATAAGAGACTTCAGGGAAAACTACGAGGCCCCCATGAAAACGGAACGGAATCTATCTCTGTTGCATAAGTTCTGGCAATCGGAAATCATTGCCAATCGTCTTTACAGCTTTCTTGCCGCCCAATGCAAGGATAACGAGCGGAAAGAAATCATCTTGAGAATCGGAAAGATGGAACAAGGCCATGCAACGGTCTGGAATGGAATTGCCACGAAGGCCCACGGTGTCTCGTTCCGGTTTACCCTTTCCCTTCGGGCAAAAATCCTATCGGCAAAACTGCTTTCATTCCTCCTCCCTTTCACCATATTTATTCATTACATGGAGCACCAGGAGCGAAATGCGATTCTGGATTACTCCACGGTGCTTGAGGCGCACAAGGATGATGAACAGACCCGATCGATCATCCTGAATATGATCCGACAGGAAATTGGCCATGAATGGCATATGATGGAGCAGATTGCAGACAAGGAGTCCTACATTGCGAAGACCCGGGAGGCCCTGGATGCGATGACCGTGGGTATTATCGAGACGGTTGGGTTGGTCATCGGCCTCCTCGCCGCGCACTCCTCGACGCGGACGATCGGACTGACGGGGCTCATAGCCACAATCGGGGGTGCGATTGCGGTCATCTCCATCTCCTATGTCTCATCAAAGGCGACCTATGATCTGCACGAGGGAAAAACCCGGGAGATCCATGTAAAGAGAGAAATCAACCCGGCCGTCCTAAAACGGGAGCTGGAATTGGTTCTCATCGAGAAGGAGGTCGGAAGCGAAATCGTCAAGGCCATGATGGGGATCATCGGAGATGACACGGCCCTGCTGTCGAATCTGCTCAAATCGATAAAACTGGCTGGAGAGGTCGGCGTACCGACAGAGGCCATTAAGACCACCGGTCTGTTCTTTATCATTGGAGCACTACCAATCTTACTGCCCTTCTTTGTCGGGCAAGCATGGGATTCCGATCCGTGGATTCCCGCGGGGGTCGCCTTCTTCCTCGCTATTCTGACCATATCCGGCGCCGGGTTCTTTGTCGCGGTTCTGTCAGCAAAGAAAATACTTGTGAAGATTGCCCACAGTATATCCGTCATCATGGGAACATGCGTTGTGACCTACCTGGTCGGTCTTGCAGCCCGCATCTTCTTCGGAATTGAGGCGGCACATTGATTCGCTTATCCGGGCGGACCACAAGGGGTATGCGACGATGAAGGGTGAGAGCCCACATGGCTCTGGATAATTGACATAACCAGCAGGGGAACCTCCTCAAAAAGCCCTTGCTCGACTTATTGACTAATGAAATCCCTTCTGGTATAAAATGATTAATAAACTAATTAGTTCAACCAGGAGAAAATCATGGCGACTAAATCGGCAACGAAACTGGTCGATGCCCTTTCCGCCCGGACTCATTTTGGGGAAATGATGGAAGAAGCGGAGAAGGAAAAGACCCGGTTTTTGGTGAGCAGGCGGGGGAAACCGAAAGTGGTCATTCTAAGTGTTGAAGACTATCTGAAGAACGTTGTAAAACAACCTGAGATTTTGACCACCATTCAACTCGGCGCACAGAAAGCCGGGCTGGATAAGATGAGCGACGAAGAAATTGAAGGCGAGATTGCTTCTTACCGCCGGTCCAAGTCCAAGAAATGACCTCTCTGCATGCTCAAGCTCGTCATTGATACCAACGTCGTTATCTCAGCACTTCTCAAACAGGAGAGCAATCCCGCCCTAATTATGTCGCTCATCCTGAGGGGGATCTGTACACTTTGTTTGACTGAAAAGATCTTCGTAGAATACGAAGAGGTTTCAGGCCGGGGCAAGTTCAAGAAGTTGGACCAGGCCAGCGTCAGGGAATTCCTGTCGGCACTCAAAAGGAGGGCCTTATGGGTCGTCCCGGAGATCCCCGTTGACGGCATAACTAAAGACCCGGATGACAATGTCTTTTTGGAATGTGCTTTAGAATCCAAGGCTGACTTCCTGATCACCGGAAACATTCACCATTTCCCCGGGAAGAAATTCCACCACACCTCGATTGTCACTCCTAATGAATTCGTTTCCCACGCGGTGAAACTCATCAAGTAGGGAATCAAAATTTGAAAGTGGGGAAAAAGTGGAAAACGAAGATAATACTGATTATCGGTTGATCATCTAACAATTTGAAATCATAGAGCCCACTGACGACCTCGCTACCGATTTCTAGTCAGTGGTTCTCCTTGCCTTAATTTGCACATTATGTCCAACCGTAGCCAAAAAGGGTCACTTATACGATCCAATTCTTCATTTCTGAGATCCGATTCTTTTTAGAACCATAATAATTTTGAAGAGTTAGTTGTTGTAATCGGCGTTAATTGTTGGCATCCAGAATGCACGTCATAGATTTGGGTTGAAATAAATAGTAAGCGACAAAGCCAAACCACGAGCAATCGTGGGACGGAAAACCACGGGTCCCCCAGGGATCGCCGGGTTGCCGAAGCAAGGGATACTGAAAAGGCCCGTGGTCAGTTTGACACGGGCCTTTTTGCGATTGAAGGATACCAGGAAAAAGGAGGAGCAAGAGATAGAGGGGGCGGGCCGTGAAAAGGATATTCAGATCATTCCGGCGCTTGAGGGCGGGAGGTCGTCGCTCCCGTCTCGTGACTCTATTCTTGCTCTGTTCATCGTGTTTCCTTCTCTCCCTTACCGCGGACGACTATGTGGAATGCAGTGACCCTCTTCCCGATGAGCCGATGGATATTCCCGGGTTGATGGAGAACCCGGTGACCGACGTAGACATTCGTTTCCTGAACGCCATTTTCCTATTCTTGGAGTTTAATCAGCCCTCAAGCCATCCTAACCAATTGAATCATTTAATAATTAATCGCGCAATCACCTCGAAGGTTCTCCAGTCAACGGTCATCCGCATTTAAATCTTCTCTTTCCTGCGAAATCACCTAAGTCGGGGTTCCCCACCTTAAACAATAACGGGGGCGGTGGTTATCGGGCCGTCTTGTTACAGGGTTGAAAGGAGAGGCTTATGAAAAAGAAACTCCGGATCATACGATCGTGCAACGGATGGGAAGCGGTCTTCTTTTCTTATGATAATGGAGAGCTTTTCTCTGAACCCGTTGTCTGTTGGGCCTTGGTGTCCGAAAGGCCATACGTTGAGAATGGCGAAGACGAAGAAAGATATATCGAAGGACAGGTATTGATCGATAAAGGAACCGATATCGGTGGAGTTAATGACCTGCCTGACAACATCGGTTTCTTAGGATATCTGAATACCGCGTTGCCGGAAGAAGAAATAAAGGAGCGGATGGCGTACTTTAGAGACCAGGCCAAGCAATTGATGGAGATAAGGAGATCAGGTCATCTTCCTGTCGATAGAATTTAAGAGAGAGTGTTGTCAGTGAGTCCTGGATTCAATCTGCGGGGATCATCCACTTTCTCCACGGGGGCGACTCTTTTACTTGAGGAAAGGAACCGGATTGTTCTCCTAAGAGGACTACTCAAACGGCCTCGTCTCTGTCTCCATGGTGCGGATCATTTTTCCGCCATCCCCCAATTCTGCGACAGACTGTCGCAGAATTTCGGCAGCATCCGGTTTCGCCCATCCTGGCAATTCGGCCACAGCTTGTGGCCAAATTGCTTCATCGGCGTACGCAAGATAAAAGCGTTTCATGTCCCATACATTGCGGGGCGAAAAGCCATTGATCTGAGGAAACGCACGCCGCAAGTCCGCCGAAACCATCTCCACTACCGATTCTCCCCAGCCAAGTGCCTGTTGTTTCTCGACGATCGCGCGCCCGACGTCCCAGTAGAGCAGGATCAGGTCGCGGTTCACAGCTCGTGCCGCTGAGATCCGCGCTGCGGTGACGCGTGCTTTCAAATCTTCGATAAGCTGCCGGTATTCCGCAGTGGTTAACATAGTCGTGTCGGCGATTGTCTTCATTCGGCCAGGCCTATCAGCAATGACTCTGCCTCCTTCTCCAACCCCCGGAAAAAAAAGTTGGTTCTGAAACAACTTATTCCCGGAGAAACCGCGACTGTCTTTCGTGTCGGTGTCAGCTTTGAATAGATAGCCCTATCGATCCAAAACTCTTATTACCCTTTTTTTTACCCTCTTTTAGAGGTAATACCCTTTCTTCTCCATGGAGCGCCCGGCCCCCGACCTAAACACTCCACCCGCCCTGACTTCTGCAAATCCCTTAGCACCTTTCGTATCATGTCCCTGCTCACCCCCGGACAGGAACGCTCAAGATCGGAAACCACAAAAGACTTTGAAAACCTCCGGATCGCCGTTTCTACGAGTTCCGTTTTTGAGCCTCTGGGTCCTTTTATCTGACCTACCCTTTCCTCGAACTCCCGGTAAGCAGTCTTCAAGGTATAAAGAACAAAGTTTATGTAAGGCCATGGATCGTGTTTGCTTGTGTGCCAACTTTCAGAACTTTGTTCTAATGTTTCGTAGTACCGGTCCTTATTCTGCTCGATGAGGCGCTCAAGACTAATATATCGACCTACTTCATATCCGAGATGGTAACACTGGAGTAGCAGCAACAAACGCGAAACTCTCCCATTTCCATCGCGAAATGGGTGAATGCAAAGGAAGTCAAGATTAAACCCTGCCATGGCGATCAGCGGATGAACCCATTTTTCAAGAAGGCAACGATCCCACATCTTGATCAATTCGCGCATGAAGGATGGGGTCTGAGTCGCTTCAACGGGTTTGAATCGTACCCGCTCGCGTCCGTTTGGATACCTCTCGAGGATATCGCCGTCTTTTTCCTTATATTTTCCCGAATCCCATATCTCACCCTTGCAACGGCGGTGGAGATTCAGGATCGTCGCTTCAGAAATCGGGAGTTTCTTCCCCTGCTCATGGATGAGTCTCAGTGCGTCTCGGTACCCTCTTACCTCTTCCTCACTCCGATCGCGTAGACGTGGTTTACCAAGAATGATTGTTTTAACGCGTGCCTGATCAACCGTGACCCCTTCGATCCGATTTGAGGAAACGGCACTTTCAATGAGGGCGTTCTCACGTAAAACTTTTAGCCTCTGTGGAGATTGTTTTGTAAAAAGGTCCTGTTTGCCGCGGGCTTCACTCAGGTCACCCAGATACCATGACGTCGTGGCAAGGATCGTTTCTGGTTTAGTCGAAAACTGATTAAGGGTCATCATTCTCTTTGGTCTCCAAAAGACCTCTCAGTTGCCAGTCCGAACTGAGGTGAGACGTTTGGCTTTGAACCAGGTCACGATCCGCCATGTTCAGCAAGTCTGCGATCTCCTGACGACTCGTTCGGTGCTCAACGATCCCTACCGGCAGGCATGTTGGATATACCCTACCAAAAATGAGAAGAAATGGCAAATGGGAATTGGGAAAATTGCGAGAATTGGAAAGCAAGTGATGCTATTGGTTCAGCAACTTCGAGCAGAATGTATCCAGAGGGGCGAGCTACGGATGGCCCGAATTGCTTCGCGGATATCATCCAGATAGAGTCGATGATCCCTAAGCATAAACCACTTCTTGGTTGATGTAAGGTCGGAGGCGTGGCTTCACTGTATCTGCCATGACAAGGTCCACGTTAGCGTTAAACAACTGCTCAAGAAAGAATTTGAGATCCATGTAGTGGTCGAACGTAGGCTGGTCCAACTCCACCAACACGTCAACGTCGCTGTGCAAATCCGCATCACCGCGAGCATGCGATCCAAAAACGCCGATTCGCCGAACCGTAAACTTATCTTGCAGCTCTTTCTTGCGGGCTCTGAGACAGCTTAGAATGTCATTTTGGGCCATAGCAATCCTGTTGATTGATAAAAATCTGTTTCCCGCCTTCGCTAAGAGCTTCGGCGGGCTAAAGTACTTCGCTTTTCATTATGGCCCGCCGGGACGTAGCTTCAGGCTTCGCCCCGAAGTCTGAAGCGAAGTCTGGTGGAGGCGGCGGGAATCGAACCCGCGTCCGAGAACCTTTCGGCAGAGCATCTACATACATAGCCTATGTTTTGAGTTCGCCCTTCCAAACTCCCACAGGCAGGATTCCGGAAGGACTAGCTTATTAAAATTCGCTCCTCACCCTATAAGCGTCGGGGAGAAACTATCCTGTTTTTCTGACATCCTGATCCCGCCCTACAGGCAAGGACAGGGAGGACGCTAGCTGCGGTTAAGCAGCCAGGGCATAATCGTAGTTGTTTGCGATTATGTTTAACCCCATTTGTTTTACGAGCCAATGGGACCTCGGTATGCAGCCCTGACGTCAACGATCCCCGTCGAACCCTTTTCGCCCCCTTTCCATCTCGCGTTCCATGGTCTTCTTTTTCAGCGTCTCTCTCTTGTCAAAAAGCTTCTTCCCCTTTGCAAGAGCGAGATCCACCTTCACCCTTCCATCCACAAAGTAGAGCTTGATCGGGATCAGTGTATATCCCTTCTGTTCCACTTTGCCGATCAGACGTTTGATCTCCCTTTTGTGAAGGAGGAGTTTCCTCGTCCTCAAAGGGTCATGATTCAATCGATTCGCCTGGGGATATGCGCTGATGTGAGCGTCGACGAGGAAGACCTCGCTTCTTTTGATATCCCCGTAGCTGTCTCCGAGGTTGACCTTCCCCTCCCGCAGGGATTTGACCTCGGACCCGAGCAGGGAGACCCCGGCCTGATAGGTCTCTTCCATGAAATAATTGTGAAACGCCTTTTTGTTTTGACAGATCAGCTTTTCACCCATCTCTTAAAACCGCACCGCGCAGCATCGCTGCGACTTGTGTGTCCCCCTCACCCCCACCCTCTCCCACAAGGGGAGAGGGAGTAATCAAGCTATTTTCAACGTAATTTGAATGACCAAAATTCGAATGATCTAACCGAATCAAAAAAGATCTGCATTTTCAAGATACTTCACCTAAGTAGCAAGACAAACGACCCTCCACTTTTTTAGCTATTTATAATTATTTTAGCGGAAAAAAAGGTTTAAATCAAAGGATTCCTTTGCTCTGAAGCATCATTCCAAAGGAAGAAGAGAATTCCGAATCCCGATTTAGAAATGGTCGTTGCGAGGGAACCGAAGCAATCTCGACCTCACATGAGATTGCCACGGTCGATACGACCTCGCAATGACCGGATGTGGAAAGGGTTCCGGTTTCTAAAGCGGGACTTGGGAGAAAAGAGATCGATTTGCGGTGGATTCTAACGCCATGCCCTATGCCCTATGCCACTTAAACCCGGACGGGGAGTTCGATGAGGAAGGTTGTCCCTTTGGGTTTGTTGTCCCGGACCCGGATATATCCGTTGTGATCGGAAATGATCGCGTTGACAATGGTCAGTCCCAGTCCTGTCCCGCTCCTCTTCGTCGAAAAATAAGGTTCGAAAAGTTTTCCTTTGTCTTCATCGGAGATTCCCCGGCCGTCATCGCTCACCTCGAGGCGAACGGTCTCTAATCTGGGATCATAACTCGTCTGGATTCTGATCCTGCCTCCGTTCTCGATGGCGGCAAGACTGTTTTTGACCAGATTGATCATCACCCGCTTCATCTGGTCCCGGTCGACGTTGAGGATCGGAAGCTCGTTGGGAATAAATTCAAATTGGACCTGTCTCTGAGTTCCCTGAAAAAGAACGACCGTTTCCTGAACGATCTCATTCAGCTGATTCGGCGTAGGATGGGATGCCGGCATTCGAGCAAAGTTTGAGAATTCGTTGACCATCCCCTTTAATTCTTCAACCTGTTTCACAATCATCCGCGTGCACTCATCAAAAACCGCGCCGTCTTCCTGGAGCCTTTCCAAATAGCGCTTCCTCAGCCGTTGAGCCGAAAGCTGGATAGGCGTCAGCGGATTCTTAATCTCATGAGCAATCCGGCGGGCGACTTCCCTCCACGCCGCCATCCTCTGCGCCTTCATCAGCTGGGTGAGGTCGTCAAACACCGTCAAAACCCCGAGGGATTTCCCCTCCTCATCCCTCAGCGTGGTCAGGTTGATCAACAGGGACAGGGATTTTCCCTCCAGGTGCACCACGACCTGTCTCTCAATCGAATCTCTTCGAGACGACCTGAGCTCCTCCTGCAATCGCTCAAGCTGTTCCACATACTCCTTGGGCAGTGCCTCCGAGAACTTCTTCTCCAGGACATCTTCTCCCCTGATCTCCAGCATCTGCTCTGCGGAGGTGTTGATCGTCGTCACGTCTCCCTTCTCATCGAAAGAAATCACTCCGGCGGCGACGTTCTTCAGGACGATCTCCATGTACTTCTTCCGCTGCTCCAGCTCGGAACGGCTCACCTGAAGATCTCCGGTCATTTGATTGAAGGACTGAACCAGCATGCCGATCTCGTCTCCTGCCTTCATCTGAATCCGGAAATTGAGGTCTCCGGACGCAATCCGGCCGGTGGCCTCCGCCAGGTCTTTGATAGGAACGGTGATATCTTTGGCTAAATGGAAGCCGAACCAGGTGGCCGAAAAGACGATGAGAAGGGTGACGATCAGAAGGGCCATCATATAGCTGAACTTGATCGGCTTCTTTAAGATTTTCAATTGCTTATATTCCATGAAGGCCTGCGAGATCTCATGCATCTTGACCGTCAGGCTCTTCGAAATGAAATGGGAGGCAACAACGACCCCCACCACCTCCCCTCCCTCCGAAGGGTTGAAGATGGGGGCGATCCCAACGATCAACTCTCCCTCTCCAACCGACAAGATCCGGGAGACTTCCTTTCCGGAAAACCCCGCCTCTAACAGATCCTTTGGAAAATTGAGAGCAACAGACTTCAGGACAGGATCTTCCACCCCGATCGTGTTCCGCTCTCTCTTCAGAATGATTCCGAGGGTGCTGAGATGATGCTCCCGTCGCCGGGCCTCCAGTTCCTCCCTCAGCAGACTGATCTCTCTCGACCCCGTGAGGATGCCCTGCCTGGAGAGGGGCTTACTGATCTGTTGAGCGGTAGAAACGGTGCTGTTGGCAAAGTCCCGATAATAGGTCTGGGCCACTTCGAGGGAGCCCTGCAGGGATTGCTCCACCTGGGCGCTGAACCAGTGCTCCACACTGTTGGTGATGAACCCCACGGCCACCAGAAAGAGGAGGATGGTAGGGATCAGGGAAAGGCTGACAAAAGCCGCCACCAACTTGGTCCGGAGCCTGGCGCCAAGGACCTTCCGCTTCCGTTCAAAGATCAGCTTGACCAGATTCCGGATGACCAAGAAGATCAGGAGGAGAATCAGGATGATGTTGATATTGATCAGGCTGAAAATGACGATGTTGTTGGCGACCGGGATCTTCCCTCCGATCTGGGGGAATTTCATCTCAATCGTCGTGAAGATAAGGATGAGGATGGAGATGATCCCGATTCCGATCAGCTCATTGCGTCGCCTTCTTGCTCCAGGGGAAAGCCTTTTCTTCATCGATCAGCCTGTTTCATCCCTTCCGTAAAGGGCTGTGTCGCAATTGCTTCTCTTTTCCACCTGACCGCCTCTTCCGGTTTCGAAAGCATTGCTTTTTTCATAATTTCCGACGCAACCTCAACGGGGCAAGAGAGGACTTTCAGCCCGGAAGAGGCTGGGTAAACCAATCGGTTTCAAAATCCCACAGGGAGACAAAAATGAGGAGATATTCCAAATGAAGTGGGAGCCTGACCGGGTCCAGCTCAGCTTTGATTCGAAGGTAAGCCGGAACCCCGGGTTCAACCGGCAAGGGAGACTGGAAACTGAACTCTTTGACTTTCGACATCATTTTCTTGGCCTCCTCCAAACTGGAAGCAGTCAAAGAGGAGTAGTCCTCCCCCAATCTTACGAGATAGACCTTTTGAATGGGATGGTACTGGACCGTGTGGCGAAACTCAACGTCCGCCAGTTTCCGATCTTTCCACCAGCTTCTTTTCTGGTAGAGATTGATATAAAAGTTGAACGTCGTCCGAACCCCTGACTGGATGGCCTCATCCATCTTCTCCGTAAAACAATTCTCCAGATCGAAGCTGAGTTTCCAAGCCCCGTCTGTCTTTTTGATATCGATATCTTTAATGAAGGCCTTTTGGCAGAAGGCAGAAAGGGGGAAAGGCAGGATCAGAAGAATAACGATCCCGCTGATGATCCAGATGTCTTGTCTCTTGCGTCTCATGGGGGGCGTTTGGGATCCGAATATTGGAATGTCAAATGTCAAAGTTCAAATGCCAAATCAATGACACACGGTTAAATACTACCCAAAGGTATTTGAATTTTCCCTGATGATATCCTCCCCCTTCAATGCCTGCCTGCGCGAAGCCGCTTCGGCGAAGGCAGGGGGGAGGATGGAGGTGGGTGGACAAAACCGATTCTGTCCCGATTTAGTCCCCCCTCCCCTTCATCCCCTCCCACGCCGGGGAGGGGAGTTTTTGTTGGTGAGTCTTGCAAAGTGTTAAAGACAAATTCTCAGACTTTACCGTGTTAGAATTCAAAAAATATTTTGCACCTTTCGATTTTGGATTTCATTTGAACTTTGAGCTTTGAAATTTGAAATTCTATTATCTTCTACGATTTCATACTTCCAACTAAGAATCCGATTCACTTCTTAAGAAAAAGAAAGGGAAGTCAAAGGGGACCATAAGCCGAGTTCTGTCATCCCGGTCCCGCTTTTCAGCGGGAATCGGGAGGATGGCCATTTATCTAGGGCCCCGATTGCTCGAGGCCTCAAGCGACCTGACCCGCCCCGTTTTTCCCCCGCCAGAGGCGGAAGGAAATTTGAATGGGCTCTTCTTGCTCCGCGTTGCGGAGAACGGGGCCTATTTGGTCTTGCTCCGGGTGGGGTTTACCTGGCTGCCCGATCACTCGGGGCACCGGTGAGCTCTTACCTCGCCTTTTCACCCTTATCCTGTGGAATAGGCGCTGCCGCCATTCCACGGGACGGTCTCTTTTCTGTGGCACTTTCCTTATCCCCCGTAAAGCAGGCTCAGCCGCCTCACGGAGGACAGTCCGTGTTACGGACCACCCTGCCCTCTGGAGCTCGGACTTTCCTCTCCTTCCGATGGCCCGGCGTACCGGACCGCAGAAGGAGCGGCCATCTCTTCCCCGTCAACTTCCCTCCTTTCCTTGTCCCTTCGCCGGGTTACTGGAGGATTCCCCGTGAAAGCCCCACCCGACGATTTTCCAGCCCCGGGAATCCTATTTCGTATTCCTATCGCCCTCCCAATAGAGAATCCGGTTACAGTGGGGACACCGGACGAGGGCGTTATTTTTCTGGACCTCGATGAACAGTTGAGGCGGGACGTTCACAAAACAACCCTGGCAAGTCTCTTGCTTTACCGCCACCACGCCCACGCCCTGTCGTTTCTCCTTTAGGGTATCGTAAAGCTTGACCAGTTTGGACTCGATCTGTTTAGAAAGGACCTCCCTGCGTTCCATCTGTTCGCTCCACACCTTTTCGTCGCGGACCATCCTTTCCTGAAGCTCTTTTCGCTCGGCCTCAACTTTTTCCAGGGTGATCCCGGCATCCTTTTCCCTTTTTGACAGATCCTTTTTGAGTTCTTCAACTTCGTCCATCACCTGGAGGATCTCCTCTTCCATCCGGCTGTTCGCTTCCTTGATGGCTTCGATCTCGCTGAGGAGGGCCTGGTACTCTTTATTGGTCTTTACTTCGGACATCCTCCCTTCCGAGCGCTTGATCTTCTCTTGCTCCAAGCTGAGCTGTCCCTCTTTCTGCCTCCGCGTCTTCTCTAAAGATTCGACTTTTTCCTTCTCCTTCTGAATCCTCTCCTTCTCCACCTTCTGTCTTTCATCCAACTTTTTCATCTCTTTGGGATATCGATCTTTTTCATCCTTGATACTCTTCAGCCCAAGGTCAATTTTTTGAAGTTCCCAAAGCAGCTCTAATTGGTCCCTCAAACCTTGCCTCCTATCTGCCGGATTCCGCAGGAAGTGATCTCAACGGGTTCGCCCCAAATGAAAAGAGTGCATTCCCTGAATGCACTCTTTTCATCCCTCCCGACGCGCGGAGCGTTCTTGCTTTTACCCTCAAGGAGTGCATCTCAGATTCTCCTTTCCTGGTGGGCCCACCTGGGTTCGAACCAGGGACCTACCGGTTATGAGCCGGTGGCTCTTCCAGCTGAGCTATGGGCCCATTCTTTATTATATGTTATCCGCCGGGGGTGTCAACCCTGTCCAGATTTCGGAATTCGGAATTCATATTCCACACTCCGCACTCCGCATTCCGCATTCGAAAAATCATGTTTCGAGAAAACTTTTCAACTTTCTTGCCCGGCTGGGATGTCGTAATTTCCTCAATGCCTTTGCCTCGATCTGTCGAATCCTTTCCCGGGTGACATCAAAATCCTGTCCCACTTCTTCCAGCGTATGGTCGTATTTTTCTCCGATCCCGAACCGCATCCTCAAAACCTTCTCCTCTCTCGGGGTGAGGCTGGCCAGGACTTTGCGGGTCTGCTCAGACAGATTGGCGCTGATCACGGCCTCCTGGGGCGAGATGACGGCCTTGTCTTCGATGAAATCTCCCAGGTGACTGTCCTCCTCCTCCCCGATGGGTGTCTCGAGGGAAATAGGCTCTTTGGCAATCTTCAACACCTTTCTCACTTTATCCAGGCCCAAATCCATCTTCTCCGCAATCTCTTCAGGCATGGGTTCTCTCCCGATCTCCTGGACGAGGTACCGGGACGTTCGGATCAGCTTATTGATGGTCTCAATCATGTGAACGGGGATTCGAATGGTCCGCGCCTGGTCCGCGATGGCCCGTGTGATGGCCTGCCGGATCCACCAGGTCGCATAGGTGCTGAATTTATAACCTCGCTGGTATTCAAATTTATCGACTGCTTTCATCAACCCGATATTCCCCTCCTGAATCAGGTCCAGGAATTGAAGCCCGCGATTCGTATATTTCTTGGCAATGGAAACCACCAGCCTCAAGTTCGCCTTCACCAGCTCACTCTTGGCCCCCTTGGCTTTCATCTCCCCTTCGACGATCGCTTTCACGGCGGTGGACAGCCTGTCCGCGGTCAGGCCGCACTCCATCTCCAACTTGTGGATTCTCTTTTGGACAGCCAAGACCGCCTGGGACATCTCCTGGAGGTCGGCTTTCTTCAACTTCCGGGTTCGAAGAAGCCTTTGTGCGCTCGCTCTCTTAAACTTCTTCAGAGAGGCCCGCGCCTCCTGGGCAGAGATTCCCCATCGGTCTTCAATTTTCCTGATTTCAGCCGCTCCTTTCTCCATCCGGTTGAGCATCTGTTTCATCTTTTGAACGATCTTCGTGATCTGCGTATCCCGCAGATTCATCCGGTTGAAGATTTCCAGGATCTCTTCCCTTCGCTTCTTGATCTCCTCCTGTCTCTTCTTGCCACCTCTTCGTTTCTTCAGGGTTTCTGCCCGTCTCCCCTTCTTCTGCTTCTTAACCTTTCTCCCGGTCCCATCCTTCCCTTTCAGCAATCTTCGCAGGTCTTCGTCCTTTCGCTTGATTTTCTCGACCAGGTCTAAAATCTGTTTCTTCTGGATCTGTTCTTCCTCAAAGCTCGTCTCCTCCTCGTCAATCTCGTTCGTGACTTCCCGGATCTCCAGCTTTCCGGCCTTGACCAGGCTGCCGAGGTTGATCACCTCTTTGACCGCCATCGGGCAGTTCAAGACGACGCTGAGCACTTCTCTCTTGCCGCTTTCAATCTTCTTGGCGATCTCCACTTCCCCTTCCCGCGTCAGGAGGGAAACCGATCCCATCTCGCGGAGATACATCCGGACAGGGTCGGTGGCCCTGCCGAAGGTCTCCACCTCCAATTCATCCCCTTCTTCCTCTTCCTTCTCCACGGTCTTTTCTTCTTCCACCTTCAACCCCTGGAGATCATCCACCACATCGATGTCCATCTCATCGAACATCATGAGGACATCGTCAATCTGGTCGGAGGAGACGATATCGCTGGGAGGGATATCGTTCGTCTCATCGAAGGCCAGAAATCCCTTTTCTCCTTCCAGATGAATCAATTGTTCAACTTCCTTGATCTTTCCACCCTTCGCCATGGACCCCTCCCCTAGCGTTTGCGAAGGCCATCTCTCTGAAGGCCTTTTTCCCTTCTTGCCAGTTCCTGCCGTTCCTCGAGAAGAGGAACGAGCCCGCTTCCCCCCTGCTCTTTCTCCGCCTCTCGAATCCTTTTAAGCAACGCGTCCTTCTGCTTTTTGATTCCTCTCTCACGAATCTTCTGAATGCAATCCTGCAGGATGATTCCCCAATCTCCGCTCTCCAGCCCCTCTCCTTGAAAAACTAACTCTGACAATCTTCCTTGAAGGTCCTCGTCCAGATGAGCCAAGGCTTGCGGCGGGTTAAACCTTCCCTCTTTCTGATAAAGATCTTGCAGCGCCTCGCCTATTTTCTGCAAGGTCTGGCTTTCAAACTCCCTGACGATCCCTTCCTTTGAAACCCCTGAAATGATTTCCGGATGCTGAACCATGAGACGGATCACCATCTCTTCCGACTTTGGAAAACGTCTTTCCGGGGGCGCCTTCCCTGAATCCGCCCCTGCATTGGAGGGTATGAGCCCTTTGGAAGGGGCGCGGACAATTTCATAGAGAAACGATTCTTTGACATCCAGTCTCTCCGCCAAAGCTCTTGCGTAGAAATCTCTTCGGATCTTGTCCGGAATTTTACCGAGCAGGGCCGCGCCTTCCTTGGCTATTTTAACCTTGCCGTCGACGGATTTCACGTCGTGGGTCTTCATCAGCCGGTCAAAAAAGAAATCGACGAGCGAAACGGCACGCTCCACTCCTTTCTCGAAGTCCTCCAGATTCCCTTTTCTCAGAAATCCATCCGGGTCTTCCCCCTTGGGGAGAACGACCGTCTTTCCCGTCACCTCCTCTTCCAGGAAGAGAGGGAGCGACCGGAGGGTCGCCTGGACCCCCGCCGGATCCGCATCAAATACGGTAATTAAATTTCTTGTATACCGTTTTAGGGTTCGTATATGCTGCGGGGTCAGCGCCGTTCCTAAGGTGGCCACGCTATGCTTCAGGCCGTACTGATGGAGGGTGAGGAGATCAAAATAACCTTCGACAATGATCACACAATCCTTTTCAGGAGCGTAGCGTTTGGCCACAGAGAGGCCGTAGAGAACCTCCCCTTTATGATAGATACTCGACTCCGGAGAGTTGAGATACTTGGGCTGTCCCTCTCGAATCACTCTCCCTCCGAACCCGACGATCCGCTGGTGCAAGTCAAAGATAGGAAAAAGAACCCTTCCCCGGAAGGCGTCATACCAGCCTCCCATCTTCTTGGGAAAAATCAGACCCAGTCTTCCTGCCAGTTCGAGAGAGACCTTCTTCTCCTGGAGATGCTGCGCCAGGCCGTTCCAGCGGTCGGTTGAAACCCCCAAGCGATGTTCGGCGATGATTTCTCGGCTGATCCCTCTTTGAGAAAGGTAGGCTCTCCCCTCCTCTCCCTCCCGGCGCTGGGTGAGAAGATCGTGAAAATAGTCCGCGGCGATCTGGTTGATCTGGAAGAGGGCCTCTCTTTGGGCCATCTCCTTTTTTTGGGGGGGGGAAAGTTCGCGAGAGGGAAGGGCCACTCCATAACGCTTGGCCAGTTCTTCCACGGCCTGGGGAAAGGAGAAGTGCCCCACTTTCATCAAAAAGGTGAAGGCATCCCCCCCTTCCCCGCAGCCGAAGCAGTGAAAAATCTGTTTCTCCTCATTGACCATGAAGGAAGGAGTCTTCTCGGCATGGAAGGGACAGAGCCCCCTGTAGTTCTTCCCTGCTTTTTTCAGGGTCACATAATCCGAGACAACCTCCAGAATGCTGGACCGGTCTCGAATTTCCGAAACCTTTTCTTCGGATAAGAACCCCATGGCCAAACGGTTTACCCCGTAAGAAAAAGCCCTGCCGTTGATAGCGGGGTTTACTTCAACTCGACGATGGTGAGACCACGGCCGCCTTTCGCCACTTCTCCGGAAGCGAGACTTTTTACAGCCCGATGGCCGCTCAGGAATCGACGGATGGCCTCCCGCAACCTGCCGGAGCCGACGCCATGGATAATCCGGACCTTTTCCAATCCATGAAGGAGGGCCTGGTCGATGAACTTGTCAACTTTGGGAAGGGCATCCTCCACCGTCAGACCGATGACGTTCAACTCCGGGGCCGCCTCCTCGACGTTTCCTTTCAAAAGAGGCTGGTCCCCGGGAATCGCCGTGCTCCTCTTCTCGTTTTCATCCGCCTGGATGATCTGAGAAAGGGGAGCCTCTACTTTAACCTTATCCGTCAACACCTCGGCTCGTTTGAGCGTCTCTTTTAAATTCGTCAGAATCCCGGTGCTTTGAAGGCCTTCAATCTTAACACGTTCACCCACTTTCAAGCCACCCGGGACCCCCGAACGTCCCTTTTTGATCACCGGGGGAAGAAAGGTTTCTCGGATCTCCCGGATCTCCTTGCGCTGAAGGGAGACGGAAATCTTTTCCTCTTTTCTGCGAAAGGCCCATGCCTTCAACTCCTCCTCAATCTTTTGGACCGCCCTTCCGGCCTTTTCCTCAGCCTTGGAATAGATTTCCAGCCTTCTCTCTCTGATCGTCTCCAATATTTTCTTCAGCCTCTGACGTTCCAATCCGGCTTCTTCCTTCATCCGGAACGCCTGCAGCTTTTCTTTCTCGGCATCCTTCTTCAACCTCTCCAACGTATCCAAAGCGTGTGCCATCTCTTCGCCGCTTCCGTTCCGGTGGAGGCGGGCCGCCTCCAGGACCTTCTCTGAAATCCCCAGCTTTTCCGCAATGAGAAAGGCGTTGCTCACCCCCGATGCTCCGTAGGCGAGCGTATATTTGGGCTCCAGCGTTCTTTCGTCAAACTCAACAGCCACATTCTCCACATCGGGATGATGGTAACCGTAGGCCTTGAGCCGGTCGAAGTGAGTGGTGACGACCACCGAAGCTCCGCTCTCCCGGAACCGATCCAAGAAGCCCATGGCCAGGGCGCAGCCCTCTTGAGCGTGGGTCCCTACCCCCAACTCATCCAAAAGGACGAGGGAGCGGGGGCCCGCCTCCTCCAGGATCTGATTGACGTGGAGGAGATGGCTAGAGAAGGTGCTCAAGTTTTCCTCGATATTCTGTTCGTCGCCAATCACTGCAAAGATCTCCTGAAAAACTCCAACGTCGCTTTCCTCCGCCACGGGGATCGGAAGACCGGATTGAGCCATCACGGTGAGAAGGCCCAGCGTCTTCAGAGCAACGGTTTTCCCCCCTGCATTGGCGCCGCTCACGATGAGGGTCCGGATCCCACCTCCCAGTCGGAGATGGATGGGAATGACCCGACCTTCGCGTTGAAGGGCGAGGAAGGGATTTCGAGCCGCCTTCATCTCAATCCTGCCCTCCTCATTCAAGCGCGGGGAAACCCCTTTCAGACGCACCGAGAATCTTGCCATCGCAAAGAGGAGGTCCAGCTCCCCGAGCAGATCAAAGTCGTTCCGGAGGCTTTGCCTTCCTTCCCGGGCCCGGTCGGAAAGACCCGCAAGAATTCGGTACTCTTCCTCCTTCTCCTCTCCCGCGAGGATGTTGACCTCGTTGTTGAGGGAAACGACCTGAAGGGGTTCGAAGAAGAAGGTCATCCGGCTCTGAGAATGGTCATGGATGATCCCTTCCAGCCGGTTTTCAGAATCGGACTTGATCAAAACGACGTAGCGTCCGTTCCGTAACGTGATCAACTGTTCCTGAAAGATCGATTGAAGGCTCTCCCGGCGGAGAAGGGACTCGAGGACCCCTTTCGCTTTTTCTCTGACACCGGCCAGCTGCTGGCGGATCTCCAGAAGGGCTGGACTGGCCCGGTCGAGAATCTCGCCCTTGGTATCGATCGCCCGGAGGATCGCCTTCTCCAAATCCTTCTGGTCAGACAGCCTGGAGATCTTCTCCTGCAGGCGGGGGGCCTTGACGTTCTCCAGCCTTTGGAAGAACCGCCGGAGCCCTCTGCACAAAACGATCTGATGATGGAGTTCCAGCAGCTCCCGGACGTCGAGCACCGCTCCTTCGATCTCCAATTTATTTAAGATTCCTTCAATATCTTTCAACCCTTCGAGCGGCATGTCGCCTTCTGTTTCCAGGATTTCCTTCAGTTCCATCACATCGGCTAATCTGGATTGGATCAGCGGAAGGTCTTTGGAAGGTCTCAGGGCTTCACAGCGTTTTCGCCCGAGAGGGGAGACGGAATACTCTTTCAGGATGTTGAGGAGATGAAAAAACTCTAAAAGCTTGAGAGAACGATCATTCATAAAGCATGAAAAAAAGGATTGGGACGACCACCACGGGAAGGAAGTTACGGGGAAAGCCTTTCTTTCACCAACTGGTTGATCAGTTTTCCGTCGGCTTTCCCCCCGATTTTGGGCATAACCGATTTCATCACTTTTCCAATGTCCTTCGGCGATGAGGCTTGAGTCTCTTCAACGCTCTGGTCGATGATCCTTAAGATCTCTTCCCGGCCAAGGGGCTGAGGCAAAAAGGATCTTAATATATCTATCTCTTTTTTCTCTTTCTCGACCAGGTCCATCCGCCCGCCGGTTTGAAATTGTTCGACAGACTCCTCACCTTTTCTCACCATCACTTGGATGACTTTAACGATCTCTTCGTCCTCCAGCTTCTTTCTCAGTTCGATCTCTTTGTTCTTCAACGTCGAACGAATCATCCGGATGGCGGAAAGACGCAGTTTATCGCCGGATTTCATGGCCTGTTTCATCTCTTCGACCAGCCTTTCATCCAAGCTCATCGCTTATCCCCTCTCCACGATTTTTCTCATTCGCTTCATTGCTCTTTTTTTGGCGGCCAATGCCTTCTTTTTCCGTTTCATACTCGGCTTCTCATAATGCTCCCGTTTCCGAATTTCAGATAAGATCCCTGTTTTTTCAACCTGTTTTTTGAACCGCCTGAGCGCATTTTCAAAAGATTCGTTTTCCTTAATCCTAATCCCTGGCATCCATCTTTCCCCTCCTTCCATAAATTGATTTGAACTAATAATTATATTATTTTGCACCACAAAGTCAAATATTTTTATTCCATTTTTGTTCCATCTACCTTTCTCGCCCACTCCCAGTTTTTCCTCCCCCGGGAGAATTGTTCTTGACCCGGAGGGGCGAGCCCTTTATTCAGGAATCGTGAATTTTCTTCCCGCGATCAGGGTAGGTCCCTGAAGGGACTTCATCGGCCCAAGCGCTTACGAGTTAGCTGCGCGCGTTTGAAGGGAAAAAGGAGGTTTCAATGCCATTCCGGGTCTTGATCCCGGTTACCCTCAACGTGGGCCTTATGAAGCCTCGGAAGGGATCTACCCGGGTCGCGGGCGAAAAGAAACTGCGGGTGGGCGGGTTCCAGTTTTCACTTGACAAAGGAGACCGTCTC
>Ga0335084_10001596_pt1 | contig 21363 bp, 21 predicted proteins | sample Lox_Sample_44_FD_206721 | JGI IMG/M metagenome (GOLD analysis project Ga0335084, IMG submission 206721) | Soil microbial communities from Loxahatchee National Wildlife Refuge, Florida, United States - Lox_Sample_4.4 | ecosystem: Environmental > Terrestrial > Soil > Wetlands | place: USA...
TGCGAACCGTGCACGCGCGCCGTCCGCGCCGACGAGGATCCTCGTGCGGGCCGCTGGTGGTGGGAAGACGGTTCTGCGAAGGAATGCGGGCTGCACATCAAGCCGCAGGCCCCGGGCGCTGCGCTCAGTGCACCGCCTGCCGCGATTCCGGAATCGATCCGCAAACCACAGATCGCGTAGACACAGGTCCCCGTACAGCCATGTCCGCCGTCCTTGCGCCGCTTCCGAACCTCGTTTCCGATCGCGTCGATCACCTCGCCTGGCTCGAGTCCGAGGCGATCTACATCCTGCGTGAAGTTGCCGCGCAATGCAGCCGGCCGGCGCTGCTGTTCTCCGGCGGCAAGGACAGCTGCGTCGTCCTGCGGCTCGCAGAAAAGGCCTTCCGCCCCGGGCGCCTGCCCTTTCCGTTGCTCCACGTCGACACGGGGCACAATTTTCCCGAAGTGCTCGCCTTTCGCGACGAGCGTGCGCTGGCGCTCGGCGAAACGCTCGTCGTGCGCAGCGTGGAGGATTCCATGGCGCGCGGCACGGTCAAGCTGCGCGGGCCGCTCGACTCGCGCAACGCCGCACAGTCCGTGACGCTGCTGGAAGCAATCGAGGAGTTCGGCTTCGACGCGCTGATCGGCGGTGCCCGGCGCGACGAGGAAAAAGCCCGGGCCAAGGAACGGATCTTCAGTTTCCGCGACGCCTTCGGACAGTGGGATCCGAAGAACCAGCGCCCCGAACTCTGGGACCTCTTCAATGCGCGAGTGCATCCGGGCGAACACTTGCGCGTCTTTCCGATTTCGAACTGGACCGAGGTCGACGTCTGGCAGTACATCGAGCGCGAGAACCTGCCGCTGCCTTCGCTGTACTACGCGCATCAACGCGACGTCGTGCGGCGCCGGGGGCTGCTCGTGCCGGTCACGCCGATCACGCCGCCCGCCGCTGGCGAAACCATCGAATCCGTGCAGGTCCGCTTCCGCACTGTCGGCGACATCAGCTGCACCTGCCCGGTCGCGAGCAACGCAGTCACGGTCCACGAGATCATCGCCGAGACCGCGCGCGCCGAGATCACGGAGCGCGGCGCTACCCGGATGGACGACCAGACCAGCGAAGCGTCAATGGAGCGCCGCAAGCGGGAAGGCTACTTCTGAGCGCGACGACGAACATGAATGCACGAATCGATTTCGCAGCGAGCGCGCCCGACCTCGACGACCGCGGCGTGCTGCGCTTCATCACCGCCGGCAGCGTCGACGACGGGAAGAGCACGCTGATCGGCCGGCTGCTGTACGACACCCGCAGCGTGCTGAGCGACCAGCTCGCCGCGCTGGCGCGCGCGGGAAGCCGGCGTGCGGTGACGACCGCTGCGAGCGACGCTGCGGTCGATCTGTCGCTGCTCACCGACGGGCTCGAGGCCGAGCGCGAACAGGGCATCACGATCGACGTGGCTTATCGCTACTTCGCGACCGCGCGGCGCAAGTTCATCATCGCCGACACGCCGGGACACGAGCAGTACACGCGCAACATGGTGACCGGCGCGAGCACCGCAGACGCGGCCGTGATCCTGATCGATGCGACCCGCGTGAACGCCGGAGCGGACGGCGCGGTCACGCTGCTGCCACAGACCCGCCGGCATACCGCGCTGGTGCACCTGCTGGGACTGCGCCATGTCGTCGTGGCCGTCAACAAGATGGACCGCGTCGACGATGCCGGAGGCCGCTTCAAAGCGATCGTCGCGGCGTATCGCTCGCTCGCCACCTCGCTGGGAATCGAAGCATTCGACGCGATTCCGGTATCTGCCCTGCACGGCGACAATGTCGTCCGACGATCGGCGACGCTTGACTGGTACCGCGGCCCCACGCTGCTCGAGTGGCTCGAAGGCGTCGATGCGGTGGGCGAAGAGACTGCGGCCGGACCGCTGCGCTTTGCAGTCCAGTACGTGGACAAGACGGAGTCCGGCTCCCGCGATGCGGGCGCGCGCCGCTATCTCGGCCGGATCGGCAGTGGGGCGGTACGCGTCGGCCAGGGCATCAGGATCCTGCCGGCGGGCATTGCTGCCCGCGTCGCTGCTATCGAAACTTTCGATGGACCGCTGGCGTATGCCACCGCGGGGCAGTCGATTGCACTGCGCCTCGACCACGAGGTCGACGTCTCGCGGGGCGACTGGCTGGTCGACGCGGGCGACGCGCCCCGCCTCTCGCGCCTGCTCAACGCCGACCTCGCCTGGCTGGATAGCGAGCCCCTCGCCGCACAGCGCAAGCTCGCGCTGCGACACGGGACCCGCTTCGTCCTCGCGCGCGTGCGCCGCATCGAGGCGGTAATGGATCTTTCGAGCGGCGCCTGGTCGGAGTCGACCGCAGTAGATCTGAAGATGAACGACATCGCGCGCGTCGTGATCGAAACGCAGCAGGCCCTGCCAATGGACGCCTACGAGCGGGTGCGCGCGTCGGGCGCCGCGGTGCTGGTTGATCCGGCGACCAACCATACGGTGGGCGCTCTGATGCTCAGGGGCGCCGCGTCATGATCCACCGCGTCGGCGGAGTTGCTTCTGGGGAGACCGCGGTGACAGCGGGCGCGCCGCTGCCGGTCCTGCTGGTCGGCGCGGGCCCCGGCGATCCGGACCTGCTGACCGTGAAGGCGGCGCGTGCGATCGCCGCCGCCGATGTCATCCTCGTCGACGACCTGGTCGACCGCCGCGTCCTCGATCTCGCGCGCGCCGATGCGCGCATCGTCGAAGTCGGCAAGCGCGGCGGGCGCGCGTCGACCTCGCAGGTCTTCATAGAGAAGCTGCTGGTGCATGAAGCGCGCTCGGGCCGTCGCGTCGTCCGCCTGAAGGGCGGCGATCCATTCGTGTTCGGGCGCGGTGGCGAGGAGATGGACGCGCTGCGCCGGGCCGGCCTCGAAGTGGAGGTCGTTCCCGGCATCACAGCAGGTGTCGCGGCGCCGGCCGCGGTCGGCATCCCGGTGACCGACCGGCGCCACGCGCCGGGCGTCGCCTTCGTGACTGGCCACGCCCAAGCGGATGGCAACGGTCCCGACTGGCCAGCGCTCGCGCGCAGCGGACTGACACTGGTGATATACATGGGCGTGGCCCGTTGCGCCGAGATCAGCACCGCGCTGCTCGAAGCCGGCCTGGCGCCGACTACGCCCGCCGGGGTGATCCAGTCCGCCTGCACACCGCAACAGCGTTCGCATCTCGGCACGCTCTCGACCCTTGCCGACGACATCGACCGACTCAGCATCGCGGCGCCCGCGATCCTCGTGATCGGCGACGTCGTGCGTATGGCGCACAAGTGGAACGCGACCCTTGCCCTTCCCGTTCGCGATCGGGTCGCTGTCTAGCCATGCGCCGCGCACTCGTGCTCTTCGCGCATGGTGCACGCGACCGCCAATGGAGCGCGCCGTTGCGCGAACTGGCGCAACGCATCTCCGCACTCGCGCCCGGTCTCGCCGTGCGGACGTCATTCCTCGAACTGGAGCCGCCCCACCTCGCCGACGTCGTCGATGAGCTCGCGGCAAGCCACGACTACATCGACATCCTGCCGGTCTTCTGGGCCCCGGCCGGTCATGTCAAGAACGAGCTGCCGCGGCTGCTGGCGGCCTGCAGCGCGGCGCAGCCGCACGTCGAGTTCCGAACCTTGCCGACGCTCTCCGAACTGCCCGGACTGCTCGAGTTCGTTGCGTTCCAGGCACTGAACCTCTCGGGCGCCGGTTCAGGACGCATTGCCGCGGCGCGGCCCACAACAGTTCCATAGCGAATATCGAAGCAACCTGCGCCAGGTCCCCGTCGCGAGCTAAGGAGGCGCTCAATGGGCGCGCGCCGCCTTCCGGTTGCGGCGCACTCAAGGTCGGTCCGACGGGCGGTGCGTCTCCATCCATGGCAAATGGGGCCGAACCGGACAGCTTTTCCTCCGCTGGCGGACGGGACGATTCGGCCACGCTGCCGCTGTCGTTTGATCGACTAGCGGGAGGGGCGATGCGACTTTCACGGATTCCGGGCCGGGTGACGGCCCAGGTGCGGACCCAGGATCACGACGCCACGCGCGGGTTGCTCAACGCGGCGTTGCTCGGTGCGCTGGTCTGGTCGTTGATCGGCGCGCTGGGCTGGGTTCTCATCTAGCGCTTGCCGTAGAAGCGCGCGGAGCGAGACTGCGCCGACCGCAGCCGCGCTCATACCCCAGCGCGCCCCGCCGAGCGCACTCACCGGGTCGGCTTCACCGCCACAGTCGCGACGCGACCCGCAAAGGTTTCGAACTCTTCGCGTACCCACGGATTGGTCTCGAGGAAGCGGACCCGCTCAACCTCACGCCGCTCCACCAACTCCCGGAAGTTGCCGACCGTCACCCGGTCCCCGTAACCCGGCTTGCCCCGATAGATGGCGTCCATCGCGGCGGCGCCGACCGCCTGGTTGAAGTGCTGCGCCTCCTGCCATAGCAGGTCCGGCCCCGGCGAGCGGCCGTCGAGCCGCTCCGCGTTCGTTGGCACGTAGGTTTCGAAGTCCCAGACCTGCGTCAGCTGCGGGTCGCCTTCCTGCTCGGCGATCGAGACCATGGCCCAGAGCTCGTTCCAGTGCGACTCGTGCCCCTGGCAGGCGCGCTGGACCTCGTTGAGCACGACGTGCTTCGGGTAGTACAGCAGCACCAGCTCGATGCGCTTCTCCCGCGCCGTCCTGATCAGGGTACGAAGACCGGCGCCGACGTCCTTCGGGACCGGCGACATCCGGACGAGACTCCAGTCGAGAGCGTCCTCGCGGAATCGCATGTTCCGGCACAGGTCTCGCCGGATGACCCGCGCCAGGGCCCAGGTCGCGCCGTCGTGAATCCTCGGATCGTCGATAAAGCGATGGAAGTACCAGTTGCCGTCCGCCGTCATGGTCGGCGGCTGATTCTGATCGCGCAGCGTCTCGCGCGAAGCGGCAAATGCCGATCGGGAGAACAGCAGCTTCGCGTAGTCGGGCCGCCTGAAGGCCGAGTCCGACGGACAGGTTTCATCCCCGGCTTCATGATGCACGCTCGAGACGCCGATCACGATCCGCCGGACATCGGTGCTGCGCATCACGTACAGCGCCAGGCAGTAGATCTCGTTCCACGTTCCCCCCGGCAGCGCGAGGTTGTAGGACGTCAGCGCCCCGTTCTGCGTGAAGCCGGCATTAGAAGGCGGCAGGCCGATTTCGGCTACCGAATTCCCGAGAATGACCGCCTGGGGCCGGAGCCTGCTCACGAGGGCCGGCTTCACCAGCCTCTCATTGGCCTCCGCATGGCGCCTCACATGGTTGAATCCGACGATATCGAACGCGCGGAAGTACCAGTACGGGTCGACGACCCAGTTGAATGCAGCGACGCAGCCGACGAGGAACAGCGCTGTCGCGATCAAAGCCAGGCTGAACGCGCGAGTGGTCATCTCAGAAGCGGAAGTAGATGAACTCGCTGTACCGCTCGATCGACAGCAAGGCGACCGCAGCCAGCAGCGCGAGTCCCGCAGTCCATGCAGGCGTGGGTCGCCACGCCGGCCGCGCCATGCCGAGGTCGCCATAGCCCGGCGTCAGCAGCGCAGGCCGGTATGCGGCGAGAACCTGCTGGGTATTCGGCGCGACCCAGCAGAAAACGAGCAGGATCAGCAGCCACTTGGCCTGGTTCACCCGGTCGAAGGGCTGCCATTGCGACGGCAGCACGACGCCGTTGCCGCCCGCCATGCCATTGAGAATGCTTGCCGCAGAAGTGAAGTCGCTCGCCCGGAAGAAAACCCACGCGACGACGACGGCGACGAAGGTCACCAGCGTCGCCAGCGCCCGTTCGCCGCGGCCGACTGCCGTAGATACGCGGCCGCGCAGCGATCGCCAGCCGTGGTTGATGACCAGATACGCCCCGTGAAGGCCGCCCCAGAACACGAACGTCCATTCGGCGCCGTGCCACAGGCCGCCGATCAGCATCGTCAGCATCAGGTTGCGGTAACGGCCGAGCTTCGAGGTCCGGTTGCCGCCGAGCGAGATATAGACGTAGTCGCGCAGGAAGCGCGAAAGCGTGATGTGCCAGCGCCGCCAGAACTCGATGATGCTGCTCGCCTTGTACGGTGAGCCGAAGTTGAGCGGCAGAGTGATGCCGAACATGCGCGAGGCGCCGAGCGCCATGTCCGTGTAGCCGGAGAAGTCGAAGTAGATCTGGAACGTGTACGCCAGCGCCGCGCCCCACGCCTCGAGCAGCGACAGATGCGTCCCGGCGGCCGCGCTGTCGAACGCCGGCGTGGCGAAGCCGGCCATCTCGTCCGCGATCACGGTCTTCTTGAAGAGGCCGAAGATGAACATCGTCAGGCCGACCGCGATGCTGTCCCAGTTGAGCCTGTAGGTCTCGCGCTGCCCGAACTGCGGCATCATTTCCTTGTGATGCAGGATCGGACCCGCGATCAGGTGCGGGAAGTAGGTCACGAACAGCATGTAGTGCACGAAGTTGTATTCGCGCGCCTGCCCGCGATGCGCGTCGACGAGGAACGCGATCTGCGTGATCGTGAAGAATGAGATGCCGAGCGGCAGGATGATCTGCGGCAGCGGACCCGACGCAATGCCCAGCTTGTGCATGCTGGACAGAAAGAAGATCGCGTACTTGAAGTAGCCGAGCAGCGCGAGGTTGGCGACGATCGCGACGGTCAGCAGGCGCCGGCCGTGGGCCGCCTGCCCCGCTTCATGCATCCGTGCGATCCGCGAGCCCAGTGCATAGTTGAAGAGAACCGACGCCAGCAGCAGCGCGATGTAGCGCGGATCCCACCAGCCGTAGAACGCCAGGGATGCTGCAGTCAGCCAGCCCGCCGCCAGCCGGTGGCTGACTCGCGCCAGCGCGAAGAAGCCCACCAGCACGATGGGCAGGAAACCGAAGATGAAGGGAAATGAGTTGAAGAGCAAGAAGCGCTCCGGCCGCGGTCAGTTCCGGTCGCGGTTGCGAGTGACGACGGAACTTTTTCCGCGATAGGCGGGCGGAGTGTAGCGATCCCGGTTCTCGCGTCGCGACCCTCGCACCGACTACGGTCTTCAGAGCGTGCTGCGCCGTCCCCTAGCGCTTGAACGGCGGTCGATGTCCGCATGCCGTGCGACCCGCGCTCAAGTCGTCCCTGCAGGCAGCGCCACCGCGAGCCGCTCCGCCCACGGCGAGAGCACGGGCAGGATGTCCGGTTGCAACGCCACACCGCGCTCGAGCTGCTCGCGACGCAGACTGATTCCCCGGTGCCCGGGCAGCCGCACGGCCTCGACGCCCGGCCGCGGCGGATTGCTGCGACAAGCCTCCACGAGCCAGTCCGCCTGTCGGAGAAATCCTTCGGCGCCGCCGAAGGCCGCGGGATCCCACACCTGCACCATGACCGTCGCACCCCATCCCTCGGGCGGATCCGCGCGTCCATAGCCGGCCAGCGCACCGGTGAGCATCTCGACGATCAGCGCGAGTGCGTAACCCTTGTGCCCCGCCTCGAGCCCGCCTGTCGGCAGGATCGTGCCCTTGGGTTCGCGGAACAGCACAGCAGGATCGTTCGTCGCGCAGCCATCGGCGTCGAGCAGCCACGAGTGTTCGAACTTCCTGCCAGACCGATGCAGGCGCGCCGTCATGCCGTTCGTCGTCAGCGACGCGGAGAGGTCGATCAGCACGGGATTGGTCGAGGTCGGGACGCCGAAAGCGAGCGGGTCCGGAGTGAACACCGGCCGGAGGCCGCCGTGCGGCGCGACGCTCGCCGCAGTCGGGTCCGAACACGTCAGCAGCAGCACGAAGCCCCGATCAGTGGCGCGCCTGAGGTACGCGGCCAGGCATGCGATGTGATGGCTGCGTCGCACGACGACCGTGCCGCTGCCGAATCGCTGCGCCTTGCCGATCGCGTCTTCGATTGCGCGCAGCGTCAGCCACGGACCGGGCAGCCGTTCGCCGTCCCACAGCGCGGTGCTGCTGCGCTCGCTAACGACACGGAAACTGCCGCGCGGGTTCATGCGCCCCGCCTCGAGCTCGGCGAGGTACGGCGCCAGCAGCGCGAGGCCGTGTGTGTCGTGACCGAGCAGGTCGCCCTCGACAAGCACCTCGGCGACGTCGCCGGCCAGCGCGGGATCGAGCCGTGCCGCAACGAGCAGGTCCCGTGCGAACCCGCGCAACTCCGCGGCCGGGTAACGCATCAGTAGACGGCGCGCCCGCCCGACAGGTCGAACACCGCCCCGGTCGAGAACGAGCACTCTTCGGTCGCGAGCCATGCCACGAGCGCGGCAATCTCCTCCACCTCGCCAAAGCGCCCCATCGGAATCTTCGACAGCATGAAGTCGATGTGCGCCTGCGTCATCTGCGCGAACATCCCGGTCTTCACGGCCGCCGGCGTCACGCAGTTCACGCGGATGCCCGTCTTCGCGAGCTCCTTGCCAAGCGACTTCGTCAGCGCGATCACGGCGGCCTTGGAGGCGCTGTACGCCGAGGCGTTCGGATTGCCCTCCTTGCCGGCGATCGACGCGATGTTCACGATCCGGCCGTAGTTGTTCGCGGTCATGTGCGAAATCGCGGCACGGTTGCACAGGAACAGTCCCGTGAGGTTGATGTCGATAACCTCGCGCCACGCGGCCAGCGCGTATTTCTCGACCGTCGTGTTCGGTCCGGTGATCCCGGCGCTGCACACCAGCGCGTCGACGCGCCCGTGCGCCGCAATCGAGGCATCGAACGCGGCGGCGACCTCGGCCTCGCTCGTCACGTCGACCCGCACCACGTGGGCGCCCAGTTCGCGCGCCGCCGCGTCAAGTGCGCTTGCGTCGCGATCCCACAGGCTGACACGTGCTCCGGACGCGCGGAGGCGACGCGCGATGGCGTGCCCGATTCCGGCCGCGCCGCCGGTCACGATCGCAGCCCGTCCCTGCATGTCGAGTTGATTCATGGATTCGTCCCCGCCGGCATGCGGCGCCGCGGCAGCACTATATCGCGCGCGGCTAAATTGGTCTGACCACTTGACCGGTTTCCGTTGACCCTCCCCGGACCCGTCGATACACTCGCCGCTCCTCACGCTGCAGAAGTCCATGGCACGCAAGCCCCGCCGCAGCCAGGCCTGGTTCGGTCGCCTCGACCGCGACGGCTTCATCTACCGCTCGTGGACGAAGAACCGCGGCATCCCGCACGACCAGTTCGACGGCCGTCCGGTCATCGGCATCTGCAATACCTGGTCGGAACTCACCCCGTGCAACACGCACTTCCGCGTGCTGGCCGACCAGGTGCGGCACGGAGTGCTCGAGGCCGGCGGCTTTCCGCTCGAGTTTCCGGTGATGTCGCTCGGCGAGACTTTGATGCGACCGACGACGATGCTCTTCCGCAACCTGGTCAGCATGGACGTCGAGGAATCGATTCGCGCCAACCCGCTCGACGGCGTCGTGCTGCTGATGGGATGCGACAAGACGACGCCGGCGCTGCTGATGGGCGCGGCGAGCGTCGACCTGCCGACGATCGGGGTCTCCGGCGGGCCGATGCTGTCGGGCAAGTACCGTGGCGGCGAACTCGGCTCCGGCACTGGCGTGTGGCAGATGAGCGAGGCGGTACGCGCGGGCACGATGAGCCAGACCGACTTCTTCGAGGCCGAGAGCTGCATGCATCGGTCGCACGGCCACTGCATGACGATGGGGACCGCGTCCACGATGGCGTGCATGGTTGAATCGCTGGGTGTCGGCCTGCCGGGCAATGCCGCGATTCCTGCGGTCGACGGGCGACGCAATGTGCTGGCGCGCATGGCGGGTCGCCGGATCGTGCAGATGGTCGAAGAGGATCTCGTGATGTCGAAGATCCTGACCCGCGCCGCATTCGAGAACGCGATCCGCGCAAATGCCGCGATCGGCGGATCCACGAATGCCGTCGTCCACCTGCTCGCGCTGGCGGGTCGCGCCGGTGTGTCGCTGGCGCTCGAAGACTGGGATCGCTTCGGCCACGACCTGCCCTGCCTGGTCGACCTCCAGCCCTCGGGCGAGTTCCTGATGGAAGATTTCTACTACGCGGGGGGCTTGCCCGCCGTGTTGCGCGAACTCGGCGACGCGCTCAATCGCGACGCGCTGACCGCCAACGGTCAGACGATCTGGGACAACGTCAAGGACGCGCCGCGCTACGACCTCGAAACGGGGGGCAGTACCCGCAAGCGCGTGATCCGGCCGCTGAACGATCCCTTCAAGGCGAAAGCGGGCATCGCGGTTCTTCGCGGCAACCTCGCCCCCGATGGCGCTGTCATCAAGCCGTCGGCCGCGACGCCGGCGCTGATGAAGCATCGCGGGCGCGCGGTGGTGTTCGAAGACAGCGCGGACATGCACGCCAAGGTCGAGGACCCCGCGCTCGACGTGAAGCCGGACGACATCCTCGTCCTGAAGAACTGCGGGCCGCGCGGCTACCCGGGCATGGCCGAGGTCGGCAACATGCCGATCCCCGTCAAGCTGGTGCAGCAGGGAATCACCGACATGGTCCGCATCTCGGACGCGCGCATGAGCGGAACGGCCTACGGCACGGTCGTGCTGCACACGGCGCCCGAAGCGGCCGCCGGCGGCAACCTGGCGCTGGTTCAGAACGGCGACTTCATCGAACTGGACGTCGAGCGACGCAGCCTGCATCTCGAAGTCACTGACGAGGAGCTCGCACGCCGGCGCGCGGCGTGGACTCCACCGGCCGCACCGATGCCGCGCGGGTATACGAAGCTCTACTTCGATCACGTGCAGCAGGCCGACAAGGGCGCCGACCTCGACTTCCTCGTCGGCCGCAGCGGCTCGGCGGTTCCCAAAGACAATCACTGAGTCGATGGGCGGCACTTCAATTTCGCCGGCAACACGGCGCCGCTGTGGCTGGGCCGGCGAGGATCCGCTGATGGTCGCCTACCACGACGACGAATGGGGCGTGCCGTCGCACGACGACCGGCACCTGTTCGAAATGTTGATCCTCGAAGGCGCCCAGGCCGGGCTGTCGTGGAGCACGATCCTGAAGAAGCGTGAAGCCTATCGCGAGGCCTTCGATGGCTTCGACCCCGACCGCATCGCGCGCTATACGCCGGCACGGGTCGAGAAGCTGCTGAAGAATCCCGGAATCGTACGCAACCGCATGAAGGTCGAAGCGGCGGTCGCCAACGCGCGCGCGGTGCGGTTGGTGCGCGACGAATTCGGAACGCTCCGCCGCTTCCTGTGGTCCTTCACCGGCGGCAAACCCATCGTCAACCGCTGGAAAAGCTATCGCGACGCCCCTGCCACGAGCGCGGAATCCGATGCGATGAGCAAGGCGTTGAAGGCGCGCGGCTTCAAGTTCGTCGGCTCGACGATCTGCTATGCCTTCATGCAGGCCACTGGCATGGTCGACGATCACCAGGTCGACTGCTGGCGCAGGACGGGCCGATGAAGGCGCTGATTACGGACTTCGACTTTCCCGACATCCGCCTTGAGCAGCGGCTGTTCACCGAGGCCGGTGTCGAAGTCCGTCATGCCCAGTGCCGGACCGAGGAGCAACTGATCGAGGCCGGCCGCGAGTGCGACGCGCTGCTGGTCCAGTACGCGCCGGTTACCGATCGCGTTCTGTGCGCCCTGCCGCGGGTCGGAATCGTCAGCCGCTACGGCGCGGGATTCGATACCGTCGACACGCGGGCCTGCGCCCGCCACGGCGTCTGGGTCGCCAACTCCCCCGACTACGGTGTCGGGGAGGTGGCCACGCACGCGCTCGCCATGGCGCTCGCGCTGCTGCGACACCTGGTCATTTATGACCGCGACGTGCGCGCGGGTCGTTGGAGCTATCTGTCGCCCGGCACGATTCGCCGCGCCAGCGACATGACAGTGGGCATCCTCGGGCTGGGCCGCATCGGCAAGCGCTTTGCGCACCTCTCACGCAACTGCTTCGCGCGCGTCATCGCCTGCGATCCGTACATCATCGACGGCGACTTTCCCGCGTACGTCGAACGCGTCGCGCTCGAGGAGCTGTTCGGCCGCAGCGACATCGTGTCGCTGCACGTGCCGCTCAACGACGAGACGCGCGGCATGGTGGGGCAATCCCTGCTCGGACGAATGCAGCGCGGCAGCCTGTTGGTCAACACTGCCCGCGGTGCGGTCGTCGACATCGAAGCGGTCCGGGCGCGGCTCGATGACGGTACGCTCGACGGCGCCGCCCTTGACGTGCTGCCCGTGGAACCGCCGCCGGCCGGCCATCCACTGGCGCAGCACCCGCGCGTGTTGCTGACGCCGCACGCTGCCTTCTATTCCCAGGCGGCAGAGATCGAACTGCGGCGCAAGGCGGCGCAGAACATCGTGCAGTGGGCGCGGACGGGACGTCCCATGTATCCTGTGATTCAAGGGACGAAGATCCCGGCGTAGTTGGCGGACGCGCCTCCTCCGGCGCGCCAGGAGACAGAAACCAGATGGCACAGGTCGCAATCCGCGGCGTGCGCAAGCGGTTCGGTGCAGCGACCGTGATCCACGGCGTCAACATCGACATCAGCGACGGCGAGTTCGCAGTGCTGGTCGGTCCGTCGGGCTGCGGCAAGACCACGCTGCTCCGGATGATCGCCGGACTGGAGGAAATCACCGAAGGCGAGATCCTGATCGGCGACCGCGTCGTCAACCGCGTGCCGCCGAAAGAGCGCGACATCGCAATGGTGTTCCAGAACTACGCGCTGTATCCGCACATGACAGTGCGCGACAACATGTCGTTCAGCCTGCGCCTGGCCAATGCGACCAAGGCGACGATCGATCAGCACGTTGCGCGTGCCGCCGACATCCTCGGACTCGGCAAGCTGCTCGACCGGTACCCCCGCCAGCTCTCGGGCGGCCAACGCCAGCGCGTCGCGATGGGACGCGCGATCGTTCGGGATCCTCAGGTTTTCCTGTTTGACGAGCCGCTCTCGAACCTGGACGCGAAGCTGCGCGTGCAGATGCGCACCGAGATCAAGGAACTGCACCAGCGCCTGAAGACGACGTCGGTGTACGTGACGCACGATCAGATCGAGGCCATGACGATGGCCGACAAGATCGTCGTGATGCACGACGGCGTCGTCGAGCAGGTCGGCAGCCCGCTGGATCTTTACGACCATCCGGCCAACACCTTCGTCGCGGCTTTCATTGGCTCGCCGGCGATGAACCTTCTGCCGGGCGTCGTGCAGGCGAAGAACGGCTCCGTGCAGATCCAACTGCCGGACGGCGGCGCACTGCCGCTGCCACAGGGCGCGTCTGCACAGGACGGCCAGCAGGTGCTGTTCGGCGTCCGGCCGGAGCATTTCACCGTCAACAGCGGCGCCGGAATCGGCACCGAGGTCATCGTGGTGGAACCGACCGGTGCCGACACGCAGCTGTACTGCAAATTCCTAGAACAGGAAGTCACCGCGACCGTGCGCGACCGCACGGTGTGCCGTCCCGGCGACCGGATCACGCTGGCGCCCGACCTGGCGCGCGCGCACCTGTTCGATGCCGCTTCCGGAAAACGTCTGGTTTCCTGATTCCAGACTTCACTCAGTGCCATTGACAAGGAGCTACGCATGAGCAATTTCAAACGCCGCGATGTCCTGAAGGCCGGCGCGGCGACCGCGGCGGTCGGGCCGATGATCTGGGTCAAGGACGCCAGCGCGCAGTGGAGCAACCAGCCCGAGAAGGGCGCCAAGCTGCGCGTGCTCCGCTGGAGCCAGTTCGTTCAGGGCGACATCGACCAGTACCTGGCCAACGTCAAGAAGTTTCAGGACAAGTACGACGTCGAAGTCCGGGTCGACCGCGAACTGTGGAATGATGTCACGCCGAAGGCCGCGGTGGCGGCCAACACCGGCGCCGGTCCCGACATCATCCTGTCGACCAATGACGATGCGAACCTGTATCCGGAGAAACTGGTCGACGTCACCGACCTCTGTACATATCTCGGCAAGAAGTACGGCGGCTTCTATCCGGTTTGCGATCCGTATCTGCGCCCGGACGGCAAGAAATGGATCGGCGTTCCGCTCGGCGTCGCCGGTGTCTGCATGGTCTATCGGATCAGCCACATCAAAGCGGCCGGATTCGATACCTTCCCGCGCGACACCGACGGTTTCATGAAGCTGTGCAAGGCGCTGAAGGACAAAGGAACGCCACCCGGCTTCGCGCTCGGCCACGCAACCGGGGACGCGAACACGTGGGTGCAACCACTGATGTGGGGCTTCGGAGGCAAGGTTGTCGACACCAGCAACAAGGTCGTCCTCGACAGTCCCGAGACGCTGCGCGCGCTCGAGTTCGTCAAGGAGCTGTATCCGACCTTCGTCCCAGGGACGCTCTCGTGGCTCGATCCGAACAACAACAAGGCGTTCCTCGACGGCCAGATCTCGCTGACGAACAACGGCATCTCGATCTACTACGCGGCGAAGACATCGAAGGACCCGAAGATCGCCGAGATGGCGGCCGACATCAACCACGCCAACATGCCCATCGGCCCGATCGGCAAGCCGAGCGAGTTCCAGCTCTTCTTCAACCAGATGATCTTCAAGTACACCAAGTACCCGAAGGCCGCAAAGGAATTCCTGCGCTTCATGATGGAAGAAGAGCAGATGAATCCGTGGGTGCAGGCGGCGATCGGTTACGTGACGCCTGCGCTGACGGCCTACGAGAAGCATCCGATCTGGACCTCGGATCCGAAGCACACGCCGTATCGTGATTCGATGAGGAACATGTGGCCGAGTGGCTATTCCGGCAAGATGGGCTACGCCTCGGCCGGAACCCTCGCCGACTTCGTCGTCGTCGACATGTTTGCGGAGGCCGCGTCGGGCCAGCGGTCGCCGAAGGAAGCGCTGGAGCGCGGGCAGAAGCGGGCCGAGCGCTACTACAAGGTCTGACCCGGCATTTTTCACCCGGTTGCAGCCAGCCGTGCTGCAATCGGGCGCAGCCGCAACCACCACGCACCTGTCGAACCCCCAACGCATGTCGAATCGCACCGGACTCGCCCGGGCTCTCGACAACCGCAACGTACTCGGGCTGCTGTTCCTGCTGCCCGCAGCGGTGCTGTTGCTGCTGTTCCTGACCTATCCGCTCGGGCTCGGCACGTATCTCGGTTTTACCGATGCGAAGATCGGGCGGCCGGGCGAGTGGGTTGGGCTCGAGAACTACGAGTTCCTGTTCGGCGACAGCGTTGCGCGCCTGTCGCTGTTCAACACGCTGTTCTATACGGTCGTGGCCAGTGTGCTGAAGTTCGTCCTCGGGCTGTGGCTGGCATTGCTGCTCAACAAGCACCTGCCCTTCAAGGCGATGCTCCGGGCGATCGTGCTGCTGCCGTACATCGTGCCGACCGCGCTCTCGGCGATCGCATTCTGGTGGATCTTCGACTCGCAGTTCTCGATCATCAGCTGGACGTTGATGAAACTCGGCCTGATCGATCGCTACATCGACTTTCTCGGCGATCCGTGGAACGCGAGGCTGTCGACGATCGCCGCGAACGTCTGGCGTGGCGTGCCCTTCGTCGCGATCTGCCTGCTGGCGGGTCTGCAGACGATATCCCCGTCGTTCTACGAGGCCGCGAGCCTCGACGGCGCCAGCCCGTGGCAGCAGTTCCGCTATGTCACGCTGCCGTTGCTGACGCCGATCATCGCCGTCGTGATGACGTTCTCGGTGCTGTTCACGTTCACCGACTTCCAGCTGATCTACGTGCTGACGCGCGGCGGCCCGCTCAACGCGACGCACCTGATGGCCACCCTCTCCTTCCAGCGCGCGATTTCGGGCGGCGCGCTCGGCGAAGGCGCTGCACTCGCCACAGCGATGGTGCCGTTCCTGCTTGCGGCGATCCTGTTCAGCTACTTCGGGCTGCAACGGCGTGCGTGGCAGCAGGGAGGCAGGGACTGATGAGCAGCGCCGCAGCCGAGCAGACAGTCGACACGCAAGGCATGAACTACCTCGTGTCGCTGCCGCGACGCGTGGTGACGATCTACGTGCCCCTCGCGGCGTTCCTGTTCATCCTGCTGTTTCCGTTCTACTGGATGGCGGTCACGACCTTCAAGCCGAACGAGGAGCTGCTGACGCACGAGGGCAATCCGTTCTGGGTGCAGAACCCGACACTCGCTCACATCAGGAAGCTGCTTTTCGAAACGTCGTACCCGGAGTGGCTGTGGAACACGATGCTGGTCGCGGTGTCGTCGACCCTGATCTCGATCGTCTGCAGCGTGCTTGCGGCATACGCGATCGAGCGCCTGCGCTTCAAGGGCTCGCGCTACATCGGCATGGCCATCTTTCTCGCGTACCTGGTGCCGCCGTCGATCCTGTTCATTCCGCTGGCGACGATGGTCTTCAAGCTCGGGCTGTTCGACACGCGCTTCGCGCTGATCCTGACGTACCCGACCTTCCTGATCCCGTTCTGCACCTGGCTGCTGATGGGCTACTTCCGATCGATCCCGTATGAACTCGAGGAATGCGCGCTGATCGACGGCGCCTCGCGCTGGCAGATCCTGACGCGGATCGTGCTGCCGCTGGCGGTGCCCGGGCTGATCTCGGCGGGGATCTTTGCGTTCACGCTCTCCTGGAACGAATTCATCTACGCACTGACCTTCGTTTCGTCGTCCGAGATCAAGACCGTACCGGTCGCGGTGGTGACCGAACTCGTCGAGGGCGACGTCTATCACTGGGGCTCGCTGATGGCCGGAGCACTCTTTGGCTCGCTGCCGGTCGCGATTCTGTATTCGTTCTTCGTCGAGCACTACGTCTCGGGCATGACCGGAGCGGTCAAGGAGTAAGGGCGCTCGCACTACACGGCCACCGATGCCCGACACGCCGCTGACCGCCAGCCAGATCACGGTCCAGGTGTGCCTGTTCCTGGCCGGCACCATCGCGGTCGTCGGCGGCACGCTGCAGATGATGCTCGGGCAGCCGGAGACCAATCCGCGGCTGGACAACGTGCACCGCTTCATGGCCGGCGTGTACCTGTCGACCGGGCTGATCTGCCTCTGGGCCGCAGTGACTGTCCGCCAGCAGGACGTGCTCGTGTACCTGCTCGCACTGGGCGTGCTGCTCGCCGGCGTCGGGCGCCTGATCTCGATCCGCAGGGTCGGATTGCCGCAGCCAGCCAAGGTCTGGCTCGCCTACCTCGTGCCTGAGCTGGTTATCCCCTTTGTCATGGCCGGCGCGCACTACGCGAGCCACTAGGATTGGAGCTCCGGGCGGGCCATCCTCACCGCCGCGGCGTGCAGACGTGGACTCGGTCAGGTCTGCGATACGCCACGGCCGATCCGGGCTACATCTGTCGAAACAGGTGCAGATAGCTCCGGCTCACCGGCAGCACTTCGGGACGGCCCTTCAGGTGGATGTCCGCTGTCTCGTTGAGGCCGCGCGTCACATGGCTGATCGCGCGCAGGTTCACGACGACGGACCGGTGCACCTGCGCGAACTGCTGCGGGTCGAGCTGCGGCACGAGTTCCTTCAGCGGCGTGCGGATCAGCGCCTCGCCCGGTTTGCCCTGGTCGCCGCGCCACGCGATCAGCGTGTATTTCTCATCGGAACGGAGGAAATCGATCTCGTCGACCGCGATCAGCCGGACGACCTGGCCCACGGTTGCCCGTATCCACCGCAGCGGCACCGGCGCCGTGTCCTCCCTGAGCCGCGCGGCAAGTTGCTGCAGCAGCGCCTCCGTGTTCGTCGCCGGCTGCGCAGCGTCGAGCCGTTCCTTGATCCGGCTCACCGTGTCGGCGAGGCGCTCCGGCTCGACCGGTTTCACCAGGTAGTCGAGCGCGCCGTGCGCAAAGGCCTGCGCCGCGTACTGATCGAAGGCCGTCACGAAGACGAGATGAGCGCGCCGGCCGATGAGATGCGCCGCCTGCACACCCGACAGTCCGGGCATGTGTACGTCGAGGAAGCAGACGTCCGGCTTCTGGGCCTCGAACAGCTCGACGGCTTCACGGCCGTTGCGCGCCAGCGCAACGACATCGAGTTCGGGCCACGCCTGCCCCAGCAGGCGAACCAGCTTGTCGCGCAGCAGCGGCTCGTCGTCGGCCACCAGCGCCGTTGGGCGGCGGTTCGTCACGAGGCCATCTTCGGCGCTGTCTCTTCCCGGCGCAACGGGAACGAGACCTCGGCGCACGTGCCGCGCGGTTCGCGCGCCAGCAACCGCAGCTCGGCGTCGGCGCCAAAGAAGAGCCGCAGCCGCTCGCGCAGGTTCGCGAGTCCGGTGCCGAGCCCGTTGCCCGTGGATTTCAGAACGGCACCGCTGTCGGTCACCCGCACGCTGCATCGGTCGCCGCGGAGTTGCACGTCGACCTCGATGCGGCCGCCCTCCTCGCTCGGATCGATCCCGTGGCGCACCGCGTTCTCGACCAGCGTCATCAGCGTCATCGGCGGGCAGTAGGCCGCGAGCGCCTCGGCGTCGGCCTGCAGCCCGAACTGCAGCCGGTCCGGCATGCGCATGTGCATCAGCTCGAGGTACGCGCGCACGAGCTCGAGTTCCTGTCTGAGCGTCGTCGTCGGCTCGTCGAGCCGCGGCACTGCGGCGCGCAGATAGGCGATCAGGCTGTCCAGCACCTTCGACGCCTGCGGCGAGCCGGTCTCGACCAGTGCCTGCACGTTGGCCAGCGTATTGAACAGGAAGTGCGGCTGCACCTGGGCCTGCAACAGTTGCATCCGCGCGTCGAGCGCCTGTCGCGCCAGCTCGCTGCGCTCGAGCTCGAACGCCAGCGCCTGGTCGCGCGCCAGCGCCTCGCGCTGCCGCACCATCGCCCCGAGCGCGATCCACAGCGCCACCATGCCGCCGAGCACCGTCAGGCTCAGGTAGCCGTTGACCCGCGCGGGATTCTGGCTGAACTGAGGGTCGCCACCGAGCGTGATCCAGTACGCGGCAAGCGCGCCAAGCGGCACCGCGATCACCACCGCAATGAGCTGCAGGGCCCAGCGCTCCAGCCAGGGCGGCAACCGCCCGGGCCACTGTTCGAAGACACCGTAAGCGAGCATCGCGCACAGCCCGACCAGCATGCCGCGCGCAACGACGACAAGCGTCGGCGACAACGATGACAGTCCGAGCAACAGCCCGAACGGCACGACCACCGCGAGCGTGAACAACACGCGACGGCGCGGAAAGAGCTTCGCGAAGCTGAAAGCAGGTGGCGCGGCAGAACTCGACATGGGCGGCACGATAGCGGCATCCGCCGCGGACGGCCCGGCAACCCGCGCGCCGGTGCGACGAGCTGCGGTTTCCGGGGGCCGGGCCGCGGCGGACGCGAGCCCCGTTTAAGACGCCGCCGCCTCGCAGGCGTGCGCCAGGCGTCCTACCGCTGCGACCGCGCCCAGCCCGAGCACAGCCGATGAAGCTCTTCGACTCCGTCGGTCAGTGCAGCCGGTCCAGGCTGCAGGATGTCGCTGGACTTGATCTCGTACAGTTGCGCTTCGAGGACGGCCGGCACCTGCGACCAGCCTGCGCGCGCGGCCACGCGCTCCGGCCTGAACTTCTTGCCACACCAGGAACCGATAATCAGGTCCGGCGCACGCCGCGCCGGCTCCAGCGGGTCCGTGATCACCCGGTCGCGCCCCATCTTCTGCCGCGCGAGTTCCGGGAAGATATCGTCGCCCCCGGCGACGGCGATCAGTTCGGAGACCCAGCGGATCGCGCTGATCATCGGGTTGTCCCATTCCTCGAAATAGACGCGCGGCCGCCTCGGCCACCCAGCGGCGGTCGCGCCCAGTTCGCGATGCTTCTGTCGACACGCGCCGATCCACGCGCCCGCCCGGTCGGCTGCGCCGACGATCGAGGCGACCAGGCTCAGTGTTGCGAAGATCTCGTCGACGCTGCGCTGGTTGGTGACCAGCACGTCCAGGCCGGCGCGGATCAGCTTGTCGGCGAGCTCGGCCTGCATATCCGAGAAGCCAACCACGAGATCGGGCTGCAGCCCGACGATCCGGTCGATGCGGCCGTCGAGAAAGGCGCTGACCCGCGGTTTCTCCTGCCGGGCGCGGCGCGGCCGCACCGTGTAGCCGCTGATGCCGACGATGCGGTCCTGCTCGCCGAGCAGGTACAGCCACTCGGTCGTCTCCTCGGTCAGGCACACGATGCGGCGCGGTCCCACACGACCATTCTCCGTCCGTCCGGCCTGCGCGACAATTCGCACTGGTTCCATCGAAAGGGCAGCGATGGCCGGCGACCCGACCGAGCGCGCGGTAGACGAAGTCGTACAGGGCTTCCGCGACCTGCTCCACTACGACTCCGTGACCTGTGCGATTTCCGATTGCATGGGCCGCTTCGGCGCGATGACAGGCGACCTGCGTCCGCTGTTCGACGGAATCCGGATCGCGGGTCGGGCCGTCACCGCGCTGACGCTGGCGAGCGACCTCGCCGCGGTGTTCAAGGCGATCGATGTCAGCCAACCCGGGGACATCGTCGTGGTCGACGCCCATGGCTCGCGCGACACCGCGTTCTGGGGCGAGAACATGACGATTTCGGCCCGCAACCGAGGCGTCGCCGGCGCGATCATCGATGGCGCCTGCCGCGACGTCGTCGAGATCAGGCGCCTGCGATTTCCGATCTTCAGCCGTGGTGCGGTGCCGAACGTGGCCGCGATCGCGGGTTATGGGCAGGTCAACGTTCGCGTGCAGTGTGCCGGGCAGCCCGTTGAACCGGGCGATATCGTGGTCGCGGATGAAAACGGCGTCGTCGTGATTCCGAGCGAGACAGCCGCCGACGTGCTGGCCCGCACGCGCGGTCTGCTCGAGACCGAGCATGTCTTGCAGCAAAAACTGCAAAGTGGCGCGACGATCGGCGAACTCATCGAGGTCGACAAGGTCTTCGCGTCGACCTTCGACTATCAGATGCGCGCGCTGAAGAAGGAGCGCTGAAGCCGACCCAGGGCATATCCGGTACGCGACCAACGCCGGCCCCGCGGAGCGACGCAGCCGGCCGCGCGTGGCCCTCTCCATTGCCGAGTGTCCGGGTCCCGGCTACAGTCGGTGCGCCTGGGAGGGACGGGGTCAGCGGAGCGATCTGCATGGACGACGCTAACTCAGCTCACTGGACCACCGCATCAGGCACTGGAAGCGGGCGGCACTGGCTTCGACTCGGTGCGATCGTCATCGTCTACTTCCTTGCCGGAAGACTCGGTCTGCACTTTGCGTTCGTCCACGCCAGTGCCTCGGCGGTCTGGCCGCCGACCGGCATTGCGCTGGCGGCACTGCTGCTGTTTGGACACCGGGTCTGGCCGGCCATCCTGGTCGGCGCCTTTCTGGTCAATGTCACGACCGCTGCCTCGATCGCGAGCTCGATCGGCATCGCCGCGGGAAACACCCTCGAAGCGGTCGTGGGTGCGCTTCTCGTCGAACGCTACGCGAACGGCCGATACGCATTCGAACGCGCCCGCGATTTCCTCCTGTTCGCGCTGCTGGCCGGCCTGCTCAGCACGGCCATCAGCGCAACGATCGGCGTTACCTCGCTGGTGCTCACCGACGAGGCGCCCTGGAACGCGTTCGGAACGATC
>Ga0335084_10001597_pt1 | contig 21357 bp, 22 predicted proteins | sample Lox_Sample_44_FD_206721 | JGI IMG/M metagenome (GOLD analysis project Ga0335084, IMG submission 206721) | Soil microbial communities from Loxahatchee National Wildlife Refuge, Florida, United States - Lox_Sample_4.4 | ecosystem: Environmental > Terrestrial > Soil > Wetlands | place: USA...
CAACCGGATCCGGCTCTGCGCGTCGCCCGCGGTGCTCGACGAGGCCGAGCGGCTGCTCAGGCGCATCACAGACCAGTACTTCTCGAAGAACCTGTCACTAGAGGACGTGCGCGAGATGCTGCGCTCGGACGACGCCGATCCGCTGCACGCGTTCGGCGAGGCCTGCCGCGCCGAGCTGCGTGCGATGCCAGCGCGTGTCTGAGCGCGTTCTTCTGCCGCGCGCAGATCGCTCCCGGTGTGGATCACGACTCGCGTGCGTCGCGGCCGCGCCTGCGCTGTCAATCGCTCCCGACTGTCCCGACCGAACGCCGACCGAAGCTCGACACTTCACTGACGACTTCGCAGGCGTCGATCACTAACCTGCTTGCACGGCATGAACCCCTCTCGGAGACCCATGATGAAGATTCGTTCGACCATCGTCGCGTGCCTGCTGCCGGCCGTGCTGCTCGCCGCCTGCGAGACCGCCCCTGAGAACAAGAACGAGACGGCCGGCACCGTCATCGGCGCCGTCGTCGGCGGCGCGGTCGGCTCGCAATTCGGCGGCGGGAACGGCCGCGTCGCCGCCGCGGTCGCCGGCTCTGTCGCCGGCGGCATGATCGGCCATTCGATCGGCAAGCGCATGGACGAAACCGATCAGATGAAGGCGCGCCAGGCGCTCGAGAGCACGAAGACCGGCGAATCGACCAGCTGGCGCAATCCTGACACCGGCGGCACCTACACCGTCACGCCGACCCGCACCTACCAGGCCGCGCAGGGTCCGTGCCGCGAGTACACGCTCGACGGCAAGGTCGGCGGTGAAGCCGAGAAGGTCCACGGCAGCGCCTGCCGGCAGAACGACGGTAGCTGGAAAGCGCAGAACTGAGAGCTGCGCCCGACGTCGCCTGGGCCGCGCGACCGACTCTGCCGATGACGCCATGGACCCGGTGTTCCGTCTCGACGCGCAGGAGCTGGTGCTCGAGCTGCCAGACGGCGGCGCGCGTCCCGACTGGCTCGCGCGCACGCTAACCGACCTCGGGCTCCAGGACAGCACCGGCGTTCAGGTGTTGCGGGTGGAGGCGCCGCGCGCGTGGCGCTGGTCGAGCGTCGACGCGGCCTTCCTGTCCGCCGTCGTGCGCCGGCTCGAGCGCCCGGCCTACACGCTCGCGCTGCGCGGCTTGCCCCAGGAGCTGCAGTCACTGCTCGAGCTCTCGCGCGAGGGGCCGGGCGCGCCGCAGCCTGCGCGCGTCGCGCGCCGACCCGGCATCCGAGCGCGCGCTGGTGCGCTCGTGATCGCCGCGGCCGAAGACGCGCGCCTCTTCGTCGAGCTGCTGGGACAGGTGGTACTGCTCCTGCAGCGTGCGCTCGCGGGCCGCGCTCGCATCCGCGCAGCGGACCTCTGGCAGATGCTCGCCGAGTGCGGCCATCGCGCGCTGCCGATCGTCGCGATCGTCAACCTCTTGATGGGCGGCATCCTCGCGTTCGTCGGCGCCGTCGAGCTCGAGGGCTTCGGCGCCGGCATCTACGTCGCCGACCTCGTCGGCATCGCGTCGGTGCGCGAGCTGACGCCGATCCTCAACGCGATCGTGCTCGCCGGGCGCACCGGCGCCGCCTTCGCGGCGACGATCGCGACCATGCAGGGCAACGAGGAGGTCGACGCACTGACCACGCTCGGCATCCCGGCGGTCGAGTTCCTCGTGCTGCCGCGCGTGCTCGCGCTGTCGCTGCTGATGCCGCTGATCTATCTCTTCGGCTCGGCGTTCGCGCTCGCCGGCGGCATGCTGGTGGCGACGCCGATCCTCGGCCTGTCGAGCGCGGCGTACCTGGCACAGACGCAGGGCGCGATCGCCGGCGCGAATTTCGCGATGGGTGCGGCGAAGGCGCTGGTGTTCGGCGCTGTCGTCGCGCTGATCGGCTGTCACCAGGGGCTGCGCGCGTCACGCAGCGCCGCCGGCGTCGGCGCGGCGACGACTACCGCGGTGGTGAACTCGATCATCGCGGTGATCGCGATCGACGCCGTGTTCGCGGTCTGCGCGCACGCGCTGCGGATCTGACCATGACTGCCGCCGCCATCTCGATTGACGACGTCGACATCGGCTACGACGGCGCGCCGGTGCAGAGCGGCATCAGCGCTGAGATCGAACGCGGCGAGATCTTCGCCGTCGTCGGCGACAGCGGCTCGGGCAAGAGCACGCTGCTGAAGACCATGATCGGCCTCTTGCCGCCATGTCGCGGCAGGGTCCGCTTCGACGGCAATTCGCTGGAGGAGCAAATGCAGAACGGCGCGGCGCCCCCGTTCGGCGTCCTGTTCCAGAACGGCGCGCTCTGGACCTCGATGACAGTCGAGGAGAACGTGACGCTGCCGATGGACTTGCAGTGTTACTCGACGCCCGCAGCACGGCCGGCATTGGCCCGCTTCAAGCTCGCCCTGGTCGGGCTCTCGGGCCACGAGGGCGCGTCGCCGGCGAGCCTCAGCGGCGGGATGCGCAAGCGCGCCGCGCTCGCGCGCGCGCTCGCCCTCGACCCCGGCGTGCTGTTCCTCGACGAGCCGTCGGCGGGGCTCGATCCGCTGACGTCGCGCCGCCTCGATCGCCTCATCACGGGGCTGCGCGACGGCCTCGGCATCACAGTGGTGCTCGTCACCCACGAGCTCGAGAGCCTCTACAGCATCGCCGATCGCATGCTGTTCCTCGATGGCGAAGCCCACCGTCCGGTCGCGCTGGGTGCACCGGGCGAGCTCGCGCAGCATGCCGAGAGCGCGAAGGTGCGCGAGTTCCTGCGCACGAGTGCACCGCGGGCGGCGGCGGAGGCGGTATGAGCAAGCAGCGTCCGGTGGTCGTCGGCGCCTTCGTGCTGGCTGCGCTCGCCTTACTCGTCGGCGGCATCCTCTTCTTCAGCGCGGGCACGCTCACCGCCAGCCACGTGCGCACCGTCGCGTTCTTTCCCGGTACGGTCACCGGCCTGCAGATCGGCTCCAACGTCACGTTCCTCGGCGTGCCCATCGGCCAGGTGACATCGATGGGCGTTCGCGTCAGCTCCGACCAGCCGATCATCCAGGTGAACATGGAGCTGGTGCCGGATCGACTTGCGGTGTACGGCGCATCGCGGCTTTCGGACGCGGAGCTCATGCCGACGCTGCTGCAACGCGGCCTCGCGGCGCAGCTCGTCAAGGAAAGCTTCATCACCGGAAGGCTCAACGTCGAGCTGGCGTTCCGGCCAGGCGTCCAGACCTCCGTGGTCGGCGGAAGCGACGTGCCCGAGCTGCCCACGGTGCCCGCCGACTTCGCGGCGCTCGCCAGACAGCTGCAGGCTGTCGACATCGCGGGTGCAGTCGAAGCGTTCCAGCGCACCATGACGTCGCTCGATGCGTTGCTGGACGACCCGAACCTTCGGCAGACGCTGCACGAGGCGCCGGCCGTGATGGCGTCGATCCGCCACACGCTCGCCACCGTGGATCGCGAAGTCGCCGCCTTCTCCCGCACCGGGCAAAGGGCGGTGGGCGACAGCGCCGCGGCGCTGCAGAAGACCTTGTCGTCGGTGCAGACTCTGACCGCGAATCTCGATCGCGAGAGCACGAGCACGCTCAGCGCGATGCGCGGAACGCTCGGTCGTGCGGACAGCTCCATCGAGAACACGCGCGCACTGCTCGATCCGCAGGGACCGATGGTGACGCAGCTGCAGCAGGCCGCCGACGACCTCGCGGCGACCGCAGCGCGCCTGCGAAACGTCGCCGATCGCGTCGATCGCGACCCGTCGGTGCTCGTTCGCGGGAGGTAGCGCATGCATCGCTTCTCATCGCTGCTCGCGGCATGCATCGCACTCGGCGTGGCCGCGTGTGCGTCGTCGCCGCCGACGCTGGTCGCACTGCCCTCGCCGGCCCTGCGCAGCGATCGCGCCGCGCTCGACGCGGCAACGACGGTGCGCCTGCGTCACGTCCGCCTGCCGGAGTATCTGGACGGATTCCCGGTCATGGTCGGACGCGACCGCCAGGCGCTCGTCATCGCCGACCGCGCCGAATGGGCCGAGCGACCGTCGCAAGGCGTGACGCGCGTGCTGCGCGACGCGCTCGCGCAGCGCCTGGGCTCGACGAACGTGCTGATTGCGGGCGACGGCCGGCGCGCGGATGCCGAGCTCGCGGTCGAGTTCATGGCGCTCGATCCCGAGCCGGACGGCTTGCACCTCGACGCACGCTGGTCCTTCGTGTGTCGTGCGAGCGGCAGCAGCCATGCCGGGCGCACGTCCACGTCCGTCGCGACCGCGGCGCCGACGCCGCAGGCGGTCGCGGCCGCGACCAGCGAAGCGCTCTCGCGACTTGCGGACGCAATCGTCGACGAGCTGCGCTGCGCCGGTCGAGGGTGAAGTCGCCTCCTTCGCGCCACGTCTGAGTCGGCGGCGCGTCGCACGCGCGCCGGTGGCGTGGGCGGAACGGGCGCGAAATGCCGACCGATTCTTGACGGCGCGCTCACGACTTCGCAGGCTGCATCGCCTAACTTGCTCTCCGCGCGCACCCACTGTCGTGCGCAAAGCTGGAGAACACCACCATGAGCACGTCCTGCATGCAATCCCAATACGAGCTGCGCTTTCGCTCGCTGTTCCAACCCGGCCGCGGATTCGCCTTTCCGTGCGACGACGCCGGTCGCGTCGACCTCGATGCGCTCAGCGACGGCGAACGCCAGAGCTACCGATACGCCCGCGCGCTGATCGGCGCAGAGCTGGCGATGCCGACGGTGCAGCCCAGCGCTCACTGAACGTTGCCGCCTCGCGTTGGTGCGAGTCGTTCAGTCGCGCGCTGACATCGCGCACGCGATGCGCACCCCTGCTCGGCAGACGATCAGGATCCGTCCTTCGGCACCGGCACCAGCTCGACGTCGAGCGTCGCGCGCACGCCGCGGCGCACGATCTCGACCGGCACGCGTGTGCCGGGATCACTACCCATGATCACATCCGCAGCGTCGAGCTGGCGCTGCACTTGCCGGGCGCCGACGCGCACGACGAGGTCGCCCGGCGCAATGCCGGCGCGATGCGCCGGGCCGTTGCCGTCGACTGCGACGACCAGCGCGCCTTCGCCGTTCGGGACGGCGGCGACTGCCCAGCCAAGCCTGCCGCGCGCGACGCGGCCATGCTTCTTCAACGACGCAACGACGGTCTGCACGAGGTCGACCGGTATCGCGAAGCCGATCCCTTCCGACCCGCCGCTGTGCGACAGGATCACGGCGTTGATGCCAACGAGCCGGCCCGTGGTGTCGACGAGCGCCCCGCCCGAGTTGCCGGGGTTGATGGCCGCGTCGGTCTGAATGAAGTTCTCGACCCGGCGTGCGCCCTTGCGAACGACGGCGCTGACGATGCCCTGCGTGACCGATTGGCCGACGCCGAGCGGATTGCCGACCGCAAGCACCACGTCACCGGGCTCGACGTCCTCGATGTCGGCGATGACCATCGGCTGCAGCGTGACGCCGTCGACATGGAGCAGGGCGAGATCCGATTCCTCGTCGATGCCGATCACGCGGCACGGCACGACCGTGCCATCGGCGAGCGCGATCGCCAGCTCGGTCGCGTCCTGCACGACGTGGTAGTTGGTGACGACGTCGCCATCGCGATCGACGACGACGCCAGAACCGAGGCCGCTGACGGTCACCTTGGGCGAGTTCGCCTTCTCGCCCTTCAGCACGTATGCGGAGTAGACGGTCACCACCGACGGCGCGACGCGCGCCACCGCTCCGCGATAGCTCACGACCCGAAGCCCGCGCGGTGCCGGGCTCGTGGTGACGCCGATCAGGTTGGGTTCGACCACTTGGGTCTGCGCGGCGGTCGGGAGTTCGACATCCGTCGACGCGCGCGCGCCGGACGCGCCGGCCGTGAAAGCGATCGCCACGGCGGCGGCGACAAGAGAACTTTGCATGGCGACTCGATATCGAGCGTCACCGCGGGTGACGGGTGCAGGGAGCCTACGCTGCGCGCCGGGCGCGGTCGTCAGCGAACGGTCGCGATGCGGTCACCAATCGCATGGCCAGCGCCGGCCTGCGCGGCGCACACCGAAAGCCGACCGTTTCTCGACGCCTCGCTCACGACTTCGTGGCGCGTCGCCCTTAAGGTTCCGCCATGAAAGGAGCCCGGGCATGATCACGACCCAACGCGCGCCGCTGTTTTCCGTCTCGTCGGGCCGCGGCGCGCCGCCCGTGCGGCTCATGCGGCATCAGCCGCGCTGGGCGTGGCCCTTGCTGAGTCAGGTCGGCGGGCGCGAAGCGGTCTCGCTGCAGCGCATCCGACCGCCCGCGTCTAGATGGGCGCCCGATGCGGACGCGCGCGCCCGCGCGGTGCTCGATGCCTACGGGCGAACCGGCGGCCTGGCGAGCGGCGACGAAGTGACGTTCATGCTGCGCCGACGCACGTCGCAGCCGATCTCGATGCTCGCCCGATGGATCGTCGAGCAACGCGTGGTGAGCCTCGGATGGCAGGGCGAATACCTGCTGCCGATGTTCCAGTTCGACCGCTCCGACATGGCGCTTCGCCCGCCGGTCGCGGCGGTTCTCGACGAATTCGACGGTACCTTCGACGACTGGGACCTCGCGACCTGGTTCGCACTGCCCAACAGCTGGCTCGCAGACGAGGCGCCGATCGACGTGCTCGATGTCGACGCCGGCGCCGTGCTGCAGGCCGCGCGTGCCGACCGCTTCATCGCGCGGGGCTAACAGGCCTCGGCAAATCGCTTCTCGAAACCCGTGCACACCACTGCGTGCCTTGCAAACCCAAAGGAGATCTCAATGAAGCGCAAGTTCCTGATCACCGCGGCCACCGCGGCAGCAATCGCCCTTCTGAACCTGACCGGCTGCGCGACCAACAGCTCGCCTGGCTTCGACGCGGGAGAAAAGCCGCGCAGCATGGAGGACGGCGTTGCCACGACGATGAGCGCCCTCTACGCGAGCGCGCCGGGCTCGAAGGAGCTGGCGGACAAGGCCAGCGGCTTGCTCGTGTTTCCGCGTGTGGTCAACGGCAGTGTGATCGTCGGCGGCGAGTACGGCCGCGGCGCGCTCGTCGTCGATGGCCGCATCGTCGGCAGCTACAAGGTGACCAGCGTCTCGCTCGGCGTCCAGGCGGGCCTGCAGTCGCAAGCGCTGGTGCTGATGTTCATGAACCAGGAGACGCTCGGGCGCTTCCAGAAGAGCGACGGCTGGACGGCCGGCGCCGATGCCTCGGTCGCGCTCGGGCGGATCGGCGCGAACGGTCGCCTCGAGACGTTCGACGGCAACGGCATCGTGGCGTTTGCCCTCACCAACGCCGGCCTGTCGGCAGGCGCCAACCTCAACGGCACGCACATCGCGAAGGTCGCATCGTGAGCGCACGCAAGGGAGCAGCCATGAAAACCACCATCTTGCGGCGCGCGATTCCCGCCGTGGCCGCGCTCGCCATCGCCCTCCTGGGCGCCTCGTCAGCGTTCGCCGCTGACGATCCGCCTGCCGTCGATTGCACCATCCGGTTCAAGCTCTCGGGCTGGTCGGCCGTCTATGAACGCGCCGACGGCACCGGCATCGTCAATTGCGAAGACGGCTCGTCGATGCCCGTCGTCATCCACGTCCGTGGTGCCGGAATCAGCGTCGGAAAGTCAAAGATCGACAACGGCACCGGCAAGTTCAGCGAGGTGCACAAGATCTCCGACGTGCTCGGCAGCTACGCGCAGACCGACGTTCACGCCGGCGCGGTGAAGTCCGCGACGGCGCAACTGCTGACCAACAACAAGGTGTCGCTCGCGCTCGCCGGCAAGGGCGACGGCTACGACCTCGGCATCGGCGTCGCGAAGTTCACGATCAGCCGGGCCAAGTAGGTCGGACCAGTCCGTGAGTCGGCTCAAGGCGCTGCGGGTGGAAGAGACCTCGCGCGTCTCGGCCGTCATGACTCCAGAGCAACGGCGGAAATACAAGCAGGACGCCCGCTCGGGCTTTCCCGCGCTCCCTTCTGCTGCGCAAGCGCGCTGACGAGCTTCCGTCCGCGTCCTGGGCGAAAGTCGTTGCATCGGCGCGCTGCGCCGAGAACGGCGCCGCCGACCGATTGGTCTGGCGGCTCCAGGTGCGAGCCCTCGACCGCAGCCAGTCGCGCGCTATGCTTCGCGCGCTGCTCGGCATCGGAAAGGTGCTCCTGATGGACGTCAAGCTGACGGACCCGGCGCTCACGGCCCCGCGAAAGAGGCCGCGGACGCTCGAACGCTATGGCCTAGCCATCGCGTTGGCCGGCGTGGCGCTGCTCATCCGAAAGATGCTTCCAGTGCCGGAAGGTACGACCATCTATCAGTTGCCACTCGCGGCGGTGGTGCTGAGCGGCTGGTACGGCGGGCGCGGACCCGGACTCGCGTCCTTGCTGACCTGCAGTGCAGGCATCCTGTACTGGTTCATCCCTCCGGCGGATTCGTTCCAGCTGCACCCGGACTACGTGCTCGCCTTCGCGATCTTCATCGGCCTGGGCTGGTTGCTCATCGAGTTCAGCGGCGCGCGGCGGCGCGTCCAGCACGCGCTCCAGGGGAGCGATGAGCGCTTCCGCACTCTCGTGCAGTTCTCCTTCGACGTGTATTGGGAAACCGACGCTGCGCATCGCTTCACGAACGTTGAGTTCTCCGACCGGCTGCCTCACGCGCCGGCACGGGGAGCCCTGATCGGCAAGACGCCCTGGGAGGTCCCGTACGTCGAACCTGACGAGGAAGGTTGGCGCCAGTATCGGGCTACCGTCGATGCACATCTCCCGTACCGCGACTTCGAAATCGCGCGCCCGACTGCAGACGGCGGCGTGCGCTACATCTCCGCGTCCGCGATCCCTGCATTCGATGAAAACGGGCGCTTCGCGGGCTACCGCGGCGTCGGACGCCACATCACCGAGCGCAAGCGGGCCGAGGCTGAGCACCGGGCGCACCTTTGGTTCCTCGAGTCGATGGACCGTGTCAACCGCGCCATGCAGGCAAACAACGACGTCGAGCGGATGATGAGCGACGTGCTGGCTGCGGTGCTCGAGGTCTTCGCCTGCGATCGCGCCTGGCTGCTCTACCCGTGCGACCCGCACGCGCTTTCGTGGCGCGCCGTCATGGAACAAACGCGGCCGGAGTTCCCGGGGGCGGCGGCGCGCGGGCGCGATCTGCCGATGACCGCCGACTCTGCCGAAGTGGCGCGCGCGGCGCTGGAGTGCGACGGCGCGCTGCCGGCCGGCCCTGGTCACGAGCGTCAGGTGAAGCCGGAGATTGCCGAGCACTTCGGTGTCCGCTCGGAGATGCTCATGGCGCTGCATCCGAAAGGCGACCGCCCATACCTGTTCGGCCTGCACCAATGCTCGGGTCCGCGGGCGTGGACGAAGGACGAGCAGCGCCTGTTCCAGGAGGTCGGGCATCGCCTCACCGACGCGCTGAGCAGCCTCATCGCGCTACGTAGCCTGCGCGAGAGCGAAGCGCGCTTCCGCACCTTCGTCGACCATGCGACGGACGCGTTCTTCCTGCACGACGACGAGCGACTGACCCTTGTCGACGTCAACCGCCAGGCGTGCGAGAACCTCGGCTACAGCCGCGACGAGCTGATCGGCATGCACCCGCGCGCTTTCGATGTCGGTCTCGACGGGACCGCGATCCTCCGCCTGGCGGAGCGGGTCGGCGCCGGGGAAACCGTCACCTTCGAGACGCTGCATCGACGCAAGGACGGGAGCGTGTTCCCTGTCGAGATCCGCGCCCGCCGCTTCCAGCACCGAGACAGCCTCTTTCGTCTTTCGCTTGCGCGCGACATCACCGATCGCAAGCGCGCGGAGGAGTCGCTGCGCCAGAGCGAAGCCTATCTGGCAGAAGCGCAACGGCTGAGCCACACGGGGAGCTGGGCCCTGGACGTTGCGACCAACAAATACATCTATACCTCGGACGAATTCGACCGGATGTATGGATTCGATACGCGAGCACAGCCGCTGACCAGAGAAGTCGTCGTGGAGCGGATCCATCCTGAGGATCGGAGCAGTTGGAAGCAGACTCTGGAGAAATCGCGCCGCGAGAAAGTAGACTCGTTCCACGAGTACCGGATCGTGCTGCCGGACGGCGACGTCAGACATATCCACGTTGTCCGACACCCGGTCCTGAACGATGCGGGAGACGTCGTTCAGTTGGTGGGCACAGCGATCGACATCACCGAGCGCAAGCTCGCCGAGGAAGCGTTGCAGGCTAAAGACAATGCGTTGCACGCCGCTCGCACGGAGCTTGCGCGCGTGTCGCGGCTGACGACGCTCGGCGAGCTGACCGCCTCGATCGCGCACGAGGTCGGCCAGCCTTTGGCCGCGATGACCGCGAGCGCCGGCGCCTGCTCGCGCTGGCTCGCGGCCGAGCCGCCCGACATGGCCGAAGCGCGGGCGGCGCTGGACAACATCGTCGCCGACGCCAAGCGGGCGCGCGAGGTCATCGGGCGCATCCGCGCGCTTGCGAAGCGTGAGACTCCGCGCAACGACCGGCTGGATATCAACCACCAGGTGCAGGAGGTCCTCGCGCTGACGGCGCAGGAGCTGCGCAGCCACGCCGTCGTCGTTCGTACCCAGCTCGAGCCGACGATGCCGCCGGTGATGGGCGACCGGGTCCAGCTGCAGCAGGTGCTCCTCAACCTGATTGTGAACGCGATCGACGCGATGAGCGGCATCCACGACCGTCCGCGCGAGTTGACCATCGTTTCGCAGCGAGACGGCGACAGCGCCGTGGTGGTCGAGGTCCGCGATGCGGGCACCGGGCTCGACCCCGGACGCGCCGAGCACGTCTTCGAGGCCTTCTACACGACGAAGACAGAAGGCCTTGGCATCGGCCTGTCGATCAGCCGCTCGATCGTCGAGGCGCACGGCGGGCGCCTGTGGGCGAGCTCGAACGAGCCTCACGGGGCCGTCTTCCGGTTCTCGCTGCCGGTTGCCGAGGATGAATAATGCTGTGACTTCCGCTCCGGTTCGGGGCTCCGCGGGAGTTCGTTTGCTGTGGCCAGGAAGGGACCATCATGAGCGAGGAGCGCGCAGTCGTCTTCGTCGTCGATGACGATCCGTCAATCCGGCGCTCGCTGGAAACGCTTCTCAGGTCGGTGGGCCACGACGTGCACCTGTTCTCGTCGGCGCAGGAGTTCATGCGCGCCGAACGTCCGGACGCGCCCGGTTGCCTCGTCCTTGACGTGCGCCTGCCGGGCATGAGCGGACTGACATTCCAGCAGGAGCTGGCGAGGGCGGGTGTCGCCGTTCCGGTCATCTTCATCACCGGGCACGGCGACGTGCGGATGACTGTGCGTGCCATGAAGGCCGGCGCGGCCGAGTTCCTCACCAAGCCGTTCGACGACCAGGTGCTGCTCGATGCGGTCCATGCATCGATCGAGCGCGATCGGGCAAGGCGCCGCGACGCAGCGAACCTCGCGGAGGTGCAGGCCCTCTATCGCGGGCTCACCGAGCGCGAGCGGCAGGTCATGAAGCTCGTCGTCGCGGGTCGGGTGAACAAACAGATCGCCGCCGAGCTCGGTCTGAGCCTCGTCACCGTCAAGGTCCATCGCGGGCAGGTGATGCGGAAGATGCTCGCGAATTCGGTGGCCGACCTCGTGCGCATGGCCGACCGTCTGGGCGCAGCGGGCACCGCCTAGCTGCTCTATACCAAGGTGTGAGCGGGGTACGCTTGGGTGCAATGGGCCTGCGCCGCTCTATGGACTAGGCTGGCATCTCGACTCTGGAGCCGACATGGCCGAACGCCCGCTCGTCGCGGTCGTGGACGACGACAAGTCGCTCCGCAACGCGACACGGGATCTCCTGAAGGCGGCGGGTTTCTCCGCCGCCACGTTCGAGGACGCCGAAAGCTTCCTCGGCTCGGCGAGTCGCGCACGAGTCGCCTGCCTGGTCGCCGACATGCGAATGCCGGGCATGACCGGGCTCGAGCTGCATCAGGCGCTGGTCGCATCCGGAGACGAGATCCCCACCGTGCTGATCACGGCGCGCCCCGAAGCGTCGACACTGGCGCGCGCGCGCGCAGCCGGGATCACGTGCTACCTGACCAAGCCGTTCGCACCGGACGAGCTGCTCGACTGCGTGCGCGAGGCGTTGGCCAAGCGTCGAAGCCCTCCTATACCTAAGCCTTAGCCGGCGATCCGCTGGCGCAGCGATCGGATCGCTGCGCACAACTGTTGTGTACCTCGGCGCAATGGCCGGGCGCGATGCATCCACCTACGCTTTGCATGTCCCGAATGGAGCGAGCCATGCTGAGTACCGCGTCGAGAACGGATCCATCCCGCGTGCGGATGCGCTTCGATCGCTTCGAGCTCGACGAGGCCGATGCCAGGCTCGCGTGCGCCGGTGAACCCGTCGCCCTCGCCCCCAAGCCGTTCGCGGTGCTCTGCGCCCTCGCGCGCACGCCGCACAGGCTCGTCACCAAGGACTCCTTGCTCGACGCTGTCTGGGGCCATCGGTTCGTGACCGACTCGGTGCTCAAGTCCGCGATCAGCGACGTGCGCGCCGCGCTCGAAGACGACCCGAAGCAGCCGCGCTGCATCGAGACGGTGTGCCGCAGGGGCTATCGCTTCATCGCCGCCGCCGCCAGCGCACCTTCGGGCGTGGCGTCTGCCGGCGCGGCCCAAGCCCTCGGCGGCATCGACCAATCCGCCCAGGCAGCGCTCACGGTCCTGTGCCGCAGCGATGCGGCGGTGGCCGGCCTCATCCGCGAAGTTGCGGCGACGCTGGAGCGCGAGCGCTTTTCATCGAGACAGTTCGAGCTGTCCGAGCTACCGACGATAGACAGGTTTGCACGCGAACCGCTGCGGTGTTGACAGGCGAAGTCGGCTTTCCACATTTGTCCCTTTCAGGAGTCATGCCATGTCAGCAGAAGCCTTGGCGCCTGTTGCGCCCGACCCTTTCGATCGAGCACCCGCAATCGCCGGCGACGGCCCGACGTTCGAGCTCCGTTTCACGGCGCTCTTCAATCCCGGGCGCGGCTATGCCTTTCCTTGCGATGCCCATGGTCGCGTCGACCTGGACACGCTGAGCGAAAGCGCCCGGATCCACTACTTCTATGCGCGCGCGATGGTCGGCGCTGAGTTTCACCTTCCAGCGAAGCTGATCGCGGCCGGTACGCGACCATGAGGTGAAGAGTCGGTCCGACGAACGCATCGTCGCGACCGAGATCACCGGCTACCAAAGTTGTCGCGGACGCGGTCAAGCAAGCCCCAGGTGTTCGCTGCCTGAACGATGCCGACCGGCGACCCGTTGTCGCATCGAGCGTAGCACGCGCGCTCGCGGAAGTCGTGGGCAAACGGAGGCAATTCGGTCGGCATCGCGCTGCGGCGAGCACGCCGCCGAGGCGGCGCAGCAACACCCAATCCCAACGCATTGGCGACGCTTTCCTGACCCTAAACGCAAGCGCAGGTCCTACGCTTGTGCCGACAGTCTTTCAATACCTCGACGACACGACGACCATGCTGCGGCAACCTCCTCTCGATGCAGTTCGGCACGCAGCCGAACGCGTACCCGATCTTTCAGGCAAGGTGGCGCTGGTGACCGGCTCGACGAGCGGCATCGGCCTCGGCATCGCCCGCGCTCTCGCACGTGCCGGTACGCATGTGCTCTTGAACGGCTTCGGCGAGCAGGCGCTCATCGAACAGCTGCTCGCCGAATTCAGGTCGCAGCATGCGGTCAAGACGGCGTACAGCGCCGCCGACGTCTCGAAGCCCGCCGAGATCGCCGCCATGGTCGCGCAAGGCGAGCGCGAGCTCGGCGGCGTCGACATCCTGGTGAACAACGCCGGCATCCAGCACGTCGCACCCGTCGACGAGTTCCCGATCGAGAAGTGGGATGCGGTGATCGCAACCAACCTTTCGGCTGCGTTCCACGCGATACGCGCCGCGCTGCCGCAGATGAAGGCGCGCAACTGGGGACGCATCGTCAACATCGCCTCGACGCACGGCCTCGTGGCCTCGGCGCAGAAGGCGGCCTACGTCGCCGCCAAGCACGGCATCGTCGGCCTGACCAAGGTCGTCGCGCTCGAAACCGCCACGACCGGAATCACGTGCAACGCCATCTGCCCCGGCTGGGTGTTGACGCCGCTGGTGCAACAGCAGATCGACGCTCTGGCGGCGCGGGACCACCTCGCGCCCGACGCGGCAAGAACCAAGTTGCTCGGCGACAAACAGCCCTCGCTCGAGTTCGCGACGCCCGAACAGATCGGCGCGACGGCACTCTTCCTCTGCTCGCCGGCGGCAGCGCAGATCCGCGGCATCGCGCTGCCCGTCGATGGAGCCTGGACTGCCCAATGAAGACCCTCCTGCTCAAAGACGCCGTGGCGATGATTCCGGACGGCGCGACCGTCATGATCGGCGGCTTCATGGGCGTCGGCACGCCGGCGCGGCTGATCGACGAGCTGGTGCGCCAAGGCAAGCGCAATCTCACCGTGATCGCCAACGACAACGCGCTGCCCGGAGTCGGCATCGGCAAGCTGATCAGCGCCGCCGTGGTCAGCAAGACGATCGCGAGCCACATCGGCCTCAACCCGGAGACGCAGAAGAAGATGCTCGCCGGCGAGCTCGAGGTCGACCTCGTGCCGCAGGGCACGCTGATCGAGCGCATCCGCGCCGGCGGCTTCGGACTCGGCGGCGTGCTCACACCCACCGGCGTCGGCACCGTCGTCGAGAAAGGTAAGCAACGCATCGAGGTCGAGGGCAAGCCCTATCTCCTCGAGACCGCGCTGCGCGCCGACTTCGCTCTGGTGCAGGCATTCGTCGCCGACTACTTCGGCAACCTTGGCTACGCGCTGACGGCGCGCAACTTCAACCCGGTGATCGCGATGGCTGCGGACACGGTCATCGTCGAAGCCGACAACATCGTGCCGGTCGGCGTGATCGCCCCCGACCAGGTGATGACGCCTGCGCCGGTCGTCGACTACATCGTCTCGCACGCCTGACCATGGACGCCCAAACCATCATCGCCAGGCGGATCGCGCGCGAACTGCGCGACGGCATGCTCGTCAACCTCGGCATCGGCATTCCGACGCTGGTGTCGAAGTACGTTCCGGCCGGCCTGCACGTCTACTTCCAGTCGGAAAACGGCTTGATCGGCACCGGCGCGCCGCCCGAGGAAGGCATGCACCATCCGCTTCTCACCGACGCCGGCGGCAAGCCCGTCGGCGCGTTGCCCGGCGCGTGCACGTTCGACAGTGCGATGTCGTTCGGACTGATCCGCGGCGGCCACCTCGACGTGACCGTGCTCGGCGCGCTGCAGGTCGATGCCGCCGGTCAACTCGCCAACTGGATGATCCCCGGCAAGATGGTGCCCGGCATGGGCGGCGCCATGGACCTCGTCACCGGCGCAAAGCGCGTCATCGTCGCGATGCAGCACACGGCGAAGGGCGAGCCCAAGATCGTCACGCAGTGCTCGCTGCCGCTCACTTCGGCGCGGCCGGTGGATCTCGTCGTGACCGAGCTCGCGGTGATCGGCTTCCCGAACGGGCGCGCCACGCTCCTCGAGACCGCGCCTGGCGTGACGGTTGAACGAGTGCGCGAAGCCACCGAGGCCGGGCTCGCCGTGTCCGAGCGCATTTGTACGATGGAGCTCGGATGAGTCGCCACCCCAGCCACCAATGGAAGAAGCCATGAGCCCGGTTCGCACGCTCGGGCGCAGAGTCGCCCAAGCCTTGTTCGTCACTGTCGCCGCGCTTGCCCTCGTCATCCTGGATGGCTGCGCGTCGTCGAGCACGCAGTTCAATGGAGTCTGGGTCAATCCCGAGGCGGGCCATCGGGCGCCGGTGAACAACGTGCTCGTGATCGGAATCAATCACGACACAACGGCGCGGCGCATCTACGAGGACGCGATCGTCGCGCAGCTGACGACGCACGGCATCCGGGCGGAGGCATCGTACAAGCTGGTGCCCGAACTCGGGCCTGCCCCTCCGCCCGGAATCGAGACTGCGTTGCGCAACTCCGGCTTCGCCGCGGTGCTGGTGTCGCGCACGATGCGGGTCAGCACCGACATCCGGGTGGCCCCGGGCATGTCATACGGCCCGGCCGGCTTCGGCGGCATGTGGGCCGGCGCGTATTCGGTTCCGCCGAACATCTACACCGTCGAGAACGTGGCGGTCGAGACGCGGCTCTTCGACGTGAAGGAGTTCGTGCTGCTGTGGTCCGGATCGTCGACCACCCAACCGGCGTCGTCGATGCAGCAGACGATCAACGACTTCGCGACGCTGCTGATCAAGACGCTAGCGGAAGCGAAGGTCATCGCCTGACGAGAGCATCGTCTCGGCTCTGGTTTGGCTGTCGCACCGACCGCGCTCACGTGAGCGCCGCCGCTCCCAGGCTGAGCAATACTCGGGCGCGTGCGACTGGCGCCGTATCGAGACCTTCGGTGAGTTGCTCGACGACGAGAGCCAGCGCGGCAAAGTCGTCGTCGTCGGCATCCGCGCGCTCGCATCGTGCCGATAGCGCAACCAGTTGCGGCCATACGGCTTCCTGAGCCCGCGCTTCCTCGATGGCCCGCTGAATCGATTGGCGCGACCGCTCAGGCTCGCCGAGCGCTTCGGCGATCTCGGCATCAAGCAGCAGCAGTTCGGGCAGATACTTGCGGTCGCCCATCGCGCTGGCGCACTGCATGGCCTCGTCGAGTTGCTCGCGGGCGGCCAGCCAATCACCGGCTCGCGCCAGCGCCTCGGCCGCGTAGCCCAGCGTTTCTCCCGCGTCTGCGTGCAAGCCGAGTCGGGCGCCTTCTTCCCAACCCTCGCGAATGAGGCGATAGCCGACGCGCGGATCCCCGAGGTGCGCTTCGGCCCAGCCGCGGAACCACAGGTGCGCGGCGCGGCCCTCCGGCTGCGCGTACTCCTCGGCCAGTCGCCGCAACCGTTCGGCAACGTCGGCGACGCGTTCGGGGTTGCGCATGCGCACCTCGAAGAAGGCCTCGAGCCAGAGCGCCGCCATCTGCGGCGTGGGCTCCCGCAAGGCAAGCGCGCGCGCCTGCGCCGCGCCCAGCCGGGCCCGCGCCTGATCGACGAAACCGAGCCGCAGCTGCTCGATCGCCAGGAAGCCCGAGATCAGCACGCCGGCGTCGGCGACGAACGCCACTTTCTCCATCGTCGCATCGAGCGCTTCGCTCGCGTGGACTCCTTGCTCCAGCCACTCGCGCGCGCGGCGCGGCCGCCCGTGCAAGCGTTGCACCAAGCCATGAATCAGGCACGCACAAACCCGCGCCGTATCGTCGCCATGCGCGATCGCCAGCGCCTCGCTGCGTTGGGCAACGGAACAGGCCGCGTCCACTTCTCCCCTGACGAAGCGCACGACCCCGAGCGCCGAGAGGAACAAGCCTCGCAACGGGTGCTGCGGCACATCGTCGAGCCTTCCCAGCGCGCGCTCGAAGGCGCGTTTGCCCTCGCCCGAACCCAAACCATGAACCTGCATGGCGGCCGTGCCCTGCAGCGCGGCAAGCGTCATCTCCAGCGCGGCGCGCTCGCGGCTCTCTTCGGTCATGAGCGGAGTCCCGCCGCTGGTTCCTTGCACCGGGGAGGACGGCAGATGCGTGCCGCCGATCTGCGGCAGCAGCGCCAGCGCGTGCTCGGTCATCTCGATCGTTTGCGCTGGACTGAAGTGCAGCAGCGCCGACTGTGCCGCCTCGGCGTAGTGGCGCAGTGCTGGCATGAACTCCCGGCCGAGTTCGAAGTGCGACGCCAGCTCGGCCGCGCTGACATCGGCCCCGTCCGCACGCTCGCGTTCGAGCGCCGCCGCCACCTTGCGATGGAGCGCGACGCGCGCGTGTCGACCAAGACGCTTGTAAAGCACCTCGCGATACAAGGCGTGCCGGAACGTGTATCCGAGTTCGAACGGCTCGTTCTGCTGCGCCGGCGAACGATCCCTCAGCCAGCGCTGGCTACGCGCCAGGTCAGCGCAGGATTCAGCCAGAGCGACAGTTTCGCACTCGAGCACTCGCGCCGCCGTCGAGAGGCGGAACTCGACCCCGCACACGCTTGCAGCTTCCAGCAGCGCGCGCTGCTGCGGCGCAAGCTGCTCGATGTAGCGCTCGACGATGCCGGTCAGTGTTTCCGGAATCGCCATGGAAGCGAGCTCCGCGCGAGCGGACGATGTCGTGCTGCGGTCCTTGCCGACATCGATCAGATCGTTCACCACGTTCGCCACGAACAGCGGCAATCCGTCGGTGCGGTCGTGCAGGGCACGCACGAATCTTTCATCGGCGCCGAGTGCCGGAACTCGCGAGGCCAGATACTCCGCGACTTCCTGTTCCGAGAACGCATCGAGCACGATCTCCTGCGCGTGCCCGTGCAAACGCAGCTCGTGGCGCACCGCACGCAGCGGATGTTCCGCGGCGATGATCTCCGTCAGGCGAAAGCTGGCGAGCCAGAGCAGCCGTGCCCCAGCGCGGCGACGCGCGATGTAGTCGATCAGCTGCACGGTCGCGTGGTCGCTCCAGTGCAGGTCTTCGGTGACGAGCAGCAGCGGACGACTCTCGGTGTAGCGATCGAGCAGTTCACCCATTTCGCGCAGCATGCGCGCCTGACCCGCGCCCGTCAGTTCGTGCCGCAATGCCTCGCGCTCACCTGCAGTGCTCAGCCACGGCAGCTGCAGCAGCCAGGTTGGCGCGACGGCACGAATGAGTTCGGGCAGCGCCGCGTCGCGGTTGCACAAGGTGGTGAGCGCCTCGAGAACCGGCAGGTAGGGTTCGCCCGAGCCGTACTGCGCGACGCACTGCCCGTGCGCGCAATGGCTCTCGCCCGCTTCGCTCGCGAAGCGTTCGATGAGCGTCGTCTTGCCGACGCCCGCCTCGCCGGCGAGCCACACGATCTGGCGCCGACCTGCGCTGGCCTGCCCCCATGCCGTGCGCAGCCGGTCGAGCGCATCCGCGCGGCCGGTCGGCGAAATCGCCGGTGCCATGACCGGCGCTGGCGACGCCGCTGCGCGCGCTGCGGTGTCTGCTGTCGCGGCAGGCACCGCAGTAGGCGCCGTGGCGTTCAGCGCAGCGATAAAGCGATACCCGCGGCGCGACACGGTCTCGATGTAGCGCGGTTGCTTCGGGTCGTCCTGGAGCGTGGTGCGCAGGTCGCTGACGGCTGTCTTGAGGACCGAGTCGCTGACGAAGCGATGGCCCCAGACACGATCGAGCAACGCGTCCTTCGTGACGAGCGCTTGCGGCGCTCTCGCGAGTGCACACAGTACGGCGAAGGGCCTTGGTGCCAGCGGCACCGGTTGGCCGCTGACCAGCAGACGCGCATCGGCTTCGTCGAGTTCGAAGCGGCCAAAGCGCACCTTCAGTGGTTGCTCGTTCAAGGAGGAATCTCGTGTCATGAATGTCACCTCGCAAGTGCACCAAGTTGCAGCATCTGGAGTGAGCCGCCTACGACGTTGGTGTGGACCGGCCCGCAAGCGCCGAACGGATGCACTCGCACAACTCTTCCGGCGAGAACGGCTTGCCGAGGTAGCAGTGGACGCCGGCTTTGCGCGCCCGCAAGCGGGTCGCCTCATCGTCGTGGGCCGTGACCAGGATGGTGGGAATCGGCTCATCGGATGCGGCAAGCGCCTCGTACAACTCGAGTCCGGTCATCCCGGGCATGCGCACGTCCGCGACGAGACACGAGATGCCGCGCCGACGCTTCGAGCCGAGAAAGCTCTCTGCGTCCGCAAACGCGCTGGCGGAAAAGCCCGCCGCCCGCAGCAGATTTAGCATGGCGTGGCGGATCGACACATCATCGTCGACGACCGCTACGCGAGGCGCTGGTGGCACCCGGAACTCCCGAGGGTTTCGTGCACGCAGCGTAGCGTCATGCCGGGGCGCAAAACCATTGCACCCAGATCCAGCCGCCTACGACTTTGGTATAGGCGGCTTGCGCCAGCGCATCAGCCGAGGCGGCGAACCCGCGTCATCGGGCGCGAAACGCGATCACGGTCGCTCGGGGCGGTCGCCGACCTGACCAATACACGACCGTTGCCTAACCACTCGGACCGCCATCGTCACTACGCTGATCTTCTCGACGGGCAAGTCATTCCTCTGGGAGATTGTCGTGGCAACGATGGCGCAATACCGGTTCGGACGGATCGTGCTGCATCTGCTTTGCATCATGCGCGGCAGCGACTACCGCCTGCACCTGGCTGGCGTGGTGCGCGAGTTCTTACCGGGCGACTGTTGATCGCCGCTCACGCCACCGTGCCTTGCAGGCCGAGCCGGTCGGCCATGCGCATCAGCTCGGGCAGCGACTTGGCGCGCATCTTGCGCACCACTTGCCCACGATGCACTTTCACCGTCACCTCGCTGAGAGCGAGATCTGCCGCAATCTGCTTGTTCGCCCGGCCGGCAACGACGAGCTTCATGATCTCGCGTTCACGCTCGGTGAGTTGGCTGTAGCGCAGCCGCAATTCGTCGGTGAGCACCGCTTCGCGCCGCCGCGCCTGGTCGCGCTCGATCGCCGCGTGGATCGCGTCCAGCAGCTCCTGATCATGGAACGGCTTGGTAAGGAACTCGACCGCGCCCGCCTTCATCGCCCGCACGGTCGTCGGCACGTCCGCGTGGCCGCTGATGAAGATGACCGGCAGCGCGACGCCAAGCCTCGCCAGCTCCTGCTGGAACGCGAGACCGCTCATGCCCGGCAAGCGCATGTCGAGCACCAGGCAGCCCGGTGCATCGGGACGCTTGTGCTGCAGGAACTCTGCGGTGGAGCCGAAGGGCCGAACGTCCAGGCCGACCGAGCCGATGAGGTTCTCGAGCGCTCCGCGCATCGACGCGTCGTCGTCGATGACAAAGACGACGGCGCTTGCCTTGGGCATCACGCGGACACCGGGAGTGAAAAGCGTAGGACCGCACCGTGCGGCAAGTTGGGCGCCGCCGACAGCCGGCCGCCATGCGCCTCGACGATTGAGCGGCTGATTGCCAAGCCGATGCCCATCCCTTCCGCCTTGGTCGTGTAAAACGCCTCGAACAGGCGCTCGGCGTGCTCCACGTCGAGCCCCATGCCGGCATCGCGCACCTCGACCGCGACGGCACTCATGCCGTCCTGGGTGGAAACGATCGACAACGCACGCGGCCGGTCGTCGATTCCGCTCATCGCGTCGATCGCATTGACGATCAGGTTGAGCAGCACCTGCTGGAGCTGGACCTTGTCCCCCTGCACGGGCGGTAGCGCTGCGGCAAGCCGAGTCTCGAGCACGATGTCATGGCGGCGCAATTGCTCGTGCACCAGCTCGATCACTTGGCGGATCGCCTCGCTGATGTCCAGCGAGTCCATGCGCGGCGGCTGCCGCTTCATCAGGGCCCGGATCCGCGCGATAACGTCGCTCGCCCGTCGGCCGTCGGCGGCGATGCTCTTGAGCGCCCGCTGCGCCTTGTCCGTCTGCGGCGGCTTGGCAGCCAACCAGCGCTCGCACGCGGCCGCATTGGCGACCATCGCGCCCAGCG
>Ga0335084_10001604_pt1 | contig 21334 bp, 19 predicted proteins | sample Lox_Sample_44_FD_206721 | JGI IMG/M metagenome (GOLD analysis project Ga0335084, IMG submission 206721) | Soil microbial communities from Loxahatchee National Wildlife Refuge, Florida, United States - Lox_Sample_4.4 | ecosystem: Environmental > Terrestrial > Soil > Wetlands | place: USA...
TTGCTGGACCGGCAAAATCGCACGTCAGCGTTATCTTTGGAAACGGGATCAATGGAAGATTGAATGGCAGGCAGTTACAAGCTACACTTTCGCCTGGATCTGGCTGTGGTTCCCCTGCGACGTTCACCTGATGAGGTAAGCCTAATGCCTCGGCGAAATGTACTTGCTGGAATCCTTCTGGCGGTGTCATGGTCCACAGCCACAGCGCAGGTTCTGTCGTTCCCAGAATCAACCAACCGGTTCGGTACGGCGGTTTCGCTGGACGGAATCCAGTCCGCAAAAATGGATTCCGACCTCTTCACGATCAACAGCCGAAGTGCTGGTCTCACTCCCCTACAGACGCCAAGCGGTTCTGTCTCGATGCTGGATCTGAAGGCACCAGGAAAGGCACAAAAGGAATATCAAAAAGGTTATCAATTACTGTTGAGGAAAGAATTTGAAGCGGCGATCGAGCATCTGGCAAAGGCCACGGCGATTTATCCGAAATATGTTGCAGCACACAATGCCTTGGGAACTGCATATCTGAATCTAAAGCAGAATGAAAAAGCCGAAAGCGAATTTAGCAAGGCGGTGGCGCTCGACGAACACATGCCGAATTCGTATCTCAATCTGGGTTGCGCGCAGTTAGCACTCTCAAAGACCGCGGCCGCTGAAGAGGCGTTCCAGAAAGCAGCAGCGCTCGCCCCCCTGGACACACAAGTACAACTTGCACTCACGTATGGCGAGTTCGCCAATAAAGACTATCCGGCTGTGATTTCGACGGCGGAGCGAGTCCATAGAGGTAAACACGAGGGAGCGGCACTGGTGCACTTTTTCGCAGCCGCGGCGTACGAGGCGCAAAACAATCTCAACGACGCGCAGACTGAGATCAAGCTGGTGCTCCGGGAAGATCCGAAATCACCGTCGGCCGACGAATTCAGAAAGATACTGGATGCACTCAAAGACGAAAGCAGCCGGCGCGCCCAGTTGAAGTTCGAGCCGGTCCAGAAGGTTGCGTATTCAATTGGTATTCCGACAGGGACGAACCCGGAAGTTACGAATCGGATAGCCCAGCAGGCTGTCGAGAACTTGTCAGCGCGAGCCCAGATCGAGGAAGCCGAGCAGGTTTCGGATGCCGGTTGCGGAGATTGTGGCTCAAGCTTTGAAGTAAGCTCGCCGCCGACTTCGCGAGGCATATCCAGACCGAGCGGCGCGATCTTCCGCTCATCGGTGGACGAAGTTTCGATCTTGTTTGCCGTCACCGACCACGGCAAGTCGGTCACAGATCTGGCCAGTTCCGACATCAAGGTTCGCGATGACAGGCTCCCGCCAAATGCGGTGCTGAATTTTCGCAACGAAAAGCAGCTGCCCCTACGGCTCGCACTTGTCGTCGACACCAGCAATTCAGTAATCGACCGGTTCAAGTTCGAACAGGGAGCTGCCGTTCAGTTTCTGCAAAAGGTGGTGACTGGCTCTGACGATGAGGTTTTTGTCGTGGGCGTGAACAACTCCGTGCTTCTGGTGCAGGACTTCACTTCGGAGCAGGATCGGCTGGCCCACGCGATCGAAGAATTGGCGCCTTCGGGCGGTACAGCGCTCTGGGACGCAATTAATTTCGCGACAGAAAAGCTCGCAAGCCGTCCGGAGACTCAGCCGGTTGCGCGCGTGACGGTAGTCATCAGCGACGGCCAGAATAATTCGGGCAGTGTCACGCTAAAAGAAGCGATTGCCGGCGCGCTTCACCGGGAGATCGCCATTTACGCGGTGAGCACGCGAGATGTTCTCGATGGACGCGAGGCTGCGGTGCTGGGAGACCACGCGCTGCAAACACTTTCCGAACTCACCGGTGGCGCTGCCTACCAACCGGGATCTGTTTCAAAACTGCAAGGCAGTTTCTCAGAGTTGCAGGAAGTGATTCGCAGCCGTTATCTGATTTCCTATCGGCCCGCGTCGTTCGAGCGTGATGGCCGCTATCGAGCGGTCAATATCATCGCCGAGAAGAATGGACACAAGCTGCGGGTGTACGCGAGGCGCGGGTATTATGCAGCCGGGGCTGCGCCAGCAGAACCCGGTGACAGCCAATGATTGTCCCGGCGTCAGGAGCTGCCACCCAGCATCCTTCTACCAGCCTCGCGTTTGGAGCATGTGGGCTTCGTCGAGGGCGCTTACTGCCAGGCCTTTCATTGCGCCTTGCAAGTCCTCGCTGACTTCAAGTAACACTTTAGGGTCTTGATAGTGTGTTGCGGCAAGCACGATCGCCTTTGCTCGCTTGGCGGCTTCTTCCGGGTCGGCGAACTCGGTCGAGTTCTTCATGAAGATGCCGGAGCCGACGAACACGGCTTCTGCGCCTAGTTGCATCACGAGGCTGGCGTCGGCCGGCGTGGCGATCCCTCCCGCTGAGAAATTCGGGACGGGCAGCTTTCCTGCTTTGGCCACCATCTTGATCAGTTCGTAGGGGGCCTGGTGTTCTTTGGCTTTCGCGTAAAGTTCTTCTTCGCTCAGCACGGTAAGAATTTTCATCTCTTGAACGATCTGGCGAATGTGCTTCACGGCGTGGACTACGTCTCCGGTACCGGCTTCGCCCTTGGTGCGGATCATGGCGGCGCCTTCGGCGATGCGACGCAGAGCTTCTCCGAGATTGCGGGCGCCGCAGACGAATGGGACATTGAAGGCGTGCTTGTCGACGTGGTGCGCTTCGTCGGCGGGGGTGAGCACTTCGGACTCGTCGATGTAGTCGACGCCGAGCTCCTGCAAGATCTGAGCCTCAGCGAAGTGGCCGATGCGGCACTTGGCCATCACCGGGATGGAGACGGCGGCCATGATCTCGCGAATTTTTTTGGGGCTCGCCATGCGGGCGACGCCGCCTTCGGCGCGGATTTGCGCCGGGACGCGCTCGAGAGCCATCACAGAGACGGCTCCGGCTTTTTCGGCGATCTCGGCCTGACGTGCGTCGGTGACGTCCATGATGACGCCGCCTTTTAGCATTTCAGCGAGGCCGGTCTTAAGGCGGAGAGAAGTGGTCGTGTTGTTGCCGTTGTTTTGGGACATGGGAGACTCCGGCTGTCAGCTTTGAGCCGTCAGCTATCAGCTAACCCTTATTTTGATGATTCCGGGAGGGGTTTCGCCGCTAGCTCATTGTAACGCCCGCTGGCTGTTTGCGGAACCCCGTGCCGCTTCACCACGGAGGCACAGAGTCACGGAGAGAATCGCTAACAAAAGCGTTCTCTGTGGCGTGGTGTCTCTGTAGTGATTATCTCTCCACGAACTTTCCGAACATTTTCTCGGGGTCTATTGCAATGAATACACCCCGACTGCGGGCCAAGATTTCGTTCTTTTCGTTCAGAATCCAGGCTTCATTGATGTGCTGTGTGCCGCGAACACTGATTTCTTTGCCTTCCACGCGCAGCGGTTTGTGCAATGGCACCGGCTTAAGGTACTCGACCGTCATCTCGCGTGTGAGAGCGATGACGTGGTGGAGCTTGTTCACCTTGCCCATGGCGTCGTCGAGGATGGTGGCGATGATGCCTCCGTGGCAGTGTCCGGGAGGGCCAGTGTAGCGTTTGCTGAGGCGGAACTTGCAGACGAAGGTCTGGCGCTCTTCGTCGAGAACGAACTTCAAGTGCATGCCATCGGGATTGTTCTGGCCGCAAGCGAAGCAGTAGTTCTTTTGGAGCCGGTGGTAGCCGGTTTCGTGTCCGTGAACCTTGGCTGGCATGGGAGGTCATTCTAGCAGCCGAAAATCTCTCGCCACAGGGGTCACAGAGGATCACAGAGTTTGCGTGAAAATCGGACACAAATCCTGATATACATATCCGTTTTGATCAGGAGCGCTCGATGAATCAGATGGCAACCCTCGCTCTTCTTATCGCTACTCTTCCCTTCAATACTCATGCCCAGTCTGCGCCGGAACAAAAACCGGACAAAGATGCCGACAAGAAGCAGGCGGCGTCCTCTACTGGGAAAAAGAATCAGAAAAAGGCTGCAAACGAGGACAAGAAGGAAGAGCCTAAGAAGGAAGACGAGAAGAAGCCGGGAATGAACGCCGACACGTTTGCCGGATTGAAATTTCGGTCGATCGGACCGGGAGTGGAATCGGGGCGCGTGATGTCGATTGCGGTCAATCCTCTGAAGAAGGATGAGTTCTATGTCGGCGTGGCATCCGGCGGCGTTTGGAAGACCGTGAACGATGGGACGACCTGGACTCCTCTGTTCGACGGCGAGGGGTCGTATTCGATCGGATGGGTGGAGCTGGATCCGCATGATCCTTCGGTCGTGTGGGTGGGCGCGGGCGAATCGAATGCGCAGCGCAGCGTGGGATACGGCGATGGGATTTACAGGTCGGATGATGGCGGGAAGAGCTGGAGGAACCTGGGACTGAAGAAATCGGAGCACATCGGGCGTGTGGTCGTCGATCCGCGGGATTCGAAAGTCGTTTATGTCGCGACGCCGGGACCGCTCTGGGGGGCGGGCGGCGACCGTGGACTCTACAAGTCGACTGATGGCGGGAAAAGCTGGAAGGCGGTCCTGACGATCAGCGAGAACACTGGCGTGAATGATGTCGTGCTCGATCCGTCAAATCCCGACATTGTGTATGCGTCGGCGTATCAGCGGCGGCGGCATGTGTTCACGCTGATCGACGGAGGGCCCGAGAGCGCGATCTACAAATCGACTGATGCGGGTGTGACCTGGAACAAGGTGGGTTCTGGACTGCCGTCGGTCGATATGGGTCGCATTGGGCTGGCAGTGTCTCCGGCTGACTCGAATGTGGTCTATGCAAGCGTAGAGGCCGCCGATGGAAAGGGTGGGATCTTCCGCTCGAACGACAAGGGCGCGAACTGGGAGCGGCGCAACGAGTTTGACGTGGGCGCGATGTATTACGCGCGGATTGTACCCGACCCGAAAAATGTAGACCGCATCTTCGTGATGAACGTGGAACTGCGCCAGTCGACCGACGGCGGCACGACGCTGCACAAGGTGAACGAAGTCAATCATCACGGGGACAATCACGCGATGTGGATCGATCCCGATGACACGAAGCATTGGCTACTCGGGTCCGATGGCGGAATGTATGAGACCTGGGACGATGCGAAATCCTGGCAGTTCAAATCGAATCTGCCGACCATGCAGTTCTATGATCTCGCGGTCGACAACGCGCTTCCCTTCTACAACGTGTGTGGGGGTACGCAGGACTACTTCTCCTGGTGCGGACCGACGCGCACCCGGAATGTCCACGGCATCGTCAATTCAGATTGGTTCGTTACGACCGGTGGCGACGGATTCCGGTCGGCGGTAGATCCGGAAGATCCCAACACGATTTACTCTGAATCGCAGTATGGAGTGCTGATCCGGTACGACAAGCCCACGGGCCAGGAGCTGGCGCTGCAGCCCTTGGAGGGAAAGGGAGAGCCTCCGCTGCGGTGGAATTGGGACTCCCCGATCATCATTTCTCCGCATTCGCACACTCGCTTGTACTTCGCGGCGAACAAGTTGTTTCGGTCCGACGATCGTGGTGATACGTGGAAAGCTGTCTCGGGAGACCTGACGCGGCAGATCGATCGAAACAAGTTGCCGGTCATGGGTAAAGTTTGGGGGCCGGATGCGGTAGCCAAGAATTCTTCGACTTCGTTCTACGGCAACATCGTGTCGCTATCGGAGTCGCCGATGAAAGAGGGATTGATCTATGTAGGCACGGACGATGGATTAGTCCAGGTCACGCAAGACGGCGGCGGAAGTTGGACGAAGTACGACAAATTCCCGGGTGTGCCGGAGATGACATATGTATCGCGGCTGGCTGCGTCTTCACATGATCTGAACACGGTGTATGCGGCGTTTGAGGATCACAAGAACGAAGATTTCAAACCCTATCTGCTGAAGTCGGGGGATGCCGGGAAGACTTGGACGTCCATCGCCGGAGACTTGCCGGAGAACGGTCCGGTGCTAGCGTTTGCGGAGGATCCGGTGAATGCAAGCTTACTTTTCGCAGGAACCGAATTTGGGGCGTTCTTCACAATCGACGGCGGGGCGCATTGGGTGCGGCTGAAGGGCGGGCTGCCGACGATTCCTGTTCGTGACATGCTGGTCCACCGGCGTGAGGGCGATCTGGTGATCGCGACGTTCGGACGCGGGTTCTATGTGCTGGACGACATCACTCCGCTGCGACAAACGAAAGCGCCGTCATTAGAGCAGGCTGCGTCACTGTTTCCGGTGAAGGACGCGCTGATGTACGTCGAACGGCGTCCCCTGGGCGGGCCGAAGAAAGGATTCCAAGGCGACGCTTACTTCGCGGCGGAGAATCCTCCATATGGCGCCGTGTTCACAGCGTACCTAAAGGAAAAGATTAAGACTAAGAAAGAGAAGCGGCAGGACGCAGAGAAAGAGGCAGCGAAGAAGAATCAGCCGCTTTCCTATCCTACGAATGACGAGTTGCGGGGCGAGGCACAGGCAGCAAAGCCCGAGGTTTATTTCATGGTTTATGACGAGAGCGGAGCTGCGATCCGGCGGGTGGAAGGGTCGACGGACGCTGGATTTCAGCGGACGGCGTGGGACTTGCGATACCCCGCAGCACGGGTTCCCGAGCACGACGACGAAGAAGAGGGGTTCCCGGACGCCAGTGGCCAGGGACCATTGGTGGTTTCGGGAACGTATTCCGTGCGTATGTTCCAGAAGGTGGAAGGCAGAGTGACGGAAGTTGGCGGGCCGCAAGCGTTCAAAGTGACCACCGAGGGCGCATCGACCATGACCGCGGCTGATCGCGCTGCGCAAGCGGAATTCCTGCGTAAGACGGCGAGGCTGTATCGCGCGGTGAATGGAGCACTTCGTACTGCGGATGATGTCCAATCGCGTGTGAAATCGATGCGCGATGCACTGCGGGAGACTCCAGCCGCGCAGCAGCAGTTGGGCAGCGAAGTGGATGGAATCGAGCAACGCAATCGCGACATCCTGCGGACGCTACGTGGCGACATGGAGATCGCAAGGCGCAACGAACCAGTGCCATCGTCAATCGATCAGCGGGTCCAATCCATCATGGAAGGCGAACGGTTTTCGATTGCCAAGCCGACACAGTCGCACGTGGATTCCTACAACATCGCTGCGACGGAGTTTGGGGAGCAGCTTGCGAAATTGAAGACGCTGGTCGACGTGGATCTGGCAAAGCTCGAAAGAAATATGGAGGCGGCAGGAGCGCCCTGGACGCCCGGGCGAGTCCCCGACTGGAAGGAGCAATAGACTCCGTGGGCGCTACGAGTTGGTTGGGAAACTGATTCCCCAGAATTGCTTGGAATCATCGCTCTGGTCGACGAACTCGACTCCGTACGTCGAAGTTCCCTGTACGGCCGCGATCACCGACACAATGCGGGCCGAAACCTGCGTACCGCGCTGATTCTTTAATGTCACGACCGTACCGACCGGCAGGTCGCGGCTCAGTTGCACCGCCGCGCCGTGTCGATTCAGGTTCGTGGCCTTCGCCGGCATGGTGAAAGAAACCTTCAGACGATCTTCGCCCGTCATGCCAACCGGAGCGTTTAACGCCATCCGGCTGCTTCGGCGCTTCGAAGCCTGAAGGCGATTGAGTGCGGCGGAAGCTAAGTGTGTGTGCGTCTTATGGCGGTGGTCCGAGTGTTTGAGGCTCATAACTGTTCAGAGCAAGGTAGACTCAGCCGCTCGAGCCTGCAAAGTACGTCGGTCACTCGGTGATGGTTACTCTTAAAGTGATAGATATCCGGGGACTTGCATCGACGAAACAAGGCTTCCAGAGCGGCTTTTGAGCCAATTGGCGCAAACTTATCCGAGAGTTTTCTCTTGCAAGTGCGCGGGGAAAATGCTGGGAATTCCTTGTCGCTGTGACGCGAAATCGTTCTCAACCAAAACTTCCGCAGTTGAAAAATTAAACAGAGCGCAGTTGAAGTAAGTGTTTGAGTTTACGGTTCGTCTTCATGCACAACTTGCTTGCATTCTTGTCGTGAGCCTGTGATACACTCGCCGCCGACTGTTGCTCGCGTTGTGGGACGCGGCACAGCCGTGGGGAAATCCTTCTTTGCCCAGGGGGACTGGGGAATGGGCCTCGCGTTAATGGTTCTGATTTGGCTGATCACGCTGGTCAGCACGTACTTCTTTGTCGCGAAAACCTGGTGGCTGCCAGCGGGAGCTTCTGCCGCGACCGGCTTCATCGACCGGCAATTCACACTGACCTTCATCATTATGGGGATTGTCTTCCTCGCGGCCCAGCTCGGTCTGGGTTATATCGTGTGGAAGTACAAGCACACTCCTTCTTCGCCGCCAGTCGCATACTCACACGGAAATACCACTCTGGAAATCGTGTGGACGACGTTGACGACCATCCTGTTCGTCGGGCTTAACCTGATGGGCAGCACGACGTGGGCGGCACAGCGGTTTGATCGCGAACCACCGGCGAATGACGTCAAGGTGGAAGTCACCGGCATGCAGTTCGCGTGGTACTTCCGCTATCCCGGAGCTGATGGCACATACGCGAAGACGAAAGCGAGCCTGATGGATCCGTCCGCGGGCGGCGAGGCCGCCGTGGGACTGGACACGACCGATCCAGCGGCAAAGGATGACGTGGTTACGGGAACGATGTATCTTCCGGTCAACCGTGAAGTCGATCTGAGCATGCGCTCGGTCGATGTGATTCATGACTTCTTCGTGCCTCAGCTGCGCTTCAAGCAGGATGCGGTTCCGGGGCTCAATATTCACATGCACTTCACCCCAACCGAGATCGGCGAGTATGAGATTGCCTGCGCCGAACTGTGCGGGCTGGGACACTACAAGATGCATGGTGTGGTGCACGTCGTAAGCCAGGAAGACTTCGACAAGTGGTTAGCGGCTCGGGAGGCGGAGAAACAATAAATGGTCGCCATGGAAAGCCCGCACGGGCACGCTCCTCAGGGGTTCATTCGGAAATACATTTTCAGTCTGGATCACAAAGTCATCGGCATTCAGTATTTCTTCCTCGCGCTCACGGCGGTGTTTGTCGGAATGTTCCTTTCACTGCTGATGCGCATCCACATGGTCTGGCCGAATGCTTCCATTCCATTGGTGGGCGAGATCAAGCCTGAGCAATATCTGGCACTGCTCACGATGCACGGCACGATCATGGTGTTCTTCGTGCTGACAACGGCGCCGCAGGGCGGATTCGGAAATTACTTTCTGCCCATTCAGATTGGCGCGCCCGATATGGCGTTCCCGGTCCTGAATATGCTGTCGTTCTGGACGACGTTCGTCGGCTTCATCGTGATTCTCGCGGCGTTCTTCGTGCAAGGTGGCGCGCCGCTACATGGTTGGACGGGATATCCGCCACTCAGTGCAATCCAGTCGGCGGGTCCTGGCGAGGCGCTTGGCGCGGATTTGTGGATCACCAGCATTGCGATCTTCTGCATCGCCTCGCTGATGGGTGCGCTCAACTTCATTACGACGACGCTTGATTTGCGGGCCAAGGGCATGACGCTGATGCGGATGCCTCTGACCTGCTGGTCATGGTTCATCACCGCAATCCTGGGACTGCTGGCGTTCGGCGTGTTGCTATCGGCCGGCATTTTGCTTTTGATGGATCGCAATCTGGGAACCAGTTTCTATGTGCCCCTCGTCGTGGTGAACGGGCAGGTGCTGGCGCACAAAGGCGGCTCGCCGCTACTGTGGCAGCACTTGTTCTGGTTCTTCGGACACCCTGAGGTGTACATCGCGATTCTGCCGGGCATGGGCGTAGCGTCGCAGATTCTGTCGACGTTCTCGCGGAAACCGATCTTTGGCTATCGCGCCATGGTGTACGCGATGCTGGCCATCGGGTTCTTCGGATTCATGGTGTGGGGCCATCACATGTTCATGAGCGGTATGAGCCCCTATTCGGCATTCGCGTTTTCCATTCTGACGATGTGCATTGGAGTGCCGTCGGCCATCAAGACGTTCAACTGGCTCGGGACGATGTGGAAGGGGCGCATACGATTCGACACTCCGATGCTGTACGCGATCGGATTCGTGTCTTTATTTGTGTCGGGTGGACTGAGCGGCCCGTTCCTGGCGCAACCTGTGCTCGATATTCAACTGCATGACACGTACTTCGTGGTCGGACACTTCCACCTGATCATGGGTGTAGCTGCGATCTTCGGCATCTTTGCGGCGACTTATTACTGGGTTCCGAAGATGTTTGGCCGAATGATGAATGAGAGCATGGGGCGTGTGCACTTCTTCATCACGCTTGCCGGCACGTATGCGATCTTCATGCCGATGCACTACCTCGGCATGGCGGGGCAGACTCGGCGCTATTCGCAGTTCACCGAGGTTGCGTACCAGGCGAAGTTGCTTCCGCTGCAAACGTTCATGACGTATGCGGCGTTCGTCACGATCGCAGCGCAGTTCATCTTCGTGATCAACCTCTTCTGGAGCATCTTTAAGGGGCCCAAGGCCAGCGACAATCCCTGGGAGGCAACAACTCTGGAATGGTCGACCGCGACTCCGCCGCCGCACGATAACTTCGGCGGGAAGACTCCTGTGGTGAACAACGGTCCGTATGAATACGGTGTGCCTGGAGCGCCGAAGGATTACGTGATGCAGACCGATCCGGTGACACAGGTGAAGCACTGAGAAGGACCAGCAGCAACCAGTTTGTAGTTGTGGCGCACTAAGTAGTTATGGCGACGTATATTCCGAGTACTCCGGTTGATGACATTGGGCACAAACCTCCTGCGCCTCCGGCGAGAGGCGGAGGAGATGATGGGCGCGGCGGCGATGTTCCGGATTTTGGAGCGCGGCTGCGGCGGGCCCGGCTGGGACTGATCTGTGGCGTTGCGACTGTCGGCATGGTGTTTGTCTCGCTGACCAGCGCGTACGTTTTCCGACGCGGGCTACCTACGTTTGATGGCACGCTCAATAGCTACGTCCGCGACTGGGGCAATGTGGATTTGCCGTGGGCGCTGCTGGGGATTAATACTGCGGTGCTTCTGTTGAGCAGTCTGACGATGGAACTGGCACGGCGGAAGGCAGCGCGGCAGGCGGCGTTGGCTCCGGTAAGTTCGATTCCGGGTATCTCGCTCGGCGAGGAGAGGAATCTTCCGTGGCTGGGCATCACTGTGGTGCTGGGGCTGGCCTTTCTCGTGGGGCAGTGGCTGGCATGGGGAGAGCTGCATAATCGCGGGTTCTATGTCGACACGAGCCCGAGCAGTTCCTTCGCATTTCTGCTGACGATAGCGCATGCGGTGCACCTCGGTGGAGGAATTCTGGCTTTGCTGTGGGCGGCGAGGGCTTCCCTGCTCCGCAGGCCGCTGGAGTCACAACGGATTGTGGTGGACATCACCGCCTGGTACTGGCATTTCATGGGGTTGCTGTGGCTTTACGTGTTCGCATTGTTGGGGTTGGCGCGATAGAGTGAAACCCGATCAGAACGAAGGGCACTAAGGATCACCAAGGAAATCTGCGCAACTATCCGGTAAAACGGAAAGGGGAACTGGGGAATGTCGGAAGCTACCATGGAGCATGATGCCGTCCAGCATGGCTTGCCAGGAGAGTACGAAGCACCGTTGTTTGGGGCCTACTCGAAGAAGGTGGGGATGTGGCTGTTTCTGGCCTCCGACTCGCTGACATTCGGAGCACTGCTCTTCGCATTCAGCTATAACCGGATCTACACCAATCCCTGGCCGACTCCGTTTCACTCCGAGAGTATCGCGAATGCAACGGTCATGACGGCTTGCCTTCTGTCGAGTTCGCTGACTATGGTGCTCGGGGTATTCGCGGCGCAGCGCAAGGATCGTGCGTGGACGCGGAATTGGCTGTTGGCGACAATGGTCTTCGGGACAGCCTTCATTGTGCTTCACGGGATGGAATGGTCGAAGCTGATCGACGAGGGGCTTGCGATCCCAGGATTTGCAACGCTGCTTGGCATTACGAAATCAAGTGCAACGGGTGAGTTGGCAGATATTTCAAAGAATGTCCCGCAATTCCCGCAGGCTTTCTTTGGTCTCACCGCCATGCACATGCTGCACGTGACGATCGGCGTGATCTATCTGGGGGTGGTGGCGTTCCGCAAGTGGTTCCTGCCGGCGCTGGCGGTGATCTGGATTGCGGCGGCGCTTCTGATTCCTTCGGGCAATGTTTTTCATTATCCGGTTCACGCCTTGGGTCTTGGGCTGCTGCTAGCGGCGGTCATTCTGTTCCTGAAGCCCAAGGACTACGACGCGCACGATGTCGAGATCTGCGGGTTGTACTGGCACTTTGTCGATCTGGTGTGGATGTTCATTTTCCCGCTGGTGTATCTAATGTCGACCAAAGTGTCCTAAAGCAAGAATCTGGTACCACCGAGAGCACAAGGGTTACACAGAGGACAACGATCATGCACGATACAGCGACACACGACGACAGCAAGGGGCAGTATTTCTGGGTGTGGGGCGGGCTGCTCGCATTGACGGCTATTGAGGTCTGGCTGGGGTACAACAACCAGATTATGTCCGCAGTGCACATGCTCGAGGTGCTGTTAATTTTGTCGGTGATCAAGTCCGCTCTCATCATCGGATATTTCATGCACTTGAAGTTCGAGACGGCGCTCATGCGATGGCTGCTAGTGATCTCGGTGACTGCGTGCTTCATCATCATGTATTTCTTCTTTTTCCCGGACGCAGACCGGATCATCACGCATGGAGTGAAGTGAAGTGCTGAAGGCTGGACGACAATTCGCATTGGCGACCCTGCTGCTGGTTGCGCTCGGAAATGTACAAAGCTTTGCGCAAGGCTGCGCCATGTGCCGGGCCAATGCAAAGGCCACTCCGAAGGACGGACAGCGGGCGATCAATCGGGCAGTGTTCGTCATGCTCTTGCCGCCTGTGGGGATCATGGTGCTCGGTTTCGCGGCAGCAGTGCGGTATGGCAAGCGACGGGATGAAGAGAAGGACAATCAGGATTAGGCTGTCGGTTTCCTCGCGTTTCTTTTCCAGAACACCGAGTCTCTCCGACCTCGGTTCAAATCCCTTATAATAGAGAGATTCATTAAGCCATCTGGACGGCTCTGAGCGGCTGCGCTCGGGACGGCGTATGGCTTTCGGCCCAGATTCGATGTCTTCAACTCCAACGCAGACAGACAGCATTGTGGTGCGCGGCGCGCGCGTACACAACCTCAAGAATATCGATTTCGAGGTTCTCCACAATACCTTGACTGTGGTAACCGGGGTGTCCGGTTCCGGCAAGTCCTCGCTTGCCTTCGACACGATCTACGCCGAAGGACAGCGTCGTTACGTGGAGTCGCTGTCTGCGTATGCACGGCAGTTTCTGGAACGCATCGAAAAGCCGGATGCAGACACGATTGACGGAATCGCCCCGGCGGTTGCGATCAAGCAGAAGAACTCGACGCGAAACCCACGGTCGACGGTGGCGACGGCGACGGAGATCTATGACTACCTGCGGCTCCTGTTCGCGCGCGTAGGGCGCACGTATTGCGCGACCTGCGGGCGCGAGGTGAAGAAAGATACCGTCGACGAGGTCGCGGATGCGATTCTTGCGCTGGAACGGGAGACGCGGCTGCAGGTTCTTTTTCCGTTGTTGCGGCCGGGGATGACTGCACTCGCAGTTGGCGAGAAGCCGGCGCGTTCCAAGCTGAAGAAGGCTCCCGCTACACAAGAGAAGGCTCCAGCCCCGTTGAGTGATGCGCTAAAGACACGCCTGTTCGACCTGCGCAAGGCGGGATTCAACCGGCTTTATCAGGGTGGACAGGTATTCGAATTCTCCACTCCCGAATCATTGCTGGACATTGATTTCGCCCAGCCTGTATTTGTGCTGGTGGATCGGCTCACAGTATCTGCCGAATCGCGCTCCCGCATCGTCGATGCGGTTGAGACGGCCTATCGCGAGTCTAGCGAAGTCCTCTTTGAAATTCCGAAAAGAGACGAGTCCAGCAGCGAAACGCAGATTTTACGATTCGCCCACCGGTTCGAGTGCAAGTTCTGCAATTTGCGCTACGAGGAGCCGGAGCCGCGGCTGTTTTCCTTCAACAATCCTTACGGGGCGTGTCCTAAGTGCCAGGGGTTCGGAAATACGATCGATTTCGACCTGGACCTGGTGATTCCCGACAAGCTGAAATCGCTCGGTGAAGGCGCGATCGAACCGTGGACGAAGCCGAAGTATCGTCCGCTGTTCACGGACTTAAAGCGTTACGCGAAAGCCGCCGGGATCCCGCTCGATATGGCATGGATTGACCTTGCCGAGGAGCACAAGAACCTGGTGCTCAATGGCGAGGGAAAATTCCTGGGCGTCCGCGGATTCTTTGCCCATCTGGAGCGAAAGAAGTACAAGCTGCACGTGCGCGTGTTTCTGAGCCGCTATCGCGGATATTCGGTGTGCCCGGAGTGCAAAGGCAGCCGGCTCCGCCTGGAAGCGCGCCAGGTCAAGATGCAAGGCAAGAACCTGTGCGAGATCTGTTCGCTGACCGTGGAAGACGCGCAGCGCTTTTTCGAAACGGTGGAACTGTCGCCGCAGGAAGCGGAGATTGCCGACAAGTTGCTGCAGGAAATTCGCGAGCGGCTTCGATTTCTGAATGATGTCGGGTTGGATTATCTGACGCTGGATCGGCTGTCATCAACACTCTCGGGCGGCGAGGCGCAGCGGATACAACTTGCGACGTCGCTGGGATCTCGTCTGGTGGGAACTCTCTATGTGCTCGACGAGCCTTCCATTGGATTGCACGCGCGCGATACGCATCGGCTGGTAAACATTCTTCATGACCTTCGCAATCTGGGAAACACCATTCTGGTCGTGGAGCACGATCCTGACATCATGAAGGCGGCCGATTGCATTCTCGATCTTGGTCCGGGCGCTGGAGAGAATGGCGGCAAGCTGATTGCCGGGGGAACGTATGACGAGATCTTGCACAATCCGTCATCGCTGACTGGGCGGTATTTATCGGAAGACTTGCGGATCCAGGCTCCAGTCACGCGACGCAAACCCGGTACGCAGCAGATCAAGATGCGCGGCATTCGCGCCAACAACCTGAAGAATGTGGACATCAGCATTCCATTGGGAATGCTGGTGGCGATTACTGGTGTTTCCGGATCAGGCAAATCCACGCTGTTACATCAGGTGCTATACCGTGCACTGGCTCAGGCGAAGCAGCAAGCAGGAAGTGGAAACGGCGCCAGCGCGAACACGACGGCGATGTGGGAGAGTCTGGAAGGGGATCCATACATCGAGGAAGTTGTGCTGGTCGATCAGTCTCCCATTGGCCGGACGCCGCGGTCGAACCCAGTAACCTACATCAAGGCGTTTGACGCGATCCGCGACCTGTTCGCTTCTCTTCCCGAGGCGAAGAAACGTGGGTTTGGTGCAGGACATTTTTCCTTCAACATTCCCGGCGGACGGTGCGAGGTCTGCCAGGGCGATGGAACCGTGACGGTCGAAATGCAGTTCCTGGCTGATGTTGAATTGATCTGCGAGGAGTGCAAGGGGTCCCGCTACAAGCCACAGGTACTCGAAGTGCGGTATCACGGGAAGAACATTCACGAAGTGCTCAACCTTACGGTGAAGGAAGCACTGAAGTTCTTTGCCGAAGCCCCGAAGGTCACTGAAAAACTGAGGTCGCTGGAAGAGGTCGGCTTGGGATATTTGCGGCTGGGGCAATCCGCGACGACGTTGTCTGGTGGCGAGGCGCAGAGGATGAAGCTGGCGGCGCACTTGCAACCTGCGACACGCGATGGCAGAAGAGGGGCCTCCAATGGCGAGAAGCTCAAGCGCCGAATCCTGTACATTTTCGACGAACCGACGACTGGGCTACATTTTGATGACGTCAGCAAACTCCTGGCGGCGTTTCGCCGTCTGATTGAAGCAGGGGGCTCCATTGTCGTGATCGAGCACAATCTGGAAGTGATCAAGACGGCGGACTGGGTGATCGATCTGGGCCCGGAAGGCGGAAACCGCGGTGGCAAGATCGTGGGAGTCGGGCCGCCGGAGGCGATCGCCAAGCTGGCTGGCTCCTACACGGGAAAATATCTGGCGCGGGTGCTGAACGGTAATGGAGCATCAGGCTCGAATGGGCGCAAGTAGAGGTTCCCCTGTGACGAGTGTCCTGCGTGGTGAGCAAAGGCTTTCACCACAGGGGACACAGGGGTTCACGGGGAAAATCCACACTTCCGGGTTCATCCTGCTCTGGCTTTCTTTCGTTTCTCTTTCTGTCCTTTGTGGTTCTTTGACGGTCGCTCAGGCATATTCTCTTCAATCGCAGGCTGGCGAATCCTCATCTAGCCAGAAGAATCCCAAGCGTCGGCACACCACGGTTGCGGAGGAAGATTCCTCGAGTTCTGACATCTCTAAAGCTGAGGAGCTGATCCAAAAGCAGGACTACTCCTCTGCGGAGCAGGTACTGCGCAAATCTGTCGGGGATGATGCCCAGAACCATGTCGCGTGGTTTTACCTGGGATTTGTCGAGAATGCCCTCGGCAAATCTGGCGACTCCATCGCCGCATATCGCAAATCGGTTTCCGCCAAGCCGGACGTTTTCGAATCCAACTTGAACCTCGGCTTGCAGCTTGCCAAGGCTGGGCAGCCCGACGCGGAACACTTTCTGCGCGCGGCCACGCGCCTGAAGCCAACGAGCCACGTCGACGAAGGACATGCGCGGGCGTGGCTATCCTTGGGGAATGTTCTCGAAGCCTCGAAACCCGACGACGCCATTGTTGCGTATCGTCAGGCGGCGACGCTGCAACCGAAGGATCCGGAGCCGCACCTCGCGGCGGGACTTCTGCTTGAGAAGCAGAACAAGTTCGCGGATGCCGAGCAGGAATACAAAGACGTGCAGGCCCTTGATCCTAATTCCGTGGACGCTGCAACTGGGCTGGCGAACATTTACATGCGCGGCAAACGCCTGCCGGAGGCCGAGGCGCAATTACGGAAGGTCGCCGCAGCGCATCCGGATCAGGCCGCCGTACACGTGCAATTGGGAAGAGTGCTGGCCGCGCAGACCAAGAATGAAGACGCGATCGGCGAATTGGAGACCGCGGCCAAGCTGGCTCCCTCCGATCTCTCTGTGCAACGCGATCTTGCCGATCTTTACGATCTGGCGGAAAAACCCGAGAAGGCAGAGGCGGCGTACCGCGCCCTCATTGCCGCGCATCCGCTGGATGCCGAATTACGACATGGATTGGGCAAGAGCCTGATTCGGCAAAAGAAGTTCACCGATGCCCAGAAGGAGCTAATCGAGGCGGTGCGGTTGAAACCCGATCTCGGAGCTGCGTACGGCGATCTCGCATTCGTTGCCAGCGAGAACAAGGATTACGCACTGACGCTCAAGGCTCTCGACGCGCGCGTGAAGTTCCTTCCTGAAATTCCCATCACGTATTTCCTCCGAGCCAGCGCGTTCGATCATCTGCACGACACAAAACAAGCGGCTGCGAATTATCATATGTTTCTGCAAAGCGCTGATGGGAAGTATCCTGATCAGGAGTGGCAGGCGAAGCATCGTCTGATCGCTTTGGAGTCGAGGAAGTAAGAGTTGCGAGTCTGTCATGCTTGGGGTGGAGTGTTTGACGACTTGTTGTGCAAGTTCCAGGCCTAAGGCGCGTCTACGAGTGGGCCTATGTCTGCGCGTTGCTGGGTTGCTTTTGCTGGTGATGGGCGCCGGAAATGTGACTGGGTTTGGAAAAGAAGAACCCACCGTCGACGAGTTAAAGGCGCGGCTCTCGGCCGCCAATACCGGTGACAAGGTGAAGATTTGTGTCCAGATCGCTGAGAAGCAGCTGGCTGAGACCGACCGGCTCTATGCGACCGACGACCTTGCGAAGGGCCAGTCCGCTCTGACGGACGTCGTCTCCTACTCCGAGTTGGCTCGCGACTACTCGATTCAGGCGCGCAAGCATCAGAAGCAGACGGAGATCTCCGTCCGGTCCATGAGCAGGAAGCTTAACGAGCTGCTGCATTCGCTGGGGAAGGACGATCAATCCCCGGTGCGCGATGCGATCGACCGACTGGAGAAAGTGCGGGACGACTTACTGGCGTCGATGTTCCCCAAAGGTGCTAAATGAAAATCACGCGTTGGACTTGTGTTTTTCTGCTGCTGGCGTCGGTTGCCATAGCGCAGCGGCATCGCGATCCGCTGACACAACCAGAGATTGATCAGATTCGCGATACGAGCTGGGAGCCCAAGCTGCGCCTGCCACTCTACGTCCAGTTTGCCCGGGCACGGCTGGTGAAGTTGGAAGAGATCCGGACCGATCCGAGTACAAAGGACCGCCCGAAACAAACCCATGACCTGCTTGATGACTTTCAGTTGCTCTACGACGAGTTAAACGACAACATCGATACTTATGTCGATCGCAAGAACGACATCCGCAAGGCACTTAGGGTAGTAATCGACGCGGACACGGAATTCCAAGCAAAGCTGCGGGCTCTCAAGGAGGCCGCCGGAGTAACCACTGCCGAGGCACAGCAATACGAATTTGTGCTGAACAATGCCATTGAGACGGTGGACAACTCGGCCGAGGATCATCGCAAGCTGCTCACCGATCAAGAAGAACTGGCGAAACACAAGAGGCTGATTAAGGATCCGGTGAAGGGGACGGGAGTGGCGCCGGAATAGCGGACCTTTGATCACGGACCTCGGACTTCTGACCTCGGACCTCAACCGTTTGGCCTCGGGAAGGCCTTTCGTGTTACCCGCTACTGCCTTACTGAGGTCCAAGGACTGAAGTCCGAGGTCCGCATTCCCGTGCTAATCTACGTTCACGGTGCGTGAAGGGCTTCTCGAAATCTTCCAGGAAACTTATAACAAACTTCGTCCGGGGACTTCGCTGCCCGAGATGAAGATCGACTTCTTTGCCTTTGCCAATGTGAACAATACGATCCGGCTGCGGAACGGGCGGCTGCTGGTGCGTCTGTCGGACCTGCTGGAAGGCGCACCCGAAGGGGTGTTGCGCGCGATCGCGCACATCCTGCTGGCCAAGATGTATCGGCAACCCATCGATCGTGGGTATGCGGCCCGCTATCGAAAATACGTTGCCAGCCATGAAATCGTCCGCAAAGCGCACCTGGTCCGGCAGATGCGGGGACGTAAGCTGCTGCGATCTCCGCGAGGCCATTACTACGATCTGGATAGCATCTTCGAGGAGCTGAACACTCGCTTCTTTCACGGCCTGATGGCTCGGCCACAGATGAGTTGGAGCCAGACCAAAACCCACCGCATCCTGGGCCACTACGATCCGGCGCATAATGCCATCATCATTAGCCGGATTTTCGACCATCCGGGCGTGCCTCAGTATGTGCTGGAATACATCGTGTACCACGAGATGCTGCACTTGAAACATCCGGTAAAGCTGCGCGGGAGCCGACGGTGCGTACATTCGGCTGAGTTTCAGGCGGAAGAGAAGCTCTTTCCGCGGGCCGCGGACGCAAACGCATTCCTGAAGCGCCTATGACCCGTCTTGCCCCTTTTGCACTGCTGGATTTAGGTCTCACGCCTAAATTAAAGAAAACTAAGATCCATAAGATGAACAAACTTGCACACCGGCAAGTCCGTCCGGCTTGGGGAATATGGAGTTCGGCTGGCGAGGCACGTGCCCTCACCTTGACGGGTGGCCTTGAAACGGGCGTGGGGCACGGCTTTTCACATCAATATTTTTGTTCGTCGGCTCCGGTACCGTTGTAGAATGCTTGCCCAATTGGGGTGAGCCCATGGGATTCGCTGCTTGTGTCGCGGTAGGTCAGCGGAGAAAGTTTTTCATCACCATTCCGGTCGTCTGCCTGTTCGCTGTGACAGCCGCAGCCAACGCTCAAAGTGACGCTCCAGAAGATCCACATCCAATCCCTGCTACGGAAACAATCACCGCTCCAGTGCGACCGGATGCGGCTTCGGGTATCGATTCAAAGAAGCTTGCCAAGTACGACGTAGATAAGATCGGCCGGCGCGAGGTTGGACACGGCTTCAACATCTACTCCGCGAAACGCGAGCGTCAACTTGGACAACGCCTCGCCGCCTCTCTCGATCACAACACAAAGCCCATCACTGATCCGGTCATCAACGATTACATCAATCAGCTCGCGCAACGCATCGTGGGCAACTCCGATGCGGAAATGCCCCTCACGGTGAAGCTGATCGATGCCGGAGATGTTCCCCGTGCTTATGGACTGCCTGGTGGCTTCTTGTACGTGAATACCGCACTCGTCCTCTCCGCCGAGAGCGAGGCAGAACTCGCGGGAGTGATGGCACACGAGATCGCCCACGTGGCCGCTCGTCATGCCACTCGCGCCCTCAGCCGAAAGCAGATGTTCCAACTAAGCGGCCCCATGGCGCTGCTGGCCGGTCCGGCGAGTGTCGCGCTGCAAGATGTAGGCGGCCTGGCGGGCCCTCTGGTCGTCAAGAAGTTCAGCCGAGACGCCGAGTATGAAGCAGACTTGCTCGGCATCGAGTACGCGTACACGGCGGGATATGATCCGCAGGCCTTGCTCGTCGCTCTTGAAAAGCTACACGTGCTGGAACTCAAGAGGACGGCTGCACTCGATCAGATTCCCGGCCACGGCGTGGTCAGCAAGGTTCCGCTCCACAATCAGGTAGTGCGTGGTTTCTCAGACTATCCTTTAACCGAGCAACGAATTCAGCGCCTTCAGGCGGAGATCGCCGCTTTCCTTCCCGATCGCAAGGACTACATTCTCGACACGAATGAGTTCCAGGAAGTTAAAACGCGATTGACAGGAACCCAGGGTCCACCACGCCTCCGCCATGGGGAGCAGGAAGACGAGAAGAAGCCGGTTCTGCGCCGCGCGCCGCAGGATGATACGGAGACCAAGTCCGGACAGATCTTCACTGTTCTGTCCAATCCTTTTTAGTTTTCACTTCATCCACATACGGTGGGGCTCATCCCGTTCAGGGTCGGAATCCTGCCGTGTGATCCTAATCACAACCGATTGTGCGGCAACGGATTGACGGGTTTGTCCGCCGGGGAATATCCTTGCAGTTGAAATTGAAATTCATTTTCAAGATCAACCGCACCATACTGAAGTCATAGGAACGTTCATGCTACAGGCCTTTATTATCACGCTGCGCGAGGGGGTGGAGGCAGCTCTGATCGTTGGCATTACTCTCGCCTATCTCACCAAGATCGGGCGACCGGAACTGCGTAAGACCGTCTATGCCGCACTCGGGGCCGCGTTTGTGGGCAGTATTGGGGTTGCCGTCGTCATTTCCCGTGCCCACCTGAACGAAGATGCGTTCGAGGGCTGGTTCATGCTGCTGGCCGCGTTCTTCGTCATTACCATGGTGGTCTTCATGATGAGGACGGGGCGCAAGCTCAAGAGAGAAATCGAAGGGAAAGTGGGGCTGCTGGCGGGAAACGATGCCTGGCTCGGCCTGTTCTTTTTCATTTTCCTGATGGTGCTGCGCGAGGGC
>Ga0335084_10001605_pt1 | contig 21327 bp, 20 predicted proteins | sample Lox_Sample_44_FD_206721 | JGI IMG/M metagenome (GOLD analysis project Ga0335084, IMG submission 206721) | Soil microbial communities from Loxahatchee National Wildlife Refuge, Florida, United States - Lox_Sample_4.4 | ecosystem: Environmental > Terrestrial > Soil > Wetlands | place: USA...
GGCGCGCACCCAGCTCTACAGCGGCGGCGCCGAGGCCGTCGAGGCGGCGATCCGCCTCGCCAAGTCGTACACCAAGAAGTTCGAGGTGGTCGGCTTCTGGGGCGGCTTCCACGGCAAGACCGGCGGGGTGCTGGGGCTGATCGGCGACCCGTGGAAGCAGCACTGGGGTCCGTTGCCGAGCGGCACGCATCTGGTGCCGTACGCCGACTGCTACCGCTGCCCGTTGAAGCTGCAATACCCGAGCTGCGGCATGGCGTGCCTCGATTTCGTCAGCGACCAGCTCACCGCCGCCACTGCGGGTGAGATCGCCGCGATCGTCGTCGAGCCCATGCAGGGCACCGCCGGAAACGTCATCCCGCCGCCGGAGTTCCTCCCCGGCGTGCAGGCCATCGCCAAGCAGCACGGGGCGCTGCTCATCGCGGACGAGATGATCACCGGGTTCGGCCGCACTGGGAAGATGTTCGGCTGCGAGCACACCGACACCGAGCCCGACGTGATGACGATCGGCAAGGGATTCGGCTGCGGGTTCCCGGTCAGCGCGCTGATCTCGACCGACGCGATCACCGAATCGCTGCCCTTCGCCCGCCCGAGCTCGTCGTCGTCGAGCTACGGCGGCAATCCGCTGGCGGCCACGGCGGCGCTGGCCACGGTGCAGACCATCCTCGACGAGGATTTGGTCGAGAACGCCGAGCGCGTCGGCGCCGTGCTCCTCAAGGGTCTGCGCGGCCTGCAAGAGAAGTACGAGTTCATCGGCGACGTGCGGGGCAAGGGCCTGCTGATCGGCATGGATCTGGTGGCCGACCGCCGCACCAAGGAGCCGCTGCCGAGTCACATCACCGAGTCGATCTTCCTCGGCGCCTTGCGCCGCGGGCTGCTGGTGATGGGCTACTTCTCGCGCGTGCGGATCAACCCCCCGTTGGTGCTGACGGAACGCGAGGCGCGCGACGGCGTGACGATCCTCGACGAGGTGTTCGCCGAGGTCGCGCGCCACGGTCATCATCGCGTATGAGGCAGCGCCGCACGGCTCTCCTCGGCTTCGGCCATGTGGCCGAGCACGGACACCTGCCGGCCTGGCGGGCGCGCGATGAGTTTGCGGTGGTGGCCGTGGCCGATCCCGATCCCGAGCGGCGCGCCGCGGCCCGCCGCCTCCTGCCCGCCGCGCGCGTCTACGACGACGCCGTGACCGCGCTGACCGAGGAGCAGCTCGAAGTGGTGGACATCGCCACCCCGCCAGCGCTGCACGCACCGCTCGCCATCCACGCGGCGCAGGCGGGTTGCCACATCCTGTGCGAGAAGCCGCTCGCCACCACGCTGCGGGAGTACCACTCGCTCCTGGCCGCCGTGCAGGCGGCGGGCGTGACCCTGTGCACGGTGCACAACTGGCGGCATTCCGATCAGTTCGCGCTGCTCGCCGAGCTGCTCGGAGCCGGGGCGATCGGGCGGCCGACCCGCCTGCGCCTCGAGACCATTCGCGCCGGCCGCGCGGCGAGCGTCGGCCGCGAATGGCGCGGCGACGCCGCGATGGCGGGCGGCGGGATCCTGGTCGACCATGGTTGGCACGCGTTCTACCTGCTGCTGGGCCTCACCAACGAGGCGCCGCAGCGGATCCGCGCGACCGTCGAGCGCCGGCGCTACACCGCTGCCGATGTCGAAGACACCGCCACCTGCGAGATCGAGTTCTCGTCGCTGCGCGGCGAGTTCTTCCTCACGTGGGCCGGTGCCACGCGCCACACCCGCTGGCAGGCCGAGGGCACCGAGGGGACGTTGACGCTGCTGGATGACCGCGGCGAGCTGCAGCAGGGCCGCAGCCGGCGCGAGTTCGCGTTCGCGCGCTCGCTGTCGGCCGGCTCGCATCACCCGGAATGGTTCGGCGCCGTGATCGACGACTTCCTGGCGGAAATCACCAACCCAGCCCAGCACGGCCGCAATCTCCGCGAGGCGGAGCGCTGCGTGCAGTTGACCGCGCTGGCGTACGAGTCGGGCGCGCAGGGCGGGCGGGTGCTGGCTGTCCGGGGCCCCTCGGCGACGGGAGAAGCGGTCGCGACCGCGTGACGCGGCCGCACCAGATCGACGCCCCGCCATGGCAGAGGATCAGATGAGCTGCACCGCCGTCATCCTGCCGCCGACGCCGATGAGCTTTCAGCCCATCGCCGGCGTGCCGCTGATCCAGCGCATCGCGCTGAGCGCGCTGCGCGGCGGGTTCGACGCGGTGGTGGCGCTCGCGCCCGGCGACGGGCGGGCGGTACGCCGGCTGTTTGCGGGCGACCAGCGCACGGCCACCATCCCGGTCATCGGCGGCGCGATCGATGCGGCCGTCACCACCGAGCGGGTCGTTCTCATCCCCTCCGATTGTCTGGTCGACAGTGTCACGCTCGCGCGGGCGCACGGCACGGCGCGGAACGGGCGGCCGCTCGTCTTGCGCGGGGACGGCGGCAGCGGTCTGGTGCTCGCCCCGCGCACCTACTTGGAATCGCTCCATGGTCCAGACCTGGGCAGCGCCGCGTTGGCAGGCGCCGCCGAAAGCGCCTCGCTCGACGGCGCGTTGTGCATCCCGGTACCGGACCCCCGCAGCGCCGAGGTCGCCGAGCGCGAGTTGGTGCGACAGATCGCCGCTGCCACTGCCGACAGCGACGGGCCGATCGCGCGCCTCGATCGCGCCCTTTCCACCCGCCTGAGCCGCTACCTGGTGCGTACGCCGCTGCGGCCGAACCACATCACCGCCATCGGCACGCTGATCGGCTTTGGAGGCGCCTGGGCGCTGGCGAAGGGAACCTACGCCTCCGGCGTGGTCGGCACGTTGCTCTTCTGGGGGGCGGTGATCCTCGACGGCTGTGACGGCGAAGTCGCCCGGCTGAAGTTCCAGGAATCGCGTCTGGGCCATCTGTTCGACATCACGACCGACAACCTCGTCCACGTGGCGCTGTTCATCGGCTTGGGCGTCGGGCTCCACCGTGCGGCGCCGGACGACAGCCTCGTGTGGCTGACAGCGCTGCTGGTCGGCGGCTTCGCCTGTGCCACCGCCGCCACCATGCTCACCCTCGTCCGCGACCCGTCGCCCCAGGGTCGGCCGCCCGTTTCGCGCCGCGGGAAGCTGCGCCGGCAACTCCTGCGCGGGCTCGAAACACTCATGAACCGCGACTTCGCCTACGGACTGGTGGGACTGGCCCTGATCGGCCGGCTCGACTGGTTCCTCTGGGGTGCGGCGTTCGGGACATACGTGTACGCGGCCGTATTGGTGGTCGTGTACCGCTATCGCGATGCCGAGTAGCGAACCGGCTCGCGCCGAGCCGGCCGCGGCCATCGCGCCGTCCCCCCGCTCCGGCGCCGCGCGCATCATGGCGCTGGCCGAGCGCGGGTTGCTGGTCGCCGGCATCGCGCTCTTCGTCGTGCTGGTGCGCCGGCTCGGGCCGGCCACGGTGTGGGCCAACCTGCGCATGATCGGGTGGGGCTTCGTGTTGGTGCTGGCGCAGGAGGGGCTCTCGTACCTGGCCAACACTACCGGCTGGCGCTTCGCCTTCCCGCCGCCGCGGCCGCCGGTGCGGTTTCGCCAATTGCTCGCCGCGCGCCTGGCGGGCGAAGCGATCAACAACCTGACCCCGACGGCGACGATCGGCGGCGAGGTGGTGCGCGGGCGCATGCTCGAAAGCGTCGTCGGCCCCAGCGCCGCCTGGGCCTCGATCGCGATCGCCAAGCTGATGCAGACCTTCGCGCAGATGAGCTTCGTCTTCCTCGGCCTGCTGGTGGTGGTGCGCCGCACGCCGCTGCCGGAGGGCTTCGAGCGCGGGCTGCTGATCGGCCTCGGCGTGCTCACCAGCGGCCTGCTGACCGGGATCATTTTGCAGCGCCGCGGGATGTTCACGGCCGCGGCGCGCATTGCCGGCCGCTTCGGGATTCGCGTGCCGGCGCGACTGGTCGAACAGCTGGCGCGCCTCGACGACGAGATCGTGCGCTTCTACGCCGCACCGGGGGCGTTCGCGCTCTCGGTGCTGGGCTTCTTCGTCGGCTGGTGCATGGGCGTGGTCGAGGTGTACATCGTCCTCCACTTCTTGGAGATTGGCGCAACGGTGAGCCGCGCGGTGACGATCGAGGTCCTGTCCGTGGCGTTCGACGCCCTGCTGTTCTTCGTCCCCGCCAAAGCCGGCACCCAGGAAGGCGGCAAGGTGCTGATCTTCGACATGCTCGGGCTCGATCCCGCCAAGGGCTTGGCGCTCGGGATCATCCGGCGGCTGCGAGAGCTCAGCTGGTCGATGGTCGGCCTGATCGTCCTGGCGCGCCACCACGCCCGCCAGCGGGCTGCGGCGCGGTGAGCGGCAGCCGCCGTCTGATCGTCGCCGCCGACGACTTCGGCATGTCGGCGGGCGTCAACGCCGGAATCATCCGCGCCCACCGCGACGGCATCCTCACCGAAGCGAGCCTGATGGTGAACGGCCAGGCGTTCGGCGAGGCCGTCGAGCTCGCCCGCGCGCACCCGCGGCTCAGCGTCGGCCTCCACCTCATGTTGGTGCAGGGACACGCCGCCGCACCGCCGGCGTCGATCCCGCTGCTGGCCGGGCCCGACGGCATGTTCAGCAACGCGCCGATCTGGAGCGGCATGCGCTTCTTCTTCACGCCGGGGTTGCGCGCCCAACTGCGCCGCGAGATCACCGCCCAGCTCGACAAGTTCGCGGCCACCGGGCTGACGCTCTCGCATGTCGATGGGCACTTGACGATCCACATGCACCCGTCGGTGACCGAGATCCTGATCGATCTCGCCGAGCGCTACCGCATTCGCGCCGTGCGTCTGCCGCGCGAGTCGTTGGCGCGGGCACTGCGCTACGACCGCCGTCACCTGGTGCGCAAGGTCTTCGAAGGCGCGGCGTTCAGCGCGTTGTCGCGCTGGGCCCGACCCCGCTTGCGGCGCGCCGGCGTGCGCCACCCCGACCGCATGTCGGGCCTGCACCAAACCGGCCACGTCTCCGAGCCCTATGTGCTCAGCCTGCTGGCGACGCTGCCAGCGGGGGTCAACGAGCTCTATTGTCACCCGGCCGTGGTCGACGACGAAGCACGCCGCTGGCGGCCGGCGGACTACGAAAGCGGGCAGGAGCTCGCCGCGCTCACCAGTGGACGGGTTCGCGCGGCGATCGAGCGCGAGGGCATCGAGTTGATCAGCTATCGCGATCTCTCGCGCTGACCGCAGGAACCCTCAGCCGGCGTCGAGCTCCATCGGCAGCCGATGCCGCTTGGCCGCGTTGCATTCGGCGCACGCCGGGACCAGGTTGCCCTTGGTCGAGCGCCCGCCGCGGACGAGCGGGATGCGGTGATCCATCGTCAGCGCCTTGGCGCCGACCTGTTTGCCACAGTAGTGGCACGTCCCCGCCGCGCAGCGCCGCTTCCACCACTGCGACGCGCGCAGCGCCCGCGCCTTGGCGCGTTCGCGCCGAATGGCGTCATCGTCGACCGGAACGAGGAAACCCTCCGCGGGCACGCCGGTAGGATAGGGTCGAGGACCCGCGGGCGCAAGATCGTCGCGGCGACTACGACGGCCGCGACGGTTTGCTCAGACCTGGCCGCGGAATCACCTCGCCGACATAGACGTAGTCGAGGTCCAACGAGGTCAGCGGCCGGTCCGCGGTCCTGGTCACGGCGTGCGTCACCTCGGCCACGAACAGCGTATGGTCGCCGGCCGGGTGCCGCGCGACCACCCTGCACTCGAGGCTCACCGAGGCGTCGCGGAGGTAGGGCAGCCCCTGCGGCGACGCGTCGCACACGACGGTGTCGAGGTTGTCCGGCCGGCGCGAGGCGGCGGAATAGAAGTAGTCCTCGAGTTGCCGACCGGACCGGCCCACGACGTTGAGCGCGAAGCGTCCGGTCCGCACCAGCACGTCGTGGGTGTGGGCACGGCGATCGACCGCGGCCATGAGCAGGGCGGGGTCGCCTGACACCTGCGTCGCCCACGACGACGACATGCCGTGGCGGTGGTCGCCGTCGCGGACGGTGAGGACGTAGATGCCGGTGGTGAGCGCGGCGAGGGCGTCCAGAAGGCTGCGGTCGATCATCGCCGGTCGAGCCCTCGCCTCTGATGACCCGACTCGCTCAGCGCGGGGCCGGGGTCGCGTTCGGGTCGACCGGCGTCACCTCGGCCAGGATGTAGTCGTCACCGGTGTAGCGGCCGAGCATGCGCAGGCGGGTACCCGCCGGAGCGTTGCGAAACGTGTCGAGCATGGTCCGGTCGCCGCGCAACAGCAGTTGCTCCGGCCGCAGGATGGAGCGGTTGAAGAGGCTCATGCCCTGGCTGCGCGCCGTCTGGGCGCGGATGACGCCGAACTTCCGCACCGTCGTGCCGGCGCGGATCTTGATCGTTCCGAGCGCCTGCGCCTTGGCCGCGGCGTCGGGTTCGACGATGCCCTCGAGGCGGAGATCCTGGCCCGCGCCGAATGGGCGCTGCGCGACAGCTGGCGCCGCCCACAGCGCCACCAGCAGGAGTCCGCTACCGAGCCCGCGCATCTCCGATTCCCGCGCGGGATTCTGGCACAGCCGCGCGCCGCCGGCCAACCGACACCTGTCGGCGGACTCACGGCGGCAGACACTCGAGCACCAGGTGATCGTAATCGCGCCGCGTCGCCGTCTGCACGGCCACGCGCAGGTGCGCGAGGCCCGGTGCGTCGGCGCTCGGGCGCTCGACGACGAAGAGGATCGGCGCGCTGCACGCATCCGCGTCGCCGAACGGAAATGCGGGGAGCGCAAAGGCGAGGGCGTCGGCATTGAGGCGATCGGCAGTGCCGGCCGGTGCGTCGATGGGCGGCGAGGTGATGTCGAAGGCGAGCAGCGGTTCGTTCACCGCGCACTGCGGGAGCAGCGGGTCGTGCATGTTGAAGCAGGGCGAGAACACGAACGTGCAGCGCCCCAGCGTCTCGTCGACATCGCAGAGCGGGTCGTTGTCGCGGCACACGGCAAGCGGCCAGCCGCGGTGCCGCACGATCGTGGGTGGGACGAAGTTCCACTCCAGCAGACAATCGGTATCGCGCCCGCCGCCGCCGCGCTCGAGCTCTACGCCCTGCATGGCGGCGTGCAGAGCGGCAAAGGCATCGACACGCGGCGTCGTCCGCTGCGTGCGCGCATCGCGCACCGCCACGCCGGTGTCGTGCAGGAGTTGCGCCACCTCCGGCGCGCCCAGACCGGGGTGCGCCGACAACATCAGCGCGGCCACCCCGGCGGCGTGCGGCGCCGCCATCGACGTCCCCGACATGACCTCCGTGCCGTCGTCGAGGCCGTCGGACTCGATGTCCACCCCCGGCGCGAGCAGGTCGAGGCCGGTGCTGCTGTTGCTGAACGCCGCAACCGTATCGGTGGCATCGACCGCGCCGACGGCGATCGCTTGGGCGATGCAGGCCGGCGAGGTCATCGCCGCGAGGCGCCCGTTGTTGCCGGAGGCCGCAAAGACCAGTGTGCCGCGCCGCCACAGCTGGTCGATCGCGTCGGCGAGCAGCAGGTTGGCTGCGCAGCCGGACCCATCGCCGCAGGTGTGGCCGCAGTCGCCAGCGTACACCACCTCGCTCACCAGGCTCATGTTGACCACGCGCACCTCGGGGCGCTCGGTCAACAGCCAATCGAGCGCGGCGATCCAGTCCGACAGAAAGCCCTGGTCGACATCGTCGAGCACGCGCACCGCAATGAGCTGCGCGCCGGGGGCGACGCCGAGCGGCGCGACCCGTCCGCGCGACACGGCGATGCCGGCGACGTGCGGCCCGTGCGGATCCAACGTCGCCGCGCTGCCCGGACCCGACTGGTGGTCCGTCCCGTCCGGACAGCAGGCGTGGCGCGTGCGGTCGGCGAGGCGGCCGGCCTTGCAGAAGCACTCCTCCCCCACCAGCGCGTCGGCGATGTCGGGATGGCCGCCGTTCACCCCGCTGTCGACGACGGCCAGCGTCGTGCCGAAGCCGGTCACGCCGCGCGCGTGCACCCGGTCGGCGCGGATCTGCGACATGCTGTCGCCCGCGGCCCCGCCGATCGGATCGAGGTCGACGCGTACGACGTCGGGGTTGGCCGCCAAGCGCTCGAGGCCGGTGGGCGACACCCGCGCGGCGAAGCCCGGCACCGCCTCGTACTGACGGTCGACGGCCACGTCGGCCCCCGCCAGCGTCGCCAGCACGCTCGCCCGGGTCAGGGCGATCGCCGCGCGCCGCGCCGGCAGCGCCCGCGCATCGGCCGGCATCGCCGGCGCGCGCAGCGCGACGATCACGGCCGCAGATCCGCTGCGCTGGGCGCGCGCGCGCGCGGCCGGGCTGACCACCCCTGCTTCGGCGTGGACATCGGCGGCGAGCAGGATCCCGGCGGCGAGCACGCACGCACCCAGCCGCGGGAGCCCGCGCCGCCCGACTCCGTACGATGTCCTGGCTCCGACTCGTTCCGCCATCCCTCGAACCGACTCCGCTGACCGCTGTGAAGGCGGCCGCCGGGGCCGCCGGCGCGTGCGTGGTGACATCGCCGGGGAAGGGGCGGGTGAGCGCCCGCCTTCACTGCACTCTCTCGCCATTAGAGGGGCGCGCCGGCGCCGTTGCAAGGTGAAATCCCGCGTTGACGCCGCGGCGGCCCGGACGATATGCGGCCCGCTATGACGGCGAACGGCTCGCTGGTCGCAGTGTTCGGCGCCACCGGCTACACCGGCCATCTGATCGCGCACGAGCTGCGCCGGCATGGGGTGCCGCTGCTGCTCGCGGGCCGCGATTCCGGTAAGCTCGAGGCGCTCGCCGCGCAACTTGGCGGTGCCGAGACGCTGGTTGCACGGGTCGGCGACCAGGCTTCGCTCGACGCGCTGGCGAGCCGCGCGCGGGTACTGATCAACTGCGTCGGCCCATTCGTCGATCTCGGCGAACCGGTGGTGCGCGCCGCCATCGCCGCCGGAGCGCACTACGTCGACACCACCGGCGAGCAGCCCTTCTTGCAGGCCATGCTCGTGCACGACACCTGGGCGCAGCGTCAGAGGGTCGCCGTCATTCCGGCGCTCGCCTTCGAGATCGCACTGAGCGACTGCGGCGCCGCGCTCGCGGCGGCGGGGCTGGACGAGATCGACGAAGTCTGCGTCACCTACGTCACCCGCTTCCACGCCAGCCAGGGCAGCAAGCGCACGGCGCTGCGCCTGCTGCAGGGCGACGGGTTCGCCTACGTCGACCGCCAGTGGGTGACGGAGCTGCCAGCGCGGCGCAGCGTGTTCGTCGACCTGCCCCGTCCGGTGGGACGGGTCGCCGCCTTGAGCTTCCCCAGCGCCGAGGTGATGACCATCCCGCGTCACATTGCCGCGCGAACGGTGCGCACCTACATGAGCGTCCCGGTGCTCGCCGCCCGCCTGTTGTCGTCGACCGCGCCGCTGGTCGATGGGCTGGCCCGCTCGCCGCTGGCACGGCTAGGCGCCTGGGCGCTGGGCAGCGGCACCGAGGGGCCGGACGAGGCCACGCGACGGCGCGACGTCTTCCACGTCGCCGTCGATGCCCGCGGCCGCCGCCGCGGGAAGCCGGCCGCGCAGCGCATCGTCATCCGCGGGCGCGACCCCTACGGGCTGACCGCCGCCATCAGCCGGCAGGGCGCACTCCTGCTGCTGAACGGCGGGCGGCGCGCGAGCGGGATGCTCTCCCCGGCGATGGCCTTCGATCCACGCCGGTTTCTCGATGGGCTGGCGACGGAAGGGGTCACCTATGAGCCGCTGCCATTGGATTGACCCGGTCACACGCGCGGAGTCGCGGCCGCGCCCGCCGCGTGGGCGCCGTTGACGATGTTCGGATCGCACCGCACCGACCCCCATCGCGGCAGCCAGCGTTCGATGGTCCTCGGACGCAGCGGCATGGTGTGCACGAGCCAACCGCTGGCGTCGTTTGCCGGCGCCGAGGTGCTGCGCACCGGCGGCAACGCGGTGGACGCCGCGCTCTGCGCGGTCGCGGTGCTCGGCGTCGTCGAGCCCTTCATGACCGGTGTCGGCGGGGATTGCTTCCTGCTGCTGTGGAACGCCGCCGACCGGCGTCTGTACGGTCTCAACGGCAGCGGGCGCGCCCCCCGCGCCGCGACGCGCGCGGCGCTGGTGGAGCGCGGCTACGCACACATGCCCATGATGGGCATGCTGTCGGTGACCGTGCCCGGCGCGCTCGACGCCTGGTGCCAGGCGCTGCTGCGCTTCGGCAGCCGCTCGCTCGCCGAGGTGCTCGCACCCGCCATCCACTACGCCGCGGACGGCTTTGCGGTCAGCGAGGTCATCGCCGCCCAGTGGGCCTTCGCCGCCACCCTCCTGCAGCAGCCCGAGGCGCGGCGAACCTTCACGCTCGACGGGCGCGCTCCGCGGGTCGGCGAAGTGGTGCGGCTGCCGGGCTTGGCGCGCAGCCTCCGGGCGCTCGCCGACGGCGGCCGCGACGTGTTCTATCGCGGCGAGCTCGCCGAGCAGATCGTCGCCTGCTCGCACGCGCACGGCGGCTTGCTCGAGCTCGAGGATCTCGCGGCCCACACCTCGGAGTGGGTCGAGCCGTTCGCCACCGTCTACCGCGGCCACCGCGTGTGCGAGCTGCCGCCGAACGGGCAGGGGCTCACGGCATTGCTCGCCCTCAACATCCTCGACTGCTTCGACCTGGCGGCCATCGCGGCGGATCCCGCTGCCGTGGCGCATCTGCAGATCGAGGCGATCAAGCTCGCCTTCGCGGATCGCAACCGCTACATCGCCGATCCGGCGCGCGCGCCGGTGCCGACCGCACAGCTGTTGTCGAAAGACTACGCGCAGGGCCGCGCCGCCCTGATCGATCCGGCGAAAGCCCGCAAGCGCGTCGCTCCCGGCAGCGTGCGGGCGAGCGGCGACACCGTCTATCTCACCGCCGCTGACGCCGCCGGGAATGTCGTATCGCTGATCAACAGCCTCTATCTCGCCTTCGGCTCGGGGATGGTCGCTGGCGACACCGGCATCGCCCTGCAGAATCGCGGCTACGGGTTCTCGCTCGACCCGGCACATCCGAATTGCATCGCACCCGGCAAGCGGCCGTTTCACACCATCATCCCCGCCATGCTGCTGAAGGACGACCGGCCGCTGGTCTCGTTCGGCGTCATGGGCGGCGACATGCAGGCGCAGGGCCACGTCCAGGTGGTTTCCCGGCTGCTGGATGCCGGCGACAACATCCAGGAAGCGATCGACCACCCGCGCTTCAACTACCTCGACACCGACCGCGTCGCGCTGGAGCGCGGGCTGGCGGAGCGGGTGGGCACCGAGCTGGCTCGGCGGGGTCACGCGGTCGAGGATGAGGCGGCGGCGCTCGCGCGCGGCGGCTTCGGCGGAGCACAGGGGATCATGATCGACCCGACCAACGGTGCGTACTGGGGCGGATCCGATCCGCGCAAGGACGGCTGCGCGATCGGCTTTTGAGTTTGACGCGTCGCGTAACACCCCCCTGCGCAGCTGCGCTGGCGGCGATTCCGTGCCGCGGCAGCGAGGCGCCGGCCGAGCACGGAATTGCCACGGCGCCGGAAGGACGCAGTTCGGAACTGCGCGCAGCCGGTAGGCAAGCGCCGCCGCCCCCGTGTGGCACCGACGTTGCTCCTGCCACGCCAAGGTCGATTCGAGAGGAACGCTCAGCAGCAGATGGCACAGACGGTCGAAGGACGATGGTGGTCGAACGGGTCGGGGTGGGCCGGCGCGCGCCCGGTGACGATCACCGTGCGCGTGTGGCGTCGCGTCGCCGGCGAGCCCCAGGGGCTGTTCACCTTCGCCGGCGCCGTCGATGCCGCGATCCTGCACGCGGTGATGCAACACGTGCGCCGCCTGACGCGCGCCGTGCCGGGTCGCTGGCGCGTCGAGATCGTCGCGGCGGGCCTCGACGGGCCGCTGCTGCATCACGTCGAGGCGGCGCTCTTCGAGCTGCGGCGCGTCGGCCTGCAGTCACGGCTGGCGCTCGCACCGCGCGCGCACGCCGAGTTGGGCCTCGCGCTCGCGCGGGCAGCGCTCGCGCTGCCGCCGTCGTCGCTGCCGCACTAGACCGTGCGATTGGCGCTCCGCGCACCGCGTGGTAGCGCTGCCGCATGGCCAGTGCACGGCAGATTTACAAGGGCCGCATCGTCGACCTTCACCTCGAGGAGGTGACGCTGCCCAACGGGCAGTCGATCAGCCTCGAGGTGATCCACCATCCGGGGGCCTCGGCGATCGTCGCCGTCGACGCGCACGGCGCCGTCGCGCTGATCCGCCAGTTCCGCCACGCGGCGGGAGGCTTCATCTGGGAGGTCCCAGCCGGCACGCTGGCAGCGGGTGAGGCGCCGGAGGCCTGCGCGCGGCGCGAGCTGCGCGAGGAGACCGGGCTGCTCGCGGCGCAGTGGACGGCGCTCGGTGCCGTCCTGACCACGCCCGGATTTTGCGACGAGCGCATCCACCTGTTCCTCGCCCGCGAGCTGTCGGAGGCGAGCCAGTCGCTCGATCACGACGAGGTGCTCACGGTCAGCCGCGTACCGCTGCGGCACGCGCTGGCGATGGTGCGCAGTGGCGAGATCGCCGACGCCAAGTCGATTGCCGCGCTCCACCGCGCCGCGGCCGAGCTGGGGCTCCTCGCCGCGGATTGACCGTCGCGCCCAGGCGAACTAGCGAGCAGCGCATGGATCTGTCGTACACGCCGGACGAGGAGCGCTTCCGCGCCGAGCTGCGCGCCTGGCTGGACGCCAACCCGCCGGGCCCCGAGCCCGAGCCGTCCGACGCCTGGGTCGCGTACGGGAAGCGCTGGCAGCGCCGACTGCACGAGGCCGGGTGGTGCGGCGTGCACTGGCCCAAGTCCTACGGCGGGCGCGGCGCGACGCTGATCGAGCAGATCATCTTCCAGGAGGAAATGGCGCGGGCGCGCACGCCGCTGCTCATCAATCTCGCTGGGCTCACCATGGGCGGTCCGGTCCTGATCGCGCACGGCACCGAGGCGCAGAAGCAGCGCCATCTCCAGGCCATCCTCTCGGCCGACGAGATCTGGTGTCAGGGATTCTCCGAGCCCAACGCGGGCTCGGACCTCGCCGCGCTGACGACGCGCGCCGTGCTCGACGGCGATTCCTTCGTCGTCAACGGCCAGAAGGTGTGGACGAGCTTCGCCCGCTATGCCGACTGGTGCATGCTTCTGGTCCGCACCGATCCGGAGGCGCCCAAGCACAAGGGCATCACCTTTCTGTTGCTCGACATGCACAGCCCGGGCGTCACCGTGCGCCCGCTCAAGCAGATCAACGGCGACGACGACTTCAACGAGGTCTTTCTCGAGGACGTCCGCGTGCCCCGCGCCAACGTCGTCGGGGCGGTCAACACCGGATGGGACATCGCGATCACCACCCTCATGCACGAACGCCAGACCCTGACCTTCAGCCGGCAGCTGCAGTCACGCGTCGCCCTCGATGAGCTGCTCGCCCTGGCGCGGCGCTACCCCTCGGCGGCGCCCGCCGCGCACCAGCCGCTGCTGCGCCAGAAGCTCGCCGCCGCCTACATCGACGGCGAAGCGATGCGCTACACGGCGCTGCGCAACCTCACCAAGGCCCTGCGCGGCGGAATCCCCGGCCCCGAGGGCTCGATCGAGAAGCTCTTCTGGAGCGAGATGTATCAGCGCATGCTGGAGACCGCCCTCGAGCTCGAAGGCCCGTACAGCCAACTGCTGAAGGGATCGCCGCACGTGCTCGACGCCGGCAAATGGCCGCACCTCATGCTGTACTCGCGCGGACGGACCATCGCGGCGGGCTCCTCCGAGATCCAGCGCAACATCATCGCCGAACGGGTGCTCGGGCTGCCGCGGACGCGCTGAGGGTTGGCCGTCTTCCGTCAGCCGTTTTCCGTTGTCCGTTCACCGCCCCTCCGACTGACAACGGACAACGGGTAACGGCCCAGAGCGCATTGCGCCGCGGCCGCCGCCCCTGCTAGGCGAGGCGCATGAGCGAGCTGCCGTCGCGCATCGTGACCGACTCGATGATCGGTCTCGATATGCCGGACATCGCGGTATGGTCGGAGCGGGTGACGGTCGTGCTGGGCCAGAATCCGGGCCCGTTCACCGGCCCGGGAACCAACACCTACCTGGTCGGCACCGGCCGGCAGCCGCTGCTGCTCGACACCGGCCAGGGCCTGCCGCAATATCTGCCGCTGCTCGAACGCGCCCTCTACGAAACCCGCGCCAGCGAGACGCTGCAGGAAATCGTGCTGACGCACGGTCACGTCGACCATCTTGGCGGCGTGGAAAGCGTGCAGCGACGCTTCGGACCGCTGACGGTTGCGAAGAAGCCCTGGGACAAACTCGACGGCGATCGCGCCATCGACGCGGTGGACGAGGGCAGCGAGCGCCGTACTGACGGCGCCACGCTGCAGGCGATCTGGACGCCCGGCCACGCCTGGGACCATCTGTGCTGGTACATGCCCGAGGAGCGTGCCCTGTTCACCGGCGACGTGGTGCTGGGCGCCGGCACGACCGTGATTCCGCCCGACGGCGACCTCGGCGACTATCTCGACTCGCTGCGTCGGCTGCTGGCGCTCGACGTCGCGGTGATCTACCCGGCGCACGGGCCGGCCGTGCGCAACCCGCGCGACAAGATCGAATCCTACCTGGCGCACCGCGCCCTGCGCGACGAGCAGATTCTCACCGGGCTGCGCGCCGGCCCGCGCACCGTCGCGACCCTGGTCGAAGGGATGTACACCGACGTCCCCACCTTTCTTCACGCCGCGGCCGCCATGTCGGTCACCGCCCACCTCCGCAAGCTCGAGCGCGAGGGTGTGGTGCGACGCAACGGCGAGGAGTGGGCGCTCACCTAGCGCGACCGGTGCTTCGACACGCTCAGCACGAACGGACCCCTCCGTCCGTTGATTCGATGGACCGTTCGCCCTGCGCCTGTCGAAGGGCGGCCTGACTACAGGCCGCGACCGGCGGCCGCACGAGGCCGAGAAGGCCGCTAGCCCTTCTCCGAGCAGCACAGCCGGGTCAGCTCGCGGATGTGCGATGCACTGGACTCGTCGAGATGGTGGACGATGTCGATGGCCTTTTCCATGCGCTCCTTGCGCAGCGTATAGCGCGTCTCGCGGCGGAACTTGTCCTCCACCGCCTTGCGCCGGTCATCGAACGGTCGCGCGCCGCTCCCGGTCGGCGCCTCCTGCTCCATCTCGAAAGTGCGCCCGCCGTCGAGCTCGATGCGCACGCGGGCTCCGAACGCGGTCTTGTAGCCGATCAAGTCCACGGACTCGAGGTCGAACAGGTGCGCGGTCGCGCCTTCCTCGCCGGCGCTCCGCAGCGGTGAGCGCTCACGCGCTCGGCGCGCGAGGTCGTCGTCGAGCGAGAGCCGGACCTTGGTCGCCAGCTCCCACACCGCCGCGTCTTTGATGCGGTCGCGGGTGAACTGCCGGGGGGAGAGCTCGCGGTCGACGATCGCCACGGCGACATTGTAGGCCACCGCGTGGTTGAGCGTGGTGGCGAGCGACTCGGGGCCGCGCACGTACGGAGCCGAGCGCGCGTCCATCGCCAGGGTCAACGGCCCGGCACCGACGTAGACGGCGTGCACCTTGCGCGGATCGACATGGTGTTGCCGAACCAGGCCGAGCACGCAGTCGATGATCGCGCCGAGATACACGCTGCCGGGATAGATCTTGTAGCCGAGCGACTCGGTGAGCCACACCTTGCCGTACCCCTTGAACGCGCCGGTGAGCGGCACACCGGTGAACACGCGTAGGAATCCGTGCTCGCCCTCGAACACCTCGTGCGCGCCGCGCAGGCCGTTCGCCGCCAGCTCCGCGGCCTGGACGCCGATCGGCGCGATCAACGCCGCGGTCAGGACTTTCGCCTCCGAGCCGTAGAAGCCGGCCGGGAGGAGGAAGTTCGGCTGCAACATCGCGAGCCCGAGGGCGTGCTCGGTCTGCTGGCGGTCGAGCTTGAGCAGCTTGGCGGCGATCACCGCGCCGCCGATCAGATGCACGAACGAGTTGACCTGATCGTCGAGCGGTCCGAGGCCGGCCGCCAGCCCGACGCGGCCGCCCACTTCGTTGGCCAGTACCTGGGCGAGGAGGAACTCCTGCCCGCTCGACCCCAGCTTCTCGGCCAGCGCCAGCGCGGTCAGCACGGCGGACGGTCCGGTCCGGGCGCCGAGCAGGTAGTCGTCGTACTCCAGCGCGCTCCCCAAGGCGGCGTTGCCGACGATCGCGTAATGTACCGCCGTCCGCTCGCCGGACGGGATGAGCGTCGCCTCCTTGCCGCTCGCCCACTCCTTCACGGTCCGGCTGACGCAGCGGCCGGCGTCGCTGAAGTGCCCCGCGTGCACCGCGGCGATCATGCTGAGGACCTGGTTCTTGGCCTCGTCGGCGACGCGGCGGGGGATGTCCTCGTACGTGCTCCCGGCAATCCATTCGGCCAGGCGCCGGGTGACGGTGCTGTCAGTCATGCGATCGACCCTCGAAAGGCGCCCGGAATCTACTAGAAAGGTGGCGCGCGACGCCAGCCCATCCGTGTGGCGCCGGCACGTTCCGAGACGCGGGCCGCGGGCGAGACCGTGCGGGTCGCTCCTCGCCGCGGCACGTGCGCGCCGCCGGCGCCGCCGTGCATATGTTACACACGATGTGCATAGCCGAATGTATTTCATCCCTCGACAGCGCTATTTGCATTTGCAAATTGGTCGATGATACGAGAACGTTACTGCACAGTGATTCACTATTAAGGGGGCTCTACATGGCGGCGAAAGTACGCAAGAAGAAGCGCGCGAAACGCGGCGGCATCGGCGCCGAGATCTTCGAGCAGGTGGAGAAGATGGTCGCCGATCAACAGATCGGACGCACCGAAGCGTTCCGCCGTCTGTCGGCCAAGACCGGCCGCCAGCAGGGCACCGTCGCCGCCAACTACTACCGCATCGCTCGCCAGCGCGGCGCCAAGCTCGCACCCCGCCGGCGCCGCGCGATCGGTGGCGCCAACACCAACTCGGTGCTGAAGCGCGCCCTCGCGGCGCTCGAGGACATCACCGGCCTCTTCCGCAAGCTCGAAGACGACATCGTCTCGTTGCGCAAGGAGAATCAACGCTTGGCGGCGATCCGCCGCCTGGTCGCGCGCTGACGCCGGGGCGACGCGGCGCTTTCTTGACTCACTCGCGGGGCGTCCATAGGATGCGCCGCTCGTCGTTCGGATGCGCCGTCTCATCCTCTTTGTCGCGTCGGGTGCGTATACGGGATACATTCCGGTCGCGTCTGGCACTTGGGGAACGCTGATCGCGTTCCCTTTGTACTGGTGGCTGTTCGACCCGGTGCGGCACCTCTCGACGCTGCTGTATCTCGCCGGCTATGTGACCGCGGTCCTCGGCGCCTGCTGGATCGCCGGGCGTGCCGAGGTGCTGCTCCAGGAGCACGATAGCCATGTGATCGTCATCGACGAGATCGTCGGGTATCTCGCCGCGACGTTATTCATGTCTCCGACCTGGGCGGCCACGCTCGTCGCGTTCTTCGTCTTCCGCGCCCTCGACGTCATCAAGCCGTACCCGGCTGGCGCCATCGACCGGTCGCTCCCCGGCGGGCCGGGCGTCGTGCTGGACGACGTCGTGTCGGGCATCTATGCCAACCTGGTGACTCGGGCAGTGCTGGCGGCGCTGAACTGAGCCGCGGGAGGAGCGATGCGGGCAGTCTTGATCAGCACCGGCGACGAGCTCACCACCGGGCGCACGCTCGACACCAACGCGAACTACATCGCCGACGTGCTGGTCGGCGTGGGCATCGACGTCGTCGGCATGCTGGTGGTCGGCGACTACCCCGACCGGATCACCTGGGCGTGGCGCACGGCGCTCCAATGGGCCGACCTGATCATCTGCACCGGCGGCCTCGGCCCCACGGCTGACGATCTCACGACCGAGACCGTCGCGCGCGTCGCCGACCGCGCGCTGGTGATGGACCAGTCCGTCGCCGACCGCATCCGCCAGATGTTCGCGGCCATGGGCCGCACCATGCCGGAGAACAACCTCAAGCAGGCCCTCTTTCCGACCGGGGCGACCATCGTTCCGAACGCCCTCGGCACCGCGCCGGGCTTTCGCCTGGAGATCGCGACCGAGCACGGCGTCTGTCACTGCATCGTGCTCCCTGGGGTGCCGCGCGAGATGAAGGCGATGCTGGCCGAGCAGGTTCTGCCGTGGTTGCGCGATCTGCGCCGCGGCAGCGATGAGTACCGCAGCCATACCTTTCAGACCTTCGGCATCAGTGAGTCGGCCCTCGACGAGCTGGTGGCGGGGGTGGTGGATCCGGCGGATGGGCGCATCGCGTTTCGCGCCGCGTTCCCGCAGATCTCGCTCCGCGTCACCGTGCATGCCCCGCCGGGCGAAGCCGAGCGACGGCTCAGCGCGGCCGCCGCCGCGTTGCGCGAGCGGCTCGGCGGCTACGCCTACGGCGAGGGCAACACGACCATGGAGGCGGTGGTCGGCGAGCTGCTCACCCGAGCGGGCACCACCATCGCGGTGGCCGAGTCGTGCAGCGGCGGCCTGATCGGCCACCGGCTCACCGACGTGCCCGGCAGCTCGGCGTATGTGCTGGCCGACGTCGTCGCCTACAGCAACGCGGTGAAGCAGTCCGTCCTCGGGGTACCGGCGGCGATCCTCGAGCGGCACGGGGCGGTGAGCAGCGAGGTCGCCGAAGCGATGGCGCGCGGCGTGCGGCGCCTCACCGGTGCCGCCCTCGGGCTCGCCACCACCGGCATCGCCGGCCCCGACGGGGGCTCGCCGGAGAAGCCGGTGGGCACCGTCTACATCGCCCTCGACGGGCCGGACGGCACGCGCAGCCATCGCTACCAGCTCTGGGGCACGCGCGACTGGATCAAGCTGCTGACCTCGCAGATCGCGCTCGACTGGGTGCGGCGCACGCAGCTCGGCGAGAATCCGACCGAGTCGACGATCCTCAAGCGCTAGGGATCGACCCCGGGTGCAGCCCGCGGCATCGGGATCGGCATGCGCTAGGATGGGCGCGTGAGCGCGCCCGACGCCAAGGTCCGTACCTTCCTGGCGGTGGAGGTCGCTGCCGAGATCCACGCCGCGCTGGTCGCCCTCCAGCGCGAGCTCGCGCGCGCCGACGCCGCGGTGCGCTGGGTCCGCGACGAGGGCTTGCACGCGACGGTGAAGTTCCTCGGTGGCGTCCCGGAGACGCGGCTCCCGGCGCTGCGCGATGCCCTGCGCGACGCCCTGGCCGCGACGCCGCCCATGCGCGCCGCGGTGCGGGGCCTCGGCGTCTTCCCGCATGCCCGGCGTCCGCGCGTCGTCTGGGCGGGGCTCGACTGCCCACCCCTGACAAGGTTGGCCGCTGCCGTGGACGACGCGTTGGCGCCGCTGGCGTTCGCCAAGGAGGTCCGTCCGTTCCACCCGCATATCACGCTCGGCCGTGTCACCGGCCCGCGCGGATGGGAGCGCTTGAATGCCCTGTTGGCGGCACAGCAGACGGCCGAGCTCGGCGCCTGCGACCTCGCCGAGTTGATCGCCTACCGCAGCGACTTGCGCCGCGACGGCGCGGTGTATACGAAGCTGTGGACGATCCCGTTCGGAGGCTAGATCGATGTACTCGATGTACGGACGCCATTGCCAAGCCGATGGCGGGCCGCCTATCGAGCTGGGGTCACCGCGTAGGATCGGTGTGGGCGAGGGTCGCCTGCACCCGCTGGCTAGGAGGAGGTAGGCATGGCAACACTCGACGCCAACCGCGAGCGCGCGCTCGATCTGGCCGTCACGCAGATCGAAAAGCAGTTCGGCAAGGGCGCGATCATGAAGCTCGGCGACCACGCCGCCGCGCCCGACGTTCGGGTCGTCTCGACCGGCTCGTTGGGCCTGGACGTGGCGCTCGGCGTCGGCGGCCTGCCGCGCGGGCGGGTGGTGGAGATCTACGGGCCGGAATCGTCCGGCAAGACGACCTTGGCCTTGCAGGCGGTGGCCTGCGCGCAGCAGCTCGGGGGGGTCTGCGCCTTCGTCGACGCCGAGCACGCGCTCGACGTCGGGTACGCCCGCAAGCTCGGCGTTCGCACCGAGGACCTGCTCATCGCGCAGCCCGACAACGGCGAGCAGGCGCTCGAGATCGCCGAGACGCTGGTGCGCAGCGGCGCCATCGACGTGTTGGTGGTCGACTCCGTCGCCGCCCTGGTGCCGCGCGCCGAGATCGAGGGCGAGATGGGCGAGCCGCAAATGGGCCTGCAGGCGCGGCTCATGTCGCAGGCGCTGCGCAAGCTCACCGGCACCATCTCGCGCTCGCAGACCATCATGATCTTCATCAACCAGATCCGCATGAAGATCGGCGTCATGTTCGGCAACCCGGAGACGACCACCGGCGGCAACGCGCTCAAGTTCTACGCCTCGGTGCGGCTCGACATCCGGCGGATCGGCGCGATCAAGCAGGGCGAGACAGTGGTAGGCAGTCGGACGCGCGTCCGGGTAGTGAAGAATAAAGTGGCGCCACCGTTCAAAGAGGCTGAGTTCGACATCCTCTACGGGGCGGGGATCTCCCGTAGCGGCGAGCTGGTCGACCTTGGCACGGAACGTGGAATCATTGAAAAGAGCGGGGCTTGGTATTCTTATGGCGGTGAGCGGATCGGACAGGGTCGGGAGAATGCGAAGGAGTTCCTGCAGGACCACCCGGAGGTGGCCGAGCAGATCGACCGCCAGCTCCGAGCCCAGTTCGGTGTCGGCGGAGGCACGCCGGAGGCAGCACCCGAGCCGGAGGTAAAGAAGGCCGCCAAGGCCTCGTCGTAGCAGCGCGGGACGCCCGTAGGGGACTCGATCGGACGGCCCGGCGCTGGGCAACAAGCGTTGGGAGTGAGGATGGAGCTGAACGAGATCCTGAGCGAGGCGGTCCGCAACGAGGCGTCCGACGTCCTGCTCAAGGTTGGTGTGCCCCCGGCGTTCCGCGTGCGCGCCGACTTCCTGCCGCTCGAGGGCGCCGCGCCGCTCGACGCGATGACGGTGGAGCGCATCGTCGACAGCGTGCTCGACGACCAGCGCCGCCGCAAGCTCGCCCAGGAGCTGCAGGTCGACCTCGCGTACGCCCATCCCGACCTCGGGCGATTCCGCGTCAACGTCTTCCGTCAGCGCGGGTTTCTCAGCCTGGTCATCCGCGTCATTCCGACCAAGATCCGCAACGTCGCCGAGCTCAACCTGCCGCCCGCCGTCGAACGCCTCGCCGCCGAGCGGCGCGGACTCATCCTGGTCACCGGCACCACCGGGTCGGGCAAGAGCACGACGCTGGCGGCGCTGATCGACTACATCAACCGCACCCGGCAGGCGCACGTCATCACCATCGAGGATCCGATCGAATACGAACACCCCGACCGGCTGAGCTTCGTCAACCAGCGCGAAGTGGGCTATGACGCGGTCGATTTCCCGTCGGCGCTGAAATCGGCACTG
>Ga0335084_10001606_pt1 | contig 21326 bp, 17 predicted proteins | sample Lox_Sample_44_FD_206721 | JGI IMG/M metagenome (GOLD analysis project Ga0335084, IMG submission 206721) | Soil microbial communities from Loxahatchee National Wildlife Refuge, Florida, United States - Lox_Sample_4.4 | ecosystem: Environmental > Terrestrial > Soil > Wetlands | place: USA...
CCCCCCCCCCACAACCCCCACCCCCCCCCCCCGCCCCATAAAAAAAAAAAAAAAAAAAAACCCACCCCCCCCCAGCACAACACACAACACAACAAAAACACCCCCACCCCCCCCCGCCCCCCCCCCCCCCCCAACCCGATATCTTTTCGTCTCTTTCGTGGGACCGGTCGCGCATGTGGGACTTGATCAGAGCTTCCCTAGATGCCCTGCTCTCAAGACGCGTTAGCGTCTTGGCGGGTCAAGGCTTGAGCCCCAGCATCTCCGCAGCGTGCTTGCGGGTGGTGTCCGTAATCTTGACCCCGCCGAGCATGCGAGCGATCTCGGCGACACGTTGCTCCTGGCTGAGCGCGCTCACGCTTGTCAGCATCGCGCCATCGAGTTCGCGCTTGGCCACCTGCCACTGCTGATCCGCAGCCGCGGCGACCTGCGGCAGATGCGTGATGCACATGACCTGGTGCCGCTTGCCCAACTGCTTGAGCATGCGTCCCACGATTTCGGCGACGCGCCCGCCGATGCCTGAGTCCACTTCGTCGAAGATCAGCACCGGCAGCTCGGCCACCTCGCTGGTGACGGTCTGGATCGCCAGACTCAGGCGCGACAGCTCCCCGCCGGACGCCACTTTCGCCAACGGCCGCAGCGACGCGCCGGGGTATACACCAACCTGGAACTCGACCTGCTCTGAGCCGTGCGCGCCCCCGTCCACCAGGGTCTGCAGCATTACCTCGAAGCGGCCGCCGGCCATGGCGAGCGTTTGCATCGCATCGGTCACCTTGGTCGACAGCTCTCGCGCCGCGCGCTTGCGTTTACCGGAGAGCTCGCGCGCCAGCGCGACATAAGCGTCGCGAGCCTCGCTCTGCTTCCTCGCGAGCGCCTCGATGCCGAGCCCACCCCCCAGCTCCTCGAGGCGGAGCACAGCTTGGGCCAGCAGCTGCGGCAGCCGCTCGGGAGCGACCCGATACTTGCGCGCAGCCGAATGCACTGCATCCAGGCGCTGCTCAGCTTCGCGCAGCCGGGCCGGATCCAGATCCAGCCGCTGACGGTACTGCCGCAGACCATATACCGCCTCCTGAACCTGAATCCGGGCCGGCTCGAGGACATCCAGGATGTCCTTCAGACCGGCGTCGAACTCCTGTGCCGCACCCAGGCGCGAGACGACGCCGTTTACCGTCGTCAGCGCGCAACCTTCTCCGTCGGATAATGCCTCCAAGGCGTATTCCACGGCTTCGATGAGGCTGGCAGCGTGCGTCAATCGCTGGTGGTCGGCTTGAAGCGCCTCCCACTCTTCGGCCGAGAACGCCAACTGCGTTAGCTCCTGCCGCTGCCACTCGAGGCGCTGGCGCTCGACCGCGAGAGCCTCGGCGTTCCTTTCCCACTCCGCGCGCTGGCGTGCGAGGTCCTGCCAGAGCCTCCACGCCTGCTCCACCTCCCGAGCCAGCGCGCCGGACCCGGCGAAAGCATCCAGCAGCTCGCGCTGCGCGGCTGCGCGCAGCAGAGACTGGTGCTCGTGCTGGCCGTGGATATCCACCAGGCGCTCGCCCAGTTCCTTCACCTGCTGCAGGGTCGATGCCCGTCCGTTCACGTAAGCGCGCGAGCGCCCTCCCGACTCCAGGACCCGCCGCAGGAGGCAAACATCGGCTTCGCCAGCGAGGTCGTTGCGCTCGAGCCACCGCGCGAGCTCAGGAAGCGCCTCGATGTTGAACTCGGCACTGATTTCCGCGCGCGCGCAGCCTTCGCGCACCAGACCCGCATCACTGCGCTCGCCGAGAACCAGGGACAGGGCGTCGACTAGGATGGACTTGCCGGCGCCGGTCTCACCGGTCAACACCGTGAAGCCTCGCTCGAACTCCAGATCCAGGCGGTCCACGATGACGAAGTCGCGGATGCTGAGCGTTCGCAGCATGCGGCCTAGTGACAGTACGCGCGCCAAGGCCCGCCCGCCTTTCGCGAAGCAGAAAGGCGCACTGGTGCTGGGCGTAGAGAACGGGGTGTCCGCACGCTGCTCGAGATCGCCGCGCTACAGCGTCTCGCTCCAATGAAGCTTCTCGCGCAGCATGCGGTAGTAATTGTGACCCACAGGGTGAAGCAGCCGGATGCTGCGCGGGTAGCGGCGGATGCGGATGCGGTCGTCGGGCTTCAGTTCGCAATGGGAATGGCTGTCGAGGTGAATTTGGGCGGCCGCGCACTTGTGCATGTGAACTTCGATGAAGGCGTCCGAGCTCACCGCAATTGGGCGATTGGACAGAGTATGCGGGCACACCGGCACCAAGGTGAACACGGACAGCGCCGGATGCAGGATCGGGCCCCCCGCCGACAGCGCGTATGCCGTCGATCCCGTGGGCGTGGCCACGATCAATCCGTCGGCGCGCAAGACGTAGACGAACTGTCCGTCGACGCGCACCTCGAGCTCGATCAAGCCGCCGTCGGCGCCTTTGCTGATGCTGGCGTCGTTGAACGCGAGCACATTCAGCACCGGCTCCTCGTTGCGCAGCAGCTGGCAAGCGAGCAGCATGCGCGCTTCGGTGACGAAGTTGCCGTCCAACATGTCGCCGATGGTCTGCAGCATGGTGTGGACCGAGATGTCGGTCAGGAAACCGAGCCGCCCCTGGTTCACCCCCACGACCGCCACGTCGAATGGGGCGAGCGTGCGCGCGATGTTGAGCATCGTCCCGTCGCCGCCGATGACGATGGCAAGATCGGACACACGCCCCGACTCCTCCAGGGGGAGAACCTCGAGATGGTTGCGCGCCACATGTGCCGCGGTGAGCGGGTCCAGCAGCACGCGCACGCCGCGGCCCTGCAGGAAGCGGGACAGCTCCAGCAGCGGCTCTGCGATCTCCGGGCTCTTGTACTTGCCGATCAGGGCGATAGTCTTGAAGGCGTTGGCCATGGCCCCGATTATAGGTTCTATAGACGTGAGGCCCAAGCCGGTCGCGGCTGCACCGCTGCTCACGGTAAACCCTTGCTCTCCCAGTGCGTGTCTTTGGATACAATGCAGACCATGTTGAACGAGCGGGCGCAGATCCTCCTCAAGGCGCTGGTGGAGCGCTACATCGCCGAAGGCCAGCCGGTGGGCTCGCGGGCGCTGTCCAGGTATTCCGGTCTGGACCTGAGCCCCGCCAGCATTCGCAACGTCATGGCAGACCTCGAGGACATGGGCTTCGTTGCCAGCCCGCACACATCGGCCGGCCGTGTGCCGACGGCGCGCGGATATCGCTTCTTCGTAGACACTCTGGTAACCATCCGGCCGCTGGATCGCGTCGAGATCAATCAGCTCGAGGGCCAGCTGCAGGTGGAGAGCACGCACCGCCTGGTCCAGTCGGCGTCGCATATCTTGTCTGACCTGACCCGCTTTGCGGGCGTGGTCATGACGCCGCGCCGCCGCTCGCTCTCCTTTCGGCACATCGAATTCCTACAGCTGTCAGATCGGCGCCTGCTGCTGATCATCGTTACACCTGATGGCGACGTGCAGAACCGCATCATCCTCACGGAGCGCTCTTACACCTCGTCCGAACTGACAGAGGCGTCCAACTTTCTGAACCAGAACTACGCCGGACTCACTTTCGAGCAGATCAAGGCGCGCCTGCACGACGAACTGCAGCGCCTGCGCGACGATATGACGTCGCTGCTCACGCGCGCGGTCGAGGCCGGCAGCGACGCCTTCACCGGGCCGGGCGAGGACTACGTGCTGTCGGGCGAGCATAACCTGCTGCACGTGCAGGACTTGTCCTCCAACATGGCCAGCTTGCGCCGCCTGTTCGACCTGCTCGAGCAGCGCACCACGCTGCTTCAGCTGCTGGAGATGGGCAGCCGGGCTCAGGGTGTGCAGATCTATATCGGCGGTGAATCCGGGCTGGTTCCTCTGGACGAGTGCAGCATCGTCACCGCACCGTACGAAGTGGACGGTGAAGTGGTCGGGACCGTCGGCGTCATCGGCCCTACCCGCATGGCTTATGAGCGGGTCATCCCGATCGTGGAAATCACCGCACGGCTGCTGTCGAGCGCCATGTCGCAGCGGACCAAAGCCGTCGAGTGACGGCTCAGGGGGAGGAGGGTGTTTTCTCCTGAACCTCGCTACCGGCACGGCACCATCGCAAGGACAGGCGTTCTGCTGGTCAACCTCGGAACACCGGAAGCGCCCACACCGCGAGCGCTGCGAGCCTACCTCAAGGAGTTTCTTTCCGACCGCCGTGTGGTGGAGATCCCCCGCTCGCTGTGGTGGCCGCTGTTGCATCTCATCGTCCTCAATACCCGGCCGCGCAAATCGGCAGCCAAATACGCCAAGATCTGGACCGCAGAGGGCTCGCCGCTGAAGGTTCACACCGGGCGGCAGGCTCGCCTGCTGCGCGGATATCTCGGCGAGCAAACGCGCTCACCGCTGGAGGTGGAATGGGCCATGCGTTATGGGCACCCGAGCATAGCCGAGAAGCTGCGGGCGCTGCGCGAGCGCGATTGCGATCGGGTGCTGGTCATCCCGCTGTATCCACAATATGCGGCCAGCGTCACCGCCAGCACCTACGATGCAGTGGGCACGGCGCTATCCCGCATGCGCAACGTGCCGGCGTTGCGCCTGGTCAAGCAGTTCCACGATCATCCCGGTTACATCCAGGCCTTGGCGCAAAGCGTTAGGGATCACTGGATGGCGAATGGCCGCGCCGACCGGCTGGTAATGAGCTTCCACGGCGTTCCACGCTTCACGTTGGACCAGGGAGACCCGTATCACTGCCAATGTCAGAAGACAGCGCGGCTGCTGGCCGAAGCGCTCGCGCTCAAGCCCGATCAGTATCAAGTCACGTTTCAGTCCCGCTTCGGGCGCGCGCAATGGCTCGAGCCTTACACCCTTGAAGTCATGACTCAGCTGGGCAGGGACAAGCTCGGGCGAGTCGATGTGATGTGCCCGGGCTTTGTCTCCGACTGCCTCGAGAGTCTCGAGGAGATCGCGATCGAAAACAAAGCCGCCTTCCAAGGTGCTGGGGGCGGCGAGTTTCACTACATTGCCTGCCTCAACGAACGCGATGGCTGGATACGCGCCCTGAGCGAGATCGCCTTGGGAAATCTGCAGGGCTGGCTCAGCCAGGCCTGGGATGAGTCCTCCGCCCACAATGCGGCGGAAGCGAGTCGACAACGGGCCTTGGCGCGCGGGGCCGGCTCTTGACGTGCGGGAGTCGACCCGAGCGGCGCCCCAGGGACTCGATCCCCCGCGCCGCCTGTTCCCATGGTCTTGAAACGATTTGCACTGCCCCCATCTCTATTCGTGCCCACTCAGGAGACAAAACCCATGCAGGAACAGCGACCTAGCTTGGCCGCGTCGCAGGCTGCTTCGGCCGGCGATAAGCGCGTGGAGGACAACCGCTCGGGGAACAGCGAGGGGGGCGCGGAAAAGATACCCAGTCTTCCGGAGATGCTCAAACGCGCCGAGCTCCAGGCTCAAGAGCACTACGATGCATGGCTTCGCGCCAAAGCCGAATGCGACAACATCCGCAAGCGCGCGCAGGCCGACATCGCCAACGCTCACAAATACGCGTTGGAGAGCTTCGCCGCGGAACTTCTGGCGGTCCGCGACAGCTTGGAGGCGGCGCTGACGGCGGACAAGGCGACCGTCGAAGCCCTGCGGCAGGGCGTCGAGCTTACTCTCAAACAGCTCGACTCGGCTTTCGATAGGTTCGCGATCAAAGAAGTCAATCCGATTGGGGACAAGTTCGATCCACACAAGCACCAAGCGATGACCACCGTCGAGTCCGACAAAGCTCCGAATACGGTTGTCCACGTGCTGCAAAAAGGCTACCTGCTGAACGACAGGGTGCTGCGGCCGGCTCTAGTTACGGTAGCGAAGGGCAAGGAGCGCTCGACTCCCCGGGAGGCGTCTGCTTGAAACCGGGCACGCTCACCCAAAATTAGCCTCTGATCACAAGCGCAAGATCCCCGAATCGGAAGCGAGGAGCATTCAAATGGCAAAAATTATCGGCATCGACCTGGGCACCACGAACTCGTGCGTCGCCATTATGGAGAACGGTCAACCCAAGGTGATCGAGAACTCGGAAGGCTCGCGCACTACGCCCTCCATCGTTGCCTACACCGATGACAGCGAGGTGCTGGTCGGGGCTCCGGCAAAGCGCCAGGCAGTGACCAATCCGAAGAATACGATCTACGCGGTCAAGCGACTGATCGGCCGCCGCTACCAGGACGCCGAGGTGCAAAAGGCGATCAAGCTGGTGCCCTATAAGATCGTGCAGGCGCAGAACGGCGATGCGTGGGTCGAGGTGCGCGGCAAGAAAATGGCTCCGCCCGAGATCTCGGCCCAGGTCCTGATGAAGATGAAGAAAACCGCTGAGGATTACCTCGGCGAGACCGTTACGGAGGCCGTGATCACGGTTCCGGCCTACTTTAACGATTCCCAGCGTCAGGCAACCAAGGACGCCGGCCGCATCGCAGGGCTCGACGTCAAGCGCATCATCAACGAACCCACCGCGGCAGCCTTGGCCTTCGGCATGGACAAGAAGGAAGGCGACCGCAAGATCGCCGTGTACGATCTCGGTGGCGGCACCTTCGACATCTCGATCATCGAGATCGCAGCCGTCGAGGGCGAACATCAGTTCGAGGTGCTGTCGACCAACGGCGATACCTTCCTGGGCGGCGAGGACTTTGACCAGCGCCTTATGGACTACGTGGCGGACGAGTTCAGGAAGGAGCAAGGCGTCGACCTGCGCAAGGACATTCTCGCGTTGCAGCGCCTGAAAGAGGCGGCCGAAAAAGCCAAGATCGAGCTGTCCTCTTCGCAGCAGACCGAGATCAACCTGCCTTACATCACGGCAGACGCCTCGGGTCCCAAGCACCTGACCTTGAAGATTACCCGCGCCAAGTTCGAGAGCCTGGTAGAGGATCTCATCCAGAAGACGGTCGCGCCCTGTCTCACCGCGATCAAGGACTCCGGGGTCAAGCTCTCCGACATCGGCGACGTGATCCTGGTGGGCGGCCAGACCCGGATGCCCAAGGTGCAGGACAAGGTCAAGGAGATCTTCGGACGCGAGCCGCGCAAGGACGTCAACCCGGACGAGGCTGTGGCCATCGGTGCGGCGATCCAAGGCGGCGTGCTCAAGGGCGAGGTGAAGGATGTGCTGTTGCTCGACGTCACACCGTTGTCTCTGGGGATCGAGACGCTGGGCGGAGTGATGACCAAGCTGATCCAGAAGAACACCACCATCCCGACCAAGGCGCAGCAGACCTTCTCCACCGCGGACGACAACCAAGCGGCGGTCACTATTCACGTGCTGCAGGGTGAGCGCGAGATGGCGCGCGACAACAAGAGTCTCGGCCAGTTCAACCTGGAGGGAATTCCGCCCGCGCCGCGCGGCATGCCGCAGATCGAGGTCACCTTCGACATCGACGCGAACGGCATTCTGCACGTGTCGGCCAAGGACAAAGCCACCGGGAAAGAAAACAAGATCACGATCAAGGCCAACTCCGGCTTGTCCGAGGACGAGATCAAGCGCATGGTGAAGGACGCCGAGGCGCACGCCGAAGACGACCGTCGCGCTCGAGAGCTGGTGGACGCGCGCAATCAGGCCGACAGCACTGTGCACATGGTGCGAAAAGCGCTGGCTGAGCACGGCGGCAAACTGGGCGCGGACGAGAAGTCGAAGATCGAGGTCGCTCTCAAGGCCACCGAAGAAGCGATGAAGGGCGGCGACAAGGACGAAATCGAAGCCAAGACTCGCGATCTAGCGCAGCTCGCCCAGAAGCTGGGTGAGAAGATGTATTCACAGGCCGGGGCCGGCGCACAGGGTCCCGAGAGCGGCGGTTCGTCGGAGCCAGGCGCGAAGTCAAGGGACGAAGGCGACGTGGTCGACGCCGAGTTCGAGGAAGTCAAAGACAAGAAAGGTTAGACCGTCACGCCACATGCGTGATCGGTCATTCATGCGTCACGCAGGCGTGACGTCCTAACTGGCCGGATTGGAGCGAGCATCGACCAAAATCGATGCCGCTCAATCCGGCCGGTTGCATGTTGGGGAAAGGCTGGAACAGCATGGCCAAAAGGGATTACTACGAGGTGCTTGGCGTCAAACGAGACGCCTCGGAAGACGACATCAAGAAGGCCTACCGCAAGCTGGCCATGCAGCACCATCCAGATCGCAATCCGGACAACTCCAAAGCGGAAGAGAAGTTCAAGGAGGCGAAGGAGGCGTACGAGGTCCTGTGCGACTCCGACAAGCGCGCCGCTTATGATCGCTTCGGCCACGCGGGCGTCGACGCGCATGCGGGGGCCGCTGCGGGCGGTGCTGGATTCGGCGGCTTCGCCGATGCCTTCGGCGACATCTTCAGCGAGATCTTCGGCGGCGGGCGCACGCGCTCCAATGTGTATCGCGGCGCGGATCTACGCTACAACCTCGAGATCAACCTGGAAGAAGCCGCGCGCGGGACCGAAACCAAGATCCGCGTCCCCACGCTCCAGACCTGCGACGTGTGCCGTGGCCTGGGCGCCAAGCCCGGGAGCGAGCCCACGACCTGTCAAACCTGCGGCGGACATGGTCAGGTCCGCATCCAGCAAGGCTTCTTTTCCATTGCCCAGACCTGCCCGCGTTGCGGCGGCACCGGTAAGGTGATTCGCGATCCTTGTGGCAGCTGCCATGGCGAGGGGCGCGTCAAGCGCCAGAAGACGCTGTCGGTGAAGATCCCCGCCGGCGTGGACGAAGGCGATCGTATTCGCCTATCGGGTGAGGGGGAAGCAGGCGTCAACGGCGGCCCGCCGGGGGATTTGTACGTCGTGTGCCGGGTCAAACCGCACCCGGTGTTTCAGCGCCAGGGGAACGATCTGCACTGCGAGATGCCGATCAGCATCACCACGGCGGCACTGGGCGGCGAAATCGAGATCCCTACGCTCGACGGCACGGCCAAAATCCGTATTCCGGCCGAGACGCAGTCCGGGAAAGCGTTCAAGCTGCGCGGGAAGGGAATCAAGGGCGTGCGCAGCCAGGTGCATGGCGACCTGCTGTGTCACGTTGTGGTGGAGACGCCGGTCAATCTCACACCGCGTCAGAGGGAGCTTCTACTCGAGCTGGACGTCATCGACCGGCAAGAGGCAGGGAAGCACAACCCGCGCGCCAAGTCCTGGATGGAGAAGGTCAAGGAGTTCTTTCAGGCCTGAGGCGCAGGATACGTGGTTCGTCTACGAGTCACGACGCATCACAAATCGCGCTACGCAGGCAGCTGCGGCTCTGCGAAGAAGTGCCCCTGCGCCCAATCCACCCCGACGTCGCGCAGCACATCGGCACTTTCGCTGGTCTCCACACACTCGGCAATGGTCTTCAGCTCGAAGCGCGCTGCGGTGTCGACAATGCTCTCGACCAGTCGCCGAATACGCGGGTCCTGAGCCACGCGCCCGACCATCCAGCCCTCTACCTTGACAAAGCTCATGGGCAGATCGGTCAAGTACATGAAGGAAGCGTTACCGCTGCCAAAATCGTCCAGCGCCAGGCGAAAGCCCTCGTCTACCAATGGCTTCAGGTAGCGATGCAGCGCCGGCAGCTCGGCCGTTTGCCGCTCGGTGATTTCAATCACGACCGGATTCGCGTCTCCGCTCAGCAGACCGAGCGTACGCGCCTGCCCCAACAATCCCGACACCTGCTCCGGGTCGCCTAGGAACTGTGCCGAGAGATTGATGAAGCGGGCGCCACCGTTCCCATGCTTTGCGGAACTGGCCATGCGCTCGAGCGCGCGTTGCGAGATCGCCCGGTCTATCGCGGCCGCCAAGTGCAGTTGCTCCGCAGCCATGATGAAGCGCTCTGCTGGTATCGGCCCGTTGCCGGAGCCGACAATCCGGGCCAGCGCCTCCTCGCCCACCACATCTCCCGTGCGTAAGTCCACGATGGATTGGTAGGCAGCCACCACGCGACCTTCGCGTAGCGCCGTCTGCACTTGAGATCCCTCCCAGACGGTGACGCGTCGTCGCCCGCCCGAGGTGCCGGCGCACAACACCTTGTCGCGGCCGGACTGCTTGGCCTGGTACAGCAACGCGTCTGCATTGGCCAGCACGGCATCGAGCGAGTCCGACTCCGGACCGCACAAGGCGATCCCCGTGCTGATCGTCAGTGACAGATCGCCTTGCGGAAGCTTGACCGGCTGCCCGCGCACCAGCTTACGCGCACGTTCTGCAGCGATCAGCGCACCGCGCGCATCCAGGGCGTGCAGGCAACCCAGGAACTCCTCACCGCCCCAGCGCGCAATCCAATCGCCGCCCCGCATGTTGCGCGCCAGCAGTTTCGCCAAGTGCATGAGAGCGAGGTCGCCCGCCTGGTGCCCGTATTGATCGTTCACGAGCTTGAAGCGGTCCACATCCATCAGCGCGACAGCAAAGGCGGAACCTTCGCGTCGAGCGCGGCTAAATTCAACCTGCAGCCGAGCCTCCGCCGCCCGGCGATTCGGTAGACCCGTCAGGTGGTCTTCCATGGCGAGGCGCGCGGTCTCCTGCTCCTGCGCCTTACGTGCGGTGATGTCGCGCTCAATGGCGATCCAATGGGCTATCGCGCCGGCCGGGCTGCTCACCGGTACTATCGACACGTCCACCCAGTAGGGCTCGCCCGATTTGCGATAGTTGAGTATCTCCGCACTCACGCGGTGCCCTTTTTCAATGGCCTGATGCAGGTCTACCCGCGTCGCTGGGCTGGTGTCGGGGCCCTGCAGGAAGCTCGGGTTGCGTCCCAGCGCCTCGTCTGGCGTGTAGCCGGTGACGCGCGTGAATGCTCCGTTCACATACACGATCCGCTGGTCGGCGCCGGTGATCATCACAATTTGGTCCGATGCGTCGACCGCGGCGAATAACAGCTCCCGTTGTTGCGCTTGAAAGCTCCTCGCCATCGTCTTGCTCCTCCCTGAGCGTGATGCGTCTTCAGCGCTCCCTATCGGCGCCGCCAAGTCGTAGTACCGCCGGGTCCATCCTCCAGTAGGATTCCCGCCGCCAGCAGTTCATCGCGTATACGATCGGATTCGGCGAAGTCCTTTCGCTTCCGAGCCTGAGCTCGGGCGTCGATCTTCTGATCGATCCACTCCTCAGACGGTCCGACGTGGCCCCAGCCGGAAGCGGTCAATGATGCGAGTTGCGTCGCGCCTGAACCCGTGATGCGCTTCTGCAGATACTCCACGGGTTGCTGACCCAGAAGCCCCACCACTCCTCCTAGCGCCTTCAGCAACCCGGCATCGCTGGAGGAGTGCGTACGGTTTATCTCGCTGGCCAAATCGAACAGCGCCGCACACGCCTCCGCGGTGTTGAAGTCGTCGTCCATCGCCTCCTTGAAGCGCGCAGCAAACGCGTTCCGCCAGTCGATCTCAGCGCCTGCCGGCGGCGGCGTATCGCGCAGCGCGGTATACAAGCGGGTAAGCCCAGCGCGCGCGTCCCCCAGTTGCTGGTCCGAGTAGTTGAGCGGGCTGCGATAGTGAGGTCGCAATAGAAAGAAGCGTACGTCCTCTGGATCGCGTCCTTTCAACACTTCGCGTACGGTAAAGAAGTTCCCTAGCGACTTGGACATCTTCTCGTTGTCCACGCGCACGAAACCGCTGTGCAGCCAGTAATTGACGAAGACGTGGCCGTGCGCCCCCTCAGACTGGGCGATCTCGTTCTCGTGGTGAGGGAACACCAGATCCTGGCCGCCGCCGTGGAGGTCGAAGTGCTCGCCTAGAAAATGTTCGCTCATGGCCGAACACTCAATATGCCAGCCGGGGCGCCCTTTGCCCCAAGGCGAATCCCAGGACGGCTCATGGGGTTTGGCGGACTTCCACAGCACGAAATCGAGTGGGTCCTGCTTAGCCGGATCTACCTCCACACGCTCCCCGGCGCGCAAGTCCTCGAGCGATTTGCCCGACAGCTTGCCGTAGCCAGGAAACCTGTGCACCGAATAGTAGACGTCGCCGTTTGCGGCCCGATACGCCAGCCCCCGCTGCATCAGCTCGTCGATGATGCGGACTATGTCTGGAATGGATTGGGTGGCACGCGGCTCGAAGTCCGGCTTGGTGACGCCGAGCGCTGCCTCATCCTCGTCCGTGTACCGGATGAAGCGCTCGCTCAACGAGCCGATGGTTTCGCCGTTTTCGCCCGCACGCTTGATAATCTTGTCGTCGATGTCGGTGATGTTGCGCACGTAACGCACCGCGAAGCCGGAGGTCTGAAGCCAACGTCGGATCACGTCGTACACCACGAAGACGCGGGCGTGCCCCATGTGCGCGTAGTCGTAAGGCGTCATGCCGCAAACGTACATCCCGACCTGGCCCGGTTCGATCGGCACGAACTCCTGCTTCTGGCGCGTCAGCGAGTTGTAGACCTTGAGCATGGCTTATCGATTGGCGGTAAGTCAGCGCCCTGGTGGCCGGGCCAATTGAGTGGAAACCATGCCCCAGGCGCGGCCCGAGCACCGCATACGGTGTTGCACACAGGTCGGCGCACTTGCTGCAAGAGCGGTATGCAGCGCCGAAAAATTTGCGACGCGGTCGGGCTTGTTATGGAAATCTGCTAGAATTACAACAACCTAGCAGAGAAAATTGGGGGAAAATTATAGCACAATGACGACCATCCGCAGGCAATCGCTGGGGGCACTCTTGCTACTTTTGGGTGCCCTGATCGGCAGCACGACGACCTGGGCGGACGATTACCAGGAGGGAAGCCGACTTCTTAAGGAAGGCAAACGCAGCGAGGCGCTCGATCGGGTCAACACCTTCCTGACCCAGCATCCGAAGGATGCGCGCGCGCGCTTTCTGAAGGGCGTGATCCTGACCGAGCTGGGCAAGACCGAAGACGCGATCAAGGTCTTCACTGAGCTGACCCAGGAATACCCCGAGCTCCCCGAACCGTATAACAACCTCGCCGTGCTCTATGCCAGCCAGGGCGACTACCAGAAAGCACGCAAGGCACTGGAGACGGCCATCCGCACGCATCCCAGTTACGCGGTCGCGCACGAGAATCTCGGCGACATCTACGCGACTCTCGCCAGCCAGGCGTACGACAAGGCGCTACAGCTCGATAGCAGCAACGCTGCCGCTCGCAAGAAGCTGGCGCTGATTAAAGAGTTGGTCCCGGCCAAGAGCGCCGCCGCGCTGGCCCGCCCCGAACCGGACAAGCCGCTTGTGGCAGCCCCGGTCTCCAAACCGGATACGCCCGACAAGCCGGTTGGGTCGAAGCCCGGCCCCGAACAGTCAGCTGCGCCAAAGCCCACCGGCGAAAAGCTGGCGGAGAAGGCACCGGGCGACGCCGATGCGACGGACGCCGTGGTGAAGATGCTGGAAGCCTGGACCCGTGCCTGGTCTAACAACGACGCGGACGCATACTTGAGCTTCTATGCCCCTGATTTCCGGACGCCCAACGGCGAACCACGCAAGGATTGGGAAGCCGCACGCCGGCTGCGGTTGGCAAAGCCGAAGAAAATCCAGGTCAGGGCCTCTTCACCTCAGGTCAAGTTGACCGATAACACCCACGCGGTCGTCACCTTCCGCCAAAGCTACAGCTCCGGTAACCTCAAGTCTGTCGGCACGAAATCGCTGCTGCTGGTCCGTATCGGCGACCGCTGGCTGATCCAGCAAGAATTGATCGACAGGTGATTCAGAAACTCGCGTTACAACACGGCGCGCGTGTGCGCGCGATGACTCTGCCACTGCTCGTCGCCGCAATCCTGGCCGGCGACGTATCCGCTATGGGCAGCCATCCGGCCCGCTTGGTGCGCGCCTTGCGGATGCCGGAAACCATGTTGGTCGAGGCGTTGATCGACATACGCAACAACCGCCTGAGCGCGGCGCTGGAGCGCGTCGACGCCTTGCTCGCGGTAAAGCCCGACTTCCGTCTCGCTCAGCTGGTGAAAGGCGACCTGCTGATGGCGCGCGCACGGCCGATCCCCACATTGGGGGCGGCGAATGCCCCGGCCGATCGGCTCAATGACCTGCGCGAAGAAGCGCGTGCGCGTCTCAACCGCTATACCTTGCCGCCGCCGAAGGACTACGTTCCCAAGTACCTGCTGCAGCTGCAGTCCGAGCAGCGTTACGCTGTGGTGGTGGACACGGGCAGGTCCACGCTGTACCTGTTCGAGAACCGCGACGGCACGCCGCGCTATCTGACCGACTACTACATCACCGTCGGTAAGAATGGGACCAACAAGGTGCGCGAGGGTGACAAGAAAACGCCGCTCGGCGTGTATCACGTAACCAGCCAGCTCGCGCGCGACAAGCTCGACCCCTTTTACGGCAGCGGGGCTTTTCCGATCAGCTATCCCAACGAGTGGGACGCCCGCCAGGGCCGCAATGGCCACGGGATCTGGTTGCACGGCACGCCGCGGGACACCTACAGCCGCCCGCCCCGCGCCAGCGACGGCTGCGTGGTGCTCGCCAACGAAGACCTCGACGACCTCGCCAAGCGCGTGCAGATCGGGGTCACGCCCGTGGTGATCGCAGATCACATCGAGTGGGTCCCCACGCAGGCGCATCAAGCACTGCGCGCCGTGCTGAGCGAGCGACTGGAGAGCTGGCGGGTAGCCTGGGAGAGCCGCAACGCTGAGCGCTACCTGCAGCACTATTCGCGCGCCTTCGCCGCCGAGAACACCAGCCTGGCCCAGTGGTACGCGCAGAAGCGGCGCGTGAATGCAGCCAAGGACTGGATCAAGGTCCGCCTGTCGGCGACATCCGTGTTTCTGTACCCTGGACGTGACGATCTCGCCGTGATCAGCTTCTCGCAGGATTACAGCAGCAACAACCTGTCCAATAGGGTAAAGAAGCGTCAGTACTGGATCCGGGAAGGGGCCACCTGGAGAATTCTGTACGAAGGAGCAGCTTGAGAGAGCGGCTTGACGCGACCCAACGCGCGTTACGGCTTTGGTCCAAGCCTCGCGAGGAGACGACTTGATGGTCAAACTGCATACCAACTTTGGAGCTATCACGCTGGAGCTGGACGCCGAGAAGGCGCCTGCGACGGTGGAGAACTTCCTCGGGTACGTGAATAGCGGGTTCTACAGCAACACGATCTTTCACCGCGTGATTGATGGCTTCATGATCCAGGCCGGCGGCTTCGAGCCCGGTATGAGGCAGAAGCCCACCCGCGGATCGATCAAGAACGAGGCGCAGAACGGATTGAGCAACCAGGCTTACACGGTGGCGATGGCGCGCACGCCTGACCCCCACTCCGCTTCGAGCCAGTTCTTCATCAATGTGACGGACAACGATTTCCTCAACTTCCGCGCTCCCAATGCGAAGGAGTTCGGTTATTGCGTTTTCGGGCGGGTGGTCGAGGGTCGGGATGTGGTGGATCAGATCAAGAAGGTTCAGACCACCACTCGCGGCATGCACAGCGACGTGCCGGTGCAGGATGTGGTCATCGCCAAAGCAGAAGTGGTGTAACTGCGCCGCATACTGAACGATGAAGGAAAGGAAACGAGGTGAAGAGCGCAAGAGGTGAGGGGTGAAGGGTCAAAACCAAACGGGGTTCGCGGGTCGTTGCCCTTCAGGCTTTCACCCCTCACGCAATTACCCGTCGCTCATGGGCTCTCGCCGTGCCATACACAGCCTTCATCTCCGATCTCCATCTCACGCCCGCGCGCGCTGAGATCAATCGGATATTCTTCGATTTCCTGCGCGGGCCCGCGCGCGATGCGCAGGCGCTGTACATCCTGGGCGACCTGTTCGAATACTGGGCTGGCGACGACGATCTGGGCGACCCGTTCAACGCGCGTGTAGCGGCCTGCCTGAAGGACCTAGGGCAAACCGGGGTCCCAGTCTACGTAATGCATGGCAACCGCGACTTCCTGCTGTTTGAGCGATTCGCTCGCGCCTCTGGCGTGCGTCTCCTAGGCGATCCCACGATCCTCGACCTGCATGGCACCCGTACGCTGCTGCTGCACGGCGATACGCTGTGCACCGACGACAAGCGCTACCAGGCGTTTCGCCGACACGCTCGCAAACGCTTTTGGCAACGCGTTTTCCTGCTGCAACCCCTGTGGCTACGCCGGTTCCGCATCGGGCGTGCGCGCGCCGGGAGCGAGCGCAGAAAGCAGGCGATGGCGCCGGACATGTTGGACGTAACCCTATCGGCCGTGGAACAGAGCTTTCGCGATACCGGCTGCACGCGCATGATCCACGGCCACACGCATCGCCCGGCGCGTCACGAGTACGTCGTGGACGGCAGAAGGTGCGAACGCTGGGTTCTATCGGACTGGTACCATCGCGGTCAATATCTGCGCGTCAGTCCCGAAGGGTGCGTGCCGGTAGATCTGGCCTGACGTGATCGTGACTCGTGATTATTCGTGATTGGAGCGCGCTTGCTCTGCGGGGTTCCGCGCTTACGAGTCACGGCCTTACCCGAATCACGGCCTTCGACGGCCGTTCACGCATTGAGCCCCCGTTCCAAGTCCTCTTTGAGGTCCGCCGTCGCCTCCAATCCCACCGCCACGCGAAGCAGCCCTTCACCGATGCCCGCCTCCTCGCGGGCCGCTGACGACAGCCGGCCATGGGTGGTGCTGGCCGGATGCGTGATGGTCGTCTTGACGTCCCCCAGGTTGGCGGTGATGGAGATCAGCCGCGTCGAGTCGACTACGCGCCAGGCGGCCTCGCGTCCACCCTTCACGACGAACGATACGATGGCCCCGCCGCTCGCCTGCTGGCGCACGGCAAGCTCGTATTGAGGGTGCGAACCCAGGCCCGGATACAGAACACGCTCGACGCCCCGGTGCTGCTCCAGCCACTGGGCCAGCGCGAGCGCGTTGGCGCTTTGCGCCTGCATGCGCAGCTTGAGCGTTTCCAGGCCCTTGAGGATGACCCACGCGTTAAATGGGCTCAGCGTAGGTCCCGCGTTGCGCAAAAAGGTCGTCAGGGGTTCCCGAATCACTTCACGCTTGCCGAGCACAGCGCCACCCATCACTCGCCCCTGCCCGTCCAGATACTTGGTCGCTGAGTGGATCACGATGTCGGCCCCCATTTCGATCGGGCGCTGTAGCGCCGGAGTGCAGAAGCAGTTGTCGACAACCAGCAAAGCGGCCACCCGTCGCGCGAGCGCGCTCAATGTGGTGATGTCCGAGACCTCGGTCAACGGGTTAGACGGCGTTTCCAGGAACAGCAGCCGCGTCTCGAGCCTGATCGCGGCCTCCCACTGACTCAGATCGGTAGGCGAAACGAAAGTCGTCGTCACCCCGAAGCGCGGCAGCCAGTTGTTGAGAAGCTGCACCGTGGCGCCAAATAGGCCGCGCGAAGCGACGATATGGTCGCCAGCGCGCGTGAAGCACATCACGCAAGCCAGGATGGCAGACATACCTGACGCGGTGGCAACGCAGCACTGCGCGCCTTCCAAGGCGGCGAGCCGCTCCTGCAGCATGTCAACGGTGGGGTTGGTGTAGCGCGAGTAGACCGGGCCCTCTTCCTCGCCCGAAAAGCGCGCTGCCGCCTGCGCGGCATTCTCGAACACGAAGCTCGATGTCAGGTACAGAGCTTCTGCGTGCTCGTTGAACTGGCTGCGGTGGATGCCCGCTCGTACAGCCAGCGTGTCAAAGTCAGTCATGGTCTGGAGCCCTCCTCCTGGACAGGCCAGCCAGCGGATGCGTCTCGGGCTCACAGATCCCAAGCGCGAGGCGCTCTAAAGTTCCGGCCCGCCGCTGACGTTAGGCCTTAGAGGGAACCCGCACTCGAAAACAAAAACCCGTCCAGCCAACGCTGGGACGGGTTTGCCCGCGCTTTAGCTGGATTTGTATTGCGCCCGCAAGCTGACGATCAAATCGGCGCAGGTTCAGATGCTACTCACGTTCCTCGGTTTTGGCAACTTGCTAAGCGCGATTCGCGGTCTTGGGGCTCTTGAGGGTATTGGCGCAGTTCTTGCTGCCCTCCCCCGGATTGCACTGGATTGAGCCCAATGGAAGCCCTGGCCCCCTCGACGGAAGACGCCAAGAGGCGCGCACAACTGACCAGCGGCAAGGTCGGAAAGTACGAGGTGCTTCGCCTGTTGGGCAGCGGCACCACCAGCAGCGTGTACTTAGCGCGCGACCCCACTACGGCCCGGGAGGTTGCGGTCAAGCTGTTCTCCATCGACCAGTCGACGGACCCCGAGCAGGCCACGCTGATCCGCAAATTCTTTCTCACCGAAGTGCTGCTGGCGCAAAAGCTGCGGCACCCGAACATCGTGCAGATCTACGACGCGGCGGTGGACGACAACCGCGCGTACATCGCCATGGAGTACGTCCACGGCTCGACTCTGGACAAGTACTGTCGACCCGGCAGCCTCCTCGACTTCAAACGCGTGGCGGAGATCCTGCAAACCGTGTGCGGGGCGCTGGATTATGCCGAGCAGCACGGCGTGATTCACCGCGACATCAAACCCGACAACATCCTGCTGTCGGAAAACCTCGAGCCCAAGGTCTCGGATTTTGGCTCTGCGCTGAGCGCGGAGAACGTGCGCATGTCGCAGGTGGACGGCGTGGGGTCCCCGGCCTACATGTCGCCGGAGCAGATACAGGGCGAAACGCTGAGCTCGCGCAGCGACATGTTCTCGCTGGGGATGATGCTGTACAAGATGCTGACCGGCACGCTCGCCTTCACTGCGTCCACGCACTACGGGATCGTCGAGCAGATCCTGCGCGCGCAGCCGCAGGCCCCGAGTGCGCGCCGTCCCGGCGTGCCCGAGGCCCTGGATGCGGTCTTCACCCGGGCGACGGCCAAGGACCCTAAGGAACGCTTCGCATCGTGGCGCGAGTTCGCCGAGGCGCTTGCCCCGTTCTCAGGGCGCTCCGTTTCCAACGTCGAGCTGTCGACCGAGCCGGACAAGCTGCAGGCGCTCAAGGGACTGAGTTTTTTCAGCGGCTTCGAGGAAGACGACTTACTAGAAGTGCTGCGCTTTTCGACCTGGCAGAGGCACCCGGCCGATACCGTGCTGATCGCGGAGCAGCAAGCCAACCACGGGTTCTACGTCTTGGTGCGCGGACAGGCGCGAGTGGTCAAGAACGGCACTCTCTTGCGCGTGGTCGATCCCGGTCACTGCTTGGGCGAAACGGCCTTCCTGTCGCGCAACAAGGTCAAGAGCGCCATCACGGTGTCCGCCGTTACCGACATCACCGTGGCCAAGGTGGACCCAATCCAGCTCGCGCGCTCGACAGACAAGTGCGTACGCCGCTTCAGCGACGCATTTCTGGAGGCGATCGCTGACCGTTTGATCGCCTCCGACACGCGCTTGTCGGAACTGTTGGTGGAGCGCAGCATCACCCTGTTCTAGGCCCGCGCACGCCACCGCCGAGAAGCAGCGCATGAGGCCGCCGCAAGCGAGCGCCAACGACACCACCGCTACCGGCATGACGGATACCGCAGACGAAGACCTGGAACGCCTGGTCGGACGCGCTGGAGCCGCGCTCAACGTACAGTGCCGTGCCGCGCACCAGGAACTCGAGCAGACGCAGCTGCTTCTCGCCCACGCCACCCGCAAGTTGCTGGATAGCTTCCATGCGGCCAATCGCGAGCTGGCTGGGTTGGGTGCAGACGAAGCCGCAATGCGGGTTGAACAGAATTTGTTGGCTGCGTCGCAGCATCTGCAGTTTTCCGATCTTGCCGGGCAACTGCTGGCCACTACAGAGCAACGCGTAGACGGGTTGCTGCTGGTCTCGCAGCGCCTGCAGGAGCTGGTCCAAGCCATGGGCGTGCCGAGTACTGGTTCGCACGCGCAAGCGTCACCGCTGGCCGGGGAAAAAAGCGCGTTCCTGGAGGCCATCGCGGCCCTGGAGTCTTGCGGCGACAGCCGTGTACGCCAGTGGGACACGCAAGCCGGCGAGGTCGAGCTCTTTTAGCGCGTACCACGCTCGCTCCGCACACCGACGCACCAAATGGAACGCAGATCCCCATGAAAAAACTGGTCCTCACCGTAGACGATTCGGCCGCTATCCGCGAGATGTTGGCCTACGTCCTGAAGTCCGCGGGGCATCGGGTCATCGAGGCCGAGGACGGCATGGACGGGCTGCAAAAGGCCTTGGGCAACCAGGTCGATCTGGTGATCACCGACCAGAGCATGCCCAAGATGGACGGTATCACCCTGGTCAAGGCGCTGCGTGCGCTGCCCCAGTACCAACGCGTCCCCATCCTTCTGCTCACCACCGAGAGTTCCGACAGCATGAAGGAGGAAGGCCGGTCAGCGGGAGCGACCGGCTGGCTAGTCAAACCCTTCGACCCCAATAAGCTGATTGAGGTCGTGGAGAAGGTGACGCGCTGAGCGACGCGCGAACCGCCCTCTATGCCACGCACCAACCGACCGGGGAGCCCATCGAGCGTGGATCTGACCCGCTTCCTGCCCATGTTCTTCCAGGAAACCGAGGAGCACCTGGCGACCATGGAAGGATATCTGCTGCGCCTGGATTTGCGCTCACCCGACCCTGAGGCGCTGAACTCCATCTTCCGCGCGGCACATTCGGTGAAAGGCAACAGCACCATTTTTGGTGCCACGCGCTTAGCCGATGTGATGCACCAGATCGAGACCATTCTCGATCATATACGCAAGCAGGAACTGCAGCCGACACACAACGTCATTTCGCTGCTGCTCGAGGCCTGCGACATTGTGCGCGAGGAGTTGCGCTGCCTCAAGGATGCAACGGACACGGACCCGGCCGCGCTGCAAGCCGTGTACGAACGCCTTACGCAGGTTGTGCAGTCCGATGCCGAGGCTGCCTCTACGTTGCAGGAACCCGCTGCGCCGGCGACCCGGCGCAGCGCGCGCTTCCGCGTCGAACTTCACCTGCCGGAAGGGCAGGGCATCACCGCCCTTCCGCTCGCCGAACTGTACGCTGAGCTGGGCGCTCTAGGGCGCGTCGAAGACGTCCAGGCGAGCGGCGGCGCGAGCGGTGCCCCGGCGTTGTCCCTGTTCCTGCTCACACCAGAGCAGCAGCAGGTCATTCGCACCAGGCTCGTTTCGCTGCTCGGCACTCACAACGTGCGCGTCGAGAGACAGGACGCTCCTCCGCGGCCCGTGCGACCCGGCGGAGTCCCCCTGCCCGCGCGTGTTGCGAGCACGGCATACGGGTTGTTCACGCAGGAGCACTCCAGCGTCGAATCCTACAATCGGGCGGTGGGCTCAGTCACACAGACCGGCCTGTTCGACACCAGCGCGTTGGGCCGGCGCTCGATGGACCATGATCCCAACCATTCCACGTTCGGCCGCCGGGCGACAGACCGGGCCTACTTCGACCGCTCCTCCATCCGCGTGGACGTAGCCAAGGTCGACCGGTTGCTCAATCTAGTGGGCGAACTGGTGATCGCCCAGTCCATGCTGACCGAGGCAACGCTGCGCAGCGGCGCGGTTCAGGACACTGGGCTGCGCGACAGCGTCGCCTATGTGGGGCGGCAGACTCGCG
>Ga0335084_10001607_pt1 | contig 21322 bp, 18 predicted proteins | sample Lox_Sample_44_FD_206721 | JGI IMG/M metagenome (GOLD analysis project Ga0335084, IMG submission 206721) | Soil microbial communities from Loxahatchee National Wildlife Refuge, Florida, United States - Lox_Sample_4.4 | ecosystem: Environmental > Terrestrial > Soil > Wetlands | place: USA...
GGCGCTGCTCGACCTGGGCCTGAACGCCGGCAGGCCGGTCGCGATCCTTTCGGACAACAGCGTGGACCACGCGCTGCTAGCGCTGGGCGCCATGCACGTGGGAGTCCCCGTGGCGCCCATTTCCCCGGCGTACTCGCTGATGTCGAAGGACTTCGCCAAGCTCAAGTACATCTTCGAGCTCCTCAGGCCGGGCCTCGTCTTCGCCGCCGAGCCGGAGAAGTTCGCGCCCGCGCTTGCTGCGGTCGGGGCTGCCTCGACGCCGGTCGCGCGGCTGCTCGAGACCAACCCCGGCTCCACGCTGGAGGTCGCGTATTCCCGCCTAACGCCGGATACGGTCGCGAAGATCCTCTTCACGTCGGGCTCGACAGGGATGCCCAAGGGCGTGATCAACACCCAGCGCATGCTGTGCTCGAACCAGCAGATGCTGGCGCAGGTCTGGCCGTTCCTCGAGGACAGGGTGCAGACCATCGTCGACTGGCTGCCCTGGAACCACACCTTCGGCGGCAACTTCTGCTTCAACCTGATGCTGCGCAACGGCGGCACGCTCTACATCGACAACGGCAAGCCCGCGCCCGGCCTCGCCGAGCTCACGGCAAAGAACCTGCGCGAGATCTCGCCGACGATGTACTTCAACGTGCCGCGCGGCTTCGACCTGCTGATGCCGATGCTCGAGAGCGACGCGCAGCTGCGCGCCAGCTTCTTCCGCGAGCTCGACATGGTGTTCTACGCCGGCGCCGCGCTGCCGCAGAACCTCTGGGAGCGGCTGGAGAACCTCGCTCTCAAGGAAAAAGGCGGTGCGCTCTCGATGATCTCGTCCTGGGGCTCGACCGAGACCGCGCCCTCGGCCGCCGCCGTCCATTACCCGATCGAGCGCGCCGGCGTGATCGGCCTGCCCAATCCGGGCTGCGAGCTGAAGCTCGTGCCCTCGGCGGGAAAGCTCGAGGTGCGCGTCAAGGGACCCAACGTGACGCCGGGCTACTTCCGGCGCGACGACCTGACCCGCGAGGCTTTCGACGCGGAAGGCTACTACCGCATCGGCGACGCCATGAAGTTCGCCGATCCCGCCGCGCCCGAGAAGGGCCTCGTCTTCGACGGCCGCGTCGCGGAGGATTTCAAGCTCACGACCGGAACCTGGGTGCACACGGGCCTCATCCGCGTGAAGCTCATCGCGGCCGGCAATTCGATCATCCAGGATGCGGTCATCACCGGGCACGATCGCGATGCGGTCGGCGCGCTCGTCTTCCTGAGCCCGGCGGCGCCGAAGGACCCGGCGGAGGTGCGCGCCAGGCTGGCCGCGGCGCTGAAGGAGCTCGCCAGGGAGCCCGGCAGCTCGACCCATCCCGTGCGCCTGCTGGTCATGTCCGAGCCGCCGCAGATCGACGGCAACGAGATCACCGACAAGGGATACCTCAACCAGCGCGCGGTGCTCGAGCGCCGCGCGGCGCTGGTGGAGAAGCTCTATTCGGGCGCACCCGAGGTGGTTACGGCCTAGCTGCCGGCGAATTTCGGCGAGGTCTTGCGCAGCTTCTCGGGGTCGATGCGGCCGCTCCTCTGGATGTAGCTCCACGCGAAGTCGCGCGGTGCGAGCTTCATGTGTTCCGGAAAATGCTCGTACCAGTCCGCGCTCGCGTCTGCCGCGGCGACGAGTTTTTCCACGATCGGCCGGCGCGCGGCCTCGAAAGCGGCGAGAGCGGCCGGGATGTCCGGCTCGAACTCCGCGAGCGCCCTGGCGAGCGCGATCGCGTCCTCCATGGCCAGGCGCGTGCCCGAACCGATGGAGAAATGCGCGGTGCGCTGCGCGTCGCCGATGAGCACCACGTTGCCGCTCGACCAGCGCCGGTTGCGCACGTTGGGGAAATTGCGCCAGATCGACTTGTTGGACACGAGCGGGTGCCCCTGCAGGGTCTCGGCGAACACGCGCTCGCAGTACGCGAGCGTCTGCGCCTCGTCCATGCGCTCGAATCCCGCGCGCACCCAGGTCGCGGCGTCGCACTCGAACACGAACGTGCTCATGCGCGGCGAGTGCCGGTAATGGTGCGCGTTGAAGCTGCCGTGCTCGCCCGTGACGAACGTCTGCGTGAGGGTGTCGAACGGCCGCGGGGTGCCGAACCAGGCGAACTTGTTCCCGAGCGGCGTGACCGAGGTGCCGAAATCGGCGGTCCTGCGCACGAAGGAATTCGCGCCGTCCGCGGCTACGACCAGGTCGTAGCCGCGCATTTCGTCCGCTGAACCGATGGCCTTCCCGTATTCGGGCACGATGCCGACGCTCTCCAGTCGCTGCTGCAGCAGGCGCAGGAACGCGAGCCGGCCGATCGCCGCAAAGCCGATGCCGTCGATCACGACCGGCACGCCGCGGTGCACGACCGTGATGTCGGTCCAGGCCTCCATCGCCGGCGTGACGAGCCCGAAAGTCGCCGGGTCGTCGGCGCGCAGGAATTCCAGCGCCCGGTCCGAGAACACCACGCCGAAGCCGAACGTCGAATCGCGCGCGTTCTGCTCGACGACGCGCAGTTGCCAGTGCGGCTGCCGCCGCTTGAGAAGGTAGGCAAGGTACAGGCCCGCCGGCCCGGCGCCGGCGATGAGCACGTTCATGGCGTCATTCCGTGAACAGCTCCATTACCATCTCGCGCAGCCAGCGGCTGCCGGGATCCCGCTCGAAGCGCTCGTGCCAGTGCGCCGCGACGTCGGCCGGCGGAATCGGCACCGGCGGCGGCAGCGATTTGAAGTTGCCGCGCCGCTGGTAGACGCGCGCCACCCTCGAGGGCAGCGTGAGGATCAGGTCCGAGCGCTCGAGCACCATCGGCACCACCGTGAAGTGCGGCACGCGCAGAGTGATCCTGCGCGCAAGGCCCGCGCGCTCGAGCGCCTCCTCGATCACGCGGTGGCCGCCCTTGTAGGACACGAGCGCGTGCGAGGCGGCGAGGAACTTCGCGCGCGTGAGCTTCCCGTCGACGGCCGGATGGTCGGCGCGCATCAGGCAAACGTAGGGGTCGCGGAACAGCGGCTGGCGCCGCACCGGCGGCCCCAGTCCGGGCAGGAAGCCGACCGCGAGGTCGAGCGCGCCCGCGGCGAGAGCATCGCCGATGTCCTCGACTTCCAGCGCCACGGCCTCAAGGCGCACGCCGGGGGCGACCCGCTGCGCGCGCTCGACCAGCGGCGGCAGGAACTCGATCTGGCCCAGGTCGGACATGTAGAAGCGGAATGCGCGCGTGGAGGTCGCCGGGTCGAATCCCGGCCCGTGCGCGAGTGCGGACTCGAGCAGCGCGAGCGCCTGGCGCACCGGCTCGGAGAGCTCGCGCGCGTATGGCGTCGCGTCCATCCCCGAGGGCGTGCGCACGAAGAGCGCGTCGTCGAACAGCGCGCGCAGGCGCGCGAGCGCGTTGGACACGGCCGGCTGCGTGAGGCGCAGGTGGCGCGCGGCTGCGGTCACGCTGCGGTCGCGCAGCACCGCGTCGAACACCCGCAACAGGTTGAGGTCGAGCCCCCGGATATTCATGACAGTGATTCATACCATGCACGCTATTGATTTGACAAATGGTGACGGCGCTCCTAGCCTAGCCGCTGCATTTTTCCCTCTAGGAGGAGGAACCCCATGAAGATCCGTCATCGGCTGGCCGCCGTCGCAGGCCTGGCCCTCGCGCCGGCGATCGTCGCCGCGCAGGAAGTCACCCTGAAGCTGGTGAGCGCATTCCCGGAAAACCAGTTCTACGTGAAGCGCACCACCGACTGGATTGCGGACGTGAACAAGGACGGCAAGGGCGTGCTGCAGATCAATTTCATCGGCGGGCCGAAGGCCATCCCGACCTTCGAGGTCGGCAAGTCGGTGCAAAGCGGCGTCGTCGACATCGGCCTGAGCACGGGCGCCTTCTACACGAACGTGATGCCAGAGGCGGACATCCTCAAGCTCTCTGAAACGAGCGCGGCCGAGCAGCGCAAGAACGGCGGCTACGATCTCATCAACAGGATCTGGGCGGAAAAAGCCAACATGCGCTACCTCGCCAAGGTCGTCGAATTCACTCCGTTCCACCTCTACCTCAACAAGAAGATCGACAAGCCCGACCTCACCGGCCTGAAGATCCGCATCACCCCGGTGTACCGCGAGTTCTTCCAGTCGATGAACGCCCAGGTCATGACCACCGCGCCCGGCGAGGTCTACACCGCGCTCGAGCGCGGCGTGATCGACGGCTACGGCTGGCCGATCCACACGCTGTTCGACCTCAACTGGCAGGAGAAGACGAAATACCGCGTGGACCCGGGCTTCTACAACGCCGAAGTGGGCCTGGTCATGAACCTCGACAAGTACAAATCGCTGACGCCGGCCCAGCGCGACTACCTCAACCGCAAGGCGCTCGCCTACGAGGCGCAGAACGACTTCTGGAAGGGCTACAACCAGGAAGAGACCAAGCGCCAGGCGCAGGCGGGGATCGAAACCATCACCTTCGACGCGGCTACCAGCCGCGCCTACGTCGAGAAGGCGAAGGAGATCGGCTGGGCGAATGCACTCAAGTCTTCGCCCCAGTACGGACCCGAGCTGAAGAAAGTGCTCGCGCGCTGATGGAGCGCGCCGCGGCCGGTCCGCGGACCGCGGCCGCCGAACGCGCGTCCGCTGTCTTTGGGCGGCTACTGCAGGCGCTCGCGCTCGCCGGCAGCGTCGTCATCCTGGCGATGACGCTGATGATCTGCGCCGACGTGCTGTTCCGCAACGTGCGCCTCATCCCCGGTGTCTATGGCATCGCCTGGAGCAACGAGGTGTCCGAGGCGATGCTGTATCTGGTGACCATGCTGACCGCGCCCTGGCTGCTCAGGCAGGGCCAGCACATCCGCGTGGACATCGTGCTGCGCTCCGTGCCGCCGCGGCTCGGCTGGTATTTCGAGTGGGTCGCGGACGTGCTCGGCCTCGTCTGCTGCCTGGTGATCGCGTGGTACGGCGCGCGCGCGGTGATCGCCAGCTACCAGTCGGGCGCGCTTTCCATCAAGACGCTGGTGACGCCGGAGTGGTGGGTGCTCGCGCCTCTGCCTGTCGCGTTCCTGCTGCTCGCAATCGAGATGGGATTCCGCATGCGGCGGCTGCACCTCGGCGAGCGCATGCCGCGCGACGACGCGGTATCTACGGGCTGACCGGCATGTCCTGGCAGGCCGCCGCATGGCTGATGCTCGGGGGCTCGACGGTGCTGCTGTTCCTCGGGCTGCCGGTCGCGTTCTCGTTCCTCGTCATCAACCTGGCGGGCGCGTGGCTTTTCCTCGGCGGCGAGGCCGGCCTGACGCAGATCGTACGCAACAGCGTGATCTCGGTGGCGAGTTTCTCGCTTACGCCGATCCCCCTTTTCATCCTGATGGGCGAGGTGCTGTTCCATACCGGGCTTGCAGTGAAAGTCATCGACGGCGTCGAGCGCCTGATCCGCCAGGTTCCGGGCCGCCTGGCTGTCGTCGCCGTGGTCGCCGGCACCGTCTTTTCCGCGATCTCGGGCTCGACGATCGCCACGACGGCGATGCTCGGCAGCCTGATGCTTCCGGTGATGCTTTCGCGCGGCTACCACCCGACCATGGCGACCGGCCCCCTGATGGCGATCGGCGCAGTGGACATGCTGATACCGCCCTCGGCGCTGACGGTCCTGCTCGGCAGCCTGTCGGGCATCTCGATCTCCAAGCTGCTCATCGGCGGCGTCCTGCCGGGCCTGCTGCTCAGCGTCGCCTTCATCATCTACATCGTCGTGCGCGTGACGCTGAATCCCAGGCTCGCGCCTGCTTCTGCCTTCACGGAGTACCACGGCTGGGAAAAGCTGCGCCCGTTCCTGCAGTACGTGCTGCCGCTCGTCTCGATCTTCGCCATCGTGGTCGCCTCGATGTCCGCGGGCTGGGCAACGCCCACGGAGTCGGCGGCCATCGGCGCGCTGTTCACCATGATCCTCGCGCTCGCCTATCGCGCCCTCAGCGTGCGCAACCTGCTGCAGGCGCTGCGCGGCACCGCGGCGATCTCGGGGATGATACTGTTCATCATCGTCGGCGCCACGACGTTTTCGCAGATCCTGTCCTTCTCCGGCGCGAGCAACGGCCTGGTGGAGATCATCGCGGGCCTCGGCCTTCCGCCCGGCGCCGTCATCATGGCGATGATGCTGCTGCTGATCTTCCTCGGCCTGTTCGTCGAGCAGGTCAGCATGATGATGATCACGCTGCCGATCTACATGCCGCTCGTGCAGAAGTATGGCGTCGACCCCGTGTGGTTCGGGGTCATGTTCCTCATCTGCATGCAGCTCGGCCTGCTGTTGCCGCCGCACGGCCTGCTGCTGATGACGATGAAGGGCGTATCGCCGAGAGAGGTGCGCATGAGCCACATCTTCCAGGCCGTGCTGCCGTACATCGGCATGAGCCTTCTGCTCCTCGTGCTCGTATTCTTCATCCCGGCGGTGGCCGTCTGGCTGCCGAAGGTGCTGGTGTAGGGAGCCGACGCGCATGGAACGCTCCTTCAAGCAGGAAGTCGAGCTGCTCCGGCTCGGCGACGGCGAGACATTCCGCGGCGAGGGCATCCTCGCGGTGACCAAGGCGCTGCTTCAGTCGGGCGTCGCGTACGTGGGCGGCTACCAGGGCGCACCGGTGTCGCACCTGATGGACGTCCTGAACGACGCGCGCGATATCCTGAACCCGCTCGGCGTGCACATCGAGACCAACGCCTCCGAAGCGGGCGCCGCGGCGATGCTCGGCGCCTCGATCAACTACCCGCTGCGCGGCGCCGTCACCTTCAAGTCCACGGTCGGCACGAACGTGGCCGCCGACGCCCTCTCCAACCTTGCCTCGGCCGGCGTGAAAGGCGGCGCGCTGATCGTGATCGGCGAGGACTACGGCGAGGGCTCCTCGATCATCCAGGAGCGCAGCCAGGCCTTCGCCATGAAGTCGCAGATGTGGCTGCTCGACCCGCGGCCGAACCTGCCGACGATCGTGCGCATGGTCGAGAAGGCCTTCGAGCTGTCCGAGGCCTCGAGCACGCCCGTGCTGCTCGAGCTGCGCATCCGCGCCTGCCACGTGCACGGCTCCTTCGTGACCAAAAAGAATGTGAAACCGGCAATTTCCAGGAACGATCGCCTGCCGGCTCCGGATTTCGATTTCGGCCGCATCAGCCTGCCGCCGGCCACCTACGCACAGGAGAAGCACAAGGTCGAGGTGCGCTGGCCCGCCGCAGTAGCGTTCATCAGGGAACATTCCCTGAACGAGGTCTTCGCCGGTCCGCGGCAGGATGTAGGGATCCTGTGCCAGGGCGGCATGTTCAACGCCACGCTGCGCGCGCTGCAGCTGCTCGGGCTGGCGGACCTGTTCGGCGCCACGCAGGTGCCGGTCTACTGCATGAACGTGACCTACCCGCAGGTGCCGGAAGAGGTCGTGGCGTTCTGCAGGGGCAGGAAGTCCGTGCTCATCGTCGAGGAAGGCCAGCCCGCCTACATCGAGGACGCGGTGCGCGCGACCCTGCACCGCCATGGCATCGAAGGCATCGAGGTCATGGGCAAGGGCTTGTTCCCGCTCGCAGGCGAATACACCGGAGAAGTGGTGCTGGATGGGGTATCGCGGTTCTTGAGTTCCGGAGACGAAATCGCATCGATCAAGAGACTCAAGGCAAAGGCCGTGGAGCTGCTCGGCGCGGTACCGGCGCGCCCGCCCGGCTTCTGCGTCGGCTGCCCGGAACGTCCCGTCTTCGCGGCGATGAAGGTCGCGGAAAAGCGGACCGGCGCCTTCCATGTCTCGGCCGACATCGGCTGCCATACCTTCGCCACGCTGCCGCCGTTCAACATCGGCAACACGGTGCTCGGCTACGGCCTCGGCCTCGCTTCCAATTCGGCGGTCCAGCCGCTGTTCGGCCAGCGCACGGTCACCATCATGGGCGACGGCGGCTTCTGGCACAACGGCCTAACCTCCGGCATCGCCAACGCCGTGTTCAACAAGGACGACGGCATCCTGATCATCATGAAGAACGGCTACAGCTCGGCCACCGGCACGCAGGAGCTGCCGTCCAGCCCGCATCACAGCGAAGCCAAGTCCGGCGACATGGCGATCGAGCGCGCGCTGGAGGGCGTGGGCGTCGGCTGGGTGAAGACCGTGGACAACTACCGCGTCGGCGAGGTCGCGAAATCGCTCGAGCAGGCGATGCGCACGGACTACCAGGGACTCAAGGTGATCATCGCCGACGGTGAGTGCCAGCTCGAGCGACAGCGAAAGTTGAGGCCTTTGCTGCAAAAAGATCTATCTGAAGGCCGCAGGGTCGTCCGCGTCAAATACGGTGTCGACGAGGACACCTGCACGGGCGACCACTCCTGCATCCGGCTCTCGGGCTGCCCTACGCTCACGGTCAGGGACAATCCGGACCCGCTGCGGCGCGACCCGGTCGCCACGGTGATCGAGGGCTGCGTGGGCTGCGGCCTGTGCGGCGAGAACGCGCACGCGGCGGTGCTTTGCCCGTCGTTCTACCGGGCTGAAGTCGTCCAGAACCCGGGGCTTTTCGACAAAGCTCTCGACAAACTCAGAAGTCTCTTCAAATGACCCTCCCCGACCGCCCAATCTCGATCCTGATCGCCGCGCTCGGCGGCGAAGGCGGCGGCGTCATGGCCGACTGGCTCGTCGACGCCGCGGCGCACTGCGACTTTCCCGCGCAGAGCACCTCCATCCCGGGCGTCGCGCAGCGCACCGGCGCGACCACCTACTACCTGGAGATCTATCCGGCCAGGACGGCGGAGCTGGGCGGCCGCGCGCCGGTGCTCTCGCTCACGCCCAGCCCGGGCAACGTGGACGTGATGGTCGCCTCCGAGCTGGTCGAAGCCGGACGCGCCATGCAGAACGGCTATGTCAGCCCGGAGCGCACCACGCTCATCGCGTCCACGCACCGCATCTACGCCACCATCGAGAAGATGCAGATGGGCGACGGCCGCTTCGACAGCGCGCGCGTCCTCGAGGCGGGCAGGCAGCTGGCCAAGCGCGCGCTGCTGTTCGACATGCGCAGGCTCGCGCAGGACAGCGGCACCGTGATCAATGCGGTCCTGTTCGGCGCCATGGCGGGAAGCGACGCCCTGCCCCTGCCGCGCGAGGCCTGCGAGCAGGCGATCCGGCGCGGCGGGCGCGGCGCCGAGGCGAGCCTGCGCGGCTTCGCCGCCGGCTTCGAGATCGCGGCGGGCGCGCGCGCCGCCCCGCAGCCGCCGGAGCCGCCCCGGCGCGCCGCCGGATTCGACGAGATCGTCCGGCTCGGCGTGGAGCGGTTGAAGGATTACCAGGGGCAGGCGTATGCAGACCTCTTCCTCGCCCGGCTGAAGGATCTTCAGGGCAAGGACGAAGAGCTTGCATCCGAGACCGCAAGGCAGTTGGCTCTCTGGATGGCGTATGAAGACATCATCCGCGTCGCCGACCTGAAGACGCGCGCCTCGCGCTTCGAGCGCGTGCGCAGGGAAGTGGGCGCGAAGGTCGGCGAGCCGGTCGTCGTGATCGACTACCTGAAGCCCGGCGTCGAAGAGTTGGCATCGCTCCTGCCCCCTTCTCTCGGACGGAAGTTGATTGCCTGGGCCGAAAAGCACGGGAAGCTCGATGCCTACAACGTCGGCATGCACGTGAAGACCTCGGGAGTGCTCGGCTACCTGCTGGTGCGCTCGCTCGCCTGGCTGAAGCCCTGGCGGCCGCATTCCTACCGCTACCGCGAGGAGCAGCTGCTGATCGAGCGCTGGCTCGCGCGCGTGCGCGACGCCGCCGCCCGCAGCGCGCCGCTCGCGCTGGAAATCGCCGCCTGCGCGACGCTGCTCAAGGGCTACGGCGAGACCCACCGCCGCGGCAGGGCGAATTTCCTCGCGATCCTCGACGCTCTGGTGGAGAACCCGCCGAGCGCGGAGCCGCTCGAGCAGGCGAAGGCGATCCGCAAGGCGCGCGAGGCGGCGCTCGCCGACCCGGAAGGCAAGGCGCTCGGCGGCGCGCTCGGGCGACCGGTGACCTGGCTCAAGCCGATCAGGGGCTGAACGGTTAAGCTGCGGGCTATGCCCTGCAGGGACCGCCCGCTCCGCTCGCGACGCCCATGAAGATCGCGCTGATGCGCCGGGTGGATTACTACGCCGGCATTCCCTTGTGTTTCCTGGCGACGCTGCTGGTCCGCGGCCTGGGCCTGCTTGCGGGGCCGGCGAAGTCGCCGCCCAGGAAAGTCCTGTTCATCGAGCTTTCCGAAATGGGCAGCGCGATCCTGGTCGACCCGGCCATGCGCAAGATGCAGCGCCTGGCGAATGCAGAGCTGCATTTCCTGATCTTCCAGTCGAACGCGGCCAGCCTGCGCCTGCTCGGCACCGTGCCCGAGGAAAATGTCTTCACCATCCGCGCGGGCAACTTCTTCGGCCTCGCCTGGGACAGCTTGCGCTATCTTTTCTGGTCGCGCCGGCGCGGAATCGACACCGTGATCGACCTGGAACTGTTTTCGCGCTACAGCGCGCTGCTGACCGGACTGTCGGGCGCGGCCCGGCGGATCGGCTTCTACGGCTTCAACGATGAGGGCCTCTACCGAGGCCACATGCTGACGCACCGGGTGGCCTACAACCCGCACCTGCATATCGCGAAGAACTTCATCTCGCTGGTCAACGCGACGCTCGCCGGGAGATCAGAGGTGCCGTTTTCCAAGACGCGGATTGACGACGACGAGATCCGCCTGGCGCGCGCACCGATCGACGCGGGCGCCGCCGAGCGCATGCGCGGGCTCGTCCGCCGGGAGCATCCGGCCTACGACCCGGCGCGCCACCGAATCGTCCTGGTGAATCCGAATGCGAGCGAGCTCCTGCCGCAGCGGCGCTGGATGCCCGAGCGCTTCGCCGACGTCATGCGCGGGCTGCTCGTGGAGGACGCGAACCTGCTGGTGCTCATCACCGGCGCGCCCGAGGAGCGCGAGGAAGCGGCGCTCCTGCAGCGGCAAGTGGGCAGCGAGCGCTGCGTCAATTTCGCCGGCTGCGTCAGGCTGGAGGAGCTGCCGGCTCTCTACCAGATCGCGGCGCTGCTGCTCAGCAACGATTCCGGGCCGGGCCATTTCTCCTCCGTCACCGACCTGCGCAGCTTCATCCTTTTCGGCCCCGAAACGCCACGCCTGTACGGGTCGCTGGGCAACAGCACGCCGATCTATGCGGGGCTCGCCTGCTCGCCCTGCGTGAGCGCGACCAACCACCGCAAGTCGCCCTGCACCGACAACGTGTGCCTGCAGGTGATCACGGCGGAATCGGTGCTGCAGCAGTTGCGCCGGGCGCTGGCCGAGAAGAAATGAGGCCGGACGGCCTGACCGGCGCGGCCGCGGAAGCGGGCTGGCAGCGGTTCTGCCTGGGCGTTGCCGCCTGTTCCATCCTGCTCAGGCTCGTGTATCTGGGCGTTCCGGAGCTTCTGTTCGAGGAAGCGTACTACTGGAACTACGCGCAGCATCCGGACATCGGCTACCTGGACCATCCCCTGATGGTGGCCTGGATCATCCGCGCCTTCACCGCCCTCATGGGCAACGGTGAAATCGCGGTGCGCGCGGGCGCCTTCCTGTGCTGGCTGGCGACCGCGGGGTTTGCCTGGCGCCTGACCCGGGAAGCCCTCGGCCGGCCTGCCGCCTATCGCGCGCTCGCGCTCGTCGCTGCCCTGCCGGTGTACTTCTTCTTCGGGCTGTTCATGAGCCCGGATGCGCCGGTGGCGGCCTGCTGGGCCGCGGCGCTGTATTTCACGCATCGCGTCGTCGCCGCGGATGACGCGCGCGCCTGGCTGTGGCTCGGCGTCGCCCTCGGCCTGGGGATGATTTCCAAGTACACCATCGTCCTGCTGGCCGGCGCGATCGGGCTGTTCCTCCTCGCCGACCGCGCGTCGCGCAAATGGTGGCGCCGGCCGGAGCCCTACCTCGCGGCGCTCGTCGCGCTCGCCCTGTCTTCGCCGGTCATCGCGTGGAACTGGCAGCACGACTGGGCATCGTTCTCCTTCCAGAGCCAGGACAGGCTGGCGGGCAATTTCTCCTTTTCGCTGCCGCGCTTTGCCGGCAACGTCCTCGTCCTGCTCACTCCGACCGGTGTTCTTTCGCTGATCGCGCTGTTTCTATGCCGCCGGCAGCTGACGTCGGGATTCGCGGCGCCGGTCGCCGCGCCCGCCAGCCAGTGGGGGCGCAGCCTTTTCCTGCTCGCCTGGCTGACGTTCGTTCCGGTCGCCGTGTTCGCCGCCGTGAGCGTCGTCCGCGTGAGCAAGCTGAACTGGACCGGGCCCGCCTGGCTGGGTCTCGTGCCCTTCATGGCCTTGCTCGTGACGCCGGGGCTCGAGGCGGGCGCGCCGAAGCTCCTTTCGTGGTGCCGCCGCGCCTGGCCGCCGACGATCGTGCTCTGCCTGCTCGTCTACGCAGCGATGCTGCAATGGCTCGGGCCCGGGCTGCCGGGCATTCCCTATCCGCACAACACCCAGCTCATCGGCTGGCGCGAATTCGGCCGCGACGTCGAGGACCTGGTCCAGCGCCTGCGGCGCGAGACCGGGCAGGACATCCTGGTGGTCGGCATGGACCGGAACCGGATCGCAAGCGGGCTCGCCTACTATCGGACGCGAACTCGCGATGCCGGCGGCGCGGCCGGCCCCGATCCGGTCCAGGAAACCGCGAGCGAGAACCTCTTCGGCAGCTCCGGCCTCATGTACGGACTCTGGTTCCCGGCGCCCCGGCAGGAGGGCAGGACGATGCTGCTCGTCGGAAAGGACGCGGCTATCCTCGGCACCGACCGGGTGCTCTCGCGCGTGAAGAGCGCGGGCGAAATCGGCGAGATCGCGATCCTGAAGAACGGCAAGCCTGCGGGCAGCTACGCCTATCGCCTGGTCACCGGCTATCACGCCGGGCCATCAGGGGGCGCGCCTGGCGAGGCGGGACGGGAGGACTAGCCCGCATGCAGACGCTCAAGTTCCTGCTTCGCCTGGCGGTATCGGTCGTGATCCTCGCTGTCGTCCTTCGCTCCATCGACCTCCGGCAGGCTTCGCGAGTGGCGCTCAGCGCGGCGCCCGAATGGCTCCTGCTCGCCCTGCTGACGCAGTTCTGCAGCACCGCGGTCGCGGCCTACCGCTGGCAGCTCATCATGCGCAATCTCGGCTTCGGCCAGAGCTTCGCGTTCTACTGGAACTGCTACTTCAAGGCGATGTTCTTCAACCAGGGCCTGCCGACCAGCATCGGCGGCGATGCCCTCAGGGTGCTCGACGTGGCGCGTCGCGGATTCCGCAAGCGGGACGTCCTGGTCGGCGTCGCCATCGATCGCATCACCGGGCTTGGCGCCCTGCTGCTGCTCGCGCTGATCGCCCACCTGGTCAATCCGGGTCTGCTGCCCGATGCCGTGTACCGGCCGATCCTCGCCCTCTCGGCGGCCGGCGTCGCGGGCTTTGCCGGCCTGCATTTCCTCGGCCGATGGGCCTGGCTCGGCCGCCAGCCGCGGCTGGCGTTCGTCAAGACGGTCTCGGACCGCCTGCAGGAAGCCGTATCCCGGCAAGCCTTCCTGGTGTTCGCATCCTCGCTGCTCGTCCCACTGCTGGCCATGCTCGCGTTTTTCGCGACGGGCCTGGCACTGGGCCTGCGCTACGACCTGCTCACCTATTTCGCCATCGTGCCGCCGGCGATCGTGCTCACGGTCGTGCCGATCTCGATCGCCGGCTGGGGCGTGCGCGAAGGCGTGCTGGTCGGCCTGTTCGCCCTGATCGGAGCCGACAGGACGGCGGTGCTGATGATGTCGCTCGCCTACGGGATCCTGCTGATTCTCACCAGCCTGCCGGGCCTGGCCGTGTTTCTGCGGGGCCGGCGCCATCAGGCGCGCCCGCAGTAAGCCGGTCAGCTTGGAAACGCCGAGGGCGCGCCGTCGAGCCAGGCCTGGCCGTGCAGGTAGAGCGTCTGCACCACGGGGCCCTTGAGTTGCGGCATGTCCATCTTGATGGTGAAGCCGATCTTCGTCTGCAGGTAGGCGAGGTGCCGGTAGCCCTCCGGAAAGCGCGCGAGCAGCTCCGCGTCGAGCGCCAGCTTCGCCGCCGGGTCGAGCGGGTCCATGCGGTCCTTCTCGTAGATCGGCTGCCGGCGCACGATGGCCCACTTGTTCTTCCGTTTTTCGAAAAAATCGTAAAACCGGCCGGTGCAGACTACGTCCACCGGGACGCCGTCCACGGCTGCGCGCTGGCTGATGGTCATCTTGGTCTGCGCGATGGCGCGCTCGCCCTTCAGGTCGACGCTGGTGCCGCCCAGGAAATGCAGGATGCTGACGCCCTTGTCGAAGCCGGCCCTGCTCACCTCGATGAATTTGTCGGCCGGCCCCTGGAACCAGGTCGCGCTCATCCAGCCATCCTCGTGCCAGACCGTGCCGAAGCGCTCCCAGTCGCCCGCGTCGCGCCAGAGCGCCCAGTTGTTGACCGTTTCGATGATCGCGAGCCTGTCGTCCCAGCCAGCCTGCATGGCGCTTCTCTCCATGGAATGAGGCGACACTTTATAATGATTTCTTGAGCCGAAAGCGAACGATGGCCAGCGTTCCGAAGCCCGATCTCGCCGCCGCGCGCACCGATTTGTACCGGCGCATGGACCGGGACAACCTCGCGCCGCTGTGGGAGGTGCTGCACGCGCTCGTGCCGCCGCAGCCGCAGAGCCCCTGCCAGCCGGCCTACTGGAACTACAAGGCGATCCGGCCCTACATCATCGAGTCCGGCAGCGTGATATCCGCGAAGGAAGCGGTGCGCCGCGTGCTGATCCTGGAAAACCCCGGCATGCGCGGCCAGTCCTGCATCACGCGCAGCCTGTATTGCGGCCTGCAGCTGATCCTGCCCGGCGAAATCGCGCCCAGCCACCGCCACACCCAATCGGCGCTGCGCTTCATCGTAGAGGGCTCGGGCGCCTACACCGCCGTCGACGGCGAGCGCACGACGATGCGCCCGGGCGATTTCATCATCACGCCGGCCTGGACCTGGCACGACCACGGCAACCCGGAGGGCGGCGAGCCCGTCGTCTGGATGGACGGCCTGGACATCCCGATGCTCGCCTTCTTCGACGCGCAGTTCGCGGAAAACTATCCGGAGGACGAGCAGCCGGTCACCACGCGGGAGGGCACGGCGCTCGCGCGCTACGGCAGCAACCTGGCGCCGCTCGATCCCATCGCGCCCTTCGGCAAGACCTCGCCCGTCTTCAGTTATCCCTATGCGCGCAGCCGCGACGCGCTGGCGGCGCTCGCCAGGAACGGCGATGCGGACGCCTGCCACGGCTGGAAGATGCAGTTCATCAATCCGCAGAGCGGCGCGCCGGCGATGCCGACCATCGGCGCGTTCATCCAGCTGCTGCCGAAGGGATTCCGCTCGGCGCCCTACCGCTCGACCGACGCCACCGTCTTCTCGGTCGCGGAAGGGACCGGCACCGTGGCGATCGGCGACAGGGTCTTCGCCTTCGAGCCGCGCGACAGCTTCGTCGTGCCCTCGTGGCAGCCGGTCCGATTCGAGGCGGCCGCCGAGTGCGTGCTGTTTTCCTACTCCGACCGCTCGGCGCAGCTGGCGCTGGGCCTGTGGCGGGAGCGGCGCGACGGATGACCGACGCGGCTGGCGGGGCTGCCGACGCCGCGTTCTACTCGCGCGAGTACGACAACCGCGCGCTGGTCCCCGATAACGGAAAATGGGTCGAGCAGTGGCTGCAGGGCTCGGCGCGCGCGCGCGCGACGATGACCTGCCATCTGGACTTGCGCTATGGCGAGGCGCCGGGCGAGACCCTGGATCTCTTCCCTTCGCGCCAGGGCGACGGCAGCTGCATGATGTTCATCCACGGCGGCTACTGGCGCTCGCGCGACAAGCAGGACTTCTCCTTTCTCGCGCCCGCCTGGGTCGGCGCCGGCGTATCGCTCGCCGTGGTCAACTACGACCTGTGTCCTGCGGTGACGGTCGAGGAGATCGTGCGCCAGATGCTGCGCGCAAGCCGCTGGCTCTGGCTGCATGCCGAGGACTACGGCATGGACGAGGACCGTCTCTACGTGTCCGGCCATTCCGCCGGCGGGCATCTCACGGCGATGATGATGGCGGCCATCTGGCCGGCGCTGGATGCGCGCCTGCCGAAGAACCTGTTCAAGGGCGGCCTCGCCGTGAGCGGCATCTACGACCTGCGGCCGATGGTCCAGGTGGACTGGCTGAACGCTGATCTGCGCCTGGACGAGGCAGCCGCCATCAAGGCCTCGCCCGCCTTCATGCCGCCGGCCACGCGCGCGCCCGTGATGACCTGCGTCGGCGGCGACGAGAGTTCCGAATTCAAGCGCCAGAACGCCCTGCTCGGCGAGCGCTGGCGCGGGGTGCTCGTCGGCAATATCCCGATGCCGGGACGACACCATTTTTCCGTGCTCGACGGCCTCGCCGACCCTGCCAGCGCGCTCTTCGCGGGCGCGCGCCGCCTGATGCAGCTCGACCGATGAAGGCGTACCTCGAATCGACGCGCTACGTCGACAGCGATCACCCTGCGGTCATTTCTTTTTCCGAGAGAAATTCTCCCGGAAAAAACGATCTGGAACGCGCCGTATCCCTTTACTACGCCGTGCGCGACGGCATCCGCTACAACCCCTTCCTCGATTTCTCGAAGGAAGAGAGCTTCCAGGCCTCGCACTGCCTCGCCGTCGGGGAGGGCTTCTGCATCGGCAAGGCCGCGCTGCTCGCGGCCTGCGCGCGGGTCGCGGGGGTACCGGCGCGCGTGGGCTTCGCCGACGTCCGCAACCACCTCACCACGCCCGCGCTGCGCGCGCGCATGGGCTCGGACCTTTTCGTCTACCACGGCTTCACCGAGCTGTGGCTCGAGGAAAAATGGGTCAAGGCCACGCCGGCGTTCAACGTCGAGCTGTGCCGCCGGTTCAAGGTGAAGCCGCTGGAGTTCGACGGCCGCGAGGACTCGATCTTCCATCCGTTCGACGCGGACGAGCGCAGGCACATGGAATACGTAAGCTACCGCGGCAGCCATGCCGACGTGCCGGCGGCGGAAATCATGCGCGTGTTCCGCGAGAGGTATCCCGGGCTCTACGGCCTGGGCGGCGACGCCGCCAGGGAGCACTTCGGCTGACGCCGCGCGAGCTCCTCGAGGCCAGCTTCCGCGCAGCGATCGCGGCGGCCGATCCGCTCCAGGTCGTCCCGGCGCACCTGCCCAAGCCGCCCGACGGGCGCACGCTCGTCCTCGCCGCGGGCAAGGCGGCGACCTCGATGGCGCTCGCCGTCGAGAGGCACTGGCCCGAGGACCGGAAGCTGTTCGGCATCGCGCTCACGCGCTACGGGCACGCGCAGGAGCTGGAGCGCATCCGCTGGGTCGAGGCCGGGCACCCGGTGCCCGACGAGGCGGGCGAGACGGCCGCGCGCGAGATGCTCGGCGCCGCGCGCGCGATCAAGCCGGTGGACCTGCTGCTCGCGCTTTTTTCCGGCGGCGGCTCGGCGCTGCTGTCGCTCCCCGTCGAGGGCGTGTCGATCGGCGACCTGCGCGCGGTGACGCGGGACTTGCTGAATAGCGGCGCGACAATCCAGGAAATCAACACCGTGCGCAAGCACCTGTCGCAGATCCAGGGCGGGCGCCTCGCCGCGGCCTGCAAGGCGCCCGTGCTGGCGCTGATCATCTCTGACGTGACGGGCGACGACCCGACGCACATCGCCTCGGGCCCCTGCGCACCCGACCCGACCAGCTTCCAGGACGCCGTGGACGTGCTGAACCGCTTCGACGTCAAGCCGCCGCAGGCGGTGCTGAAGCACCTCATCGCCGGCCTGCGCGGCGATCGCGAGGAGACGCCCAAGCCCGGCTCGGCCGCCTTCGCGCATGTCGAGAACCGCGTCGTCGCCACCGCGCGCCGCTCGCTGGAGGCGGCGGCGCAGGTCTTCCGCGCGAACGGCATCGAGCCGGTGATCCTGGCGGATTCGATCACCGGCGAAGCGAGGGAAGTGGCCAGGGTGATGGCGGCGATCGCGCGGGAAATCCTCGCGCACGGCTCGCCGTTCAGGCCGCCGGTCGCGCTGCTCTCGGGCGGGGAGTGCACCGTTACGGTCCGGCGCGCCAACGGGCGCGGCGGGCGCTGCGCGGAATTCCTGCTCGGCCTCGCCATCGAGCTGGCGAGCGCGGCCGGGGTGCACGCGATCGCCGCGGACACCGACGGCATCGACGGCTCGGAGAACAACGCCGGCGCCGTGCTCGCCCCGGATTCGCTGGCGCGCGCGCTGGCGCAGGGAATCGACGCGAGGAAGTACCTCGCGGCGAACGACAGCTACGGGCTTTTCTCCGCGCTTGGCGACCTCGTGGTTACCGGACCTACGCGAACCAACGTCAACGACTATCGCGCCATCCTGATCAGCTGATGGAGAGGTCGCGCCCCGGCTGGCTGCGGGTTCTCGGCGCCCATGCCGCGGTGCTGCTGGTCCTTTGCGCACCGGCCGCCAGAACGCTGGCGGTCCCGCCGCTGGTTCCGCCGGATCGATTTCTCGAAGTCGAAGGCCTCGCCGCGCATGCGCGCGAGTTGCTCTTCCTCCTGGGGTATGCGCTGCAACCGGCCTGCGGCGAGCGCGGCAACCGCTGGAGCGCGGGCGTCGGTGCCGTAGGAGTCCGGGGCGAAGCGGCGCCGGCGAGCCGCACCGCCTTGCTGTCCGATGTCTTGCAGAAAAAGTTTGGCGCGCAGCCCGGGCAGGGCGTGTTCGTCTCGGACCAACCGCTGACCTCGTACGGCATCGCGGGCGTACGCGCCGGCGACATCTTCGATGTCCCGCGGTCCAAAGCCCCGGACGAGGATTCGCCGCCGGCACCCGCGCCGCCGCCGGAAGGTTCACGCTCGAAGCGATCGCTGCTGGAGCAACTCGAGGCACTAAATAAGAGGCTCGCCGCCCTCAAGAAGTTCATGATCGAGCGCGACGAGCGGATCTATTCTGCGGATCCGATACGGAAACTGACGATAATTCGCGGCAGCGCCGAAATTCCCGCCCGGGTACGCATGGTCAGAGTCTGCGACATGGACCTGCGTCCGGTCGACAGCGCCAACAGCTACGCCGAATCGGACAACGGCGTGGTTTACATTACGGCGGCAATGCTGCGCAGTCTGTCGCACGTTGAGCTGGTGGCCGTGCTCTCCCACGAGGCGGCGCACGTCGCCCTCGGACTGAGCAAGGACAGGTCGAAGGACTACCGCAGCGCGAAGCTAGTTTTCGGCGTGCTCGCGGCCATCGGCGCGAACGCCGAAACCGAAACGCGCGCGCCAAAGGACGCGGACCTGATCCTCGCCGACCGGCTCGCGATGCGCGTCGCCGAAGGCCTGGGCGTCGAGCCCACGGTCTACGCAGAGAGCGTCACGAAGCTCGTCGCCGCCAGCGCGGGCGGGATGGCGCCCGAGTACGAGCGCACCCGACCCATGAATCCCGAGCGCGCGGATGCTCTGCAGAGAAGCGTGCAATTCTGGACGCAGGCGCAACATCACTGCGTCCCGCGCGGAATCGACGCGCAGCAAGCGCGCACGGTGCATGCACGGGCGCGCGCCGCGTGGAAAACCCCGGAGACCGCCTTCAGCGCGGTCGATCTGCGCGACCCCGTTGCGCCCGAGACCGAAGGCAACGATCCGCCCTGCCCCGACTAGGCGGCCTTGGCGGCTTCCTTCGTTTCCTTCTTCTTCCCTTCGCTCTCGGGGACGGCGGTCGGCTCCACGCGGTCCATCAGAGTGACCAGCGCCATCGGCGCGTTGTCGCCCTTGCGAAAGCCGCTCTTGAGGATGCGCAGGTAGCCGCCGCTGCGCTTGGCGTAGCGCGGGCCCAGTTCGCCAAAGAGCTTCGTGACCGTGCCGTGGTCGCGCAGCCGGCTGTAGGCGAGGCGCCGGTTGGCGAGCGTCGCGCTCTTGCCGAGCGTGATCATCGGCTCCACCACGCGGCGCAGCTCCTTCGCCTTGGGCAGCGTCGTCTTGATCTGTTCGTGCGTGAGCAGCGCGACCGCCATGTTGCGGAACATGGCGAGCCGGTGGCTCGACGTCCGGTTGAGCTTGCGAAGTCCGTTTCCGTGGCGCATGGCGCTTTTTCCGTCCCTATGCCCTGTGGTGCTCGAGGCCGGCCGGGGGCCAGTTCTCGAGCTTCATGCCCAGCGTCAGGCCGCGCGAAGCGAGTACTTCCTTGATTTCGTTGAGCGACTTGCGGCCCAGGTTCGGCGTCTTCAGCAGCTCGGTCTCCGTGCGCTGGATCAGGTCGCCGATGTAATAGATGTTCTCGGCCTTGAGGCAGTTGGCCGAGCGCACCGTGAGTTCCAGATCGTCGACCGGCCGCAGCAGGATCGGGTCGACGGCGACCGCCTTCTTCTCCTCGGTGGGCAGCGCGGTGCCTTCGAGCTGCGCGAACACCGACAGCTGGTCGACGAGGATGCGCGCCGCGTAGCGCACGGCCTCCTCCGGCTCGATGGCGCCGTTGGTCTCGATGTCGAGCACCAGCTTGTCCAGGTCGGTGCGCTGCTCCACGCGGGCGGAATCCACCGCGTAGGACACGCGCCGCACCGGGCTGAACGAGGCGTCCAGGATGATGCGGCCGATGCCCTTGGTCTCTTCGGGCAGGTAGCGGATGTTGCCCGGCACGTAGCCGCGGCCGGCCTCGACCTTGAGCTGCAGCTCGATCTTGCCGCCGGCCGAGAGGTTGGCGATCACGTGGCCCGGGTTCACGACCTCGACGTCGTGCGAGGGCTCGATGTCGCCGGCCGTGACCGGCCCTTCGCCCTTCTTCTTGAGCGTCAGGATCGCTTCGCTGCGGTTGTGCAGGCGAAACACCACGCCCTTGAGGTTGAGCAGGATGTCGACGATGTCCTCGCGCACGCCGTCGAGCGTCGAGTACTCGTGCACGACGCCGGCGATCTGCACCTCGGTGGGCGCATAGCCCGGCATCGACGAGAGCAGGACGCGGCGCAGAGCGTTGCCCAGCGTGTGGCCGTAGCCGCGCTCGAAGGGCTCCATCGTCACCTTGGCGTGCGAGGGGGACAGGTTTTGCACATCGACGATGCGCGGCTTGAGGAATCCGGTCTGGGGCATGTGGGGTTACCTTGTTACTTCGAATACAGTTCGATGATCAGGCTCTCGTTCACCGTGGTGGGCAGCTCGGCGCGCGCCGGCAGGGACTTGAACTTGCCCTTCAGCGCCTTGGTGTCCACTTCCATCCATTCGGGTATGTGGCGCGCTTCAGCCGCCTCGGACGATGCCTTGATTCGCAGCTGCGCCTTCGACTTGTCGGCGACCTCGACCACGTCGCCCGGGCTGACTTGATAGGACGGGATGTTCACGCGCTTGCCGTTGACCAGGATGCCGTTGTGCCTCACCACCTGGCGCGCTTCGCTGCGCGAGGCGCCGAAGCCCATGCGGTAGACCACGTT
>Ga0335084_10001608_pt1 | contig 21318 bp, 22 predicted proteins | sample Lox_Sample_44_FD_206721 | JGI IMG/M metagenome (GOLD analysis project Ga0335084, IMG submission 206721) | Soil microbial communities from Loxahatchee National Wildlife Refuge, Florida, United States - Lox_Sample_4.4 | ecosystem: Environmental > Terrestrial > Soil > Wetlands | place: USA...
CGCAGGCGAGCCATCAGGGGATCGAGACGATCGGGCTCTACTGGCACTTCGTGGACCTGGTCTGGATCGTGCTCTTCACGATCATCTACTTGTTCTAGAGTGAGGGGGTCGGTGATCCCGAGCGACAGCGAGGGATCGCCCGACAGGTCAGGCCCTCGAAGGCTCCTCGGAATGACAGACCAACCGTGAACTCCACCCTTCGGGCCCTTCCCGCCGTGAACGCGCTCTTGAATTCGACGAGCGCGGTGCTGATCGTCCTCGCCTACCGCGCGATCCGAAAGCTCCGGATCGAGCGGCACCGGGCGTTGATGCTCTCGGCGGCCGCCGTGTCGGCCCTGTTCCTCGCCTCCTACGTCGCGTACCATGCCCAGGTCGGCTCGGTGCGTTTCACCGCCCAGGGCCTTCCGCGCGCGGTTTACTTCGCCGTTCTGATCTCGCACACGATCCTGGCCGCGGCCACCCTGCCTTTGGTCATCCGGACGCTCTACCTGGGATTGAATCGCCGCGACGATCGGCACCGGCGGATCGCCCGCTGGACCCTACCCATCTGGCTCTACGTTTCCGTGACCGGCGTCGTGGTGTACGTCATGCTCTACCATCTTTACCCGCCAGCGGTCCTCCGATAAGCTTGATGGCCATGTCGCCGAAGGCGCGGATCCTCATCGTGGTCTTGGCCGCGCTCGTTCTGCTGCCGGTCCTGCTTTCGGCCTGCCCGCTCTGCAAGGACGCGCTCGAGGACAAGACGACCGGGCTCACCAACGAGCTCGGCCGCGGCTTCTACTATTCGATTCTGCTCATGGTCTCGGTGCCGTTCCTGGTCGTCGGCGGGCTCGCCTTTCGGATCTATCGGATGCGCCGGCGACAGGGAATCGAGGCCGGGGCCGATGTCCAGGCGGCGGATGCGACGGCGCCGCGCCTCGTCGTCGATGCGCGCGGAGCGCGCCCCTGAAGCGGGCGACGGCGCCGCTCCTCGGACTCGCCCTCTCGGCATCGATTCTTCTCGCGGCGGACCCGACGCCGATCGCTCGGCCCGAGCCCTCGAGAGAGCTCGACCGGTTCCTCGCGCTCGCCGCCAGGCAGATCATCGCGGAGTTCGGCCCCCAAGGCCTGACCGAGGAGGGGCTCTCGATCGCCGTGATCGACCTGAACGCCCGAGGTCCCGTGCTTGCGGCGGGCTCGTTTCGCGGCGATGCGCCGTTTTATCCGGCTTCGGTCGTGAAGATCTTCTTTCTCGCCTACTACGAGGCCGAGAAAGAGACGGGACGATTTCAGAACAGCCCGGAGCTCGCCCGCGCGGTCAAGGACATGATCACTCTCTCCTACAACGACGCCGCCGGTTTCGTCGTGGACTCGATCACCGGAACGACGTCCGGGCCGGAGCTCTCGGGCCGCGAGTGGAGCGATTGGAAGGAGAAGCGCAACGCGGTCAACCGCTTCTTCGCCGCCCGCGGGTACAAGGCCTCCAACGCCGACCAGAAGACCTTCTGTGAGGACGCCTATGGCCGCGAGCAGGCCTTCCGCGAGGGCGGGAAGAACCGCAATCGCATGACGGCGGCCGAGGGCGCGCGTCTCTTCAAGGAGATCGTGCGGGGCGAGATCGCCGGTCCGGCCGGGACCGAAGAGATGGCGGCGCTGCTCGCACGCGACATCGCCTCGGAGAAACCCTTTGAGGAGATGGAGCCCGAAGATGCGCGCCTCGCGGGTCAGGGCTTGCCGAAGGGGAGCCGGCTTTGGTCGAAATCGGGCGACGCCTACGACGTGCACCACCTGGTCGGCCGCGTCTTGCTGCCCAACGGCTCGGATTTCGTGATCGCGGTCTTCACCCAAGGGGTCAAGATGGTGCCCGGCGTGATTCCCCGCGTGTACTCCAAGGTGGCGGCGCACTTTGCCGAGGGTCCGGCGCCGCCGCCGCGATAGGGAGGCGCCCGTCGAATGATTCGCTCGGCGATTCTCGCGCGCCTGGCGGGGATCTGGATCGCGCTCTTGCGACGCACGATTCGCGTCGAGCGCCTCCACTACGAGCGGTACACGGAGCTGAAGGCCCGGGGCGCGCCCATCCTCTTCTCTCTCTGGCACGGTCGGATGTTTCTGCCGATCGTTGCGCATCGCCACCAGGGGATCGTGACGATGGCGTCGCAGTCGGAAGACGGCCAGATCATCACCCTGTGGCTCAAGCGAATCGGCTATTCGGTCGTGCGCGGCTCGACGACTCGCGGGGGAGGCGAGGCCTTGCGCCAGATGGTTCGGCAGGTCCGCTCGGGCCGGGCCGCGGCCCTGACCGTCGACGGCCCCAAGGGTCCTTCCCGCGTCCCCCAGGCCGGAGTGGTCCAGCTCGCCCGGCTGACGGGAGGCTCCATCATTCCGATCACCTTCTCGAGTTGTCGGCCGCGCTTCTTCCGGTCGTGGGACCGATATCTGCTGCCCAAGCTCTTCTCTCGAAACATCCTCGCCTACGGCGAGTCCTTCACCGTCCCTCCGGAGATGACCGACGAGGCGGCCCTGGCGAAGGTGGCCCAGACCCTCGACGCCGCCACCCGGGAAGCGGACGAGGCGGCCGGGATCGTTCCGCCGCCCGAGGCCGCTGCCGCGCCCCCGGAGGAAAAGAGAGAGATGTAAAGTTAACTTTACATCACGCCCGCTGTCGCCAGAGAAACCGCCCCGGTCGTGCACTCACCTGACACGCCCGTCCCGCGTCGCACCAGCACGGATCGTGCGGCAGAATGGGGCCTTCCGGAAGGCGAACGTCAAGCGATGAAGGCGAGTCGTTTGCGCACGCGCGGCGGGGGAGCCGCGGCGGTTGCCGCGTGGGGCCTGGCGATCGTGCTCGCGGGCGTCGCCCGCGCCGAGGAGCCTTCCGACGGCCCGAATCGGATCTTTCGGGACGATTTCATCGAGAACCTCGTCGGGCGGTGGAATTTGACTCGCGAGATTCGAGGCAAGCAGGTCCAGAACACGCTCGAAGCCACCTGGATCCTGAACCATCAGTTCCTGCAGCTGCACCTGAAGGACGTCGCGGATCCGCCGGCATACGAGGCGCTCGCCCTGATCGGCGACATCCACGCCGACAAGCGGTACGTGATTCACTGGTGCGACACCTACGGCGGCAAGTTCTCGGGGGTCGGGTACGGGATGAGATCGGGGAACTCGATCGAGTTCGCGTTCTCCGATCCCGAAGGGAGCTTCTTCAACACGTTCACCTGGGATCCGGCGGCGAAGGGGTGGACGTTTCTGATGGAAAACGGCGACAAGAGCGGCAAGCGCGTTTTCTTCGCCAAGGACACGCTGCGCCGGCCGTAGCAGGGCCGGCGGGACCGGCGCAACTCTCCCGGCGACAGCGGCCGGATGCCTCCGGGCCGCCACCGCTGTTATCATGACCACACTTTTTCCGGGGTTTGCGCGCTGTCTGTTCCGAAAATCGACATGACGACCGACGAGCTGGTTCATTTCATGGTCGAGAACGGCCGCCGCTGGGTGATGTCGCAGCGGGAGGCGTTTGCCCCGACCTCGGATCCGATCTCCGAGGAGGACCGCAAGATTCTCTGCCACTACTTCGGCCCGGCGGTCCTGCAGGGAACCCGTTGGACGTGGGTCGAGGAAATCGCCAATCCGGATTTCTACGCCGACCTCGAGCGGGCGGGACAGCCCCTTCCGCTCGACTTCCGCCTGATGACCGGAATCGTTTTCGTGGACACGATCGTCCTGTCGCGCAGCCAGTACGAGGGGCCGGCCACCTGGAGGCCACTGCTCTTCCACGAGCTGGTGCACGTCGTCCAGTACCGGCTCCTCGGCCTTGATCGTTTCGTCTCGGAGTACGTCAACGGATGGGCGCGTAACGGCTTCTTCTACGAGGCGATCCCGCTCGAGCGGATGGCTTACGAGCTGCAAGGGCGCTTCGACCAGGCGTCGGGCCGGTTCTCCGTGGAGAGCGAGGTCGTCCGCGCCTTGCAGAAGTCCTCCTAACCTCTCGCCGCGGCCGCCGGGCGCGGTGCTAGACTTTTCGCCTCCGCGCCCGCGGACACAGGAAAACTTGAGGACCGCCTTGTCGACACCGGGCGAGCCATCCCGCCGTTGGCTGTTCTGGATCCTCCAGCTCGGAGGCTGGGGTCTCTTCGGCGCGGGCATGTTCGTCGCGGGCGTGTCGAATTGGCCGGTCCTCTACACGGCCGTCGTCAAGTCGAGCCTGACCGTCTTCGGCTTCGCGATGAGCCTCGTGTTGCGTCTGATCTTTCGCACGCTCAGCCGCCGAGGCGTGCCGCTGCAGGGTGTCGTCTTGCTGGCGATCCCGCTCTCTTTCGGAGCGGCGGGCGTTTGGATGGCCGCGCACAACCTGGTCGTGTCGGCGTTCGTCGCGTGGCAACGGGGAGCGGCGGGGACGGGGATGCGCGGCTTCCCGGATTTCGTGAACACGATCTACTACTTCTTCGTTCTGATGGCCTGGAGCGTGCTCTATTTCGGCGTCCAGGCGTACCTGGACTTGCAGGCGGAGCGAGAACGGCTCCTGCGCGCGGAGAGTCTGGCGCATCAGGCGCGGCTGCGGGCGCTGCGGCTGCAGCTGAATCCGCACTTTCTGTTCAACACGCTCAATGCGATCTCGACCCTCGTCTCCGAGTCCCGGACCGCCGAAGCCAATCGGATGCTTGCGCGTCTCTCCGATTTCCTGCGGTCGACGCTCGAGCGCGCGGAGGCCGACGAGATCCCCCTCTCGGAGGAGATCGACTTCGCGTGCCGGTATCTCGAGATCGAGGAGATTCGCTTCGGCGAGCGGCTGCGGGTCGACATCTCGGTCGCGGAGGGGGCCGAGGGAGCGCTCGTGCCGCCCTTGATCCTTCAGCCGCTGGTCGAGAACGCGGTGCGTCACGCGATCGGCAGCCGGGAGGAGGGCGGCGCCGTCGCGATCGCCGCGACGCGCCAGGAGGGATGGCTCACGCTCGGCGTCGACGACGACGGGCCGGGGCCGGATGCCGCGATGGAGGTCGGCAAAGGGGTCGGCCTCTCGAATACCCGGCAACGGCTCGCCGAGCTCTACGGCACGGGCGCGCGCCTGGAGCTCTCCCGCAACGAGCGTGGCGGGCTGGCGGTTTCGCTGCGACTGCCGTTTCGCACCTCCGTGCCGGGAGCCGCCTGACGTGCCGCTACGGGCCATCGTGGTGGACGATGAGCCGCTCGGCCGGCTCGGCATCGTCTCCCGACTCGAGAAGTCGGAGGCAGTCGAGGTCGTCGCGCAGTGCGGCAGCGCCCGCCAGGCCATCGAGGCCGTTCGGCGCTTTCGGCCCGACCTGCTCTTTCTCGACGTGCAGATGCCGGGCCTCGACGGCTTCGCCGTCATTGGGGCCATTCCCGAAGAGGAGCGGCCCCACATCGTGTTCGTCACCGCACACGACCGCCACGCCGTGCGCGCTTTTCAGGTCCATGCGCTCGACTACCTCCTGAAGCCGATCGACGACGAACGCTTCGAGCAGGCGCTGCGGCGCGCGATTCGGGCGATCGAGAGGGAGCGCGAAAGCGACGTCGGGCGGCGCGTGGCGGCCGTCGTCGAGGAGATGGGCGGCGGGCGCCCGGGGCGTCCGCCGCGGACCCTCTCCAACTGCTACGCGGTGAGGTCGAAAGGAAAGGTGACGTTCGTCCGGCACGCGGACATCGATTGGGTCGAGGCCGACGGCGATTATGTGCGGCTCCACGCCGGTCCCCGGTCCTGGATGCTGCGCGAGACGATGGCCTCCGTCGAGCGGCGTCTCGGGCCGCGGCGCTTCCTCCGGATCCATCGTTCGACGATCGTCAACGTCGATCGCATCCGGGAGCTGCGCTCCTTCGAAAATGGAGACTACGCGGTTCTGCTGCACGACGCGACGGAGCTGCGGCTCTCCCGCACGTACCGGGAGGCGGTGGCGCGCCTGGCCGGCCGCGACTGAGCGCCGACTCCCCTCGGCTCGCCGCGCCACACCCCCGATTCGTCGAATACATGTTCGCCGCGGCCCCGGGCGCGCCTAGTCTCGCGGCATGGCGAAGCAGGGCCGCCCGCCGACACGCCGCGAGGCGTTGCGCCTTTTCGGGGCGGCGGCGTCGGCGGTCTTGCTTCCCGCGCCGGAACCCCTCCCGTCGCAAGCGATGAGGGCGCGGACGATCCCGTCGTCCGGCGAGGAGCTGCCGGTGGTGGGGATCGGCACCTGGAAGGCCTTCGATGTCGGATCCTCACCCGTCGAGCGCCGGCCCCTCGAAGAGGTGCTGTCGGCCTTCGTCCGCGGCGGAGGCCGACTCGTTGATTCTTCGCCGATGTACGGTCGGGCGGAGAGCGTCGTCGGCGAGATCGCGCAGAAGCTCGGTCTGCGGTCGTCCCTCTTTCTGGCCACGAAGGTCTGGACATCGGGCGGACTCGCCGGAGTCGAGCAGATGGAGCGGTCGGAGAAGGCCTTGCGGGCCGGCCGCCTGGATCTCTTGCAGGTGCACAACCTGATCGATGTCCGGACGCACCTGCGCACGCTCGGCGCCTGGAAGGCGGAGGGCCGGGTCCGCTACATCGGTATCACGCACTACGTCGCGAGCGCCTATCCGGAGATCGAGCAACTGCTCCGGTCCGAGAGACTCGACTTTCTCCAGATCAACTACTCGGTCTTCGAGGCCGAGGCCGAAGAGCGTGTTCTTCCCCTCGCCGCCGAGCGCGGCGTCGCCGTGATCGCCAACCGGCCCTTCGGCGGGGGGGAGGCGTTGCGGCGGGCCGCCCGGCGGTCTCTGCCCGCCTGGGCGGAGGAGATCGAGTGCCGCTCCTGGGCGGAGCTCTTCCTGAAATGGATCCTTGGCGACGCCGCGGTCACCTGCGTGATCCCGGGGACCGGCAAGGTGGAGCACCTGAAAGACAACCTGCGAGCCGGTGTCGGTCCGCTGCCCGGCCGGGACCTGCGGCGGCGCATCGCGGACGCTGCCGGGTCCTTCTGACGATGTTCCGGCAGCCGCTTCGGTGGCGTCCGAGCGCCTTGCCGATTCGGCCGGGGGAGGGAAGGAGGGTCGGCCTGTGCGTCCTGTACTTCTTCTGCCTTCTGTCGGCCTACTACGTCCTGCGGCCGGTCCGCGACGAGATGAGCGTTCGAGCGGGGGTGGGCAAGATGCCCTGGTTCTTCACCGGCACGTTCATCGCGATGCTCGCCCTCGTGCCCGTCTTCGGCTACGTCTCCTCGCGTTGCCCGCGGCGGCGCTTTCTTCCGAGCATTCTGTTCTTCTTCGCAGGTAACCTGGTCGTCTTCTTCATCGCGTTGCGTCCTGCGGCGTTTTCCCCGTGGGCGGCGCCCGCTTTCTTCGTCTGGTTGGCCGTCTTCAATCTGCTCGCCGTCTCCGTCTCCTGGAGCTTCGTATCGGATCTCTTCCAGCACGAGCAGTCTCGCCGCCTCTTCGGGATCGTAGCCGCCGGAGCGAGCCTGGGCGCCATTCTCGGACCCGCGGCGACGGCGCTGGCCGCGCCGCGGGTCGGTCCCGGCCGGTTGCTCCTCCCCGCGGCAGCGCTGCTCGTGGTTTGCGCGCTCGCCGCAAGCGCGCTCGGCCGAAACCGCTCGGAAGGGGAGCCGGAGGCAGGCGCGGCCCCGATCGGAGGCGGGTCGCTCGACGGGGTCGGGTTGACCGTGCGCTCGCCATTCCTGCTCGCCGTCGCGCTGGCCCTGGTTTGCTACACGATGGTCTCGACGGTCCTGTACTTCGCCCAGACCGAGATCGTGGGCGCGTCGATCCGGAGCGCGGGTGACCGGACGGCGCTCTTTGCGAAGGTCGATCTGGCGGTCAACGGTCTGACGATCCTGCTTCAGGTTTTCGTGACGGGTCCTTTGATCCGGCGCACGGGCGTGGGAGGGGCGCTGGCGGCGGTGGCGGCCGCCGCGACCGCCGGGGTCGTTTTCCTCGGGATCGCGCCGGAGCTCGTCACGGTCGTGGCGCTCCAGATCGTTCACCGGGCCGGCCACTTCGCCGTGGGACGCCCGGCCCGGGAAACCCTCTTCGTCACGCTCGACGCCGAGACCCGTTACAAGGCCAAGGGCTTCATCGACACCGCCGTCTATCGCGGGAGCGACGCGGCCAGCGCCTGGCTCCTGGCTCTCTTGCGGTCGCATGGAGCCGGAGTGGCCGCGACGGCGTGGTTTTCGGTCCCGGTCGGGATGGTTTGGACGGCGACCAGCTACTGGTTGGGGAGGAAGGGAGACCAGCGGCAGGCCGAGCTGTCGCGGTGCCCGAGATCGCTGCCGGTCGACCGGAGTGTGGCTTGACCGCGCTCGGCCACGACCTGCGGTCGGGGGTACGCCTGCTCTCCCGCTGGCCGGGCTTCGCCGCCGTCGTCGTCCTGACGCTCGGCCTCGGGATCGGGGCCAACACGGCGATCTTCGGCGCCGTCCAGGCCGTGCTCCTGCGGCGGCTGCCGTATCCGAGCGCCGACCGCTTGATGTTCGTGTCGCGCGCGTACCCCGGCTTCCCTCAGGGAGGAGGCAACTTCTCCTACCCGGCCGCGGCCGACATCGCCCGGATGAACCGCTCCTTCGACGTCTTTGCCGTGTACCAGGCGTACGGACCGCTCACCTTGACCGAGGGTCCTGAGCCCATCCGCGTCACGGTGAACTACGTCACGCCCTCCTACCTCGGGCTGCTCGGCCTGACGCCGGCGATGGGGCGGACGTTCCTCCCGCAGGAGGATCGATACGAGGACGCCGATCCGGTGCTCGTGATCAGTCGCGATTTCTGGCGGCGGCAGCTCGGCGGGGCGCGCGATGTGGTCGGCCAGAGGCTCGTCTTGAACGGGCGCACGTTCACGGTCGTCGGGGTCGCGCCGGCGGAGTTCCGGGACGCACCCGCCGAGCAGGAGCTCGGCCAGCCCATCGACGCCTGGGTTCCCCTGGGGCTCGCCCACCGCATCCTCGGTCAGTTCGGCCCGAACGATCGCGCGGGTGCGATCTTCTGGGGGATCGGACGGCGGCGGCCGGACGTCACGGTCGAGCAGGCCCGGGCCGACGTGGCGGCGATCGGCGAGCGCCTCGGGCAGATGTATCCCGAAACCGATCGAGGCTTCGGGCTCGTCGCGCGGCCCTTGAAGGATCAACTGCTGGGGCTGCTCTACGCGCCAGTGCGGCTTCTCGCGGCCGGTGCGGCCTTCATCCTGCTGATCGGCTGCGCCAACGCGGCGAACCTGCTCCTGGCGCGGCTGGTCACGCGGCAGCGAGAGCTCGCTGTGCGGCTGGCCCACGGCGCGACCCGGGGCCATCTGATCGCGCAGGTCGTCGTCGAAAATCTCGTTCTGGCGCTCGCAGCCGGCGCGCTCGGGTCGTTGCTCGCCGTCTGGATCCTGGCGGCCCTGAGGCGGTCGGTCGAGGCGGGCCTGCCCCCGGTCGTCCATTTTTCCTTGACGGGCGGCCTGCTTCTGGGATCCGTCGCGCTGACGCTCGCGACCGGGCTGATCTTCGGCCTGGTGCCGGCGGTTCTCGGATCCCGAGTCCCGCTCGCCGAGGCCTTGAACGCCGGCGGCCGTCAGGGCGGCTCCGGCGTTCGGCGGTCCGCCGCCCGTGTTCTGGTGGCCTGCGAGGTCGGCCTCGCGCTCGTGCTGCTTTCGGGCGCGGGCCTGCTCGGCAAGAGCTTGAGCAACCTGACCTCGGCGGATCTCGGGTTCCGCACGAACAATCTGCTGACGATGCGTCTCGACCTGCGATCGGAGCGCTACTCGACGGAGGAGGGCCGCGCCCGGTTCGCCAAGAGCCTGATCCAGGAGCTCGAGCCGCTGCCGGGCGTCGAGTCGGTCACGCTTTGGGGGCCCAGCATGCTGGGCCGCGCGACGTGGGTTCTCGAAGCGGTTCGCGAGGGGGTGGCCGCGGACGATCCGTCGAATATCGTCATGTCGGCCCGACACAGCGTCAATCCGGGGGCGCTCGGAAACCTCGGGATCGCGCTTCGAAGCGGGAGGGACTTCACCTGGAGCGATGACGCGCGCGCGCCGCTGGTCGCCATCGTCAGCGAGAGCACGGCGCGGACCCAGTGGCCCGGGGAGGATCCGATCGGCAAGAGGTTTCGCACGATGCGGATCCCCGGCTGGTTCACGGTGGTCGGCGTCGCCGCCGATGCGCGCCACCGGCAACGCATCGATTTGACCGACGCCGCCAACGGCATTGCGCCCGAGGGTCTCGGTCCTCAGCGAGACGTGTATCTTCCCTACGCGCAGAGGCCGAACCCGGCGCTCGTCGTGGCGGTGCGGACGAGCCGAGAGGTCGCCATGGCCACGCGGGCCCTTCGGGGCGCCGTGCGGCGGATGGACCCGGCCCTTCCCCTCTACGACGTCGCGCTGCTGGACGAGCGCCTGGCGGGCCAGGAGGTCGGAAGCCGAGTGCTCACGATCGTCGCGGGACTCTATGCCGGCGTCGCTCTGTTTCTCGCGTCGCTCGGCCTATACGGTGTCCTGGCACACTCGGTCGAGCGGCGCACACAGGAGATCGGAATCCGGCGGGCGCTCGGCGCTCCGCCTGCGAGCGTGCTCAGGCTGGTCGTGGCGGAAGGTCTGACTCCGACGCTCGTGGGAATCGGGGCCGGACTGCTGGCCGCCTTCCTGCTCACGAGGGCGATCGCCAGCCTGCTGTACGGTGTGGGCGCGACGGACCCCGGAGTCTTCTGCGGCATCATCGGATTGCTTCTCGGCGTCGCCGCCGCCGCTTGCTGGTTGCCCGCGCGTCGGGCCATTCGGGTCGACCCCATCGTCGCCCTGCGCGCCCCGTGACGGTTACTGCCCGGGGCGCCCCTTTCCGAGCTTGTCGAGCAGGACCGCCACGAGCATGTCACTCGTCACGTTCGTCATGGCGCGAGCCCGCGAGAGCAGCCAGTCGACGGTCAAGAGCAGGGGCAGCAGCTGCAAGGGGAGACCGACCGTGGCGAGCACGAGCGACAGCGAAATCAGGCCCGCTTCCGGCACGCCCGCGATGCCGATCCCCGCAATCAAGCAGACCAGGGCGGCCGCGGCCTGCTGCGGCAGCGTGAGCGAAATCCCGTGGACTTGCGCGACGAAGAGGACGGCCATCGCCTCGTAGAGGAGGATCCCGTCGTTGTTCAGGTTCGTCCCGACGCAGGCCGCCAGGCGGGCCGAGGCGGCGGAGATCTTCATCCGGTCCAGGCTGCGGAGCGTCAGCGGAAGAGTCGCGAGACTGCTCGAAGCGCCGAGGGCGTAGATGACGGGATCCCTCGCGCCGTGCCAGAACCACCGCAGAGGAACCCGCGCGGCCAGGGCGAGCCAGGCCTGGTAGACGACGATCACCTGAATCCCGAGTCCGAGCAGCGCGACACCGACGTACGGACCCAGCCCTGCGAAGGGCGCGAAGCCGTGTTGTCCGACCGTCTGCGCCACGACTCCCAGCACCGCGAGGGGAACGATGGCGATGATCCAGGCGAGCATCTCCTCGAAGGCATGCAAGAGCGTGGATACGGCGTCCTCGACGACCCGGTATCCTGTTTCTCCGCGCCCCGTCTGTTCCGTTTTGACGCGCCGCAACGCCGCGCCGAGAAGCACCCCGATGACCACGATCGCCAGAATCGTGTTCTCGACGAAGGGCCCGGCCACACTCGTGGGAACCAGGCCCGAGACGACCCTTCCGAAGTCGAGTCCCTCGGGGGGCCGCGCCGGGGTGGTGGCGGCGGCCGCCGCGCGGCGCAGGGCGGGCGAGGCCTCGCCGGGCCGCAGGACGTTGGAGAGGGTCAGCCCGATGGCAAGCGCCAGCGCCGCGTTGGTCAGCGAGATCGCGACCATTCTCGCCGCGGAGCGGCCGTGAATCGTCGTGCGGAGGAAGGCGTCGAGGATGGCGAAGAAGAGCAGCGGCGCCGCCAGGGCCTTGATCAGGGTGATGATGACGCGCCCGGCCTCTCCCAGCGGCGCGGCACGGGGGCCGGCGAGGAGACCCAGGGCGGCTCCCGCGGCCATGGCGGCCAGGATCCGGACGTAGAACGGGAAGCGCCGGCGTGCCGACTTCGGCGCGGGCGCCGCAGACTCCCTCCCTGAAGGTGCCGGATCAGGCAATGCCCGAGCGTAACCCATCGGAAGGAGAGGGGCCAGCAATGGGGTCGCGGTTGTGCGAAGGACGCCGATAGGATTCCGGAAATGAAGTACGACGCGATTGTCATCGGCTCCGGGCAGGCCGGCAATCCGCTTTCCTATCGACTGGCGGACCGCGGTTGGAGCGTGGCCCTGGTCGAGAGGGAGGAGTTGGGGGGCACGTGCATCAACACGGGTTGCACGCCGACGAAGACCATGATTCACCGCGCGCAGGTCGCGCGCTACGCTCGGGACGGGGCGCGTTGGGGCGTTCACACCGGCGCCGTCCGCGTCGATCTGCCGGAGATCGTCGCCCAGAAGAACCGGGTCGTCCAGAGCTTCCGCGGCGGCCACCAGCAGCAGGTGGATCAACGGCCGAATCTCCGCCTGGTCCGCGGGTCCGCGCGCTTTACGGGGCCTCACCGGATCGAGGTGGAAGGCGAGACCCTCGAGAGCGAGAGGATCTTCATCGACACCGGCGGACGGCCCGAGGTTCCCCCGATATCGGGTCTCGATTCTGCCGGCTACTTGACCAACGCCAGCCTCATGGAGCTCCAGGAGCTCCCCGAGCACTTGATCGTCATCGGCGGCGGCTACATCGGTCTCGAGTTCGGCCAGATGTTTCGCCGTTTCGGCAGCCGCGTGACGATCCTCCACAACGGAGGCCAGATCGTCCCGAGGGAGGATCCCGAGATTGCGCAGGAGCTCCAGAGGGCTCTGGAGGCGGAGGGGATCGTCTTCCGGCTAAACACCCGGTCGACCCGGGTGGAGAGAGAGAACGGGGCGACGACGGTTCATTTCGAATGGGCCGCCTCGGGTTCCTCCGCCGTATCGGGCTCCCACCTGCTCGTCGCCGCGGGAAGGCGGCCCAACACGGACGGCCTGGGGCTCGAGGCGGCCGGTGTCGAGATCGACAAGAACGGTTTCATCAAGGTCAACAGCCGGCTGGAAACAACCGTGCCGGGGATCTGGGCTCTGGGAGACGTCAAAGGAGGCCCCGCCTTCACTCACATCTCTTACAACGATTTCCAGATCGTCTACGGCAACCTCGTCGAAGGCGGGAACCTGTCTGTCGAGGATCGTATCGTTCCGTATTGCGTCTTCACGGACCCGCAGCTGGGGGGTGTCGGGATGACCGAGCGAGAAGCGCGCGCCCGAGGGAGGCGAATCAAGGTCGGCCGGATCCCGATGAGCCGGGTGGCCCGCGCCCTCGAGCGCGACGAGACGGCGGGGATGATGAAGGTGGTGGTGGACGCCGACAGCGACCGGGTCCTCGGCGCTTCGATCCTCTCGGCCGAAGGAGGCGAGCTCGTTCAGATTCTCGCCACACTGATGCGGGCCGACCGACCCTACACGCTGCTCAAGGGGGCGGTCTACATCCATCCCACGCTGGCCGAGGGCTTCTTCGCCCTGATGGAAGACGTGAAGCCCGCGGAATAAGCGGCAGCGCCCGGTGAGGTCCCCTATTCCGACGCGACGGTGCGGGCGACCGGGGTGCGCAGCGTCTCGAAGTGACGGTCCAGGGCGAACCAGTACATCGGAACGACGGCGATCTCCTCCGTCGCGCCCTCCACGAGGCGAAACGCTCGGGGGCAATCGCGCGCGGAATCCCATTCGAGCCAGGTCGGACATCCGGCGAGTGTCGTTTCGACGCGCACCGCTCTCTTCAAGTCCTCCTCCCGGAAGGCCAGGGCCTCGGTTCCCTCGGAGACGGAGAAGAGCCGGGTCTTGGGCTCGTAGCGCCGATCGCGCGTTTCGATGCCCGACACGCCCTGCCAGTCGGAGGCGGAGTAGAGGGAAAGCCGGAGCGGTGTCTCGGTGAGCTCTCCGGTGTCGAGATAGCGCGCATCGGGGTAGGTCCGGGCGAAGCCGTTCATGGTCGTCAGGATCGCCGGGATGGCGTCGAGTTGGACGCCCTGAAGCGGCCCATAGAGGGCCCTGCCCGTGGCCGCCGTCCAGAGGGTTCCGGTTTCGAGGTCTTGCAGGACGAGGGTGTCGCGCCAGAGCGCGCCGGAGTTGACGAAGGTCAGCGTCCGTCCCTCGACCCTCCGGTCGTAGACCGCGGCGACTCCCGCCAGCGGACAACGCGCGACCACGTACGGGCCTTGAGGTCCGCGGTCGTTGATCACTTCGTAACGGTCGAGGAGGCCGAGGGGATACCCGCGGCCCTCGACACCCACGACGGGCTCCCACGGCGCGGGCGGATCCGTGTGGCGCTTCCAGGACGAGAAATGCGGGTTCTCCAGACTCGGCAGCTTCTCGGCCGGCGTCATCTGAACGATCGGGTCCCCTCCGACCTCGGCGACCCGCGGCTTGGTTCGGAACTGGGATTGCAGAGAGGTGCAGCCAGTCAGCAGGACGAGAAGGGCGGGAACGGCTCGCCGCATTGACCGTCTCCTAGACGGGCACTCCCGCCGCCAGCGGCGCCACGGGCACTCGCATCACGCGCCGGTACTCGGAATCACGCTCGACCGGTTCGCGTCCGGACTCGCGAATCATCCGCTCGAATTCCTGTCGCGTCAGTCCGGAAGCCGTCTTCGCGCCCGCCGCGTGGGTGATGGTTTCGTCCACCACGGTTCCGACCAGATCGTCCGCGCCGAAATGCAAGGCAATCTGCGCGAGCTTGGTGCCGATCTGGATCCAGTACGCCTTGATGTGAGGGAAGTTGTCGAGCAGGAGACGCGCGACGGCGATGACCCGGAGGTCCAGCTGACCCGAGGTGTCCGGAAGGTGGGAGAGGGGGGTGTTCTCCGGATGGAAGGCGAGCGGGATCAAGCCCGAGAAGCCGGCCGTCTCATCCTGCAGCGTGCGCAGACGCAGCAGGTGATCCACGCGGTCCTCGGCCGCCTCGACGTGCCCGTAGAGAATCGTCGCGTTGGTGCGCACGCCCTGGCGGTGGCACTCTCGCGCAATCGCGAGCCATTCTTCCCCGGTGATCTTGTTCTTGCAGATCACATCCCGCACGCGCTTCTCGAAGATCTCGGCGCCGCCGCCGGGGCACGAATCCATGCCGGCCGACTTGAGCTCCCGGATCGTCTCCGGAATCGTGCGATGCCCGACGCGCGCGATCCAATCGATCTCCACCATCGTGAAGGCTTTCAGGTGCGCGTCCGGGAAACGTGCCTTGAGAGCCCGCAGAAGCCCCGTGTAGTACTCGAAGGGCCAGGTCGGGTGGAGGCCTCCCACGATGTGGAACTCCGTGACCGCCTCGCTGTATCCCTTGCTCGCCTCTTCGACGACCTCTCCGATCGCCATTTCGTAGCCGCCCGGCTCGTTGACTTTCTTGGCCCAGGCGCAGAGAGCGCAGTCCACCCAGCAGAGGTTGGTCGGGTTCAAGTACCGGTTCACGTTGTAGTAGGCGAGGTTCCCGTGCCGCCTTTCCCGCGCCAGGTTCGCGAGGCGTCCGAGGCCCAACAGGTCTCGTGTCTCGAAGAGGCGCACGCCATCCTCGAAGGACAGCCGGTCGCCCGCCAGAGTCTTTTCGGCGAAAGACGCGAGCGGCGATCCGCGGAAGGTATCGAGTGCTCGAGTCAAGGGAGGGCGGGCTTGGTCACCGGCTGATAGGGGTCCTGCGAAACGGGCGCGACCTCATCGACGAAGGGCTTGATGTACTCGTAGCATTCCCAGCAGTAGCGCTCGTTCGGGCGAAATTCGAAGTCGACCACGCGCCCGACGGCGGGGTAGTCATCGATCTCGCGGCCGCAACGGTGGCAGGCGTCTTTCGATCCGCGAATCCGTCTCCACACCGGTCCCATCGCGATTGAAATCGTATCACCGCGAGGAGGACGCGCGCAGGATCGCCGCGTAGCGCCGGCGCCGGCGCCGGCCTCGTTCACCCGGCGCGAGGTGGGCGAGCGCCCAGCGGAGGCGCGCACCCCAGAGAAGCGCCCGCGTCGTTTGGCGCTCGCCTCGAGGTCCGTGGTGCCGCCGCGCGTAGAGGCGCAGCGCCTCGTTCAAGCGTCGGTCGAGCTCTTCCCGCGTCACCTCGGCGCTGGCCACGCCGCCGTGATGGACGGCGCGCGCCGACGGCTGATAGCGGACCCGCCAGCCGGAGCGATGGAGCCGGGCGAAGAGGTCGCTCTCCTCCGCGTAGAAGAAGAACGCCTCATCGAAGCCGCCAACCTGCTCGAAGGCGTCGCGGCGCACGAGGACGACGGCACCCGAGAGCGTCTCGACGTCTCGCGCCCGGGTGTGAGAGGTCAAGGCGGTGTGATGTCCGTGGAAGAACGGAATCCCGGGGAGCAGACGCGGGAGAAAGAGGCTTTCGAACAGCACGCGGCGCGGCGAGGGGGCGCGGAAGATCGAGCGCACGGGGCGACGCCGGGAGTCGTAGAGTCTCGGGCCCACGGCGGCCACGCCCTTTTCCTCCTCGAGAGTGGAAACCATGGCCTCGAGCGACCCCGGCTCGAGCTCGACGTCGTTGTTGAGGAAAAGAAGGAATCGGGCGGCGCTTTCCCTCGCGGCGAGGTTGCAAGCGGCTCCATAGCCGACGTTTCGCCCCGGTTGGAGCAGCCGGACACCGGCCGGGGCCTCTCGATCGCCCCAGGGAGCTGCCGACGCGCTGTTATCCACGAGGAGGACCGGGACGCCCGGGGCGGCCCGCGAAAGCGAACGAAGAGTCCGAGTCGTCGAGGTCCACGGGCCGTAATGGACGACGACCGCCGAGGTCGGCGAGGGAGAGCCCGATTCGGTCATTGGCCGTTTTCGGGGCTGCGGACCTGCCGGCGCAGGCGTTCTTTCTCTCGGGCTCGGTCGTACTTGGTCCGGTCGCCGTGGCGGGCCTCGGGCTTTCCGGGCAACGGCAGGCGCACGGAGACGGCGCGTCGCTTTCCGAGGGCCTTCTTTCCCTTACCCGACGTCTTCTTCATCGCGGCTCCAGCGGCCGGATCCGCTCTCGAAGAAGAAAAAGCGCAGCCGTGGCAAGGAGCGCGAGCCCGGCGCCGACGAGGAAAGCGGGGCGCGGGCCGATCGCCTTCCACAAAATACCGAAGAAGAGGGACGCCGGCAGCGCGGCGAGGCCGATCGCGGCGTGAAAGGCGCCGAAGGCCCTCCCGCGCAGCCGCTCGGGGACCAGATCGGCGACCATCGCGCGTTCGGTCCCCTCGGTCAACGCGAAGAAGAGGCCGTAGAAGGCGAAGAGGGGCCAGATCGCGAGGGTGCTCGTGGCGAAGGCAAAGCCGACATAAGAGAACCCGTAGACTGTCCAGCCGAGCATGAGTGTGGGCGCGCGGCCGATTCGGTCCGAGAGCGCGCCTCCCGGTGTGCCGGCGGCGGCTTTCACCCCTTGGAAGAACGCCCAGAGCACCGGCATCTGCCAGAGCGGCACACCCTGCTGGCGTGCTCGCAGCAGGAGGAATGCGTCGGTCGAGTTGGCGAGGGCAAAGACGACGAAGATTCCGATGGCGATCCAGAGACCGCTCGGGAGCCTCTCGGCAGGGGCAGCCGCGTCCGGGTCCGCAGGAGCCTGCCGCGGCCGTTCCGGCACTCTCCAAAGCAGCAGAGCCACGGCCGCAAGCCCCGGCACGACCGCGAGAAGGAAGACCGTCCGCTCCTCGGGAATGACAAACTTCAGAAGCAAGGCGGCCAGCAGGGGCCCCACGAACGCTCCCGCGTTGTCCATGGCTCGCTGCAGGCCGAAGGCGCGCCCGCGGCTTTCGGGCGGCGTGAGGTCGGCCAGGAGGGCGTCGCGGGGTGGCGTGCGCACGCCCTTGCCCACGCGGTCGGTGAATCGGATCGCGAGGACCTGTCCCCAGGACTGCGCCACGCCCACGAGCGGCCGCACGACGGCGGCGAGCAGGTATCCGAGCACGACGAAGCGCTTGCGGTGGCGGATCCGGTCGGACCATCGGCCCGAAACGACCTTCGCGAAGGAGGCCGTGGACTCGGCGATGCCTTCGATCAGGCCGATCGCGGCGGGCCCCGCGCCCAGCGTGCGCGTCAGGAAGTCCGGCAGGAGAGGGTAGATCATGTCCGAGGCGACGTCGGAGAGAAACGACACCCAGCCAAGCGTGACGACGCCGGGGTCGAGGCGGGCGACGGCCGGCTCCCGGCGACCCGTATGAATTTCGGGTATTGACGTCATTTTCCTTATTTCATTAGGCGAACTCTTCCCGCCATCGCTTCATCATAATCGCTGCGTGAGGCACGTCGCGTCCGAGGCCTTCATCCTGGCCACGTATCCGCTGCGCGAGAGGGATCGCATCGTCTCGTTTCTCACCAGGCAGGCGGGCAAGAAGCGTGGCGTGGCACGCGGGGCCCGCGGGCCGAGAAGCGCCTTTTCCGGCGCGCTCGAGCCGATGACCGAAGTGCGAATCCTCTACTTCGAGAGGGAGGCTCGGGAGCTCGTCTCGATCAACTCGGCCGATATCCTGCGCTCTTCCTTCCCCCTTTCGAAACCGCTCGACCGCGCACTGTTGCTCTCGGCGTTGGCCGAGAGCCTGCAGACGTTCGTGGCGGATTCCGAGCCGGCGGAGTCCTTCTTCCGGCTGGCCCGCCACGCGATGGATGCCCTCTTTGCGGGAGCGCCGTCCGATTTCGTCGCCGCCTATTTCGACATCTGGATCCTGCGCCTCTCCGGCCTTCTGCCCAACCCCGCCGAGTGTGCCGGGTGTGGCCGACCGCTCGAGTCGACGGGGCCGCTATGGCTCGACGAGACTCGGCCGGGCTTCGTGGGACCCGAATGCCGCGGCGGCGAGGTGCTCCGGCTCTCCTCGGCGGCCCGGGACACGTTGTTCGAGATCCTGTCGGGCCCCCTCGATCCGAGCCGTCGTCCCGAGCGGCTGCCCGAGATTGCCGAGGTTGCCCGGCGGGCGCGCAGGCACTTCCTGGGGCACGAGTTGAAATCCCAGCGAGTGCTCTCGGACATCCTGGGATGAGGCAACCCGATCCGGGCGGAGGGCTCCTCCTCCGTGTTCTTCCCGGCCGGCTCGCCGTGTGCCGTCTCGAGGCCGGCCAGCCGGTCCCCGCCTGGGCTCTCTCGAGCGGCTTTCTTTCGGTCACGCGAACCGAGACGGAATTGTCGATCGTCTGCGCCGAGGCCCGTGTCCCCCACGAGGTACCGGCCGAGCGTGGCTTTCGAGCCTTCCAGGTCGCTGGGCCTCTCGAGTTCTCGCTGACCGGGGTGCTCGAGTCTTTGCTCGATCCCCTCGCTCGGGCGTCGATCCCGGTCTTCGTGCTGTCCACCTACGACACGGACTATGTGCTGGTGCGTGAGGCGGATCGCCGGCGTTCGTTAGTCACGTTGCGGCGAGCGGGTCATCGGATCCCCCCGAAGGCCGCTGGCTGACGCCGGGCATCGACTCGGATACACTGTTCTTGCATGCTCACGCTCCAGAGATTGATTGCGGAGCTCTCCGCCTACTGGGAGGAACAGGGCTGCCTCATCGAGCAGCCCTATGACCAGCCGATGGGCGCCGGGACCATGCATCCGGCGACGTTCCTGCGAGTCCTGGGCCCCGAGGCCTGGCGCTGCGCCTACGTGCAGCCATCCCGGCGACCGGCCGATGGCCGCTACGGTGAAAACCCTTTTCGACTCGCCAAGCACCTGCAGCTGCAGGTCGTCCTGAAACCCTCGCCCGAGGACGTTCAGGAGCTCTACTTGCGGAGCCTCGAGCGCCTGGGCATCGACCGCACCGAGCACGACATCCGCTTCGAGGAAGACAACTGGGAGTCCCCGACGCTGGGCGCCTGGGGCGTCGGTTGGCAGGTGGTCATGGACGGCATGGAGATCACGCAGTTCACGTACTTCCAGCAGGCCGGGGGCATCGATCTGGCGCCCATCACGGCGGAGATCACCTACGGGCTCGAGCGGATCGCCATGTTTCTGTCCAAGAGCAACTCCATCTTCGACATCCGCTGGAATGAGGGACTGTCCTACGGAGACGTGCGCCGCGCCGAGGAGTACGAGATGTCCAAGTACTACTTCGAGGCCGCGGACACGGAGCGAACCGCGCTGCTGCTCGACAGCTACGAGCAAGAAGCCAAGAGTTGTCTCGCGGCGGGCCTGGTCTTGCCGGCTTACGAGGCGACCCTACAGTGCTCGCATCTCTTCAACGTTCTCGACGCGCGGGGCGCCATTTCCGCAACGGACCGCGTAGGCGCGATCCGCCGCGTGCGCGAGCTGGCCTGCGCTTGCGCCCGCGCGTACCTGGACCGGCGGACCGCCGCGGCCGGTGCGTCCGGATCGAGCGCGACACCGGCGGCGCCCGTCGCGAGCGTCACGACGTAAGGCGACGTCAGCATTGATGGCTTCGGTCGATGCCGATCCCTACCGCCTCCGGGCCTCGCCGCACCCCTGATCCTTTGCCGCTGATGGCCTCGGAATGAACCGGCACGACTTTCTCCTGGAGGTCCGGACGGAAGAGATTCCCGCGCCGGTCGTCGTAACGGCTCGGCGGGATCTGGCCCGTTTGGTCGGCGAGGGCCTCGCCGGGGAGGGGCTTGCCGCGGCCTCGGTCGAGTCCTACGGGACACCCCGCCGGCTGATCGTCATCCTGCGCGGGCTTCCGGAGAAACAGGAGGATCGGTATTCGGAGGTGCTCGGCCCTCCGGCCTCCACTGCCTACGACGCCGAGGGCCATCCCACCAAGGCGGCGCGCGGATTCGCCCGCGCGCAAGAGGTCCAGGTCTCGGAGCTCGTCGTCGTCGATTCCACGCGCGGGCCGACGGTGGCCGTGCGCCGTACGATCTCCGGCAAGCAGACCGCGGATGTGCTCGCGGCCGTTGTTCCGCGGGCGATCTCGGCCATGGCCTTCCCGAAAACGATGCGCTGGGGAGACGGCTCGCGGACGTATGTCCGGCCGGTGCGCAGCGTCGTCGCCGTGTTCGGTGGCCACGTGGTGGCGATGGAGATCCTCGGAGTCGCGGCCGGCTCGCGAACGGTCGGCCACCCGGCCCTTTCGGAGCTGCCCATCCGCGTCTCGGGACCCGATGACTATCTGCAGAAGCTGCGGACGGCGTGCGTCGAGCCCGACAGTGAAGCGCGCCGCATCCGGATCCTGGAAGGGGCGCGCGAACTCGCCGCCGCCGTGGGGGGGTCCATCGAGTCGGACTTGGATCTGGCCACCACCCTCGCCGATCTGGTCGAATGGCCGGGAGTCGTGCGAGGCTCGTTCGCTCCCGAGTTTCTGGAACTGCCCGAGGAAGTCACGACGACGGCGATGCGGACACACCAGAAGTACCTGCCGGTCCGGGGGCCGGCGGGGCTGCTGCCGCACTTCATCGCGGTGATGGACAACACCGAGGATCGGCGCGGCCTGATCGCGAAGGGCAACGAGTGGGTCTTGAACGCCCGG
>Ga0335084_10001609_pt1 | contig 21317 bp, 18 predicted proteins | sample Lox_Sample_44_FD_206721 | JGI IMG/M metagenome (GOLD analysis project Ga0335084, IMG submission 206721) | Soil microbial communities from Loxahatchee National Wildlife Refuge, Florida, United States - Lox_Sample_4.4 | ecosystem: Environmental > Terrestrial > Soil > Wetlands | place: USA...
CGCGATGGAGCTGGGCGGCTGGCGCACACGCTCCGTGTTCGATCGCTACAACGTCACGTCGGACAAGGACCTGGGCGAGGCGCTGGAGCGCACGAGCCGCTACGTCGCCGAGCGCGGCGCCGAGATGCCGAAGGTGCGGCCGCTGCGCACCGAACCCGCACAGAACCCGCACAATCCGCCCACGATTGCCGCGACGAGGCGACGGAAGGCGGGCTAAGGTGTTGATCCGTAAGTGGCCAGGGGCGGGATTGAACCGTCGACACCGTGATTTTCAGTCACGTGCTCTACCAACTGAGCTACCTGGCCGAAGCTAGAGGGCGCGACTCTTACCGGCTCCGCCGTGGGGGGTCAAACAACGCCGAGACGAAAGAGCCCCTGGGCCGGGTCGGCCCAGGGGCTCGTGACGATCGTGATGAAGGGCGGCCTACGGGCGCAGCACCATCGTGCCCGGGAGCGTGGTCGCGCCCGGACCCGGGAGGTTCGCGGCGCCGTTGATGAGGAAGCCCTGGCCGGTGCCGTTCGGATCGGTGTTCGCCGCCGGGATGCAGAACACGGTGGCGAGGGTTGCCGCGTGCGACGAATTGAGTGGCATGAGGCTCCCCGATGGGGTTCCTTGCTCGCGGATGTGACGTGCCAGCGTACCGGCGCGCACGCAGCTCCCGGTGGGACCGCCACAGGTGCCGCCGCTGGCCGCCGAGCAGATGTCACCCGCGGGGCACGTGCCCTGCATTCCGGGACCGCCGGAGCACGTTGCGTTGCTGCCGCATCCCGTGGCTCCCGTGGCCGCCGTGCAGCCCTTGCCGACCCGGCTGCCGGACGCACACATGTTGTTCACGTTGCCCAACCGGCAGGTGAAGGTGGCACCGCAGTCGGCGGTCTGCGTCGCGACGGTGCACGGCAGCCCGCTGTTCGGGCCGTCGAGGCAGACGTTGGTGAGGAACGCGCCGGCCTGGCCAGCGCCCTGCGCGATGCACCGCGGAACCGCGGTCGTGCCGGGGCAGTCGGTATCGACGGTGCACGTGTTGCCGTAGTTCGTGCCGCCGACGCAGCGCGCCTGCGTGCAGAAGAGACCGCTCGCGTTCGACATGTTGGTGAGGCCGGTCGTGAGCGGCGAGAGGTTCACGGGGATGTTGCCGACGAAGATCGCGCAGACGCCGCCGCCGGGGCACTGCGCGTTCGACGTGCAGGCGCCGTTGTTGTTGCTGCCCTTGTAGCAACGGTTCCCGAGCGCGCTCGACGCCGGTGCCGGGCAGTCGTTCGTGAGACCGGAGGAGTTCGTGCTGGTGCATGGATCGCCCTGGTTCGGGCTACCTTCGCAGACGCCGGTGCACGGCGAGCCGGGGGTGCCGGCACACGGAGCGCCGGCGATCGTCCCGATGCGACAGAGCGGGCACGGCTGCGCGGCGTTGCCCGTGACGACCGTCACCGAGCTGAGAGGCAGGGTGAGCGACGCGGCACCGGTCGACGTGTCGAGGGTGCCGCTCGCCGGCGCCGCGAAGACGTTCTGGACGCAGGTCGTCGTTCCGGCGTTCGGAATCGGCAACGGCGTGCCGAACACGCACCCGGTGTTGGTGCACTTGAAGCCGACCCCGTTGGCCAGCGTCGCGCCGATGGTGCAGCTCGAGCCCGTGCAGCTGGTCGTGAAGCGGCTCGTGGCGCCGTCCGGCGTCGGCCCCTCGGCCACGGTGGCCGAGCCGCCGCCGATGTCCAGACCGCTGCAGCCGAGGTTCTTCAGGACGGGGCCTGAGGCGGCCACGTCGCGGAACGTCTGGCCACAGTTCCCCACCCCCGCCGTCGTCGTGAAGTCGAGGAACGACGGCGTCGCGCCGCCCGTGGTCGTGGTGGTCGACGTCGTGGTGCTGGTGGTGGTGGTCGATGACGTCGAGGTGCTGGTCGTCGTGCTGGTCGTGGTCGACGTGGTCGTCACGGTCGACGTGGTCGTCGAGGTCGTGGTGCTGGTCGTCGTGCTGGTCGACGTCGACGTCGTGGTCGACGTGCTGGTGGTCGAGGGCAGCGACGTGCTCGTCGTCGTCGTCGACGACGTGCTGGTCGACGTGGTCGTCGTGGACGACGTCGAGGTCGACGTGGTCGTCGTCGACGAGGTGCTCGTCGAGGTCGTGCTCGACGTGCTGGTCGACGTGGTCGTGGTGGTCGTGTTGGCCTGGCACTCGGGCGGCAGCGGGCTCACGAACTCCGGCACCGCGAGGGCGTCGATGCAGTCGACCTTGAACTCGGTGATGCAGTCGACGCACTCGACGATGTCGTTCGCGCTCGAGACCGTGGCCGAGCAGCTCGAGCTGCCGGGCGGCGTCAGCGCCGGGCACACCGGGACGAAGCCGATGGCGCCGGGCGTGAGATCGCCGTTGCCGTCACACATCTTGTCGGGGCCGCCGCACGCCTTGCAGATGGAGTCCTGCTTCTTCGACTCGGCGGTCGAGATGAGGATCGCGGCCTTGCCGTCGCCCGGGCTCGGGCACGGATTCGAGTGGATGCCTTTGATGCGGGCGTCCCAGCACTTCTGCAGGGCCTTCGATTTGGCCTGCAGGAACTTCGCCGTGGCCTTGCCGATCGCCTGCTGGCACTTGTTGACCGTGCTGTTGGTGCCGAACTCGGCGGTGTTGAGGGCGCCGTAGTAGAGCGCAATGGCCTGATCGACGAGGCCGTTGGCGCTGCACTCGAGACAGGTGCTGATGTCGTCGCAGTTGTTGATCGCGTTGTTGCAGCCGAAGCTCTCGATGTCGGGACAGAACGGAACGCTGGCCCACCCGATCGACGACAGCGGATCGTCGTCGCCGCCCGCGCCGCAGATCTTGTCGGCGCCGCCGCACACCTTGGCGATGCCCGTGTCCAGCTTCGTCACGAGCTTGCCGAGCAGCAGCATCGTCTTGGACTCCATGGTGCAGTCCTGGGTCGGCGGGAGCGCACCCTTGGTCTTCTGGTCCTCGCACTTCTGGAGGGCCTTGCTGCGCCCCTGGACGTACTTCGCGGACGACTTGGTGATGCCGCGCTCGCACTTCGCCGGGTCGGCCGAAGCCCCCTGAACGCTCGCGAACAGGATCGCGATCGCAATGAGCCAGCCAGCCCGGATTCGGTGCGCGTTCTTCGTCATGGGATCCCCCTCCAATGTGCGCGGCACGCCGCCCACGCCGGGCACCCGGCATGTGGCGAGCCTTGGCGTCTGACGTATCGCGCCCCGCGCGAAGCCGTCAAGGGATTTTCGGGGATATCCAGGGCCGGGCGCAGCCGGATCAGATCGTCAGGTTAGACCCAGGGCCAGCCCGGAACGTCGGTGCAAAAGCCCGGAATGGTGAGCCTCGCCGACGGCGCGGGCTTGAGCAGCTCGACCTTCACGCCCGAGAAGCCGTCGTCGTTGCCGACGATCACGGCGAACGGCATGCACTCGATGACGGGGCGGTCCAGGAGGAGTAGCCGGGAGAAGTCGACACCGGCGAGCGCGAAGCGAACGCGATAGGTCCCATCCTGATTGAGGATCAGACGGAACGAACGAACGCCCCGGTCGGTCCTGCTCTTGTAGGAGAACCGATTGCCGCTCTTCGACTCCTTCAGCATCCCGGCCGGGATCCGGAACGTCTCCTCGGCGATCGCGATGATGACGGGCTCGGTTGCGGGGCTGATGCCGTCCGTCGTGGGCGAGAGGGTGAAGTCCCAGCGGCGGACCGACAACATCGCGCTGCCGGTGTTCGGATCGACGCGGCCCTTGCCCGGTCGGATGACGAGCCGACCGTGGTTCACGGGCTGCGCGCTCGCGCGCTGCGGGGCGGCGCCGATCAGAACGCTCGCGACGGCGATCGCGACCCCCATGCTCCACTTCGTGCCTCGCATCGTGACGTCTCCTCGTACCCTAGCCCTGCCCACGCGATCGCGCCAACCGCACTCTGACGCGGGTCCTTGCGCGATTGGGGCGCATGGCGACCGCCGTGCGGGCGATCAGCCCACCGCTCTCGACGACGAGCGAACCCTCCGGCGCAGCCGTCAGATCGGCGATGCCCGGCCCGCGCAGGCGGATCCGGTACGCGAGGCGTCCGGGCCGTCGCAGCGGCATCACCGACACACGGCTGCCGTCGAACGCCGTCGCGGCGAATCCCTTCCGGCCCGCCGCCGCCAGCCCGCCGTCGAGCCGCAGCTCCATCGCCGGCGCGGGCCCCAGACGGAGCGTCGTCGGCGTGGTGTCGAAGGACGCGGGAAGGATCGAATTGGCTTCCAGCACCATCGTCAGCGTTCGCGCGTGGGACGTCGCCAGGCCCGCCACGCGTGACAGACGAGGCGCGAGCGCGAACTGGTCGAGATCGGGCACCGGCGCCAGCGTGCAGGACAGCGTGAGCAGCAGGTCGACGTCGGCGAGCGGCGGCGACAGCGCGGCCGATCGCCCCACCCCGACGAGCGCGAATGCACCCGACGCGTCGATCGGCGCCCCGACCACCAGGGTACCACCGGCCATCGCGAAGCCGGACGTGAAGTCCATGGCAACCGAGTCCGACGTGCCGTCGAGCGTGATCGCCATCGGGAGATCCGCGCGCCGCAGCTCCCCGCTCGAGAGGAGCTGGATCCCGACGAACGCAGGGAACGCGATCGACCCGGTGTGCGGGCCCGCGGTGAACGGGCGCGGGCGGATCGCCCCGCAACGGTTCGCTGGATCGATCGGATCCGCGGGGCATACCTGCACGCGGCTCAACGTCGGGCTCGTCGACGGATCGTACATGACGCGCAGGAGGTCGCCCGCCGCTGGCGCCGCCACGTCGGCGACCACGCCGCCGGCCGGAGCGGAGAGTCCCATCGTCACGGCGCACGTGCTCGGAAAGATGGTGACCATGTGCGCGTCAGCCGTGACGGCGACCAGGAAGGCGAACGCGAGGACGGCGCGAACGATCATGGCAACCCCGACACGTCGCAATCGCCCCCGGGGGCCGCGTCGTAGACGAGCGCCGTGATCCCGCATACCTCGTCGTCCACGCTGTCGCCGGCGACGTCGTTGGCCGGCACGCACGCCGCCTGGCCGGGACAGTCGGGGCTGTGCGGCATCGCGAGCGAGCACGGTGCCGCCGGATGGCCGACGCCCCCGGGGACGACGCCCGGTGTCTCCTCGCATCCGAGCCGAACCGGCGACGACCGGGCACCGTTGTCGAGCCAGCAGCCGTAGCGCAGCGCCTCGCCGGCGCCCACGGCAAGTGCCGACGAGAAGCCGAGCGCACCCGGGTCGGTGAAGTCGAGGCCGACGAAGAGCTGGCGGCGTCCGGGCGCGCACAGGTTCTCGGGGCTCCCTGTCGGGTTCTTCGTCTGACCGTCGGTACCGAGGAGATCGACGCCGGCACAGCGTCCGCGGCGGTGCATCTGGCTCGAGAGCCCGAGCACGCACGTATCGGCCGGTGCCGTCCAGCGAGCGTCGACGAGATTCTCGGTCGCTCCCTCGCTGAACGGAGGAACGAGGATCCCCGCCTCGGCGGTCCGGTCGGAGAGCGGCCGGGCCGTGCGGCGCACCTGCTTCGGCTTGGCCGCGCGCAGCACCAGGCGCGTCGACACGACGTGCGTCTTGGTGTCGGCGTTGCCCCAGTTCGTGTCGATGAGCAGCCCGATCGCCGCCGGCGCGCCGCCGGGTGCATCGGCCACCGGTGCGAGCTCGGCGGCGACCCCCTTCGGCAGCGTTCGCACGAGCTTCTGATTCGAGCCGGCGGTCGCCACCAGCACCCGCCGGTCGCGATCGACGGGCCCCAGATCGATGCAGCCGCGGCTCTGCAGCAACGTCTTCTCGGGGAACTCGGCGAGCCGCTCGCCCGTATACAGGTACACGAGAAAGTGGCGTGCTCCCGTGCGACTCTTCGTCCCGGCGTGCGCGACACGCCACGAGCCGAGCGCGAATGGAGCGGTGGCCGGAACCTTCACGAAATAGCACGTCTCCAGATCGCTCCCCGGTGGGAGCGAAACTCGGGGAACCTTCACGGTGATCGTCCGCCGGTCCCGGCCTTCGGCGACGCCTCCGGCAACGAGCGCGACGAGAACGAGCAGGACGGGAAGCCGGCGCGTCATCGGACTCCCGAAAGGATCTACCATGCGGACGGGATCCCGGTAACCCGCCGCCTCGCCCGTCGTGGACGGCCAGTGGCCGATCGTGTGCACCGCATGCCCGCTTGGCCGCGGTACCACGCAGATGCCTCGGCCGATCGGTTCGCCGGCGCCATCCGGCGTCGTCGCTGGACCTCCCGCACCCTTCCCGCTAACGCCGACCCACGCGCCGGATCCTCTACAGCCTGCTCGTCGCCGCGCTCGCGTGCGGCACGACGACCTCGACCGGCACGGGCGAGGTGGTGAGCATCGACGCCGATCGGCATGCCATCGTCGTGCGGCGTGCGGACGTGCCGGGCATGTCGACCGGCGTCACGCTGCGGCTCACGGTCGCCGATCCGGCCCTCGTCGACGGGCTCGGGCCGAACGCCCCGATCACGTTCGAGTATGCGCGACGGGCCTTCGCGCAGCCGGCGCTCGTGTCGCTGCGTCGCGAGGAGGCGAAGACGGTCCTCATGCACGACCACACGCCACACCACGGCGGCGTGGTCGCGATGGTGGGCGGGCGACATCTCGAGGCGCGCGCCGAAGCGAACGGTCGCCTCGAAGTGTACGTGACGGACTTCTATCGCCGCCCGCTCGCCGTCGACGGCGCACGCGGCACGATCACGATCGCCGGCTCGGAGATCGTACCGCTCGCGCCCGAGGGCGAAGCCCTGGTCGGACGCGCGAAGCCGATCGCCGCGCCGCGCATCGACGCCAAGGTGGCGATCGCGCTCGGCGGCGAGAGCATCGCGATGGACTTCGCGCTCCCGATCGCGCCGGGCGCCGGCGGCGCGGCCGCCGTCGCGCAGTCGGCCTGCGCCCCGCTCGAGCCCGCGGGACCGTCGCAGCCGCGCTGCCTCATCACCTTCAGCCAGCCGATCTCCGCGCTCGCCGCCTCGCCCGACGGCGCGACGCTGCTCGTCGCGGTCGCGGGAGCCGGGGTCAGCGTGTGGCGTCTTCCGGAGGGCACGCTCGCGGGCGCGCTCGATCCCGCGCCGCCGATCGCCGTGCCGCCCGGCGAGACGCCGCACCCCGAGATCGTGAACCGCATCGCGTGGCGGCCCGACGGCACCGAGGCCCTGGTGGTGCTCGAGGGACGCCTGCTGCGCTACGCCCTGCCGAGCGGAAAGCTCGTGCGCGTGCTCTCGGGCGCGAACGACGTCGTGCGCGACGCCGCCTGGTGGCCGGGCGGACGGCGGATCGTCGTGACCGCGTTCCACGACGTCGCCGCGCACGTGATCGACGCGGACGACGGGCACGAACTCACGCGCTATCACGCTACGGCCGAGGCGTCGGCGGTCGCGATCGACGCCACCGGCACGCACGTCGCCGTCGGCGACGAGAGCGGCGCGATCACGCTCTTCGATGCGCGCCAGGGCGCGGGGGAGCCTCCGTGGCACCCGAGCACCCGGGCGGTGACGTCGCTCGGCTTCGAGACGACGGGGCTCGTCACGCTCACGGCCGACGGCTTCGTGCGCAGCCTCGACCCGGCCGACGGCCGGACGCTCGCTGCGCTCGAGGTCGGCTATACGCCGGCGCGGCTCGCCGCAGGCCCGAACGGTCGCGTCGCGGTCGGCCTGCCGAGCGGTCGCGTCGTGCTCGTCGATCCGGGACGGGGCGCGATCCTTCGCACGCTCGACTGGAGCCAGGCGCAGATCCACGCGCTCGCATGGGCGGGCGCCCAGGTCGCGACGGGCGACGCGGTGGGCCGCGTCGCCCTGTGGAACGTCGGGAGCTGACGCGGCTCAGGGCGCGCACGCGCCCGGCGCCGGCGCCAGCTTCGCACTGAACGACTTCGGTGTCTTGAACGTGACCGTACCCGCGAACCGCATGCAGTAGTGCTGCGTTCCCATGGTGACGACGACGTCGACCGGATCGGGGTTCGCCGCGAGCGTGTGGCCGAGCTGGCTGCCCTTGGCGGTGATCTTGAGGATCTTGTTCGGCTTCACCTGGAACGCCTTCACCGGACCGTTCACCAGCAGGTTGTCCTTGTACTTGTAGCCCTTGTTCTCGCCCTCGTGGCCGACGAGCGACCAGAACGACGGGCCGGGCGCGAGGGTGTAGGTGTCGTCGAAGCCGTCGCCGGCCGTCGAGACGATGCGCACCGTCGCGCCGACCGTGCGCGGATCGTCGCCCGACCCGTTGCCGTCTCCGAGCGTGACGTCGAGGTCCTTCGACTGCACGGTCGCCTTCCGCTTCGCGGCGTTCGCCGGATCGTCCTTCAGCGAGATCTTGCTGCCGTCGATGAGCTGCGACGGGACGAGCGAGGTCGTGGTGGTGGTCGACGTGGAGGTGGACGTGGTGGTGACGATGGTCGTCGTGGTCGTGGTGGTGCAGCCCGTGAGACTTCCCACGTTGCCGGCGTTGTTCTGCGGTGACGGACACGTGAGGTTGAAGGTCTGGCTACCCGTCGTGCGCGTCTGGCTCTGCGTGCCGTTGCCCAGCGGTCCCGCGACGACCGGCTGGCCGAGCCGCGTCGGGCCCGTGTAGCCGCCGTAGGCCAGGCAGTCGACGTAGTTGTTCACGTCCGCCGCGTTCCACGTCGGCGGGTTCTCGGGGACACTGTTGCCGGGGGCGCCCCAGCAGATGTTGCCGCAGGTCGGATCGATGCTCCCCGAAAAGGTGAAGTCGGGGTTGATGCCGAAGACCGTGTTGAAGCCGACCGCGCTCGGGCTCGCCATCACCCAGCGCACGTCCTCGCCGGCCATGCCGACGTTGGCCGGCACCTCGAGAAGGATCGTGGCCGACGTGCCGTCGCAGTTGAAGGCGGTGAGACGGCTGTGCGCCACCAGGTCCTGGAGGATCGCCAGCATGCGGATCTCGACGAACTGCACGGTCGGATCGCTCCCGACGCCCGACATGGCCTCGTGGATCTCCGCGAAGTGGAAGCGCGCGCTCGCCGGCGCGACGGCGAGCAGGACGACGAGCCCGGCAGCGGACAGCGAGCGACCGAACATGGGCACCACCTCCGTGCGCTCTACGTGCTTACAGACCAGCTCGGATTGTCAAGGGGATTTGACCCGCGGGCGCTGCGTCGACAGCGCCAGACCGGCCAGGACCAGCGCGATCGCGCAGGCCTGCGGAACGGTGATGCCCCACGCGCAGAGGAGATCGGTCGCAGCGGGATCGCGCATCGTCTCGAGCGCCACGCGAACGACGCCGTAGCCGATCATCGCGCGGCACGCCGTCGCCCCCGGCGGACCAGGGCTCCGCACCAGCCAGGCGGCGAGGGTGAAGTCGGCGCCCGCGGCGTAGAGCTGCACGGGATGGCGGGGCGGAGGACCGAGATCCGGCAGCACGATGCCCCACGGCAGCTCCGTGGGCCGCCCGAAACAGCACCCGGCGAGGAAGCAGCCGATGCGACCGACGCCGAAGCCGAGCAGCGCGCCGGGGGCGAATGCGTCGAGCAGATCGAGGCAACGCACACCCGCGAGCCGGCTCGCAGCCGCGACCATCACGATGCCGCCGCCGATGCCGCCCATCGACGCGAGGCCCGCGCCGCCGTGCACGGCGCGATAGTATGCCCCGGCGCCCCACCACGCGCCCGCGACGACGAGGGGCGCCGCGACCAGGACGACGTCGGGCCGTCGCGCCTGCCGCGTGGCGAGGATCATGCCGGCGGCGACGGCGAGCATGACGGCGATGCCGTACAGCGAGACGACGACGTGCACGTCGCCGACCTGTGTCTCGAGCGTCGGGAGCATGCGCTCCCCGATGCACGCGCCGTACCCGGACGGAGCGGCCGCGCCGCGGCATCGCACGGTCGCCGGCGCAACGGCCGCCGCAACGACCCCGTTGCTAGTCGCGGCGGAAGTCGGTCACCGGTGAGCGCGCTCGGAGCGAATGGCGGGCCCGGAGCGCCATCACCGCGTCGTCGTCGGTGAGGGCGCGGCTCTGCCACGCGAACTCCAGCATGAGGCCGTTCGGGTCCTTGAAGTAGATGGACTCCATCCACCCCTCGTGGTCGACGATCGGCGTCACCCTGACGCCCTTGGCGAGCAGCGCGTTGCGCTTCGCGACCAGGGCGGCGTGCGACTCGACGTCGAACGCGAAGTGGTAGAACGCGTCGGGCACGCCGAGGCCGCGGTTGATGCCGGCGTCGTACTCGGCGGGGACGCCGGGAACGCCCTTCGGCTCCATGAAGGCCATCATCTGGCCGTTCCCGCAGTCGAAGAAGACGTGACGGATACGGCCGCCCTCCTCGAACTCCATGATGTCGCAGCGCACCGCCCGGAAGCCGAGCACGCCCTCGTAGAAGGCGCGCGTCGCGTCGAGGTCGAGCGTCGAAAGGCCGACGTGCGAAAAGCCCTTGGGTGTCATGGTCCCTCCTACGTCGCAGGACGGCCCCGATGGATCTCCCCTACCCCTTCTTCTGCGCGGCCGCCGCGGCGGCCGCCTTCATCGCGGGCGTGACCGGAATGCCGGGTACCGAGAGGTGCTCGAAGAACGCCGCGTCGAAGTTCTTCGCGATCTCCCCGGCCGACCAGCCGCCTTCCTTGAACATGGCGGCGAGCGGCTTCGGCGTCTGGAAGAGGGTGTAGGCGTAGCCGCGGCGACCGAAGATCTGGCCGTTGACGTGCTTCGCCTCCTCGGACGCGACGTAGGCGACGATGGGCCCGTTCAGATCGGGGTTCATCTCCGGCGGCACCGGACGGCCTTCCATGCCGGGGATCTGGCCCACCATGCGGGTCATGCCGGCGGGCGCGAGCGCGTTGGCCGTGATCGAGTACTTGCCCTCGGCGTTGCCCTTCATGTGCTCGACGGCGATGACGAAGGTGAGCCCCATGAGCCCGGCCTTGGCGGCGCCGTAGTTCGCCTGCCCGAAGTTTCCGCGCAGGCCGGCGCTCGAGACGATGTTGATGATGCGGCCGTAGCCCTTCTCGCGCATGTGCGGCAGCGCGTGCCGGCAGCAGTTGAAGCCGCCGTAGAGGTGGACTTTCAGGACCGCGTCGAAATCTTCGGGCGCCATGTTGACGAGCTGCTTGTCGCGCAGGATGCCGGCGTTGTTGACCAGGATGTCGATGCGTCCCCACTTGTCGACCGCCGCCTTGATGATGTTCCCCGCGCTGTCGAACTCGGCGACGCTGTCGTAGTTGGGAATCGCCTCGCTGCCGAGCGCGGCGATCTCCTTGCAGACCCCCGCCGCCGGATCGGCGTCGGTGCCGCGCCCGTCGGTCGCGCAGCCGACGTCGTTCACGACCACCTTGGCACCCTCGGTCGCGAGCGCGAGCGCGATGCCGCGCCCGATGCCCCGGCCCGACCCGGTGACCACGGCGACCTTGCCTTCGAGAAGCTTGCCCATCTGTCCTCCGATGCGGTGTGGAAGTGCGTCGAAAGCGGGTCGGCTAACACGCGCTCGGAAGGGGTGTCAATCGAACGACCGATCGGTCCTGCTACTCGGCGACCTCGACCGCGACCTTCCCGAGCGGGCCGAAGTCGGCCTCGATCTTGTCTCCCGCCCGGACGGACAGGGGCTGGATGAGCGATCCCGCGATGATCCAGTCGCCCGCCTCGAGCCACTCCCCGTAGCGGGCGAGGAGCCCCGAGACGTGGCGCAGGACCGCGCCCGGATCCATCGCCAGGAGCTTCGGCTCGCGACGCGAGACCTCGGTGCCGTTGCGGTAGAGGTGCGGCCAGGAGCTGCCGTCGAGCGACACCGGCGGCACCTCGGCGCCGAGCACGACGGCCTCGTGGTAGATGTTGTGCTCGAGCGCCCCCTCGAGCGAGTTGGCGGGCAGACTGAAATTCACGAGCTCGAGCGCGGGTGCCTGGAGCGACACCGCCCCGCCGCCGACGTGGAGCGCGATCTCGGCCTCGACGAAGACGCGCGTGCCGCGACGGAGCACGTAGCGATCGCCGGAGCGCATCGCGCGATCGCCCGCGAGCCAGCCGATCGCCGGCTCGGCGAGGCCGAGGCGCTCGAGCATGCGCGGATCGTTGATGCCGATCTTCCAGCCGAGGCGCGGCATGCCCTCGTTCAGCGCGTGACGGAAGTTGCGGAGCTGAGCCTCCATGCCGCGATCGAGCTGCCCCCTCACCTCTTTCGCGGTCGGCCGTTCGGTCTGCATCGCGCTTCCGGTGCGCACCACTCTGGCATGCTTCCGGGAGCTTCGAAACCCGAGGTTGTTGGACACCTGGGCCGCGGGCCCGGATGATGGCCGCTCGGATGCAGGATCGCCTCGTCTTCCTGATCGGCGCCCCGCGCTCGGGAACGACGCTGCTGGCGCGCATGCTCTCGGCCCACTCGCTCGTCTACGGCCGCGCCGAGCCGCACGTCGTCACGCCGCTCGCCCACCTCGGCTACTTCGGGAAGGTCCAGAAGGCGCCCTACGATCCCAACAACGTCGAGCAGGCGATCCGCGAGATCGTCGCCGAGCTTCCGCGCGGCGAGGCCGGCTATCTCGACGCGCTGCGCGCCTACACCGACTCGGTCTACGGCCAGCTCCTCGAGCTGGCGCCGGCGGAGAAGCGCTTCTTCCTCGACAAGACGCCCGCCTACGCGCTCGTCCTGCCGTTCCTGACGAAGCTCTATCCGGGCGCCCGCTACGTCGTGCTGACGCGCCACCCGCTCGCCGTGCTCTCGTCCTACGCCGAGTCCTTCTTCGACGGCGACTATCGCGTCGCGATCACGCACAATCCGATCCTGCAGCGCTACGTGCCCGCGCTCGCGAGCTTCGTGCGCGACCGTCCGGTGCCGCACGTGTGGGTCAAGTACGAGGAACTCGTGAAGGATCCGGAGACGCACTTCCGGCGCGTCTGCGAGCACCTGGGGATCCCGTTCGAGGAGAAGGCGATCAGCTACGGCGAGAGCGGCGAGGAGTGGAAAGGGCTCGGCGATCCGACCGGCGTCGCGCGGCACGCGCGACCGGTGACCTCGTCGGTCAGCAAGTGGGCGGCGGAGATCGCGTCCAACCCCGAGGTGCTGGGGCTCGTCGCCGGCGTGCTCGACGAGCTCGACCCCGCCGACCTCGAGACGCTCGGCTACGCGCGCGAGAAGATCGTGGCCCAGCTCGAAGCCGCGACGGGCGCACCGGTGCCCGTGAAGGCGAAGGGGCCGCTGCGCTATCGCGTGGAGCGGAAGGTCCTGGTCGCGCTGCGCCGGAACATCCACGAGAACGCGCTGGGGCGCGTCCTCGGACGGCTCCGCTTCGCCCTCGACGTCCTGTTGCGCGAGTAGGGATCGCCGCCGCATCATGCGCGGATGCGGCGAGCGACGGCTCTGGCACTGGCCATCTCGCTCCTCGGCGGATGCCGGGGGGGACGGACGGAAGAGGTTCGGGTCGCGGATCCCGCCTCGCGACGTCCGACCACGAGCGGCGAGGTGGTGGGCTTCGTCGGACGCTACGGGAGCTTCGTCTGGATGGGCATTCCGTTCGCCGCCCCGCCGGCCGGCGAGCACCGCTGGCGCGCGCCGGCGGCGCCCGCGGCGTGGACGGGCGTGCGGGAGGCGATCGCACCCGGCTCGGCGTGCGTGCAGTACGCGAGCCCGTTCGGCGGCGTCACGACCGCCAAAGTGAACACGGCGGTCGGCAGCGAGGATTGCCTGTACCTGAACGTCTGGGCGCCCAGGACCGCGACGCCCGCCTCGCGCCTCCCGGTCATGGTATGGATCCACGGCGGCGGCAATTCGATCGGCGCCGGGAGCTTCTACGACGGCGGCAACCTTGCGACGCTGCGCGACGTGGTGGTCGTGTCGATGAACTACCGGCTGGGACCGTTCGGCTGGTTCCGGCACGAGGCGATCCGCGCGAGCGCCACCAGCGACGTCGAGCGCTCGGGCAACTTCGGCACGCTCGACCTCGTCCGCGCCCTCGAATGGGTGCGCGACAACGTCGCCGCGTTCGGCGGCGATCCGTCGCGCGTCACCATCTTCGGCGAGTCGGCCGGCGGCATGAACGTGCTGAGCCTGCTCCTCTCGCCGCAGGCGCGCGGGCTCTTCCAGCGGGCGATCGTCGAGAGCGCCGGCGTGCGCATGGCGGACCCCGTCCTCGCCGAGGCGTCCGCCGACGGGCCGTCGCCGGTCGCGAACAACAGCTCGAACGAAGCGCTGGCGCGCCTGTGGGTGCGCGACGGCCGCGCCACCGATCGTGCCGACGCGAAGGCGCGCCTCGCGACGACCGCGCCCGCCGAGATCGCGGGCTACCTGCGCGCCGAGGACGCCCTGAAGCTCCTCGAGGCGTATCAGCCGCTCCCCGGCATCGGCATGATCCGCATGCCGCTCGTCTTCGCCGACGGGACCGTGCTGCCGAGCGACGGGCCGGTGGAACGCCTGCGGCGGGCGGACGGATGGAATCGCGTGCCGGTCATGATCGGGACCAACCGCGACGAGAACAAGCTCTTCATGTTCGGCGATCCGCGCTGGGTGCGGTGGTGGCTCTGGATCCTGCCCCGCCTGCGCGATCCGGAGCGCTACGACGTCACGGCCGAGATCATGTCGAAGATGTGGAAGGCGAACGGCGCCGACCAGCTCGCGACCGCGATGCGGGCGTCGGGCGCGGCAAACGTCTACGTCTACCGCTTCGACTGGGACGAGGAGTCGACGCCCCTCGGCACCGATCTGCCGCGCATGCTGGGCGCGTCCCACGGATTCGAGATCCCGTTCGTGTTCGACCACTTCGACTTCGGCCGCGACGGCCGAGCGCTGTTCACCGAGGCGAACGAGCCGGGGCGGAAGGAGCTCTCCACGGCGATGACGTCGTACTGGACGGCGTTTGCGGCGACCGGCGACCCCGGGCGCGGTCGCGACGGCGCCCTGCCCGAATGGCCCGCGTGGAGCGCTCCGCCGCGCTTCATGGTTCTCGACACGACGGCCGGAGGCGGTGTGCGAACGTCGCCCGACACGGTCACGCGCGAGAGCGTCCTCGCCCTGGTCGAGTCCGATCCGCGGCTCCCGACGCCGCGCGATCGATGCATGATCTACCACGACCTCGTCGACTGGACGGACGCGATGACGCGCGCGTCGTACGACGCCAAGTGCCCGGACCTGCCGTTCGACGGCTACCCCTGGGGTAGCTGACGCGGATTGGCGCCCGGGGACCGACTTCGCTATTCATCCCGCCGATCGCACACACCCTCATCAGCGGGTGCCTTCGGCACCCGCGCCTTCATGGAGACGATTCATGGACGACAAGGAGCTCGAAGCCAAGATCAAGGCGCTCACGTTCTCGAGCGGCAAGAACAACATGACGCTCGAGGACATGGCGACGATCCAACCCGGTCTCGCGCGCATCATGCCCGAGATCGGCGCGCGCACCTGGAAGCTCTTCTACGCCGCCAAGCTCCAGAACTGGCCCATGGCCAAGTTCCAGTACAAGGAGATCATCGGCCTCTTCGAGCTGGGCGCCTTCATGCGTCCCAAGCACGAGGCCGCCCTCAACCAGTACATGGAAGAGAACTGGAAGCCGCTCGAAGCGACGATCGCGGACAAGGACTTCCCGGCCTTCGAGAAGGCGTTCCACGCCGCCATCGACGCCGCGAACGCGTACCACGAGCTGAAGGAGAAGCCCTACATCTACTGGAAGCTGCCCGACACGCCGCCGCCCGACCTGGACCTGCGCCCGCGGGGCGCGGCCAAGAAGTAGGCGCGGTCAGTCCCCGCCACCGCCGCCGCCGACGCAGTAGCCGTGCAGGTAGTCGGTGACGGCGGTGATGTCGGCCGCGGAGAACCTCGGGTAGCTGGGCATCTCGTCCGGACCGGACCGGATCGCGTCGGACATGTCGCCGGCGCTCTGGCACTGGATCTCGGGGCCGTGGACACCGCTCGAGTCGCGGCCACCGCCGCCCGTGGGACCGTGGCACGAGGCGCAGTTCGAGACGTAGAGGTCGGCCGGCCGATCGGGCCCGCTCGCGGCGCAGAGCCCGTCCAGGTACGTCTGCACGCCCGTCACGTCGGCGTTGGACAGCTCGATCGCCGTGAAGGCCGGCATGGCGCCGGCGTTCCGGCCGCGGCGAACCGCGTCGGCGATGTCGACGGCGCAGCGCACGTTCGGATCGCCGTTGGCGCCGCGGCCGTCAGCGGCGTGACAGGCCCCGCAGTTGCTCTTGTAGAGATCCACGCCCGTGCGGCCGCTCGCGTCGCAGAGCCCCGTCAGGTACCCGGCGAGCGTCGCGATGTCGGCGTCGCTGAGATTGGCGAACGCCGGCATCGCGTCCGGACCGGTGCCCTGTCCGAGGCGCACCGGGTCGTGGATCTTCACCGCGCAGCGGACGTCGGGCCGGCCCTGGACGCCGCGCGCGTCGGCGCCGTGACACGAGCCGCAGTTGGACTCGTAGAGATCGGCCGGCCGATCGATTCCGCTCGCGGTGCACAGCCCGGCGAGATACGCCTCGATGCTCGCGACGTCCGCATTCGACAGCTCGGCGGACGAGTACGCCGGCATGTCGCTGCCCTTGCCGCTGCGAACGGCGTCGTTGACGTCCGACGAGCAGCGCACGTTCGGGTTGTCGCCGACGCCGCGCGCGTCGGCGCCGTGGCACGTCGAGCAGTTGCTCGTGTAGAGATCCACGCCCGTGCGGCCGCTCGCGTCGCAGAGGCCCGCGAGGTAGCCCGCCAGCGTCGTGATGTCGGCGTCGGTCAGGTTGTCGAACTTCGGCATCGCGTCGGGGCCCGTGCCCTTGCCGAGGCGTACCGGGTCGTGGATCTTCACCGCGCAGCGGATGTCGGGGCGACCCTGGAGCCCGCGTGCGTCGTCGCCGTGGCACGACGCGCAGTTGTCGGCGTAGAGCTGCTGCTCGGGCGAGCCGCTTCCCGGCCCGCCGCCCGGCGGGCCGCCGCATACGCCCTGCACGACGAGGTCGACCCAGTGCCGCAGGATCTGCTCCTCGGGGCTCCCGGCCACGAGGCGTTGGCCGCCGCCGTGGGGGATGAGGTTCAGGGGCTTGCGGAGAATGCGCGACGCGTCCGGATTGGCGACGTTGATGTGAAGCGCCACGCTGGCCTGCGTCGCGAGCGGATCGCCCGGCGTCACGCGGAAGGTCGTCATCGCCGCCTGCCCGGTCGCGCTGTGGCAGGCCTGGCAGACGGGCACCAGCACCTTCGGCATCACCTCGTCGGTGAAGTACGAGTTGTCGCACGCCGGCGGGCCTCCACCGCCCGAGGAGTCGGTCGTGCGGCGCGTGAGTCGCATCCGTCCACGGACCTTCATCCCGGGTCGCGCGAGCAGCGCCCGACCGCGGAGCCCGTCGGCCGTCACCTTGCCGAGCCACACGAGGCGCGTCCCGTCGGTGCTCGCGCCCACGAGGCGCACGCGGCGCCTGCGGACGCGACCCTGCATCGTGTAGATCGTCGACGCGCTCATGCTCATCGCACCCAGCGCCAGCGTGCCGGTGACGGTCGAGCCGAACGCCTGGAGCGCACCCGCCACGTCTGCAGTTTCTTGCGAGTGCGCGACCGTGACCTGACCTTCGTACGAGGCCGTGAGGTCGACCGCCGCGGACGCGGCGTCCCCATCGGGCGCCCACGCGAGCGCCAGGAGTGCCAGAATCAGCGCGCGGGTGCGAACGGCGATACGCATCGGTGGATCTCGGCGCTTTTGCAGCAATTGCCCTGCCAACGGACGCTATGTCGTCGGCGTCCGTCCTCCGCGGGCCACCGTGTTTCCTAAAGCCTTGATGAAGTCACGAAGCCGCGCTCGGACGAGGCCCCGGCGCGGCTCGATTCCCGTGCGCAGGAATGCCAACACGCCGGCGGCGCTGACGCGGCCCGCGGTTCGATCGATCGACCGGTAGCGCACCGTACGATCGCGTCCGATCACGAACACGGACGGTACCGCGATGCCGCCGTGCTCTTTCGGGTTGTAGATGTCCCACGCACGGACGACCTCACGGCGCTGGTCACAGAGGATCGGAAAGCCGAGGCCCAGTTCGCGGCGCACGGGCTCGGAACGGCCCGCGTCGTCAACGGACACGGCGACGAGGTCCGCGCCCAGCGCGCGGAGCGTGTCGCGTTGCGCCTCGTACTCCGCCAACTGGCGAAGACAGAACGGTCACCAGTGCCCACGGTAGAAGATGAGGACGAGGTCGCGCGTCGCCGTGAGCGCGGAGAGCGCACGCGGCGCGCCGGTCGTGTCGGGAAGGATGAAGTCGGGCGCGGTCTGACCGACCTCGGGCGTCATCTGCCTGCGCTCTCTACCGATCGGGCAGCAGCGAGTCCACCTCGATCCGCACGTCGGTGAACGCCGCGAGATCGATCGTGTCTCCGCGGCGCGCCGTCGTCACGCGGCGGTAGCGGCGTCCTCGCCGATCGGGCCGCCGCCGGATCTCGACCGTGTCGTCCCGCAGGTTGACGATCCAGTAGTCCTGGACGCCGCGCGCCGCGTAGATGGCCGCCTTGGTCAGGCGATCCTGGGGTAGCGACGACTCCGCGACCTCGACGACGAGGAGTGCGTCGGTGGGATGCGCGTGGTCGTAGGCGTGATCGTCGCCCACCGCCATGACGACGTCGGGCTCGGGTACGGACGCCGGTGGCAAGACGAGCGAGGACTGGCAGCGGAGGGTCGCCCGCGAGCCCACGGCTCGCAGCAGGGCGCGGAAGACGTGATTCACCGCAGCATCGTGCCGCGCCGTCCGGGGAGCCATCGCCACCACCACCCCTTCCAGCAGCTCGACGCGATCCTCCTCTGCCAGCACGCCCCGCGTGGTGAGCGCGAGGTACTGCTTGACGGTGAGTCGCTTCGATGCCGCGGGTTCCTTGCGGGCGGGCAGCGTCACGGCTGCGAAGCCTAGACCTCCGGGCGCGGAGCGACAATCCCTCGGGTCGTCACATGACGGCGCGAGCGGTCGAGCATCGGCGCCTCGACGAGATGCCACGAGGCGATCGCGAACGGCAGTGTGACGAGAAACGCGGCAACGAAGAAGGGCCGCTCGGGGAGCTTCGGCCCGAAGACGTGCAGGATCACCTGCTGCACGGGATACGCGTACAGGTAGAGGCCGTACGAGAAGTCGCCGAAGCGCCCGAAGCGCGCGAGCGGAAGCCACGACGCGCAGGCGAGGTAGAGGAGCAGGTAGGCACCGGCGACCGGGAAGATCCAGACGAGTCCGCCCGCGCGCGCGGCGACGAGGAGCGCCACGGCCGCGGCCGCCGCGAGCGCGCCGCGATAGGGAACGTGGTCGCGGAATTCGTAGAGCGCCATGCCGGTCGCGTAGCAGGCGAGGAGCTTCGCGCCCCAGCTCGCCCAGGTGGGCGCGGCGACGCCGGAGGCGTGCAGCAGGGCGTTTCCGGCGACCGACCCGGCGGCGATCGCGATCACGGCCGGCCGCCAGATCCGCCGGCCGAGCATGCCCACGATGCCGGTCATGACGTAGCAGGCGATCTCGTAGCGCAGCGACCAGAGCGAGCCGTTCAGCTGGTTCTTGAACGTGTTGCGTGGGAACACGCCGGGGACGGCACTCCACGCGTGCGCGAAGAGCCCGGGGAAGTGGAGCCACGTCCGCGCCGACGTGAGGTACGTGCCGAGCGGCTGCGTCGTGACGAAGGGGCCGATCGCGAAGACGCCGACGGCCATCGCCACGAGGAGCCCCGGCAGCACGCGCCGCGCCCGTTTCTCGGCGAAGCGGGCGAGGCCGGCCGTTCCGAGCCAGCTCTGCGTCACCAGGAAGCCCGACACGATGAAGAAGCCCTCGACGCCGACGGCGCCCCCGCTCATCTGCCGCCCGGAGAAGGCGAGGAGCGGATCGAGCTCGGCGTCGAGCGAGTACGCGTGCGACCACAGGACCAAGGTCGCGAGCGCGAAGCGGAGCGCGTCGAAGTTGTTGCGGCCGCGATCGTACGCCGTCGCGAGCGTTCGGCCCACGTCAGTCGAGCTCGAACTCACGGCGCCAGTCGACGTCGTCCGAGAGGGGCGGCTGCCGCTCCTTCAGGAGGACGAACGAGCCGATGACGAGCGCGTCCATCTCGGTGCGCATGAAGCACCGCCACGAGTCGCGCGGCGTGCACACGATGGGCTCGCCGCGGACGTTGAAGCTCGTGTTGACGACGACCGGGCATCCCGTGAGCTCGTGGAAGCGCGAGAGCAGCGCGTGGTAGCGCGGATTCGTCTCGCGGTGCACGGTCTGGATGCGCGCCGAGTAGTCGACGTGGGTCACCGCCGGGATCGACGAGCGCGGCACGTTCAGGCGCTCGATGCCGAACAGGCGCTCCTGCTCGGGCGTCATCGCGATCCGGTGCTCGGGCCTCACGGCGGCAACCAGCAGCATGTACGGCGAATCGACGTCGAGCTCGAACCACTCGCGCACGTGCTCGCGCAGCACCGACGGCGCGAACGGCCGGAAGCTCTCGCGGTGCTTGATCTTGAGGTTCATCACCGACTGCATCTTCGGCGAGCGCGCATCGCCCAGGATGCTGCGGGCGCCGAGCGCGCGCGGACCGAACTCCATGCGGCCCTGGTGCCAGCCGACGACCTTCTCGTCGGCGAGCAGGCGCGCCGTGCGGTCGACGAGCGCCGCCTCCGAGTCGCAGCGCTCGTACACCGCGCCGAGCTCCCGCAGGACGCGCTCGACGTCGGCGTCGCCGTCGGCCGGACCCAGGTACGCGCCGCGCATCGCGTCGCCCTCGGAGTAGAGCCGGCGATCGTTGCCGAGCACCTTGTGGTGGATGGCGAGCGCGACGCCCACGGCGCCGCCCGCGTCGCCGGCGGCGGGCTGGATCCACAGGCGCCGGAAGGGCCCTTCGCGCAGCAGCCGGCCGTTGCCGACGCAGTTGAGCGCAACGCCGCCCGCGAGGCAGAGGTTCTCCATCCCCGTCTCGCGGTGCACGTGCCGCGCCATGCGCAGCATGATCTCTTCGGTCACGACCTGGATCGACGCTGCGATGTCCATCTCCCGCTGGGTGAGCGGCGCCTCGGGCCTGCGCGGCGGTCCGTCGAACACCTCGTCGAACGCGGGACGCGTCATGGTGAGGCCGTCGAGGTAGCCGAAGTGGCGCATGTCGAGCTTGAGCGAGCCGTCGTCCTTCAGCTCGACGATGCGCTCGAAGATCCGGTCGACGTACTTCGGCGTCCCGTAGGGCGCGAGGCCCATCACCTTGTACTCGCCGGAGTTGACCTTGAACCCGGTGTAGTAGGTGAACGCCGAGTAGAGGAGCCCGAGCGAATGCGGATAGTGGAGCTCCGCCCACAGCTCGAGGTCCTTGCCGCGGCCGACGCCGTACGACGACGTCGCCCACTCACCCACGCCGTCGATCGTGAGCACCGCCGCCTCGACGAACGGCGACGGGTAGAACGCGCTCGCGGCATGCGACTCGTGATGCTCCGTGAACA
>Ga0335084_10001611_pt1 | contig 21306 bp, 17 predicted proteins | sample Lox_Sample_44_FD_206721 | JGI IMG/M metagenome (GOLD analysis project Ga0335084, IMG submission 206721) | Soil microbial communities from Loxahatchee National Wildlife Refuge, Florida, United States - Lox_Sample_4.4 | ecosystem: Environmental > Terrestrial > Soil > Wetlands | place: USA...
GCTCCATCTCGATCAGGGTGGTGACGCCGAAGAAGTCCCCGGGCCGCATCATGAGCAAACGCGCCTGGGTGCCGTCGCCGCAGTGGCGCTGCATGATCAGCGCCCCCTCGCGGACGATGTACATCGACTTGCCGTTGTCGCCCTCGGCGAAGAGCAGGTCGCCGGCCCGGACCCGCTTCTCCTTGAGCATCCCCGCCACTACCGCCACGGTCTCCGGCATCAACCCGCCGAAGAACGACGTCCTGGAAAGGAAGGCCTGGAGATCCCCCTCGGCCATCCTTCCAGTTTATCAGCGATAGGCCTCGGGGGGAGGGCAGGCGCAGACCAGGTTCTTGTCCCCGTAGACGTGGTTCAGCCGGCCCACCGCCGGCCAGAACTTGCGCTCCCGCACCCACTTCGCCGGGTAGGCGGCATGCTGCCGGGAATAGGGGCGATCCCAGGCGTCGGCGGTGAGCACCTCGGCGGTGTGCGGGGCGCCCTTGAGGACGTTGCCCTCCCGCGGGGCCTTGCCCGTCTCGATCTCCCGGATCTCCTGGCGGATGCCGATCATCGCCTCGCAGAAGCGGTCCAGCTCGGCCTTGGGCTCGCTCTCGGTCGGCTCGATCATCAGCGTGCCGATCACCGGGAAGGAGGTGGTGGGGGCGTGGAAGCCGTAGTCCATCAGCCGCTTGGCCACGTCGTCCACCTCGATGCCCGCGTCGCGCTTCACCTTGCGCAGGTCCACGATGCACTCGTGGGCCACGAACCCGTTCTTCCCCTTGTAGAGCACGGGGAAGTGCTCATCGAGCCTGCGGGCGAGGTAGTTGGCGTTGAGGATCGCCACCTTGGTGGCCTGCGTCAGCCCCTGGGCGCCCATCATCTTGATGTACGCCCAGGAGATGAGGAGGATGCTCGCGCTTCCCCAGGGAGCGGCGGAGATCGGCCCGATGGCCTTCTCCCCGCCGGTGCGCACCACCGGGTGGCCGGGGAGGAACGGCGCCAGGTGCCTCGCCGCGCAGATGGGGCCCATCCCCGGGCCGCCGCCGCCGTGGGGGATGCAGAAGGTCTTGTGCAGGTTGAGGTGGCAGACGTCGGGCCCGAAGTCGCCCGGGCGGCAGAGCCCCACCTGGGCGTTCATGTTGGCGCCGTCCATGTAGACCTGCCCGCCGTGGCGGTGGACCGCCTGGCAGATGCGCCGGATCTCCTCCTCGAAGACGCCGTGCGTGGAGGGATAGGTGATCATCAAGGCGGCCAGCTTCTGGGCGTGCTCGGCCGCCTTGGCCTCCAGGTCCGCCACGTCGACGTTGCCGCTCTCGTCGGTCTTCACCACCACGATGCGGTAGTTGACCATCGCCGCCGAGGCGGGGTTGGTGCCGTGCGCCGACTGGGGGATGAGGCAGACGTCGCGGTGCCCCTCGCCGCGCGAGTCGTGCCAGGCCTTGATCACCTGCAGCCCGGCGTACTCGCCCTGGGCGCCGGAGTTGGGCTGCAGCGAGACCCCGGGGAAGCCGGTGATCTCCGAGAGCATCGCCTCCAGCTCCTGGAAGATCTGCGCGTAGCCCGCCGCCTGGGAGCGGGGAGCGAAGGGGTGCAGGCGGGAGAAGGCGGGCCAGGTGACGGGGAGCATCTCCGTCGTGGCGTTGAGCTTCATGGTGCAGGAGCCGAGGGGGATCATGCTGCGGGTGAGGGAGAGGTCGCGCGACTCCAGAAGGCGCAGGTAGCGCAGCATCTCCGTCTCGCTGTGGTGCGCGTTGAAGACGGGGTGGGCCAGGTAGCCGCTGCGCCGCGAGAGCGCCTTGGGCAGGCGGTTCTCGTCGCCCAGAGGATCGGGCACGGTGCGCACGCCGGCGAAGGCGGCGAGGATGTCGCGCACGTCCTCCGGCGTGGTGGTCTCGTCCAGGGCCACGCCCACGGTGCGGGCGTCGAGGCGGCGGAAGTTCATCTCCTTCGCCTCGGCCGCGGCGAGGACGCTCCCCAGCCGGGCCGGCTCCACCTGCACCGCCACGGTGTCGAAGAACTCCTCGTGCAGCAGGCGGTACCCGAGCTGCCCCAGCCCCCGGGCGAGCTGGGCGGTGAGCGCGTGCACGTGCCAGGCGACGGCCTTCAGCCCCTTGGGCCCGTGGTAGACGGCGTACATCCCGGCGATGATGGCCAGCAGCGCCTGCGCCGTGCAGATGTTGCTGGTGGCCTTCTCCCGGCGGATGTGCTGCTCGCGCGTCTGCAGGGCCATGCGCAGGGCGGTGTGGCCCTGGGCGTCGATCGAGACGCCGATGATCCGGCCGGGCATGTGCCGCACGTACTCCTGCCGGGTGGCGAAGAAGGCCGCGTGCGGCCCGCCGTAGCCGAGGGGAACGCCGAAGCGCTGGGCCGACCCCACCGCGCAGTCGGCGCCCAGCTCCCCGGGCGGGGTGAGCAGGGTGAGGGCGAGCAGGTCGGCGGCCATCGCCACCAGCGCGCTGGCCTGGTGCGCCTTCTCGATGAAGGGGCGGGGATCGCGGATGGCGCCGTCGGTGGCGGGATACTGGAGCAGGGCGCCGAAGATCTTCTCCTTGGCGGGATCGAAGGTGGCCGGATCGCCCACGATCAGGCGGATGCCGAAGGGGGCCGCCCGCGTGCGCACCACCTCGATCGTCTGGGGATGGCAGTCGCTGGCCACGAAGAAGACGTCGCCCCCGCCGCGGGCGACGTTGTGGAACATGGTCATCGCCTCCGCCGCGGCGGTGGCCTCGTCGAGCAGCGAGGCGTTGGCCACCGGCAGGGCGGTGAGGTCCTCGACCATGGTCTGGAAGTTGAGCAGCGCCTCCAGGCGTCCCTGGGAGATCTCCGGCTGGTAGGGCGTGTACTGCGTGTACCAGCCGGGGTTCTCCAGGATGTTCCGCTGGATCACCGGGGGCGTGACGGTGTCGGAGTACCCCATGCCGATGTAGCTGCGGAAGATCCGGTTCCTCGCCGCGATGGCCGCCAGCTCGCGCAAGAGGCCGAACTCGGAGCGGCCAGCCGGCAGATCGAGCGGCCGGTCCATCCGGATGGAGGCGGGCACCGTGCGGTCGATCAGCTCGTCCAGGTTGCGCACCCCCAGCGCCGCCAGCATCTCCTCGATGTCCCGGCTGTCCGGGCCGAGATGGCGATCGACGAAACGGTCGGGGTGGCGGGTGGGCTGCATCTCGCGGGCTCCTTGGGCGGGGCGCGCAAGATAACGGGAAGTGGACGGGGCTGCTAGAGTCAACGGCATGAACCTGACCGGCGACCCGGACGGCCTGGCCGCGCTCAAGTCCATGCAGGAGGGGAACCGGGACTACCTCAAGTTCCTCATCCAGGAAGCCCGCACCGTCTTCGAGCACCAGGTCGACTTCAAGGCCGCCGACGGCTCGCAGTTCCGCCTCCACTTCGACGTGAAGACCGGTGGCTTCCGGGTGGAGAAGAAGCCCGCCTAGACCATCGGCCTTCTGGCGATCCGGTAGAGCAAGACTCCCATGATTGCGAAGCAGGCCACTCCCAGGATCTGGTAGCCGCCGGGGCCGATGGCGCGGGTGAGCGGCCCGCTCAAGTCCAGCGAATCCACGAAGGCGCCCACCTTGTCGCCCCAGTGGAGGAAGGCGACGATGGTGCCGGTGAGGGTACCGCCCGCCACCAGGCCCGTGGCGAAGAGGCTTCCGGGGCCCACCTCATCGCCGTGGCCGCCGCCGGTGACACCCGAGCGGCGGTCGACGATACCCTTGATGGCGCCGCCGACGAAGATGGGCAGGGTGGTGGAGAGCGGCAGGTAGGCGCCCACCGCGAAGCTGAGCGGCGAGACCCCGCAGAGCTCGATGGTGACGGCGAGGAACACGCCCACCAGCACGAATTGCCAGTCGAGGTTCTGGGCGAGCAGGCCGCGGATCAGCGTGGCCATCAGCGTGCCCTGCGGGGCGGGGAAGGCTTCGGTGCCGATCTGGTGGCGCACCAGCCCGGTGGCGGCGTCGACGGCCGGCTTGTCGAGCACCTGCATGGTGAAGCCGATCACCAGCGCCGCCACGCTGACGCCGATCAAGAGGCCGATCTGCTGCGCGCGCGGGGTGGAGCCCACCAGAAAGCCGGTCTTGAGATCCTGCGAGGTGGCGCCGGCGTTGGCGGCCGCGATGCACACCATGCCGCCCACGCACAGCGCCATCGGCTGGTAGACGTCCCCGGTCCAGCCGATCGCCAGGAAGAGCAGGCAGGTGGCCATCAAGGTGGCGATGGTCATGCCGGAGACCGGGTTCGAGCTGGTGCCGATCAGCCCTACGATGCGCGAGGCGACGGTGACGAAGAAGAAGCCGAAGATGACGATCAGCACGGCGAGGAGGAGCCGGCCGGCGAAGTTGCCCGGCAGGAAGGGCAGCATGGCCATGATCAGCACCAGGGCCAGGCTGCCGAACACGGTCACGCCAAAAGAGAGATCGCGCTCGGTGCGGGCCGTGCTGGCCGCGCCCGCGCCCCCGCGGAGGGAAGCGAGGCTGCCCTTGAAGCTGGCCACGATGGTGGGAAGGGTCTTCATCAAGGTGATGAAGCCGCCCGCCGCCACCGCCCCGGCGCCGATCTGGCGCACGTAGGCGAAGTAGATGGCCCGGTTGAGCTGGACGAAGGTGTGGGTCGCGGGATCCCACCCGTACGCGCCGGCCCGGGAGACGTCGGCCAGGTAGCCCAGCTTCACCAGCTGGGCGGCGATGACGTCTCCGGGCACGAGCGAGGCGATCAGCGGGATGATCCCCAGCCAGGCCAGCACGCCGCCGGAGACCAGCACCCCGGCGATGCGGGGCCCGATGATGTAGCCCACGCCCAGGTACTCGGGGGTGATGGCCGCGTTGACCGTGGCGGCGGGGAAGATCCGGCTCGAGGCGCGCGTCACGTATCCCGGGACCTCGGAGATGAAGTGGAGGATCTGCTGCAGCACCGCGTAGACGACGGCGAAGCCCAGGCCCATGTACGCGGTGCGCGCCATCTGCCCGCCCTGCTCCCCGGCGATCAGCACCTGCGCGCAGGCGGCCCCCTCGGGATAGGGAAGGTTGCCGTGCTCCTTCACGATCAGCGCCCGCCGCAGCGGGACCATCATCAGGACGCCCAGCATCCCGCCCAGCAGCGCCAGGGCGAAGATGGTCCAGTAGCTGAAGTAGCCCGCGCCGATGCTCTGCCGGGTGGCGGGGTCCAGGGCCAGGAAGAGGAAGCCGGGGAGGGTGAAGACCACGCCCGCGGCGATGCTCTCGCCGGCGGACCCGATGGTCTGCACGATGTTGTTCTCCAGGATGGTGGAGCCGCCCAGCTTCTTGAGCAGGGAGATGGAGAGGACGGCGATGGGGATGGAGGCGCTCACCGTCAGGCCGGCCTTGAGCGCCAGGTAGACGGTCGAGGCGCCGAAGATCAGCCCGAAGAGCGCGCCCACGGCCACCGCCTTGGGCGTGAACTCCGCCACCTTCGCGTCGTCCGGAACGTAGGGCTTGTGGTCCGCTACCGGCGCTACGCCCGTGGCCATCGTCCGCTCCTTGTGGGGGGCGGCGGTTGAGTACCCGAGTCAGACTGTGGAGGTCAAACTCTACCGGGCGTAGCTGGCATCCGTGCCCTGGAAGGTCCGGTGGATCTCGTCGGCCTTGTCGATCACTTCCTTGGGCAGCGGTTTCGCCACCGCGTCGATGGCCGCGTCCAGTTGCTCCACGGTGGCGGGGCCGAGGAGGATGGAGTCGACGCCGGGCCGCGCCGCCGTCCATTGGTAGGCCAGCTCCACCGGCGTCCGGCCCGCCTCCGCCGCCAGCCGGGCGAAGGCGTCGGCCAGCTCGAAGAAGCGGTCGGTGAGGTAGCGCTTCTGGTAGAGGGGATTCTTGTCGAAGCGCGATCCCGCGGGAAGCTCGGCGCCGCGCTTCAGCTTGCCAGCGAGGAGCCCGCCTCCCAGAGGGTTGTAGACGGTGGTGTGCACGCCGTACTTGTGGGCGAACCGGAAGTACTCGATCTCCAGCTGGCGGACGAGCAGGTTGTACATCTGCTGGGAGACGCGGGGCTTGAGACCGAACTGGATCATCTCCAGCAATTGCCAGGAGGCGTAGTTGGAGGCGCCGAAGGCGCGTACCTTGCCCGACTTGATCAGCTTCTCCATCGCCTGCAGCGAGTCCTCCAGGGGGCGGGAGTGGTCGGGCTTGTGGAAGTAGTAGAGCTCGACGTGGTCCGTCCCCAGCCGGCCCAGGCTCTCCTCCAGCGCCGCGGCGATGCGCTCCGGGGCCAGCCCTTCCGCGTTGCTCATGCTCCTTCCGATCCCCACCTTGGTGGCGATCTGCGCCCGCGCCCGCTTCGCGCCCAGGGCGCGGCCGAGGATGCGCTCCGACTCGCCGTCCACGTAGGCGTTGGCCGTGTCGAAGAAGGTCAGGCCCCGCTCCAGCGCCCGCTCCACGATCCGCCGGGATTCCGCCTCCGGGGTGCGCTTGCCGAAGTTCATGGTGCCCACCACCAGGGCGGGCGGGGAAGAAGGGCCGCGGGGATCGAGACAGGGGTCCATGGACCCGCAGTCTACTCCCGCAGGGCCCGGTCGAAATCCTCGATCAGGTCCTCGACCGACTCCAGGCCGATGGAGACCCGGATCAGGCCGTCGGAGATCCCCAGGCTGGCGCGCTCCTGCGGCGAGAGGCCGGCGTGGGAGCTGGCGGCGGGCCGGGTGACCAGCGACTCGGTCCCTCCCAGGCTGGGCGCGTGCAGGGGGATCTTCAGGCGGGTGAACAGCCGCTCCGCCGCCTCCGCTCCGCCCTTGGGCTCGAAGCTGAGCATGGCCCCGAACCAGGCGAACAACTCCCGGGCGCGCGCGTGCTGCGGGTGGCTCTCCAGCCCCGGGTGGTTCACCCGCAGCACGGAGGGGTGCTGCGCGAGGAAGCGGGCCACCGAGAGCGCCGTGGCGCACTGCTGGCGGTAGCGCACTCCCAGCGTCTTCAAGCCGCGCTGCAGCAGGAAACAGGCGTGCGGATCGAGGGAGCCGCCCAGGTGATCGAGCGTGCGCTTCACCTCGCGCACCCGGGCGGAGCTTCCCATCACCGCGCCGGCGATCAGGTCATTGTGGCCGTTGAGGTACTTGGTGGCGCTGTGCAGCACCAGGTCGAACCCCTGCCGCAAGGGATGGAAGGCGAGCGGGGTGGCGAAGGTGTTGTCCACCACCGATATCAGGTTTCGCTCGCGGGCGAAGGCCGCGGCCGCCCGCAGGTCGGCGATGCGGAGCAAGGGATTGGTGATCGACTCCAGGTAGAAGACGCGCGTGCGGGGGTTGGTGGCCCCACGCCAGGCGGCGGGATCGTCCCCGGGGACGAAGGTCACGGAGATTCCCAGCCTGGGGAGGTCGTGCTTCATCAAGTCGTGCGTCCCGCCGTACAGCCCCTCCTGCGCCAGCACGTGGTCGCCGGCCCGCAACAGGGAGAGCAGGGTGGCGCTCACCGCCGCCATCCCGCTGGCGGTGGCCAGGGCCGCCTCCGCCTGCTCCAGGGCCGCGAGCTTTCCGTGCAGCGCCTCGTGGCTGGGCGTGTTGGAGAGGCGGGCGTAGCGGATGTCGTGATAGCCGCGCGCTTCCCTCTCCTCGAAGGTGCTGGACTGGTAGATGGGCATGGCCACCGCGCCGCTCTCGCGGGGACGGGGCTCTCCGGCGTGCACCAGCAGGGTATCCGGCCGCATGCTGCCAGCCTCTACCGCCCGGCGCCCCTGCGGAACAGATGCAGTTCCACGCAACTGTAACCGGCACAGTTGGCGGGATTGCAAGCTGTGCTGGTTCCCGCGAGACTGCCCTCATGCACCCCATCCGCCTCTACGAGCGCGTCTCCGCCAAGCTGGAGGAAGCGATGCGGCTGGGCGCCCTGCGCCCCGGCGACCGCCTTCCTTCCGTGCGCGGCCTCTCCGGCCGCGAGCGGGTCAGCGTCTCCACCGTGTTGCAGGCGTACCAGCAGCTTCAGGCGCGCGGGCTGATCGAGGCGCGCCCCCAGTCGGGCCACTACGTGCGCAGGCAGCGACCGCTGCCCCCGGAGCCGCCGCCCACCCGGCCCTCGCCGGGCGCCACTCCCGTGACGGTGAGCGGCCTGGTGGCGCGGGTGGTGGAGAGCGCCCGCGATCCGGACCTGGTTCCCCTGGGGTGCAGCCAGCCGGACCCGGATCTGTTCCCCTGGGCCCGCCTGGGCCGCATGGCCGCCGCCATCCTCCGCGACGGAGGCGGCTTCGCCTACGAGCTCCCGCCCGGAGCCATGTCGCTGCGCCGGCAGCTCGCGCGCCGGGCGCTGGAGTGGGGATGCGCGCTGGGGCCTCAGGAGTTCATCGTCACCTCCGGCGCCAGCGAGGCGGTGCAGCTCTCGCTCTTGGCGGTGGCCCGGCAGGGAGACGCGGTGGCCATCGAGTCGCCGGCGTACTTCGGGAGCCTGCAGCTCATCGAGGCCCTGGGGTTCAGGGCGGTGGAGATCGCCAGCAGCCCACGCTCCGGCCTGGACCTGGACGCGCTGGAGCGGGTGCTGAAGACGCGCCGCATTTCCGCCGTGCTGGCGGTGACCAATTTCTCCAACCCGCTGGGCTGCCAGATGCCCGACGCCGGCAAGGAGCGCCTGGTCTCCATGCTGGCGGCCCGCGAGGTGCCGCTGATCGAGGACGATCTCTACGGCGACCTCTACTTCGGCGCCTCGCGCCCCTGCGCCGCCAAGTCCTTCGACCGCCGCGGCCTGGTGTTGCACTGCGGGAGCTTCTCCAAGACGCTGGCCCCCGGATGGCGCGTGGGATGGGTCTCCCCCGGCCGCTTTCGCGAGCGCGTCACCCTGCTCAAGTTCGCCCAGACGGTGGCCACTACCTCGCTGCAGCAACTGGCGATGGCGGACTTCCTCGCCGCCGGCCACTACGAGCGCCACCTCCGCTCCTTGCGCAAGTCCGTGGCGGCCACCATGCGCAGCCTGGGCGACTGCGTGGCGGCGCATTTCCCGGCGGGCACCCGCGCCACCCGTCCCGAAGGAGGGGGCGTGCTCTGGGTGGAGATGCCCGAAGGGATCTCCGCTCTCGCCCTGCACGACCGGGCCCTGGAGGCGGGCATCGCCATCGCGCCCGGGCCCATCTTCTCCGCGCGCGGGGGATACGAGAACTGCATCCGGCTGAGCGGCGGGGTGCTCTGGTCGCCGCGGCTGGAGGCGGCGGTGGCGACGCTGGGGAGGCTCGCGGCGGAGCTTCTGGACCCGAGGCGGGGGAGGGCCGCACAGGCCGGGTGACGGCGGTGGCGGTGGCCGAGCCCGGCGCCTCCAACGTGAACGGCCTGGCCTTCACCGCGTTCGCTCGGCGCTTCTGAGAGCGGCGCGGGCGGTCCCGGGATCGAAGCGGGGCACGCCCACCTGCTCCACGGCGCGGGCGCCGCAAAAGGCGCCGATCCGCGCCGCTCCTTCCAGGGGAAGGCCGCGAGCCAGCCCGGCCGCGAACCCTGCCAGGAAGCAATCTCCCGCGCCGGTCGGGTCCCGCTCCTCGGCAGGCTCGGCCGGCACGTGGAGATCGACGTCCGGGGAGAGAACCTGGCACCCGCGCGGCCCGTCGGTGATCAGCAGCGTCATCCGCTGGCGCAAGGCAGCAACGTCCAGCGCCCGCGCTTCGCTCTTGCTCGCCTTGAGGAAGTCGATGGAGTCCAGCGCCCCGGGCTCGGGCGGGCGGTGCAGCACCTCGCCCTCCGGGGAGATCTCCCGGAGGATCGACTGCGCGTCCGCCACCACCACCCGGCTGGCGCGGCGCAACCGGCGCAAGGAGGGAAGCGGCAACTCGCCCGCGATGGCGCAGGCAATCCCCACCTGGTAATCGCCTTCCAGTTCCTCGGGGAGGATGGGCGGCGCCACCGCTTCCACGCGCTGGCGGCGCTCCGCTCCCCGGTAGTCGTCGACGAAGGCTGTGGTCCGCCCCGGCACGATTGCCGGCGCATGCGAGACTTCCTTCCCGTAGAGGAAGTCGTCGCCCACCTTCGCCACCACCCGGCAGGGCTCCCCCAGCGCGTCCAGCACGGCCGAGATGTAGGCCGCGGACCCGCCCAGCGTGCGGTGGGGAGCGCCGTCGTTGCCGATCAGCGTGTCGTGGCAATAGTGTCCGGCGACGAGGATCGTCACCGCCCGCTTCTCCCACCCCGGTGGAGCCGTTGCAAACGCTTCCTTCCCTCGAGCCGCTCTTCGACGCCGGAGGCGGGGGCCTCGGGCTGCCGGGGCCCCTCGCCCGCGCCCATGGCGGCGACCTCTGGCTGGCGGAGGAATGCGTGGTGGCAAACTTCGTGGAGTCGGTGGACGGGGTGGTCGCCTTCCCCGACGCCGGCGCGGAGTCGGGCGGGATCGTCAGCGGCGGCTCGGAGGGCGATCGCTTCCTCATGGGACTGTTGCGCGCCTGCGCCGACGCGGTGCTGATCGGCGCGGGAACCCTGCGCGCCGCACCCGGGGATCTCTGGTACCCCGAAAGCATCTTCCCCGCCGCCGCGGATCACTTCGCGGAGCTGCGCGGCAAGCTCGGGCTCTCGCCGCGGCCCGCACTCTACGTGGTGAGCGGATCGGGGCGCGTCGATCCGGGCCACCCGGCGCTGCGGGATGGCGGGACGGTGCTCATGGGCAAGAGGGAGCCGGCGCAGATCGTGGAGGCCCTGCGCCGCGAAGGCCGCCGCCGCATCCTCTGCGAGGGCGGCCCGGGCCTGTTCGCCGGGTTGTTCGCCGCCAGGCTGATCGACGAGCTCTTCCTCACCCTCTCGCCCCGTCTCTTCGGCCGCTGGCCGGGCGACGCCCGCAAGGCGCTCGCCGAGGCGCGCGACCTGGCGGGCGCGCCGCTCTCCCTGGTCTCGCTCCGGCGGCAGGGATCGCACCTCTTCCTCCGCTACCGGTGCGGGTGACGGTGATGCGCGTCCGAGACGTGCGCGTGCGCGTGCGTCAGAGCCTGGTGCCGGTGGGGATGCGAGTGCGGCTCCGTCACCGGACCCTCGTGCGCGTGCCGGTGGTGCTCGTCGTGCACGTGCAGGTGGTCGTGCTCCAGCGCCTCGTGGGTGTGCCGGTGCGCGTGCTGCGCGCGCAGGAGCGCGGCCACGCCTGCCGCCATCAGCAGGGCGGCGGCGAAGTCGGCCGGGGCAGGGCGGTCGCCGAGCAGGGGGATGGAAGCCACCGCTCCCGCGAAGGGCCCGGCGGCGAAGAGCGCAGCCTGCCGCGCCGCTCCCAGGACGCGCTGGGCGCGGAGGTAGAGGAGGAGGCTGGCCCCGTAGCTCGCCGCGCCCAGCGCCAGCGCGAAAAGGCAGGTGGCCGGCGGCGGGAGCCTCTGACCCAGCGAGAGCGCGAGGAGGAGGTTCGCCGCGCCCGCGCAGAGCGCCTTGACCCGCAGCACCTGCACCGGGTCCTTGAGCGCCAGCCGGGCGGCCATGTTGTTGTCCAGCGCCCAGCAGACGCAGGCCAGGCCGATGAGCGCGGCGCCGGAGGCGGAGCCGGAGAGCTCTCCGCGCGCCCCCAGCAGCGCCGCCGCGATCACCACCACGGCGGCGGCGACGCCCTCCCGCGCCGAGAGGTGCTCGCCGAAGGCGGCCACCGCCAGGGCGATGGTGAAGGGCGCCTCCAGGTTGAGCAGCAAGGAGCCGGCGAGGCCGCTCACCCGCGAGAGGCCGAGGAGCATGAGCACCGGCCCCAGGGCGGCCCCGGCGATCACCGCCCCCAGGAGCCAGGGCAGATCCGCGCGCGAGAGCTTTGCCTCGGCGCGCCTGCGGGGAGCGAGGAGGAAGGCCACCCCCGCGCCCAGGTAGAGGAGGGCGGCGAGCGCGACCGGCTCGATGGAAGGCAGGAGCAGCTTGCAGAACGGCGCTCCCAGGCCGAAGAGCAGGGCGGAAGAGAGCCCCAGGGCGGAGCCGCGCAGCCGGTCGCCGGCGTCCATGGGGAGAGCTTACGCCGAGAGCGCCTGGGAGAGATCGGCGATCACGTCCTCCGCGTCCTCCAAACCCAGCGAGAGGCGCACCAAATCGCCGTGGATGCCGATCGCCTCCCGCTCCTCCGGGGTGAGCTCGAAGTAGGACATGTACGCGGGCTGCTCGATCAGCGTCTCGGTGGCGCCCAGCGAGGGGGCGATGGTGGCCAGCCGGCAGGCGTCGATCACCCGCGAGGTCTCCTTGGCGTCGCCGCGCACCCGGAAGCTCACCACCCCGCCGAATCCCTTCATCTGCTTTCCGGCGATCTCGTGGTCGGGGTGGCTGGGCAGCCCGGGATAGAAGACGCGGCGCACGCGCGGGTGCTCCTCCAGCCAGTGCGCCACCCGCAGCGCGGTCTCGTTCTGCCGCTGCACGCGCAAGGGCAGCGTCTTCAGCCCGCGGATGAGGAGGAAGGCGCTCTGGGGATCGAGCACCCCTCCCAGCACCCCGCGCAGGTCCTTGATCGCCTGCACCAGTCCGCCGCGTCCGCAGACGGCCCCGGCGAGGAGGTCGTTGTGTCCCCCCAGGTACTTGGTGCAGGAGTGTAGGACGAGGTCTGCGCCCAGCTCCAGCGGCCGCTGGTTGACGGGGGTGGCGAAGGTGCCGTCGATGATCAGGTTCGCCCCGGGGCAGGCGTCGCGGGCGCGGGCGAAGATCGCCAGATCCGCGACGCGCAGGTACGGGTTGGTGGGCGACTCGGCGAGGATCACCTTGGTGCGGCCAGGCTGCAGCGCGCGCCGCAGCGCCTGCTCGTCGCCCGGCTCCACCAGAGTGGATTCGATGCCCAGCCGGGCGAGGAAGCGGGTGACGAACTGCCGCGTCCTCCGGTAGCAGTCGCTGGTGAGGACGATGTGGTCGCCGGCCTTGAGCAGCTCGAAGAGGGCGGTGGTGGCCGCGGCCATCCCGCTGCCGAACAACGCCGCGTCGCCGGCGCCCTCCAGCGCGGCCAGCTTCTTCTCGGCCGCGCGAACGGTGGGATTGCCGTAGCGCCCGTATTCCTCCCGCTCCAGCTCGCCCGTGAAGTACCTCTCGATCTCCGCCGTGTCGGCGAAGGAGTAGGTGGCGGACCAGACGATGGGGGTGGTGACGGCGTCGTGCGCCTTCTTCCGCTCCTCGCCGCCGTGGACGGCGAGCGTCCCGGGCCTCGGTTCTGTCGTGCGCTTGTCCTTCACAGCGGGCTACCTTCCCCGCCCACCACGATCGCCGCTGAATGGAACCCAGCCGCTTAGAGTGAGATTTGTAAGGCGCGTCACTCAAGGTGGGCAAAATTCCGCGCCGCCCGGGATCGCCGGGCGGGCAGAAGCTAGCAGACACAGCCGCGGTGTCAAACGGGGCGGGGCGCCATCAGCACCAGGACCGCCGCCCGGGTCGGGGAGCGGTTCTCGATCCCGTGCTCGCTGCCGGCCGGGGCCAGCACCGCATCCCCCGCCTTCAGCTCCTGCTCCTCCGCTCCCACCCGCGCGTGCACCGAGCCTTCCAGCACCGCGTAGACCTTGTCGCTGCCGGCGTGCGCGTGCGCCTTCTGCGCCTGGCCGGGCTCGAGACAGTAGACGTCGAGGAAGAACCGCTCGGTCTCGAAAAGGTTGATCTTCTGCAGCTTCGCCGCATCGAAACGGCGCTGGGAGAGCCGGGCCACCTTCACGGCCGCGGCTCCAGCGGGGCGATGCCCGCGGCCTCGAAGAGGGCCATGTCCTGCTCGTAGGCGGGGTTGCCGGTGGTGAGCAGCCTCTCCCCGAAGAAGACGCTGTTCGCGCCCGCCAGCATGCAGAGAAGCTGCGCCTCCTCGGAAAGCTGCTGCCGGCCGGCGGAGAGTCGGACCATGGCGCGGGGCATGAGGATGCGGGCGGTGGCGATGGCCCTCACCATCTCCAGCGTGCCCACCTTGGGCCGCTCGGCCAGCGGCGTCCCCCGCACCGCCACCAGCGCGTTGATCGGCACCGACTCGGGATGCGGATCCTGCTCCGCCAGCGTGCGCAGGAGCTCGCAGCGGTCCTCCACCGACTCGCCCATCCCCAGGATCCCGCCGCAGCAGACGGAGATCCCCGCCCGGCGGACGTTCTGCAGGGTCTGCAGGCGGTCCTCCCAGGTGCGGGTGGTGATGATCTCCCCGTACCTCTCCCGGCTGGTGTCCAGGTTGTGGTTGTAGGCATCGAGGCCCGCTTCCTTCAGCCGCTCCGCCTGCCCGGCGGTGAGCATGCCCAGCGTGCAGCAGGCTTCCATCCCCATGCGCTTCACCCCCCGCACCATCTCCAGTACCCTGTCGAATTGCGGGCCGTCCTTCACCTCCCGCCAGGCCGCGCCCATGCAGAAGCGGGTGGCCCCCGCTTCCCGCGCCTTGCGGGCGGCGGCGAGCACCTCGTCGAGCTCCATCAGGGGCTGGGCTGCGACGCCGGTCTGGTAGCGCGCGGCCTGGGGACAGTAGGCGCAGTCCTCGGGGCAACCGCCCGTCTTCACCGAGAGCAGCGAGCAGAGCTGCACCTTGTTGTCCCCGAAGTGCTCCCGGTGCACGCCCTGCGCGCGGTGGACCAGGTCCAGCAGCGGCAGGTCGTGGATCGCGCGCACCTCGGCGAGCGTCCAGTCATGGCGGATCATGCGCGCTCAGTATCACGCGACCGCGTCTTCCACCACGCGGTTGCGGCCCGCCTGCTTGGCCTCGTAGAGGGCGGCGTCCGCCCGCTTGAAGAGGTCCTCGGGGCTGCGCATCTGCTGGTCGATGGTGGCCACCCCGATGCTGATGGTGACCCGCACCGGCCCGTCGTCGGTGTCGATGGGCTCCTCCGCCACCCGGCGGCGGATGCGCTCCGCGAGCACGGTAGCGGCGCTCTTCTCGCTGGCGCCGGGCAAGAGGATGGCAAACTCCTCGCCCCCGTAGCGCCCGAGCAGGTCCACCGAGCGCAGGGCGGAGCGGCAGCGGTCGGCCAGCACCCGCAGCACCTGGTCGCCCACGTGGTGGCCGTGGCGGTCGTTGATGCGCTTGAAGTGGTCCACGTCCAGCATCATGGCGGTGAGGGGGTGGCCGAAGCGGCGGGAGTTGTCGTAGGCCTGCTGCGCCCGCTCCATGAAGTGCCGGCGGTTGAAGGTGCCGGTGAGGCCGTCCAGGGTGGCGTAGCGCTGCACCTCGTCGAAGAGGCGGGCGTTCTCCACCGCCATGGCGGCGGGCTGGATGAGCGACTGGGCCAGCCGCACCTCGGCCTCGCTGTAGGGCTGGATCCGGCTCTCCAGGCAGACCACGCCGATCACCACGTTGCGCTGCACCAGGGGCAGGGCCACCATCTGCCGCCCGTCGTTGAGCGCCGGCTGGTGGGTGAACACCGCCTCCTCCACGTGCGCGGCGGTGGGGATCAGCCGCTGCGCGGACTCCTTGCCGCGCGAGCCCCGGCTGACCACCACGTCCAGGGCGTCGCGCGTTTCCACCATCACGGCGGCGTCGTCGTACCGCACCGCCCGCCCCAGGCTGTCGAGGAGCTTCTCCAGCACCTCCTCCAGCTTCAGCGACTCGGAGAGGGCGAGGGTGAGCTTCAGCCCCTCGCGCTCGCGCAGCCCGCGGGTCATGGTGTTGAAGGACTCGGCCAGCTCGCCCAGCTCGTCGCGGCTCTTGACGTTGACGTTGGTCTCCAGCGCCCCGCCGGTGACCGCCAGCGCCGCCTCCCGCAGCTTGCGCACCGGGGCGGTGACCGTGCGCACGGAGGTGAAGCCGAGCAGCACCGCCACCAGGAGCCCGACGGCGAGCCAGGAGAAGGCCTCGCGGGAGAGATCCCGCAGGGGCCGCAGCGCCTCGTCGGCGGACTCCTGCACCACCGCCTTCCACCCCAGCAGGGGCACGGGCGCGGCGGCGCCCAGCCATTCGTTGCTCTGCACGCCCTTGACCAGCGGGTGGTCGCGCAGGCTGGCCTGCCTGAACATCAGGTCGTGGTCGGGGTGGACCACCACCTTCCCTTCGCCGTCCACCAGGAAGGCGGCGCCCGATTCGCCGGGCCGGAAGCGGGCGAAGCTCTCCACCATCGGCCGGAGCGAAACCTCGACCGCCACCACCCAGCGCGACCGGTCCGTTCCCGGCACGCTGACCGCCAGGACCAGCCGGGGGATGGGCTTTCCCTCGGCGTCGGGAAGGACGTAGACGGGACCGATGGCCAGGCCCGCCTGCAAGGCGCCCTGCAGGGGGACCTTGCCGGCGTAGACGGCCAGCGCCTGGTCGTCGACCGGCTCGTGCTCCGAGGCGAGCGCTCCCTGCAGCCGGGGGAAGTGGATGATGTTGCCCACCGCATCGGCGTGCGCGTCGAAGAGGCCGACGATGTCCGCCCCGCGCGTCTCTTTGTAGAGGAGCAGGAGCGCTGCATCCCGCGCCTCCGGATCCAGCTTCCCCAGTGGCAGGGTGGAGGCGGCGAGCGTGAGCGAGTCGAGCTTGTCCACCAGCGCCCGGTGCACCTCCGCCGCCAGCGCCTTGGCGTCCCGGGCGTAGATTTCGTCCAGCTTGCTACGCAGGGTTTCCCGGCCGCGCGGGAAGGTGAAGGCCGTCGCCAGGAGGAGGGGAAAGCAGGTGGCGGCCGCGAGCAGGAGGGAGAGCTTGACCGGTAGGCGCAATCAGGCCCCTTCAGGCGGTCGGAAACGGCCCGAAGGGGCCGGCACCTCCCGATGCTAGCATGGCCTCTTTCCTGCGCTAATTCAGGGATGTGCGAGCTTGTGGGCAGCGTGCGACAAGGCTTCTTCGAGCTTTGCGGGCTCGCCGCTGCCCTGGGCGAAATCGGGCCCGCCGCCGCCCTTTCCGCCCAGGATGGAGAGGGCGTCCTTCAGCAGGTCGCCCATCGCGGGGCCCTTGGTCCCCTTGGGCCGGGCGAAGACGAGGTGCGCCCGCCCGTCCTCGGCCGCGGCCAGGAGCGCCGTCGTGCCTGCCTGGGCCAGCGACTGGGCCACCGCCCGGGCGAAGGCCGGGCCGCGGGAGAGCTTGGCAACTACCGGAGAACCCTTGCTTTTCAGGCTTTCCGCCTCCAGGGCCGCGAGGTCCTCCAGGAGCGCGTCGGCCGCCTTGCGCCGCGCCTGCGACTCGCTCGCGATGCGGGAGGCCGCCTGGGCCACGTCGGCGGGAGCGGTCTTGAGGGCCTCCGCCGCGGCCGCCAGCACCTCGTTGGCCTCGTGCAGCAGGCGCACCGCCCGTGCGCCGCAGGCGAACTCCACCCGCGCCTTCCCTTCGCCCCACTTCTGCGCCCGGAGCACCGCCACGCAGCCCACCTCGCCGGTGCGCGCCGGGTGCGTTCCTCCGCAGGGGGAAGCGTCCACGCCCTCCACCAGCACCACCCGGTCGCCCTTCACCGGCTCCTTGCGCAGCGGCAATCTCGCCCGCTCCTCGCCGGTGAAGTCGCGCGCCACCACGGGGAGGTCGCGCCAGATGCTCTCGTTGGCCATGGCCTCCGCTCGCGCCAGGTCCAGCCGGGCGGCCGGGGCGTCCAGGTCGATGGTGCAGGTGCGCTCGCCCAGGTGGAACGAGACGGTGGGCGCGGAGAGCTTGTCGAAGGCGGCCGAGAGCAGGTGTTGCCCGTGGTGCTGCTGCATGTGATCGAAGCGGCGCGCCCAGTCGATCTCGCCCTCCACCGGCCCCAAGCCGAGCGGTTTCTCCAGCACGTGCAGCACCGCGCCCTCGCGCTCCTGGGTGTCGAGCACCTTCACCTCGCCCAGCCGGCCCCGGTCGCCCGGCTGCCCGCCGCCCTCGGGATAGAAAGCGCTGCGGTCGAGGACCGCCGCGGGCCGGCCGTCGTGTTGGCGGAGGTCGAGCACGCGGGCGCTGAACGACTTCAGATAAGGATCCTGCAGATAGAGGCGCTCGGTCATGGGGCGCGCGACCTTAGCGCATCGCGCCCGATCAGCGCAGCCCGGAGAGCCAGGCCATCACGTCCATGCTGGAGAGGAACCCCACCAGCCTTCCCGAGGAGGTGACCACCGGGAGCCCGTGCACCTGCGCGCCTACCATCAGCTCGGCGGCCCTCCGCAGGGTGGCGTCCTCGCTCAGGGCCATCACCGAGCGGGACATCACCTCTTCCAGGGTCGCCGCTTCCGGCTGGAGGTGGTAGCCGCGCTTCTCGGCGATCAGCGCCTCGCGCGCGGAGAGGCCCTCCCCGGCGGCGCCGGCCTCGTGCGCCTTGGCCACCAGGTTGGTCTTGGAGACCACGCCGATCAGCCGGTCGACCTCATCGACCACCGGGATGCGGCTCAGCCCCTGGTCCAGCATCAACTCCACTACGGACTCCACGCTCGCGCCCTTGCGGACGGTGACCACCTCCCGGCTCATGATCGAGGCGACGTGCGGCTCGCGGGGGGGCGTGGAGCGCCGCTTCTTTTCGGGCGAGGGCTTCCTTCCCTGCTTGCCGGAGGCGGTCTTCTTCCCACGGCGGGCGTTCGTAGAGCGCATGCGTTCTCCTGCCTGGCGCCGCGATGCATCCCGTATACCCGCATACAGACCATCCCGGACGCGGGGCCGCACCCTCTCACGGACACGCAGAAAATGCATCTCGATGCACCGACTGCGCCTCTCCGTGGCGCGATGGAAATTGCGTCCCTCGGGAAGTTCTGCGCTTGGGGGCGGGAACGCCTGTTGCAATGCAGCACGCCGGAGGTGCTCCGATGATCAAGTCCATCCTCTGCGCCGTAGAAGGGGTGCCCCGTTCCTTCGACGCCCTTCGCTATGCCGCCCGCCTGGCTCGTGACCTTTCCGCCAGCCTGGTCCTGCTCCATGTCGAGGCCGAGCCTCGCGGCGGCGTCCTCTTCTCGGCTTTCAGCCCCGACGAGCCGCCCGACGAGGACCACTGGAACTCCATCGTCTCCGGCCTGCTCGGCCACCCGGTGGAAGTGCACTACGCCACCGGTGACATCGCCCAGGAGATCGTCCGCTTCGCCAACAAGGTGAAGGTCGACCTGATCGTGCTCGGCTCGAGCGCGCGCAACCCGGCATCCTTGGCCATCGCCTCCGCAGTGGGAGGAGTCCTCCCGCACGCGCCTTGCCCCGTCACCGTGGTTCCGGCCGGATCCGAAGCCGCGCAGTCCGGGGAGAGCGAGGCCGCCTAACCGGGAAGCAGCGAAAGCTGGCGGTTTCGCGGCTGCCTCTGCGCCGGACCGCGGACGTCGCGCCCGCCGTAGTCCGCGGAAAGCTCGTTCTCGGTTTGCAGGAGATCCTCGAACGATGGCCCGCCGTTGCCCTCGAGCCGGCGGGCCTGGTCGTCGAGGCGGCGGATGGCCTCCAGTTTCTCGGTCCGGCCCAGGCGGGCCGCGGAGACCGCCTGCTTCAGCACGGAGATGGTGCGGTCGTAGACCTTCAGCGGCACGGGGAAGGGGTGCCCGTCCTTGCCGCCGTGCGCGAGGGAGAAGCGGGCGGGATCGTCGAAGCGGCAGGGGGCGCCGTGGAGCACCTCGGCCACCGCCGCCAGCGCCTCGACGGTGCGGGCGCCCACACCCGGCTGGAGCAAGAGCTCCGGAAAGTCGCGCGGGCCCGCTTCGCGAGCCGCGGCGAGCGTGCCGTGCAGGCGGCGGAGGAAGACGTCGGAGCGGCGGACCTCGTGGTGCGCGGGCATCTGCAGCCGGGGCAGCTCGCGCAGGACGCGCTCCGGCTCCCGCGAGAGATCCAGTGCCGCAGAGCGCGAGGCGCCCGCCCGGCGATCGGTGAGGTTGAGGATGGCGCCTCCCGGCCGGCCCTCGATGGCCGCGTGCGGCTCCTCCACGAAGCTGCGCACGCCCTCCGACAGCCAGTGGTAGCGCCGGGCCTGCTTGCGGCCGGGATTCATCCCTTGCTGCACCACCGTCCAGGCGCCGTCGCGGGCGACGACGAAGCCGTGGAGGTAGAGATCGAAGCCGTCCTGGACGAGCGCGCTGTCCACTTTCGCCACCAGCCGGCTGGTGCGGGCCAGGGCGCCGCCGTCGATGCCGGTGCGCTCCCCGAACTGGACGAGCTCCTCGGGCGTCCTGCGCGAGTGGCGGCCGCGGCCGCCGCAGACGGTGAGGCCCAGCTCGCCCTCGCGGCCTTGGAGTCCGCGCTTCAGCGCGCCGAGCACGCTGGTGGTGATGCCGCTGGAGTGCCAGTCCATCCCCATCACGCAGCCCAGGGCCTGGAACCAGAAGGGGTGCGCCAGCCGGCGAAGCACGCCATGCGGCCCTTCCTCCAACACCAGCGCCTCGACCATCACCTCGCCCAGCCGGGCCATGCGCTGGGCGAGCCAGGCGGGGACGCGGCCGCCGTGGAGGGGAAGGTCTGCGCTGCCGGTACGACCCATACGGGCGTTCAGTATAGCGCTTCAGGAACGACGGGGGCGAACTCCGGCGCGAAAGACTTCGCCGTCCCTGAGCACCCAGCGCAGCTTGTCGGGCGCCTGACCGGTCACCCGCATGCGGCCCGGGTGGATGGCGCGAAGGTGGTGGACGGCGCAGAGGGCGGTCTGGTTCCGGGGATCGTCGCTGCCGCCCTGCGAGAGGAACTCGACATGGTGACTCTGCCCGGCCGCACGGCTGCACCCCGGCACCGCGCAGCGGTGCCTGTCGCGCTTGCGGATGCGCTGAGACAGCGTCTGTTTCCCCTTCAATCCGGGCTTCCAGACCTCGATGAAGTGATCCGCGATGCGCAAGAGGCACTCCGTGGGTGAAGTCCACCGTCCGGCTTCGCGCTGCGCGGCCCGGAACGCGGCCGAAGCGACCGCGGCGACGGTCGCCGGTAGCCAGATCCGGAGCGCCCCCCGAGCGCACATCTGCCTCTCGTCCTCTTCGTCGAGGGCACGGCGCAGTTCGATGCAGGTCATCGTCTCGGCCCGCTCGATCCAGCCGGGAATGGAGACGGGATCCAGATCACGGGCGAGCAAGCGCGCCTTCTCGTAGGAGATCCGCTTCTCCCGCATCGCCGTGCGCAAGAGGGGAGTCTGGTAGAGGCTCCGCTCCAGCCTTGCGCGCTGGATCACGGTGCGCACTGCCATCCCCAGCCGCTCCTCGCAGTAGTGGGCGAAGCTGGCGAAGCCGAGAAGCTCCCAGCTCCGGGTGCTGCGCATGAGCGTGGCCAGGTGGCCGAACGACTCCTCCCACCGGTCGCGCTGCGCTACCCGACGCCGGATCAGCGCGTCGAGATGCTTCGCGTCGTACTCGAAGCTCTCGGGTGGCGCCTGCACCGGATCGACCTGGGTCAGGCCAGCCCAGAGATTGCTCTGCTGCTCGAGGTACTCTTTGAGCGGCTCCAGATCTTCTTCGGTGACGAAGAACGACTCGCTTTCGCCTTCCTCGTCAGGCCCAGGGTGCGCATTCAGGTACTCCTGGCACATGGCCTCGAAGAGCTGCGGCTTCGGCGTCGTGGGCCCCATCTCCCTCCGCGCCAGCTCGAAGGCTTCGTCGACCCGAGCCCGCTCGGCAGAGGACATTGGTACGCAGAGCTGCTTCCAGGGAAGCTCGTCCCCTTCTTCCCCGGGAGGCTT
>Ga0335084_10001612_pt1 | contig 21273 bp, 21 predicted proteins | sample Lox_Sample_44_FD_206721 | JGI IMG/M metagenome (GOLD analysis project Ga0335084, IMG submission 206721) | Soil microbial communities from Loxahatchee National Wildlife Refuge, Florida, United States - Lox_Sample_4.4 | ecosystem: Environmental > Terrestrial > Soil > Wetlands | place: USA...
CGACCATAGCGCGCTGGAACCACGCCTTCCCATCCCGAACAGGACCGTGAAACGGCGTCGCGCCGATGATAGTGCGAGGTATATCGCGCGAAAGTAGGTCATCGTCAGGATCCCTAAAACGAAACGCCCCGGCCTTCGCGCCGGGGCGTTTTGATTTTCGGCCACGGGCTGCGACCCCGATCCGTTGGTGAGCTCGCGGGCGCACGCCGTTTTTTGTGCGACGCAATATGCGCGCTTCGGGGAGCTGGCGATGGCGTGGCTTTTTCCGCCTCATCACAGACTTAGACGCGGATATGCCTAGACGCAATCACGCCTAGGCGCTAGGCTTTGTAAATTCCTAGAACACCAAGTTGGGAAGTAATGTCGCGGCCCCGGATCCGGGCAGTCCCGGCCATCAAGAACACCGTCATGGTCGTCGACGACCAGTCGACCGGCCGCGCCATTCTCGAGGAAGTCGTCCGCAGCATCGATGTGAACATCGGGGTCGAGCCGTTCGAGAGCCCGATCGACGCGGTGCGCTGGGCCACCACCCACCCCTCGGATCTCGTCCTGGTCGACTACCAGATGCCGGAGATCGACGGCATCGAATTCGTCCGGCGCCTGCGTCTCATGCCCGAGTACGCCCACGTCCCGATGGTCATGGTGACCGTGCACGACGACCGCAAGGTGCGCTACGCCGCGCTCGATGCCGGGATCACGGATTTCCTGACCAAGCCGATCGACACGCGCGAATGCCTTGCACGGTGCCGGAACCTGCTGACCCTACGCCGCCAGCAGCTCGCGCTCGAGGACAAGGGGCGGCTGCTCGAGGGGATGGTCCAGGAGGCGACCGCCGAGGTGCGCCAGCGCGAGAAGGAGACGCTGTTCCGGCTTGCCAAGGCCGGGGAGTTCCGGGACGAGGACACCGGCAACCACGTGATCCGCATGGCGCGCTACTCCCGTCTCATCGCCGAGACCATCGGGATGGACCCGCAGGAAGCGGAGACGATCGAGCTCGCCGCGCCGCTCCACGACATCGGCAAGATCGGCCTTCCGGACCATATCCTGCTCAAGGCCGACAAGCTGACCGAGGTCGAGGCCAAGGTGATGCAGCGCCATCCCGTCATCGGCTACGAAATCCTGAAGGACAGTCCCTCGAAGTACCTGCGGATGGGCGCGCTGATCGCCCTCGGCCACCACGAAAAGTTCGACGGCTCGGGCTACCCCTACGGCCTGGTAGGCGACCACATCCCGCTCCCCGCCCGCATCGTCGCGGTGGCCGACGTCTACGATGCGCTGACGTCGCGGCGGCCGTACAAGGCGGCCTGGCTCTCCGACGAGGCGTTCAAGTACCTGCAGTCGAACCGCCGCGCGCATTTCGACCCGGCGCTCGTTGATGCGTTCGTGGGGGCGCGCGAGGACGCACTCGGGATCCAGGAGGAGCTCAGGGACGCGCTCCCGGCCGGACCAGCCAAGCCCGGGGGAGACGCGTGATCGGGCTTGCTCGCGATCTCCTGCGGCGGTTGCATGCACGCCTGAGGGACCGGCCCGACACCGAGCACGAGCAGGCGCTCGTGCGCCTGGCCGTCGGCACCGTCCTCTTCTTCTACCTCCTTCCCGAGGCGCTGAGCGGCGGTCTCGACGCCGGCATCGAGAGCACATCGCTCCTGCTGCCGATGTTCGGGTTCATGGTGCTCGCCGCCGGAATCTTCGCGAGCATCGTCGCCTCGCCCGGTGCGTCGCCGGTGCGGCGCGTGCTCGGCGCCGTGGTCGACAGCGCCGCCACCAGTTACTTCATGGTGCGAACGGGCGTCAACGGCCTACCGCTCTTCCTCGTCTATCTTTGGATCATCGTCGGCAACGGGTTCCGCTACGGCAGGACCTACCTGCTGAACACGCTCGCGCTCAGCGGCGTCGGGTTCGGGGTCGTGCTCTACGCGAGCCCGTTCTGGCAGGCGCACCTGGGCGTCGGCGGAAGCCTGCTGCTCGCGATGGTGGCGCTCTCGATGTACGTGCTGACGCTCGTCAAGCGCCTGAACGACGCCATCCACCGTGCGGAGGCCGCGAACCTCGCCAAGCGCCAGTTCGTGTCGACGGTGTCGCACGAGATGAGGACGCCGCTGAACGCGATCATCGGCATGATCGAGCTGCTGCGCGACAGCGCGCTGAGCGGCGAACAGGCGAGCATGGTGAAGACGATCGGCGCGTCGTCGCGCGCCATGCTCGGACTGATCGAGGACGTCCTCGACTTCTCCAAGATCGAGGCCGGCAAGCTCACCATCGCCAAGGAACGCTTCGATCTGTACGCGCTCGTCAACGGTGTGATGCAGATGCTCCGTTCGCAGGCCGAGGCGAAAGAGCTGAGTTTCGTCTCGATGGTCATGCCGGACGTGCCGTCGGTCGCGCGCGGCGACGAAGCGCACCTGCGACAGGTCCTCATCAATCTGCTGGCGAATGCCGTCAAGTTCACCGAGCGGGGCGGCGTGACGCTGCACGTCTCACGCGTGGACGGCGGGCCGGAGGCGGTGACGCTGAAGTTCTCGATCCGTGACACCGGCATCGGCATCGCGCCCCAGGATCAGCGGCGGATCTTCGAGAGCTTCACCCAGGCCGACCAGACCCAGACCCGGCGCTTCGGCGGCACCGGCCTCGGCACGACGATCGCCAAGCAGCTCGTCGAGCTCATGGGTGGGCGCATGGGGCTCGAGAGCGCGGTCGGTCTCGGCAGCACCTTCTGGTTCGAGCTCCCGCTCGCGCTCGAAGCGGACGAGCGGCGCGACCAGGAGCCCGCCGAGCGGATCGAGATGCCGGTGCTCGCGATCGGCTTTCCGGCAGAGCCGTTCGCACAGATCGAAAACATGATCCGCGGATGGGGCGGCAGCTGCGTGCGGGCCATGGGCCCCGACGAGGCGGCGGCGCACGTGCATGCCGCGGACCGCGACGGCCAGTCCCCGGGATGCGCGCTCCTTTATGCGAGCGACGTCGGTTCGGCCGAGCGGGACGTCACGCGGCTGCGGCGGCAGCTGGGGACCAAGCAGCTCCCGGTCGCACTGTGCGCGCCCGCGACCTCCGACATCCACCGCACCCCGATCGTCCAGGGCGGGTACTCGGCCGTGCTCTCGTTGCCGGCTGCGAAGCGGATGGTGTTCAATACGCTGCACGCCTTCACCGCGGCCGATCCGGCCGACGGTGTGGTGTTCATCAGCGACTACCTCAAGCGCCGCGAGGGCGTCCGGCGGCTCAAGGTGCTGGTCGCTGACGACAACGCGGTCAACCGGACTGTCCTCGCCAAGATCCTTGAACGTGCGAACCACGAGCTCACGCTCGTCGAAAGCGGCGAGGAGGTCCTCGATACCGTCCAGCGCGAGCGCTTCGATATCGCGATCCTCGACCGCAACATGCCCGGCCTCTCGGGAGTGGAGGCGGTGCGCGCGCTACGGGTGATGGAGCTCGGGGGACGGCGGCTGCCGGTCATCGTTCTTTCGGCCGATGTGACGGAGGAAGCGCGCCGCGAAGCGGTCGATGCCGGCGCCGACCTTTATCTCACCAAGCCGGTGCACGCTACGAAGCTGCTCGAGGCGCTGCTGACGCTGTGCGCGCCCTCGGAGACGGCCGCGCGGTCCCCGGCCGAGCCGGCGGGAGCTCCCCAGGCGGCCGGGAGCGTGCTCGACTACGAGCAGCTCACGCTTCTGGAAGGGCTCGGCTCGCGCTCGGACTTCATGGAGCGTCTGATCGGCGTCTTCGTCGGCGACAGCGGCGCGCTCATGGACAAGATGGATGCCGCGCTTGACGCGAAGCGCTTCGGCGAGCTGCGCTCGCTGATCCATTCGCTGCGGGGCTCCGCCGGGAGCATCGGCGCGGAGCGCCTGACGCGGGGCTGTGCCCGGCTCCAGGAGCTCGCGGAAGGCGAGCTGCGGCTAGGCGGGAAGGTGCACCTGCGGGAGCTGCGCGCGGAGCTCGATCAGGCGCGCACCGAGCTCACCGACTACCTGAAGAAGCGCAAGAGCTCCGCCGGCTGAACGTACCCGGGCGGGGACCAATCGGACTGGATCAGACTGGATGAAGTGGCCCCGTCGGCGGATTCGGTTCCGCGCCGACGGGGTCCGGAAAGCGCACCTGGGCGTGCGCGACGCTTGCTGAGAGCTGCTCGGGCGGAGAGGCTCAGGCGGCGACTCTGGCCGCCGCGTCGTCGGGGGCGGTAGCCGGTTGCGCGTCGCCCGACAGCCGTCGCTGCTGCGCGGCAACGAGCCGCTTCATCATCCGCAGATCCTTGTCGTCGAGGCGCAACGCCGCGTCGACCCAGGCGTCCGCGACGCGGTCGAGCTCCTCACGCGAGATCGGATGGACGATGTTCCGCGAGTGGAACACCGCCTGCATGCCGTTGCGGCGGCGCTCGTTCTTGGCGATCCACTGATAGGTCGCGCACTCGCCCATGCCGTCCGGGGCGACGACGTCGACAAGGCCGAGGTCGGCGAGCTCCTTCGCCTTGAGGATGCGACCGCTCAGAATGAACTCCTCGGCAGCGCGGAGGCCGAGCCGCCGCGCGAGCAGGCTGAGGGCGCCCATGCCCGGGAAGAGGTTGAACAGGATCTCCGGCAAGCCCATGCTTGCGCTTTCCTCGGCGATGATGACATCGCTCGAGAGCGCGGTCTCGAAGCCGCCGCCGAGCGCGTCGCCCTGGACGAGCGAGATCGTCGTCAGCGTCGGCACGCCGTAGTGCTGGATGCGCGGGTGGATGCAGTCGATGCAGCGGCGCGCGTAGCGCGCGAGCGCGTCGCGGTCGCCGGTCTGGATCAGCATCGTGAACAGCGCAAGATCGCCGCCGAGGTTGAAGACGCCCTTCACCTTCGACGCGGCGACGTAATAGTGCGCGTCGCGGGTTTCGCCTTCGAACAGCACCCGCCCCCGGTTGAGCTCGAGCTGCTCGTCGTGCGCGCGGATGTCGTTCAGGAGCCCGAGGCTGAAGCAGGGCATGCCCTTCGGGTTGAACATCCCCCAGATCACGCTGTACTCGGGATCGAACTCGACTTCGAACTGGCTGGTACGGGCCTCGCCGGGCCGTACGAGCGAATGCTTGCGTCCTGCAGGCGAGATAGGAAGCAGCTCCCTAGGAAGGGTCATGTCCATGGTATTGCTCCTCAGCAAGATGTTGTAATTCGCCCGATGCTCGAGCGTGTGTCGTTCAGCCGAGCTCCCCTTTGGTTTTGTTTTCGGTATGCCCGCCCGCGGACTATTTAACACTCGTTCTGTAAAAAGGGCAACGCGTCAAGGCCATCGGAACATCCGTTGAAGCGGATTGGGATGATGTTGATGTCATAGATCGAACGATTTGGTGCGAGCGGGTCCTGACCGGTGAGCCAGCCGAAGCCCGACCGCACGCCGGCGCCGCTTGGATACAACGGGCGGACCGTTTCTAACCCTTTGGCCGGACACGACTTCGCTCGGCGACCGGGTTGATCATCATCAACCGGCCACCCCTCGACGTCCTCTAGGATTCCACTGCTCAGCGGCGGAGTGTCGGCGCTAAGCGCTAAGATGCTCGGGGGGCGAAGAGGGTGCTGTCGGACGCCGGTAATCGTCCCTGTGTGAGATAGTTCCTTTGTTGCCCGCAGCTGCCGAACTCCTGACCGCAGACGCCGGAGCGCCGGGGAGGTGCTTCCATTGCGGGCTTCCGGTCGGGCCCCGCGGTCCCGCAGCCCGGCTCATCGACGGTGCGTGGCGCAGCTTCTGCTGCGCCGGCTGCGAAGCGGTCGCAAGCGCGATCGTCGGACAGGGCCTGGGCGATTACTACCGCTTCCGCGAAGCGCCCACCGGGCGGCGCCCTGACGCGGACCCGCGATTCGACGGCTACGACGACCCTGCCTTCCAGGCGTCGTTCGTCCGCGACGCTTCGGGGGGAACGCGGGAAGCGGCGCTCATCCTCGAGGGGATCCGCTGCTCCGCCTGTGTCTGGCTGAACGAGCAGACCCTCCGGAAGCTGCCGGGCGTCGCCGCAGCGAGCGTCAACTACGCCACCCGGCGCGCGCTCGTCCGCTGGACGCCCGGAGCGACCAGGCTGAGCGAGATCCTCTCGGCGGTCGCCCGGATCGGCTATCGGGCGAGCCCGTACGACGAGCGGCGGCTCGACGCCATCCACCGATCCGAGCGACGCCGGGCGCTCTGGCGGCTCTTCGTTGCGGGCTTCGGGATGATGCAGGTGATGATGTACGCAGTCCCGGCGTACATCGCGGGCGAGGGCACGATGTCGGCCGACCTGGCACAACTGCTGCGCTGGGCAAGCCTGCTTCTGACGCTCCCCGTCGTCGGCTACGCCGCGCAGCCGTTCTTTGCCGGGGCCTGGCGCGCGCTTCGCGCCGGCCGCCTCGGAATGGACGTTCCGGTGGCGCTCGGGATCGCGATCGCGTTCGGCGCGAGCGTCTGGGCCACGCTGCGCGGTTCCGGCGAGGTCTACTACGACTCGGTCACGATGTTCGTGTTCCTGCTTCTCGGGGGCCGGTACCTCGAGCTCGAGGCGCGGCACCGCGCGGCCGGGGCGATCGGCCACCTGGCGCGGCTCGCCCCCGCCTTCGCCGAACGGCTGTCCGACTTCCCGGCGTCGCTCGCCACCGATCGGGTGGCGGCGGCATCGCTGCGCCCGGGCGACATGCTCCTCGTCAAGCCGGGTGAGACGATCGCCGCGGATGGCACGGTCGTGCGCGGGCGCGGCGCCGTGGCCGAGGCACTCCTCACCGGCGAGAGCGCACCCCGGACGAAGGAGACGGGAAGCCCGCTCATCGGCGGTTCGGTCAACCTCGCCGAACCGCTGGTTGTGCGCGTCGATCGCGTCGGCGCCGACACCGTCCTCGCCGGCATCGTCCGGCTCGCAGAGCGAGCGGTCGCGGAACGGCAACCCCTCGCGGAGCTCGCCGACCGCTACGCGCATTGGTTCGTGCTCGCAGTGCTCGCCGTCGCGGCGGCAACCGCGATGGCGTGGCTCCAGCTCGACCCGCCGCGGGCGCTGTGGGTGACCGTCTCGGTCCTGGTCGTGAGCTGTCCGTGCGCGCTCTCGCTCGCGACACCGGTCGCACTCACGGTCGCGACCGGCGAGCTCGCGCGCCGCGGGCTGATCGTGTCGCGAGGGCATGCGATCGAGGCGCTGGCGCGTGCGACCGACGTCGTCCTCGACAAGACCGGCACATTGACGCATGGCGACCTGCGGGTCGTCTCGATCTCGCCCGTAGGGAGTGAGCCGCTCGAGGACTGCCTCGCGCTCGCCTGCGCGCTCGAGCAGGCGTCCGAGCATCCGGCGGGGCGAGCGATCGTGCGGTACGCGCGGGACCGGGATCCAGGCACCGCGCAGCCGGTGGCGACGAGCGTGTCAAATCGTCCCGGCGCTGGCATCGAGGGTGTCGTCGAGCGCCGGCGCTACCGGATCGGTACGCCCGCGTTCTGCGCCGAACGCGCCGGCACGCCCGCGGCCGACCTCCCCGGCACACTTCCTCGGGACCTCCCCGGACCCGAGGGCGGGAGCGTTGTGGGACTCGTACGCGATGGCGAATGGCTGGCGTGGTTCGAGCTCGGTGACAGGCTCAAGGCCGACGCAGCGACGCTCGTCAGACGTCTCGCGATGCTCGGCAAGCGCGTGCACCTGCTGAGCGGCGATTCACCTGTGGCGGTAGCCCGGGTTGCGGCGGCCCTTGGCATCACGAATGTGTGCGCCGCAGCCGACCCGGATGCGAAACGCGCCTATGTGGAGCGCCTCAAGTCCGCGCGAGCGCTGGTCGCCATGGTGGGGGACGGAGTGAACGACGCGCCGGTGCTCGCGCAGGCCGACGTCTCCGTTGCAATGGGGCAGGGCGCCGATCTCGCCCAGGCGAAAGCCGATGCGGTGCTCGTATCGGGCGAGCTCGGCGGGCTGGGGGATGCGTTCGGGCTGTCGGCGCGGGCGACGCGGATCGTGCGGGAAAACCTCGCCTGGGCGATTGCCTACAATCTCCTCGCTGTCCCCGCCGCGGCGGGGGGTCTCGTGGCACCGTGGATGGCGGGCCTCGGGATGGCGGGCAGCTCGCTCGCCGTCGTGCTCAACGCGTTGCGCCTGCGCCACCCGGTGCCGGGTGCGGAAGGTCGTTGATGGATGTCCTTTATCTGTTGATTCCCCTGTCGGTCGTGCTCGTCTTCCTGATCGGCGCGGTCTTCTGGTTCGCGCTCCGGTCCGGGCAGTTCGACGATCTCGAGGGCCCGGGATTCAAGATCCTGCTCGACGACGACGCGCCCGTCGCGCGCGGCGCGACGCCGCCGGAGGAGCAGCGCTGACCACCGAGCGGGGGCGAGGGACGCCATCTTTCCGCCGGTTTGACTTGCATCAAACGGGGGGCGACACCCGGCCCTAGGATGCGGTCCGGGTGCGCACGCAGAGCGAAGCCGCTTTCGAAGAAGGGGAATTCATGGACGCGGGAAGCTACAACTACAAGGTGGTCCGGCAGTTCGCGATCATGACCGTCGTCTGGGGCATCGTCGGCATGCTCGTGGGCGTGATCATCGCGGCGCAGCTGATCTTCCCCGAGCTCACCTACGGCATCCCCTGGCTCTCGTACGGGCGGCTGCGTCCGCTGCACACCAACGCGGTCATCTTCGCGTTCGGCGGCTCGGCGCTGTTCGCGACCTCCTATTACGTCGTCCAGCGCACCTCTCAGGTGCGGCTGTTCGGCGACGGCCTGGCGGCATTCACGTTCTGGGGCTGGCAGGTGGTGATCGTGGCCGCCGCGATCACGCTGCCGCTCGGCATCACGACGTCGAAGGAGTACGCCGAGCTCGAATGGCCGATCGACATCCTGATCGCGCTCGTGTGGGTCGCGTACGCGGTGGTGTTCTTCGGCACCATCGCCAAGCGCAAGACGCCGCACATCTACGTCGCGAACTGGTTCTTCGGGGCGTTCATCCTGACCGTTGCGCTGCTGCACATCGTCAACAGCGCCGAGATGCCGGCGACGCTCTGGAAATCGTACTCGGCGTACGCCGGGGTGCAGGACGCGATGGTGCAGTGGTGGTACGGCCACAACGCGGTCGGCTTCTTCCTCACCGCCGGCTTCCTCGGGATGATGTACTACTTCGTCCCGAAACAGGCCGGGCGGCCGATCTACTCCTACCGGCTCTCGGTGGTCCACTTCTGGGCGCTGATCTTCACCTACATGTGGGCCGGCCCGCACCATCTCCACTACACCGCTCTTCCCGACTGGACGCAGTCGCTCGGCATGGTGTTCTCGCTCGTCCTGCTCGCGCCGTCGTGGGGCGGCATGATCAACGGCATCATGACGCTCTCGGGCGCATGGCACAAACTGCGCGACGATCCGATCCTCAAGTTCCTGATCGTGTCGCTCTCCTTCTACGGGATGTCGACGTTCGAGGGGCCGATGATGTCGATCAAGACGGTGAACGCGCTCTCGCACTACACCGACTGGACGATCGGCCACGTCCACTCCGGCGCGCTCGGGTGGGTCGGGATGATCAGCGTGGGGTCGATCTACTACCTGATCCCGCGCCTGTTCGGGCAGACGCAAATGCACAGCATCCGCCTGATCACGCTCCACTTCTGGGTCGCGACCATCGGCATCGTGCTCTACATCGCCGCGATGTGGATCGCGGGCGTGACGCAGGGCCTGATGTGGCGCGCGGTCAATCCGGACGGCACGCTCACCTACACGTTCGTCGAGTCGACCAAGGCGAGCATGCCCTTCTACGTGATCCGGCTGTGCGGCGGGCTGCTCTACCTCAGCGGCATGCTGGTGATGGCCTACAACACCTGGAAGACGATCGCCGGCAACAAGCCGGTCGACGCGCCGATCCCGGCTGCCGTGCACGCCTGACGCGCCACAGGAGAAAGAGATGGCTTTCACGCATGCCGACATCGAAAAGAACACCACGCTCCTGATCGTGCTGGTGCTCCTTGTCGTGAGCATCGGCGGCCTGGTGGAGATCGTGCCGCTCTACTTCCAGCGCTCGATGACCGAGCCGGTGGCCGGTCTCAAGCCCTACGCGCCGCTGCAGCTGGTCGGACGGGACATCTACGTCCGGGAAGGGTGCTACAACTGCCATTCGCAGATGATCCGGCCCTTCCGGGCCGAGACCGAGCGCTACGGTCACTACTCGGTGGCCGGCGAGTTCGTCTACGACCGCCCGTTCCAGTGGGGCAGCAAGCGCACCGGACCGGATCTTGCCCGCGTCGGGGGCCGCTACAGCGACGACTGGCACCGGATCCACATGGTCAACCCGCGCGACGTGGTACCCGAGTCGATCATGCCGGGCTACCCCTGGCTCGCCGGGGCCTCGGCCAACCATGGCGATATCGAGGCGAAGATGGGAGCGCTCCGCCGGCTCGGCGTGCCGTACACCGACGCCGAGATCGCCGGCGCGCGGAAGGAGCTCGAAGGCAAGACGGAGCTCGACGCGCTCATCGGCTACCTCCAGGGCCTGGGCACCGCGTTGAAGTCGAGGTAATCGCGATGGATATCAACGACATGCGCGCCGCGATGACGGTGGCGAGCTTCCTGGCGTTCATCGGCATCGTGATCTGGGCGTACAGCGGCGGCCGCAAGCAGGGCTTCGACCGGGCCGCGCGCTCGGTGCTCGAAGACGACGCGGCCGACGGCGAGCGCGGCAGGGGAGAGGGGAAATGAGCGACTTCACCAGCGGCTTCTGGCCGGCGTACATCGGGATCATCTCGGTGCTGTCGATCGTCGCGTGTGCGGTGTTCCTGAAGACGCAGACCAAGCGGCGCGTCAAGGGCGCACAGATCGACACCACGGGACACGTCTGGGACGAGGACCTGCGGGAGTGGAACAACCCGCTGCCGCGCTGGTGGATGTGGCTGTTCTACATCACCATCGTCTTCGCGCTCGTTTACCTGATCTTCTACCCCGGGCTCGCGGCCTACGGCGGTCGCCTCGGCTGGACCTCCACCGGCCAGTACGATGCCGAACGGGCGAAGGCGGAGGCGAGCTACGGTCCGATCTTCGCCAAGTACCAGGGCATGCCGATTCCCGAGGTCGCCGCCGATCCCGAGGCGATGGCGATCGCCCAGAACCTTTTCCTGCAGACGTGCGCGCAGTGCCACGCCTCCGACGCGCGCGGCAGCAAGGGCTTTCCGAACCTCAGCGACGGCGACTGGCTGTGGGGCGGCGACCCGAAGCAGATCGAGGAAACGATCCTCAACGGGCGCACCGGAGTGATGCCGCCGCTCGGCCAGGCCCTCGGCCCCGACGGGACCAAGGACGTCGCCCACTACGTGATGTCGCTCTCCGGCTTGCCGAACGACTCCATCCGCACGGCGCGCGGCCAGGAGAAGTTCCAGCAGACCTGTGTCGCGTGCCATGGTCCGGAAGGGAAGGGCAACCCGGCGCTCGGTGCGCCGAACCTCACCGACCGGACGTGGCTCTACGGCGGCTCGGAACCGGATATCATCGCCACGATCACCAACGGCCGGAACGGGCAGATGCCCGCCCACAAGGCTTTCCTGGGCGAGGCGAAGGCCCACCTCCTTGCCGCCTACGTATGGAGCCTGTCTCACCCCGAGATTGCCAAGCGGGCATCGAAGTGAGCACGATCGCCGCATGAACGACCCGCGCGAGGCCGCAGGCGCCGTCGCGTCACCGGCCCCCGCACAAGAGCTCGAGCAGACCCTCTACGAGGTCCGCCGCAAGATCTATCCGCGGGCGGTGCACGGCTGGTTCGCCGGCTGGCGCTGGGCGCTGATCTGGCTCACGCAGCTCCTCTTCTACGGCACCGCCTGGCTCCAGTGGAACGGGCGCCAGGCGGTGCTCTTCGACCTGGCGGCGCGGAAATTCTACGTCCTCGGTTTCGTTTTCTGGCCCCAGGACTTCATCTACCTGACCGGGCTCCTCGTCATCTCCGCGTTGTCGCTGTTCCTCTTCACCGCGGTCGGCGGGCGGCTCTGGTGCGGCTATGCCTGTCCGCAGACGGTCTACACCGAGATCTTCATGTGGATCGAGCGCAGGATCGAGGGCGACCGGCAGGCGCGCATGCGGCTCGATTCGGGTCCGCCCGGGGCCCGGAAACTCGCGCTGAAGGCGGCCAAGCACGCCGTCTGGATCGCGGTAGCGCTCTGGACCGGCTTCACGTTCGTCGGCTACTTCACCCCGATCCGCGAGCTCTGGCGCGAGGTCCTCGCCTTCTCGACCGGGCCGTGGGAGACCTTCTGGATCCTCTTCTACGGCTTCGCCACCTACGGCAACGCCGGCTGGATGCGCGAGCAGGTCTGCAAGTACATGTGTCCGTACGCGCGCTTCCAGAGCGTGATGTTCGACCGGGACACGATGATCGTCACCTACGACGAGCGTCGCGGCGAGCCGCGGGGCGCGCGCTCCCGCAAGGCGGACCACAAGGCCGCGGGGCTCGGCGACTGCGTCGACTGCACGATGTGCGTGCAGGTCTGCCCGACCGGCATCGACATCCGGAACGGCTTGCAGTACGAGTGCATCGGGTGCGCAGCCTGCATCGATGCCTGCGACCAGGTGATGGACAAGATGGGCTACCCGCGCGGGCTCATCCGCTATTCGACTGAGAACGCGATCGCGAGCGGTTGGGATCCCAGCCGGATGCTGAAGCGCGTCGCGCGGCCGCGGATCTTCGTGTACGGCTCGATCCTGCTCGCCGTGTCCGCAGTGCTGCTCGCCTCGCTCTATCTTCGCGTGCCGCTCAAGGTCGACGTGCTCCGCGACCGCGCGAGCCTGAGCCGGGAAGTGGAGAGCGGGAAGATCGAGAACGTCTACCGGCTGCAGCTCATGAACACGCAAGAGAAGCCGCACCGGTACCGGATCGCCGTCTCGGGCCTCGACACGGTCGCGGTGGCGAGCGACGCGGAGGTCGAAGTACCGGCCGCCAGCACCCGCCAGGTGCCGGTGCGGCTGCGCATCGACCCCGGCGCTGCCACGAAGGGCTCGCACCGGATCGAGATCGAGGTGCGGGCCCTCGACGATCCGGGCATCGCGACGCGCGAAAAATCGGTCTTCATGGTGAGGTGACGATGGCAACCGACCGAGTCCGCCCCTGGTATCGCGAGCCCTGGCCGTGGCTCCTCATTGCGCCGCCGGCGGCTTCGGTCGTGGTGGGCGCGGTGCTGTGGACGCTCGCCGCGCGGACGAACGACGGCCTGGTCGTCGACGACTATTACAAGCAGGGGCTGGCGATCAACCAGGTCCTCGACCGCGAAGCACGCGCGCGGACGCTCGCGATCCGCGCCCTGTTGACGTTCAATGCCGAGCGGACGCGGGTGCGCCTGCAGCTCGCAGGCGACGGGCCGCTCCCGGAGCGGGTCACGCTCCGGCTCGTTCATCCCACCCGTGCGGGGGAGGATCAGACGATCGCGCTTGCGGCGGTCGCGGGCGGGGTGTTCGAGGGCGGGATGCAGCCGCCGGCTTCCGGTCGCTGGCATGTGCTGCTCGAAGACGGTGCGGCAACCTGGCGTCTGTCCGCATCGTGGAAAACCGAAGCGCCTACGGTCGCGCTCGGCGCGTCCCCGGGCTGAGCGCGGAAGGAGCATCACCATGACCGCGGGCAAGATGCTGATCTGGATCCTGTGGCCGTCGTTCATCGTCGCCGGGATCGCGGAAGGGATCTTCTTCACGCTGTTCGACCCGACCGACCTGACCCTGTTCGATGCGCCGATCGAGGCGAGCCGCACCGCGATCTATTCGGTCGGATTCTTCGCCTTCTGGGCATTCGCGGCGGCCTCGAGCGCGCTCACCTGCTTCTTCCAGCGCACCTCGACCGAGATCAACCGACCGGGGTTAGGATCGGCGCCTGCGCGCGAGCCCGAAGGCCCGCGGCCCACCCAGTGATTTTCACCCGGAGGAGAGCATGGTGTTCAAACACGTTCTGATCCCCACCGACGGCTCGCCGGTCGCCCGCAAAGCGGTCAGGGCCGGCGTCGCGCTCGCGCGGGAGCTCGGCGCGAAGGTCACCGCCTACTACGCGATGGAAGTGATGCGGCCGTACGCGTTCGGCGACGGGTACATCCTCGATACGGCGACCCTGCTCGGCATGGAACGGCAGGCGAAGGAGATCGGGCAGAAGTACCTCGCTGCGGTCGAGAAAGCGGCGCAGGCCGCGGGCGTCCCCTGCCAGACGCTGATGACGAAGCCCGAGACGGCAGCCGAGGGGATCATCGCGGCGGCGAGGAAGCGCAAGTGCGACGTGATCTTCATGGCTTCGCACGGGCGCGGCGAGTTCGCCTCGCTCGTCCTCGGGAGCGTGACGCAGAAGGTGCTCGCGCGGTCGAAGATCCCGGTCCTCGTGTACCGCTGAGCGGCCGCGGGGAGGGCGGCGCCGCCCCCGCCTAGCCCTCGCAGCGCGCGAGCAGCGCGCGCAGGCCATCCGGGTCGAGGATCCGGATGTGCTTCTGCTGCACGGCGACGAGCTTCGCCTCCTGGAACCGCGAAAAGACGCGGCTCACCGTCTCGAGCTTGAGGCCGAGGTAGCTGCCGATCTCCTCGCGCGTCATGCGGAGGTGGAACTCCGCCGGCGAGTAGCCGCGGGCGACGAAACGCTGGGAGAGGTTGAGGAGGAAGGCCGCGAGCCGCTCCTCCGCGCGCATCGTCCCGAGGAGCATCATCACGCCCTGGTCGCGGACGATCTCGCGGCTCATCACCTTGTGGAACTGGTGCTGGAGGGTGCGGATCTCGCGCGACACCTCCTCGAGGCGCGAAAAGGGAATGACGCAGACCTCGCTGTCCTCGAGGGCGGTTGCCCCGCAGGTGTGGTGCTCGGTCCCGATGCCGTCGAGCCCGAGGATCTCGCCCGGCATGTGGAACCCGGTCACCTGGTCGCGGCCGTCCTCGAGCACGACGCTCGATTTGAAGAACCCGCTGCGCACGGCGTAGATCGAGCCGAAACCGTCGCCCGACCGGTAGAGGCTCTCTCCACGCTTCAGTCGCCGGCGCGTGTAGACGAGCTGGTCGAGGTGCGCGACCTCGTCGCGCGATAGCCCCATCGGCAGGCACAGCTCGCGGAGCGAGCAGCCCGAGCACACCGCCCGGAGGCGATTCAGGTCGATCTGCCGCGCCGGCGCCTGCTCCATGTACCTCACCGCTGATTCGGTTTGACTCAGGTCAACACGCCGGCCGACCGGGCCGCCACACTCTCAACGAGCGAGGCAATGTAGCCAGTGGACCCGAGCGAGCTGATCGTCGATGCGGAGGTCCTGCGCCGGTTCGACCGGCCCGGGCCTCGCTATACGTCGTATCCGACTGCCGACCGCTTCGTCGAAGCGTTCGACGCCGCCGCATACCGGCGCGCGCTGGAGGCCCACCGCGCGAGCGGTCGTCCCCGTGGGCTGTCATTATATGTGCACCTGCCGTTCTGCAGCACGATCTGCTACTACTGCGCCTGCAACAAGGTGATAACCAAGGACCGCGGGCGTGCCGCGAAGTACGTCCGCTACCTCGGACGCGAGCTCGAGCTCGTGGGCGATCTCCTCGGTCCGGACGAGCGCGTCGGCCAGCTGCACTGGGGCGGTGGCACCCCGACGTTCCTCGCGGACGATGAGTTGCGCGCGCTGATGGCCATGATCCGCGGGCGTTTTCCGCTCGCCGCCGGCGGCGAGTACTCGATCGAAGTGGACCCGCGCAGCACCGGCCCGGAGACGATCGCCCTCCTCGCGTCGCTCGGCTTCAATCGTCTCTCGGTTGGCGTGCAGGACTTCGACGAGGATGTGCAGCGGGCGGTCAACCGCCGGCAGAGCTTCGAGGAGACTGCGGCCGTGATCACGGCGGCGCGTGCGCACGGCTTCAAGTCGGTGAACCTCGACCTGATCTACGGCCTCCCGCGCCAGGACCTGACGCGCATGACGGAGACGCTCGCCAAGGTGCTCCGCCTCGCGCCCGACCGGATCGCGCTCTACAATTACGCGCATCTTCCCGGCACGTTCAAGCCGCAGCGGCGGATTGCGGAGAGCGAGCTGCCTTCGGCGGCGGCGCGGATCGACCTGGCGGTGCTTGCGATGCGAACCCTCACCCAGGCTGGCTACCGGTACATCGGCATGGATCACTTCGCACTGCCGGACGACGAGCTCGCCCAGGCGCAGCGACTGGGCCACCTCCACCGCAATTTCCAGGGGTATTCGACGCGCGCCGAGTGCGACCTCGTCGGGCTCGGGATCTCCGCGATCGGCGCGGTCGGCCCCGCGTACAGCCAGAACGTGAAGACGCTCGACGAGTACTACGATCGGCTCGACCGCCGCGAGCTGCCGGTGATGCGCGGGATCGAGCTCTCCGCCGACGATCTGGTGCGCCGGGCGGTGATCCAGGCGCTGATGTGCCATTTCGAGCTCGCGATCGAGTCGATCGAGATCGCCTATCTAGTGGATTTCGAGCGCTACTTCGCCGCCGAGCTTGCCGACCTGCGCGAGCTCGAGGCCCTCGGGCTCGTCGACATCGGAGGTGGATGGATCAGCGTGACGCCGCGGGGCCGGCTCGTCGTGCGCGGCATCGCGATGGTGTTCGACCGCTATCTGCGGCGCGCGGAAACGCGCGCCCGCTATTCGAAGCTCGTTTGACGTGTCGACGCTCGCGGCGTCCGCGTTCCTCGTCGGACTGCTCGGCGGCCTCCACTGCGCCGCGATGTGCGGCGGTATCGTTGCGGCGCTGAACCTGCCCGCGCGTCGCGTAGCCCTCTCCGGCGGCGGCGTCGGAACGATCGCCGCCGACGTCGCAGGACAGCTCCCGCTGCATGTTGCCTACAGCACCGGGCGGATTGCCAGCTATACTGCGGCCGGCGCAATCGCCGGGGGCGTCGGCGGAGTCGCGACGCTTGCCGAAACCGTGATGCCGATCCAGATCGCGCTCGCGTTCGTCGCCAACGCGCTCGTGGTGCTCCTCGGCGTCTATCTGGCGGGCGCCGGCGCCGGCGTCGCACGCCTCGAGAGAATCGGCAGCGCCCTCTGGCGGTGCGTTGCGCCGATCGGACGGCACTTCCTCCCGGCGGACACGCCCTTCCGCGCGGTCGGGGCCGGTGCAGTGTGGGGATGGCTCCCCTGCGGCCTCGTCTACAGCGTGCTCGCGCTCGCGCTCGCGAGCGGCGATGCCGTGCGCGGGGCGATGGTGATGCTCGCATTCGGGCTTGGCACCGCACCGAACCTCCTCCTCGCGGGACTCGCGCTCGAGCGCTTTCGCGGCCTGCTCGCGCGGCCGGGTGTCAGGCGCGCGGCGGGTGTCGCGATCGCCGCTCTCGGCGTATGGGGGGCATTCAGGACCCCAGGCCTCATCGAGAGGGTGAGGGAGGGTATCGCCTGCCTTACTTGAGCGCGGGTCTTGACCGCCGCTCCGGCGACCCTCATCTTTCGGCGTGGAACGCCCATCATCAGGAGACAACAGCGTGCTCAAGATCCTGCTCGCCGTAGACGGCTCCGAGAATGCGAGCCGCGCCGCCCAGACGCTCATCGAGACCGCCGGCTGGTACAAGGAACCGCTCGAGGTCGAGCTCGTCACCGTGCACCTCCCGCTGCCGCAGGTCGGCGGGTTCGCCGGATCGGTCGTGAGCCACGACATGGTCGAGAAGTACTACAGCGAGGAAGGGGGCAAGGCGCTCGCGCCCGCACGCAAGCTGCTCGACGCGGCGGGTGTCCGTTACGTTCCCCACATTCTGGTCGGCGAGATCGCGCCGAGCCTGGTGAGCCACGCGCAGAAGACCGGATGCAAGATGCTCTACATGGGGACGCGCGGCATGAGCGCGGTGTCGAACCTGATGGTCGGCTCGGTTGCGACGAAGGTACTCCACCTCTGCACCGTGCCGGTAGTGCTCGTCCATTGATGTGAACGCCCCCGCCGCAACCGACACCGTCGAGCTCGCGCTCGAGGGGATGACCTGCGCGGCGTGCGCGGCGCGCATCGAGAAATCGCTGAACCGCCTGGACGGCGTCCGGGCGAGCGTGAACTTCGCCGCGGAAACCGCGCAGGTCGCTTTCCCGCACGGCGGGGTGACGGTCGAGAAGCTCGTCGACACGGTCCGCCGCGCCGGCTACGACGCCCGCGTCCAGGAGGCCGGCACGCTCGTCGACCACGGCGCCGAGCGCGACCGGTTGCTGAGGCAGTTTCTCTTCGCGGCGGTGCTCACCGCACCGTTCCTGGTCGAGATGGCGGGTATGGCCGCAGGCCGGCATCACGTCCTGCCCCTGTGGCTGCAGCTCGCGCTCGCGACGCCGGTCCAGTTTGTGAGCGGCGCCCGGTTCTACCGCGGGGCCTGGCATGCGCTGCGCGGCGGGGCGGCCAACATGGACGTCCTCATCGCGCTCGGCACGACGATCGCCTGGGCGTACAGCACGGTAGTCACGCTCGCCGGGCTCGGCCACGACGTGTATTTCGAGAGCGGGGCGGTCGTGATCGCGCTGGTGCTCCTCGGCAAATGGCTCGAGGCGCGCGCGAAGGCACGCACGTCCGAGGCGTTGCGCTCGCTCGCCGGGTTGCAGCCAAGCATCGCGCGGATCGAGACCGGTGGCCGGGTCGAAGAGGTGCCGGTCGAGCGGGTGAAACCCGGCGACGTGTTCGTGGTGCGCCCCGGCGACAGCCTCCCCGTGGACGGCGTGGTGCTCGATGGCGAGTCGAGCGCGAACGAATCGATGCTGACCGGCGAGAGCATGCCGGTCACCAAGCGGGCGGGCGCGAAGGTGTTCGCCGCGACGGTGAACGGCGAGGGCCTCCTGCGCTGCCGCGCGACCGGCGTCGGCCGGGACACCATGCTCGCCGGGATCGTGCGGCTCGTCGCGCTCGCCCAGGGTTCGAAGGCGCCGGTGCAGCAGCTCGCCGACAGGGTGTCCGCGGTGTTCGTTCCGGCGGTGATCGTCGTCGCGCTCGTCACGCTCGGCGGCTGGATCGCGTTCGGGACGGTCGAGCAGGCGCTGATCCACGCGGTGGCGGTGCTGGTGATCGCCTGCCCCTGCGCGCTCGGTCTCGCGACGCCGACGGCGCTGATGGTCGGCATCGGCCGTGCGGCGAAGGCCGGCATGCTGATCCGGAACGCCGTCGCCCTCGAGCACGCGGGTGCGATGACCGAGTTGCTCTTGGACAAGACCGGCACGCTCACCGAGGGGCGTCCGTCGGTGGCAGCGGTCGTGCCTGCGGCGGGAATCCCCGAGCGCGAGCTCCTGCGCGTCGCAGCGACGCTCGAGCGCGGCTCCGAGCATCCGCTCGCCCGGGCGGTGCTTGCGCGCGCCGAGGCGGCGGGGATTCAACCGGCGTTGCCGCAGGACTTCCGCGCGGTCGCCGGCAAGGGGGTGGCCGGGCTCGTGGACGGCGTCCCGGCGCGCCTCGGGTCGGTCGATTTCATCGCCGAGCTCGGCGTGCCGATCGACCGCGCCGTGCTCGGCGGTCCGGGCGAATCCGGGCAGACGGTGATCGCCGTCGCGGCGGGCGGGCGCCTGCTGGGCTTCGTTCTCGTCGCCGATGCGCTGCGGGCCACCTCCGCCGGGGCCGTTGCCCGCCTCAAGGCGCTCGGGGTGAAGGTAACGATGATCTCCGGCGACCGGGAAGCAACCGCACGCGCGGTGGCCCGGCAGGCAGGGATCGACGAGGTCCTGGCGGGCGTGCTGCCCGCCGACAAGGCGGCGGAGATCGGTGCGCGCAAGCGGAACGGCACCATCGTCGGCATGGCGGGGGACGGCATCAACGATGCGCCGGCGCTCGCGGCAGCCGACGTGAGTTTCACCCTTGCCGCCGGGACGGGCGTGGCGATCGACACCGCGGACGTCACGCTGATGCGGGACGATCTGCGCGCGATCGCCGATGCGGTCGACCTCTCGCGGCGCATCGTCGCGAAGGTGCGGCAGAACCTGTTCCTCGCCTTCATCTACAACGTGCTCGGGATCCCGCTTGCGGCGTTCGGGCTGCTGAACCCGGTGATCGCAGGTGCCGCGATGGCGTTGTCGTCGGTGTCCGTGGTGACGAACTCGCTCGCGCTCGGCCGGTGGCGTCCGGCGGCAGGAGGCAAATGACATGGAAGCGACGAAGATCAAGGTCTCGGGGATGACGTGCCAGGGCTGCGTCCGGAGCGTCACGCGCGTGCTCAAGGCGGTCCCGGGCGTCGAAGGGGTGGAGGTCTCGCTCGAGCGGGGTGAGGCGGACGTGCGGTACGACCCGGCGCGCACCGCTGTTCCGGCACTCCGCCAGGCGGTCGAGGACGCGGGCTACGGCGCCGCGTGAACCGAGCCCCGCAGGCGGGAATCCACGAGAACTGGACGCTGCCGGACGGCAGCGCCGCGACGCTGCGCCCGATCCGGTCGGCGGACATGGAGCTCGAGCGGGCGTTCGTCCGCAATCTCTCGCCGCAGTCGAAGTTCAAGCGCTTCATGGGCGAGATGAAGGAGCTCAGTCCCGACCAGCTCTACGATTTCACCCATCCGGATCACGAACACGAGGCGGCATACGTGGTGATCCGTTCGACCGTCGCGGGCGAGGAGGAGATCGGGGTGGGGCGGTTTGCGGCCGGGACCGACAGCGACACCTGCGAGTTCGCGATCACCATCGCCGACGCCTGGCAGGGGAAGGGTCTCGGGAAGCGCATCATCAACGCCCTCATGCGCGACGCGAAAGCGCGCGGCCTCAAGCGGATCGAAGGTTACGTGCTCGCCGCGAACCCGCGGATGCTCGATTTCTGCCGCGGGCTCGGCTTCGCGATCGAAGCGAGCCGCGACGACCCCACGGTGCGCATCGTCCATCGCGATCTGTAGCAGGCGTCAGTGCCGGATGGCAGCGGAGACCTGGCGGACCCGTGACGGCTGGGAAGTCCTGATCCGGCCGATCGCGCCCGGCGACGAAGCGGCGTGGGTCGAGTTCGTCAAGCGGCTCTCGCCCGCGACGCGCTACAAGCGTGGCGGAACGCGCCCCGAGGAACTGACGCCGGACCTCGCGCACGAACGCGTCGCGCCGGACCCCGCGCGGGAGTTTGCTCTCGTCGCCGCTGCCTCGCGGGCGGCAAGCTCGGCGATCGTCGGCGTCGCGCGCTGCCGGCGCCACGACGACGCGAGCTGGGAGTTCATGCTCGTCGTCGCCGACGACTGGCAGCGCCGCGGCGTCGGGCGGCGGTTGATGGCGGCGCTCGACGCGGAGATGTCGCGCCGGGGCGTCGCGGCGATCGAGGGCGTGGTGCTCGCCTCCAACCGCGGGATGCTCGACTTCGTGCAGCGCCTCGGGTTCCGCGTCGAGCCGAGCGAAAGCGGGCCGATGTTCAGGCGCGTGGTCAAAGAGTTCGCTGCGGGGACGGGGTAGGCATGGTGGGCGGTACTGGGATCGAACCAGTGACCCCTCGCGTGTG
>Ga0335084_10001613_pt1 | contig 21272 bp, 19 predicted proteins | sample Lox_Sample_44_FD_206721 | JGI IMG/M metagenome (GOLD analysis project Ga0335084, IMG submission 206721) | Soil microbial communities from Loxahatchee National Wildlife Refuge, Florida, United States - Lox_Sample_4.4 | ecosystem: Environmental > Terrestrial > Soil > Wetlands | place: USA...
CGACAATGAACGGCTCGTTGTGCGTTATGAGTCTGCCATCGCGCTGATGCACGATCTGCGGCACATGGGCGCGACCAATGTCATGCATGAGCGGCTGCGCAAACCACTTAAACGTGCGACGTTGGAGCGAACGATGACAATCTACGCCGATCGCTTTGCCGACGCGGACGGCCGCCTGCGCGCCAGTTTCGATATCGTTTGGCTGTCCGGCTGGGTGCCGCACGAAAGCCAGCAGAAGCCACTAAAGCCCGGCTCGGCCGCGCAACGATTGGCCGACGCACTTGGCACCAGTGAAATATCGACGGGAGAAAAACCGGGACGCTGCAGCTAGAGCAGCGCCATCAGGTGTGCAATCAGCGGCACGTCGGCCGGCGGCATCTGGTAGTCGCGCAGCCGATTCGGCTTTACCCAAGTGACCCTCTGGCCTTCGGCAGGGCTGACCGTTCCATCCCAGCGCCGGCAAACATAGAGCGGCATCAACAGATGAAAGTCCGGATAAGTGTGGCTTGCGAAAGTGAGTGGTGCGAGGCAGGCCTCGTTGACGGTTATTCCCAGTTCTTCTTTCAATTCCCGGATTAGTGTCTCCTCAGGCTGCTCGCCGTTCTCAACCTTGCCGCCGGGAAACTCCCACAATCCTGCCATCGGTTTGCCCTCGGGCCGCTGTGCGATCAGTACGCGGCCGTCGGCGTCAATAAGGGCGCAGGCGGCAACTAGGACGATTTTGGTAGCCACCACCCCTCAGCCTCGACGGTTCTAGGATCGGTAATCGCCATTGATGGCGACGTATTCCTTGGTCAGATCGCAAGTCAGCACTCGATCGCGGCCCTTGCCCAGACCGAGCGCCACTTTCAACCGGATCTCCGGCCTTTTCATTGCCGCGCTCACGCTTGCTTCGTCGTAGCCGGGATCGCGCGCGCCCTTGTATGCGACGCGAATACCGCCGAACCAGATCGACAGCCTATCTCGGTCAGCGGGCTCGCCCGCCTTGCCGACAGCCATGACAACGCGGCCCCAATTTGCGTCCTCACCCGCAATCGCCGTTTTGACAAGCGGCGAATTGGCAATCGACATCGCAATGCGACGGGCCGAAGCCTTCGATACTGCGCCTTCGACCACGATCTCGACCAACTTGCGTGCACCCTCACCATCGCGCGCGACCTGTTCGGACAAATTTGCCAGCACAGCATGCAGGGCCTTCTTGAAGTCCTTCAGGCGTGGATCGGCAGCGCGTGCAATACACGAAATTCCTGCCTTGCCAGTCGCAAACATCATCAGCGTGTCGGACGTCGACGTATCGCCATCGATTGTCACGGCATTGAAGGTATCGGCGACGCCTTCCTTCAAGAGTGACTGCAGCGCGGCGGCCGAAATCGCTGCGTCCGTGAAGACGAAGGCAAGCATGGTCGCCATATCGGGTGCGATCATGCCTGCACCTTTCGCAATACCGTTGATCGTGACTGTCGTCTTTCCGATCTTCGCCGTTGCGGTCGCAACCTTTGGGAACGTGTCGGTCGTCATGATCGCGCGCGCTGCGGCGAGAAAATCGCCCGCCTGCGCCTGCGCCACTAATCCGTCCATAACGCCGTCGAAGGCCTGCGCCTTTAACGGTTCGCCGATAACGCCAGTCGAAGCGAGAAAGACATCTCCCGGCTTGCAACTGACCGCGCGAGCAGCAATTTGCGCTGTGAATTTGCAGGCATCTCGACCGCTCTTGCCGGTGAAGGCATTGGCGTTGCCGGAATTAACCACGAGTGCGCGCGCCGTCCCCGTTTTCAGGTGCGCGCGACACCATTCGACCGGTGCCGACGGGCATTTCGATCGCGTGAATACTCCGGCCACAGTGGTACCGGGTTCGAACAATGCGAGCAAAACATCGGTGCGCTCCGCATAGCGAATACCAGCCGCAGCAGTTGCGAGCTTTACGCCAGAAATCGCGGGCATATCCGGTACGTGAACCGGGGCGAGGGGGGAGACTGAAGAGCTCATGGGCGCGTCATATCTGAATGGACATCCATGTGCGTACCTAAGCGAAATGGCCGGCACAAGGCCGGCCATGACGAAATCATTTGATGAATATGATCGACGCTACTTCTTGGCAGGCGCGGCGGGTTTGTCTTCGGTCTTTGCCGGCTTGTCCATGCGCTCGATTTTGGCGTCTGCGCGGAGCTTTGTGACCAGCTCGGCCTGTGCCTTGCGCATCACAAAATTCTCGATCTGCGGCTTCACATCTTCGAATTTCGGCGCCTGTTTTGTTCGTTTATCTTCAACCTTGATGACATGCCAGCCGAACTGGGTTTTTACCGGCTCCGAAATCTGTCCCGACTCTAACTTGAAGGCGACGTCGGAGAATTCCGGCACCATCTGTTCCTTTGTGAAATAGCCAAGGTCGCCGCCATTGGCTTTACCGGACGGATCCTCTGTCACTTCAGCCGCGACCTTGGCGAAGTCCTCGCCCTTTTTCAGCCGCACAATAACTGCCTTGATTTTATCCTCGGCTTCCTTACCGGCTTTGTCGTCGCCGGCCGGCGCGCGGAACAGGATATGGCGCGCATGCACTTCCTTCTCTTCCGCGATCTGCTTGACCGCCTCATCGTAGACTTGGCGCATCGCCTCGTCGGTGACGGCCGTTTTGCCGACAGACTGGAGCAGCCCTTCCATGAGCAACTTTTTGCGAGCGAATTCGAGCTTGCGTTTGAAGTCGGCCACATCCCCGAATTTCTTGTCCTCTGCTGCTTTCGACACCAGGATCATGTCGGCCACGAATTGCACCAAGTAATCTTGCTTGGCCTCAGGTGACATGGGCGGGATTTGTCCGGCCTCATCTTCGGCGACAGTGAGGTCGCTTTGATGAACTTCAACACCATTAACTTTAGCCACAAGCGGGTCCTTATCCTGGGCGCAGAGCGGCCCGGTCGTAAGGATGAGCAGCGCCAGGGTGGCGGCAATGAAACCGGCCGGACCTGATCGGACCGGGACGCCGGCGGATACAACAATCGTCATAGCGTTATCCTTGAATATATGGGCCGCCGGTTCGAACCGGCGGTGCGCGGACTATTCGCCCAACAACCGTGGCATTGCAATGGCCGACTAGTACGTGGGGTCTAACGTCGGCGTGACCGTCTTGTTAAGGTCGTGGCAAGCCGCCGATTGACAACAATCCGACCCCCTCATATCTCTCGCTCACCTTTAGCTGTTCGCTATTTGCCGGCGTGTTTGGCGTCGAATTTGCCCGAAAAGTGCCGCATTCCGGAGCGCCGGAAGCAAATCCGGCCGCGGCGGCATGATATAAGCGCCCGGCCTACGTTAGGAGCCCCCCGAATGATCGGCGCCGTCGCCCGCAAGCTGTTTGGATCCGCCAATGAGCGGCGCATCCGCAGCTATGAGCCCCGGGTGCGCGAGATCAATGCTCTGGAGAAGGAACTCGAAGGGCTTTCCGACGATGAACTGAAGGCCCGCACCGACCATTTCAAGAAACAAGTCGGCGAGGGGGCCTCTCTCGATGATCTTTTGGTTCCTGCCTTCGCCACCGTGCGGGAAGCCGCCAAGCGCACGCTCGGCCAGCGCCATTTCGACGTTCAGTTGATCGGCGGCATGATTTTGCACGACGGCAAGATCTCCGAAATGAAGACCGGTGAAGGCAAGACGCTGGTTGCGACTCTTCCGGTTTATCTCAACGCGGTTGCCGGCCGCGGTGTGCATGTCGTCACCGTCAATGACTATCTGGCCAAGCGCGATGCCGAATGGATGGGGCAAATCTACAATTTCCTCGGGCTCTCGGTTGGGGTCATTGTGCACGGGCTCGACGACGAGCAGCGCAAGAAAGCCTACGATTGCGACATCACTTACGGCACCAACAACGAACTCGGCTTCGATTACCTGCGCGACAACATGAAGTACCGCTTGGAGGACATGGTCCAGCGCGGGCATATTTTTGCGATTGTGGACGAAGTCGACTCAATTCTCGTCGATGAAGCGCGCACACCGCTGATCATTTCCGGTCCGCTCGACGACCGATCGGAATTCTACAACACGATCGACAGCTACATTCCGCAACTCGACAAGACCGATTATGAGGTCGACGAAAAGCAGCGGACAGTGACGCTGACCGAAGTCGGCATGGAAAAGCTCGAGCAGAGGCTGCGCGCGGCCGGCCAGCTCAAGGGCGACTCGCTCTACGACGTAGAAAACGTATCCGTCGTGCATCACGTCAATCAGGCACTCAGGGCGCACAAGCTGTTCCAGCGCGACAAGGATTACATTGTTCGCAATGGTGAGGTCGTGATCATCGACGAGTTCACTGGCCGTATGATGCCGGGCCGGCGCTACTCGGAAGGTCTGCATCAAGCATTGGAAGCGAAAGAGCATCAGCCGATCCAGCCCGAAAACCAGACGCTCGCTTCGATTACGTTCCAGAACTACTTCCGCATGTACGAAAAGCTTGCCGGCATGACGGGCACGGCAATGACGGAAGCGGAAGAGTTTATGGATATTTACGGCCTCGAAGTGCTCGAAGTGCCGACCAACATGCCTCTCGTTCGTCTTGATGACGACGATGAGGTTTATCGAACTACGGCTGAAAAATATCGGGCGATCTTGACCTTGATCGAGGACTGCAAGATTCGCGGTCAGCCCGTGCTGGTCGGCACGACTTCGATTGAAAAATCCGAACAGCTTGCCGAGATGCTCCGCCAAAAAGGTTGGGAGCAGCACGACTTCTCGGATCCGAATGCTTTCGCTGCGCTCTATTCGGGCGACGAGGGGGCCTCGAAGAAAAAAGTCTTCGCCATCCTCAATGCCCGCTATCACGAACAGGAAGCCTATATTGTCGCTCAGGCCGGCGTGCCGGGCGCTATCACCATTGCCACCAACATGGCCGGCCGCGGCACCGACATTCAACTGGGCGGCAACGCCGACATGCGTATTCGTCAGGAAATCACGGACATTGCGGACCCGCGCGAGCGCGAGAAAAGTCCGCAAGCGGATGAGATTCGCACGCAAGTCGCTCGTCTGAAAGAAAAAGCGATTTCCGCCGGGGGCCTCTTTGTGCTCGGAACCGAGCGGCACGAAAGTCGGCGGATTGACAACCAGCTGCGCGGTCGCTCCGGCCGCCAGGGCGATCCTGGTCATTCCAAATTCTTCCTGTCGCTTGAAGACGACCTCATGCGCATCTTCGGGTCCGACAAGCTCGACGGCATGTTGCAGAAACTGGGTCTGAAGGAGAACGAGGCGATCGTTCATCCATGGATCAACAAGGCGCTCGAGAAAGCGCAGCAGAAGGTCGAGGCGCGCAACTTCGATATCCGCAAGAATCTACTCAAGTTCGACAACGTCATGAACGATCAGCGCAAGGTGATTTTCGAGCAGCGGCTCGAGCTGATGCGTGACGAGGCGGTCGACGAAACCATCGCCGACATGCGCCATGCGATGATCGAGGAATTGGTCGCCAAGCACATTCCCGCGAATGCTTATCCGGAACAGTGGGACAGCGCGGGCCTCGATCGCACTCTGCGCGAAGTGCTTACGCTTGAGCTGCCGGTTCAGGACTGGGCGAAGGAGGAAGGTATCACTGAAGAGGACGTTCGCGAGCGCATCACGCGACGCGCCGATGAATGGATGGCAAGCAAGGTCGCCAAATGGAGTCCCGACGTCATGCGTTACGTCGAGAAGTCCATTTTATTGCAGACCCTCGATCACCTCTGGCGTGAACATCTCGTCATGCTCGAACACCTGCGCCAGGTGATTGGCTTGCGTGGTTACGGTCAACGGGACCCGCTCAATGAGTATAAGGCGGAGGCTTTCTCGCTGTTCGAAGCAATGGTGGCGCACTTGCGTGAGGCGGTGACCGCCCAGCTCATGCGGGTCGAGGTCGTCCAGTCACCGCCGGCCGAAGAGGCCGCCAAGCTTCCTTACATGGAAGCGCACAAGGTCGATCCGACCACGGGCGAAGATGAGATGGCACCGGCTTTGGCGCCGGCTCTGGTCGGAAATGGCAACGGCGCGCAGCCAGAACGCAATTCGAATGATCCGTCGAGTTGGGGCAAGGTCGGCCGCAATGAGCCGTGCCCCTGCGGCTCCGGCAAGAAATTCAAACATTGTCACGGCAAATTCGCTTAAGGTCTTTTGGCCTCAGCGTGCAAAAAGCGCCGGCGGCCCTGCCGCGTTATTTTTTCAGCGACCTCGCCAAATCTCTGCGGAATGCGCGGTTGCGCTTGAGGTGCCATTCACGGCTCATGGCGTGACGTTTGCTCGCGCAACGTTCTGAATAGAGCAGCACCCAAATGCGGCCGCGCGTCGAGCGAGCGCCCTTGCCGGCATTGTGTTGCGCCAGTCGCCGTACAACGTCATCGGTCCAGCCGACATAAGTCAGGTGGCGATGGTTCGCGAGGGTGCCGAGGACATAGACGTAGCAATCCATGCTTCGTCCACTCGTGCCGCGGCGGAAACAGTTAGCGGAAACTGCCGAAGGAGCCGGCCGGCACCACCGGCTGTGCGCCTGTAAGCAAGCCATTGTTGCTCGCCGGCGGTGTCGAATATGCTGTACGAATTTCTTGCTGCTGCGGGCGCGGGGGCTCGGCTTTGGCCGCTTGCACTGGCGGGGTCGGCTCCGGCGTGCGAGCCGTTTCGACCGACTTCGGTGCGACGTCGCGCGGAGCCGGCGCGGCCACGGTAGAGGTGCTGCGCGGCGGTACGGACGTCGTGGCAGAGACCGTACGAGAAACTTGCTTCGGCTTTGCTGCCAGATCGGTATTGGCACTCCGCGTCACAACAGGCTCTTTTTCAGGTGCCGATGGGGCAGCTTCCGCATTCGAGCCAAACCAGCTGCCGATTAACCCGGCAATCGTAGTCGGCTGTGAGGGAGCTTCGCCTTGCTTTGGCTGTGGTGCAGGCCGCGGCATCGGCACGCTTGCTACGACCGTTGGCTCGCTGGAGGCCGCGGCAGGTTCCTGCCTGACGGACGCTTCGGCGCTTGCGGCCGGCGGGGTAGCCGTGCGCGGCAGCGCGCCGGGTGCGTTGGATACGCGCGGCAATGCGCCCGGCGCGACCGTTGCGCTCGCCACCCGATAGCGACCGTTGTTGTCGAAATCATTCTGGGGCGAAAGCTTTGCGAGGAACACCGGGTTCATACCGCCGTCGATGCCGGCGCGGGACGGGACTGTCGATACGCCGTTGGCGACGTATTCCGCCATCTTGCGCTGCTCTTGCCGCTGGTGATCGATGACCGCATCGGCGATATTTTTGTCGAGTTGATATGCCGGACAGGCGGCCTTCGCGTTGAACGCCAACGGCCGGTTTGAATCGCCGGGACTGACCGCATCGAAGACGTAACGCCTGTCGCAAATCGCGACCTTCGGCTCCTGATGCGTCGCGTCGAAATGGTCGTAGCCCTCTTTCAACATTTTCCAGAACGCGAAGTTCGGATTGTTGCGGTGCTTGGCCATGTTGATTGCGGTCATGCGGAACGGATAGGCCTGCAGCTGGAATGATTTTTGCCCGCCGAAGAACGACTCGCGCGCCAAGGCGTAGATTTCCTGAATCTGCTCATCGGTCATGGCATAGCAGCCGCGCGAAGAGCAGTCGCCGTGTACCATCAATTCCGACCCCGTGTAGCCCATTGCGCGGTCATAGGTGTTCGGGAAACCGGTATTGAACGCGAGGTAATAATTTGAATTCGGGTTCATCTGCCCCGGCGTGATGCTGTAGAAGCCCTCCGGCGCCTGGCGATCGCCTTCTTTCTTCTTGGGGCCTAGATCACCGGACCAGCGACAGATCGGGTAGGTTTTCAAAAGTTCGAATTGGCCGTCGCGAGTCTGCTTCCAGATCTCCATCTCCGACTCTTCCTTGAAGATGCGGGCGAGGATCGGAGACTCCTTGTCCATATTTTTCGCCGTCATCTCGGCGAGAGTTTTTTCGGAAAGCGGCGCATGCGCGCGGCCGGTCGGGGCAATGCTTTCGGGGTCACAGCCAGCAAGCGCAATCGCCGCGGCCACAGCCGCGGACGCCAGAAGCGCTCGAGCGAAAGGTCGATTCAAATCTGGTACTCCCCGAAGGGGCGGGCCCTTATTGTGTAATCGTTATCCTTAAGATGTGGCATCTGCAAGGCGGTCCGCGCTGTCTCAGGCTACCGCTAACCCCATGGTAAAGCAAAAGTAAATGACTTCTTAATCAAGTGACAGCACGGCCCATTGTGAGGAACTTCTCACGCCGCTGCTGGCGCACCATCTCCCGATCAAGTCCCCGCAATTCGGCAAGGGCGCCGGCTATCGCCTCACCGGTTGCGGCCATCGCGGCCTGTGGATCGCGGTGGGCGCCCCCGGTGGGCTCTGCCACCACGCCGTCGATCACGCCGAAGCGTATCATATCCTGGGCGGTGATTTTCATGCTGATCGCCGCCTCCTGCGCCTTGGCCGTATCACGCCACAGGATCGAGGCTGCGCCTTCAGGCGAAATTACTCCGTAGATAGCGTGCTCTAACATCAAGATGCGGTTGGCCGTGGCAATCGCGATAGCTCCTCCGGAGCCGCCTTCGCCCAGGATTACAGCGACGTTAGGTACGCCGAGTGACAAGCACGTCTCGGTCGAACGAGCGATTGCTTCCGCTTGGCCACGCTCTTCCGCGCCAATGCCAGGATAGGCGCCTGCAGTGTCCACCAGCGAGACGACTGGAATGCCGAAACGGTCGGCCATCTCCATCAGCCGAACGGCCTTTCGGTAACCTTCCGGCCTCGCCATTCCGAAATTGTGTTTGAGGCGGCTCTCGGTGTCGGAGCCCTTTTCATGGCCAATGACGCACACGCTTTCGCCTTGAAAGCGGCCAAAGCCGCCGACAATCGCGGGGTCGTCGCCGAATTTGCGATCCCCGGCGAGCGGGATGAAGTTACTGACCAATGCGGCGATATAGTCGAGACAATGAGGCCGTTGCGGATGCCGGGCAACTTGGGTCTTCTGCCAAGGTGTGAGCTCCGCATAGAGTTCTTTCAACGCCAGCGCGGCCTTCGACTCGAGCCGATTGATCTCCTCACCAATAGCGACAGCGTTCCCGGTTTCGCCCATTGCGCGCAATTCCTCGACCTTGGCCTCGAGTTCGGCTACCGGCTTTTCAAAGTCGAGATAACTGCGCATTGGGTCCGGGCGAGATTGTTTTCCGGGCGAACTGACGCGGGCGAAGCCTCTAAGTCAAGCGAGCGGGTTAATTTGGCTTTTACGTACGTCTTTGGCTAGCTATCCGCCAACGGGTGCAGGTCGCGCACCAGTGTTTTCAGGCGCTCTTCCAGCACGTGGGTATAAATTTGCGTGGTCGAAATATCAGCGTGTCCGAGCAGTGTTTGCACCACGCGCAGATCCGCGCCGTTATGCAACAGATGGCTGGCAAAGGCGTGGCGCAGCACGTGCGGGCTCAAGTTTTCGGCTCGAATGCCGCTGGCCTGGCCGAGTGTCTTTAGCTCGCGTGCGAAGTGCTGGCGGGTTAGGTGTCCCTTCTCACCAAAGGAAGGAAATAACCACTTCGATTTTGCGTCGCGTTCGGCTGCGGTGCGCAACTCGAGATACTCAGACATGGCGCGTTTGGCTGGCTTGTTGAGTGGCACAAGCCGTTCCTTGCCGCCCTTTCCGCGCACAACCAGCATGCGCTGATCTCTTTGGGCCGCAGATGCTGGCAATGCCACGAGTTCAGACACCCGCAACCCGGTGGCGTAGACCACTTCCAGCAGGCATAGCAGGCGTGTGGCCCGTAACCGCTGAGCAGGGGGTTGTTTCGCATTCTCACTATTCGCCCGTGCGTTCTTTAGGAGCGCATCAACATTTGCGATCGACAGCACCTTCGGGAGCGTGCGCGCGCGCTTTGGACCTTCCAATACTGCGGCAGGGTCGTCGGCGCGTTTACCTTCCGCGTAGAGAAATTTGTAGACTTGGCGCACCGCCGACAATCGACGTGCGAGCGACGACGGCTTGAAGCCACGCTCCGAGAGGGTCGCGATAAAGTCCCGCAAATCATCAGTTGTGGCGCTGGCGATCGTGCGGCCCGCCGCGCGCAGATGTGCCGACAGGTCATCGAGATCATTGCGGTAGGCGGAAAGCGTATTCTCGCCCGCGCCGCGCTCGGCTGCGAGCATGTCGAGAAATAATTCGACCATCGCCTCGTCGGATGCTTTTGGCCGGCGGATCATCGCCTCGCCCTGTTTCCGGCGTCAGTGATTTTTGAGGAATTTGTCGGGTGGAATAGTCACGATGATCTCGCGCGGCTGATACTTTACAAAAGTCGCGAGCGAGAACACCGCGCCATAACCTAATCCGACGAGCAGACCAAGAAAGACCAGAAATCTGAATAGACTTGGCATGTTCAAATCCGGCAAACGTGCGTGCACCAGCGCCTAGCGATTTTAGGCGAGTCACGTCCACGTTCCGGAACCGCTGACAATGCCCTCGCGGTTGTCACGATTACTGGTATATGGAACCGTGGATTCGTTTTGGAATCATAGCATGGTTGACGGTGCCATTCAAAAGTCCGCAGAAAATAGCCTGGAATCGGCGGTGGTCCATGCGCTTGGCAGCCGCTCGATCGTGCTTGTCGGCATGATGGGCGCCGGCAAGTCTTCGATCGGACGAAGGCTTGGCGGCCGACTTGGAATTCCGTTCATTGATGCCGATGCCGAGATTGAAAGCGCCGCGGGCATGACGATTCCCGAAATATTCAACAAGCACGGTGAGCCGTACTTTCGCGCTGGCGAGAAGCGCGTGATCGCGCGACTGCTGGACAACGGCCCACAAGTGCTGGCGACTGGCGGTGGCTCCGTGATGGACGCGCAAACGCGAGCGTTGATCGGCGAAAAAGGAATTTCGATCTGGCTGAAGGCGGATATTGATGTCTTGCTCAAGCGCACTAAACGCCGCAACGATCGTCCCTTGGCGGAAAAAATCAAAGATCTGTTGCCCGTGCGCGAGCCGCTCTATGCTCAAGCCGATATCATTGTGCAGTCGCGCGACGAACCTCACGATACCATTGTGGACGAGATCATGACGCAGTTGCCGAGGCGCCTTGGTCTCGGCACGGAGAAATCGTCATGACTGCGCCATTGCGACAGACCGAGCCAAGCGTAGTCAGGGTCGCTCTGGATACGCGCGCTTACGACATTGTGATTGGCCGTGGCCTGCTTGCGAATTTTGGTGATCGTATCAATACGGTACGCTCCGGCGCGCGGGTCGCAATCGTTACCGATGAAATAGTCGCCAAATTTCATCTCGCCGCCGCCGAGGCCGCGCTGAAATCCTCCGGTATCGACAGCGCGCCAATCGTTGTGCCGGCAGGTGAAGGCTCAAAGAATTATGCGACCTTCGAAAAAATCTGCGAAGCGATCATTGCCGCACGCGTCGAGCGAAATGACCTCGTCATTGCGCTGGGCGGTGGCGTGATTGGTGACTTGGCGGGCTTCGCGGCTTCCTGCGTCCGTCGCGGGCTCGACTATGTCCAGATTCCAACCACGCTTCTCGCGCAAGTCGATTCCTCGGTCGGCGGCAAAACGGGCATCAACTCTCGTCAGGGCAAAAATCTAATCGGCGCCTTTCACCAACCGGTGCTGGTGATCGCAGATACAGCGTTGCTCGACACATTGCCCAAGCGCGAATTCCGTGCCGGCTATGCCGAGATTGCCAAATACGGTCTGCTTGGTGACGCGGCATTTTTCGCCTGGCTCGAGAAGAACTGGCAGGATGTGTTTGCCGGCGGTTCGGCGCGCGAGCATGCGATTGCGGTCTGCTGTCGCGCCAAGGCTGGCATTGTTGCGCGTGACGAGCGTGAGACGGGCGAACGCGCACTGCTCAATCTCGGGCACACCTTTGGCCATGCTTTGGAAGCCGGTTGTGGGTTTTCCGACCGGTTGCTGCACGGTGAGGCCGTGGCGCTAGGCATGGCGCTGGCGTTCGAGTTCTCCTCGCACAAGGGCCTTATCCCAGCCTCGGAAGTCGCGCGTGCGGCGGCGCATCTTGCGGCGGTCGGCCTGCCTACCCAGCTAAAGGATGTCCCCGGTGGAGCACCGGGTGCTGATATTTTGATGGATCTGATTGCTCAAGACAAAAAGGTCAGGCGCGGCACGCTCACGTTTATTCTGGTGCGCGGCATTGGCCGGGCGTTTGTCGAAAATAATGTGGTTGCCGCCGAGGTGCGGGCCTTTCTCACTCACAAACTTGCCGAGCGATGACCGCGAACGACTGGCTTTCCCTTGTGGTCGTCCTGATCTGCCTGCTGCTTTCAGCCTTCTTCGCGGGCAGTGAAACCGCGCTGACTGCATCCTCGCGCGCCAGTATGACGCGCCTGGAAAAACACGGGAACCGGCGTGCCGCCATCGTGAATCGCTTGCTTGCGCAGCGCGAGCGGCTGATTGGCGCGCTTCTGCTCGGCAATAATGCCGTCAACATTGCAGCCTCGGCGCTGGCGACCGGCGTGTTGCTTACCTGGTTCGGCAATGCGGGCATCGTATACGCGACAGCTCTGATGACCGTGCTCGTCGTCGTGTTCGCCGAAGTATTGCCCAAGACCGCCGCATTCAACGCGCCAGACCGGCTCGCACTCGCGGTGGCAAAGCCGATGCAATGGGTCGTCAAGCTACTTGGCCCGATCCTGATGGCTATCGAGAAACTGGTGTGCTGGATCCTCGAGCGGTTCGGTATGGATGTCGATGAGGACCAGGGCGTGCTCTCGGCGCGCGAGGAACTGCGCGGCGCGGTGGACTTGCTTCACCGCGAGGGCGATGTGGAGACTCTCGATCGCGATATGTTTGGTGGCGTGCTCGATTTGCGCGAACTGGCGGTCTCCGATGTGATGATCCACCGGACCAACATGATTACGGTCGACGCCGACAATCCACCCGAGGATATCGTCAATGCTGTTATCGGTTCACCAGTCACTCGCCTTCCTTTGTGGCGTGGCAATCCTGAGAACATCGTCGGCATTTTGCACGTCAAGGATCTCTTGCGGGCTCTGCATGCGGTCGAAGGCGACGCCGCCAAGGTCGACATCGCATCGTTGTTGACTCCGCCCTGGTTCGTGCCCGATACGCGCCCGGTCGCAGAGCAGCTCAAGGCATTTCGGCGCCGCAAGACGCCATTTGCGCTGGTCGTGGATGAATATGGCGAAGTCGAAGGCCTGGTGACGCTGGAAGACATCCTTGAGGAGATCGTCGGCGACATCACAGATGAGCACGATGTAGCAATACCGGGCGTTCGACGTCAGCCCGATGGTTCGGTCAATGTCGACGGCGCGGTATCGATACGCGACTTGAATCGAGTCATGGACTGGAACTTACCCGACGAAGAAGCGACCACGATTGCCGGCTTGGTGATTCACGAGGCACGCTCAATCCCGGAAGTAGGACAGAGCTTCACCTTTCACGGATTCCGTTTCAGGGTATTGCGTCGCGCACGCAATCGCATAACAGCGTTGCGCATCCAGCCATTGCCGCGGACACGGTAGGCTGAAAATTAGACACCACCTTCGCCTGGTGCGGTGGCATGGATGGCGAGCGCATGGACGTCGTCGTTAAGTTCGGCTGAAAGCAATTGATTAATCATACGGTGCCGCTCGATCCGGCTCTTTCCTTTAAACGCTTCCGACACAATATACACACGGAAGTGAGTTTGCCCGCCGGGCCGGTGTCCGGCATGGCCCTCGTGCTTGTGAGATTCATCGAGCACCTTGAGGCTGTCTGGCGTGAAAGCCTCGGTCAACTTTTTAGTGATGATATCGGCGGTCCGCATGCTGCCCGCTTAGGAGAGGGCGGCCCGCCGGTCAATGCCGGCGGTACGAACAAGTCTTGAAGGCGTCACCTGGAAAAGCGCATAATGACCGGTCATGAAATTCGACTCGCCCTTATTTGACCGCATCCGCGTCAAGCCGCAGAAGGATCGCCGCCCGAAGACTGGCGGCCCCGGCTGCGAATGGCATGGCTGCAAGGACAAAGCGACCCACCGTGCGCCCAAGGGACGCGGACGGGAGAACGAGTATTGGCGGTTTTGTCTCGATCATGTCCGCGCTTACAACCAGTCATATAATTTCTTCACGGGTATGAGCGATGCCGCGGTGATGGCCTATCAGAAGGACGCGCTTACCGGCCATCGTCCGACCTGGAAGATGGGAACCGGCAAAGGCAATGTGCGGCCGGATATGCGTGCTTTCGGCAATCATGCCGATCCGTTCGGGTTATTCGGCGAAGGGGTGCGTGCGGAACAACAGGCGCGCGCTGAAACCCGTCCGATCCGCAATGCCGAGCGCAAGGCTCTCGACACCCTCGGCCTGGAGATTGGTGCCACCCCGCAGCAAGTGAAGACGCGTTTCAAGGAGCTCGTAAAACGCCATCACCCGGACGCAAATGGCGGCGATCGCTCCACCGAGGACCGGTTGGTGGAGGTCATCCAATCTTACAACTATCTGAAATCCGTAGGATTCGGCTGACCGGCCGGCGCCCCGGTCAACCCAGCCCCGCCTTCTAAACAGGGCTAATCGCACCTATCTTATTGAAATAATTGATGGTGTCATTCGGCCATGGCGGGTTTTTCGTCGTGCCTGCCTCTGCTAAGTTGCCGCCGCCATCAGCCGGAATGTACGAGTCGGACCAAAATCAGGGGCTTCGGCGTTCCGAAGCCACGGAGGATCAATGACCGCCGCAATGCAAGAAGTTGCCGGCCTGCCAGACATGAAAGTGTCGGTCAGGCAGGTTTTCGGAATCGACAGCGATTTGGAAGTGCCGGCGTATTCACAGGCCGATGAGCACGTGCCGGATATCGATGCTGACTATCGGTTCGACCGCCCGACCACGCTCGCCATTCTCGCAGGCTTTGCCAAGAACCGCCGCGTTATCGTCACCGGCTACCATGGCACCGGCAAGTCCACCCATATCGAGCAGGTGGCGGCTCGGCTCAACTGGCCCTGTGTTCGCGTCAATCTCGACAGCCACATCAGCCGCATCGACCTGATCGGCAAGGACGCCATCGTCATCAAGGACGGCCAGCAGGTGACCGAGTTCCGCCAGGGGATTCTGCCGTGGGCCCTGCAAAACAATGTCGCGCTTTGCTTCGACGAATATGACGCCGGACGGCCTGACGTCATGTTCGTCATCCAGCGCGTACTCGAGGCGTCCGGGCGGCTGACGCTGCTGGACCAAAGCAAGGTGATCAAGCCTCACCCAGCATTTCGCCTGTTCGCAACGGCCAACACAGTGGGCCTCGGTGATACCTCCGGCCTCTATCATGGCACACAGCAGATCAACCAAGGCCAGATGGACCGATGGTCGATCGTCACCACGCTCAATTATTTGCCGCATGACAACGAAGTCGAAATCGTTCTTGCCAAGGCCAAGCACTATCGCAACGAGCAGGGTCGCGACATAGTCAACAAGATGGTGCGAGTCGCCGATCTTACGCGCAACGCGTTCATGAACGGCGATATCTCTACCGTGATGAGCCCGCGCACTGTGATCACCTGGGCGGAGAATTCCGAAATCTTTAACGATATCGGTTTTGCATTCCGTCTCACGTTCCTCAACAAGTGCGATGAGCTGGAGCGGCCGATTGTCGCCGAATTCTATCAGCGCTGCTTCGGCGTCGAGCTGCCGGAATCTTCTGTGAACGTGGCGCTGACATGATTTTTACCTCTCCCGCATGTGCGGAGAGAAAGATGTCTGATGGCCTCTAACATCAAAACCAAGCCGTCGTCGAAAGAATCGCCGACCGAGCCGTTCAAGCGAGCGGTTACCGGCTGCCTGCGCGCGCTTGCGCGCAAACCCGAACTCGAGGTTGCCTTTGCCGCCGAACGGCCGGGCCTCATGGGCGGCAAGGTTCGTCTGCCGGAGCCACCGCGCAAGCTCGGCAAAGCGGAGGCTGCGATAGTTCGTGGGCATGCCGATTCAATTGCCTTGCGCCTTGCGTGTCACGATGCCGCCATGCATCGCCGCCTTCAGCCGGCCGGTCAGCAGGCCCGGGCGGTATTCGAGGCCGTGGAACAGGCGCGCGTGGAAGCGATCGGTGCTCGGCGCATGGATGGCGTCGCGCAAAATCTCACGGCGATGATCGACGAGCGTTTTCATCGTGGCAAGTTCGATCAGATCACCGAGCGAGCCGATGCGCCGATCGAGGACGCGCTGGCGCTCATGGTGCGGGAGCGCCTGACGGGTATGGCCCCGCCACCGGCTGCTAAAAAGCTGGTCGATTTGTGGCGGCCACTGATCGAAGACCGGGCCGGTAGCGATCTCGACCGGCTGGAAAATCTCGTCGAGGATCAGCGTCAGTTCAGCGACGTCGTGCACGATTTGCTGGACGCGCTTGAAATGGGCGAGGACCGCAGCCACGATTCCGAGGAAGAAGAAGATGAGGGCGAGGAGGATCGCCGCAAACAACAGTCCGGTGAAGACGGCGAAGCCGCTGATTCCGATGAAATGCAGCGCATGAGCATGGAGGACACCCAGGTGTCCACCGAAGATTTGCCCGATGCGGCTGCGGAGGCGGTGGAGGCTCCGACTGCCGACATGGCCGACGACACCGATATGGGCGATGCCGAGACGCCCGGAGAGCCGCAGCGGCCACGCCATTTCGGCGCCAACGAACCACGCGGGCCGGACTATCGCGCTTTCACCGTCAAGTTCGATGAAACCGTCGGCGCCGAGGATTTGTGCGAGGCCGAAGAACTCGACCGTCTGCGGGGCTATCTCGATAAGCAACTCTCGAACTTGCAAGGCGTCGTAGCGCGACTTGCCAATCGACTCCAACGTCGTTTGATGGCGCAGCAGAACCGCTCTTGGGAATTCGATCTGGAGGAAGGTCAGCTCGATCCGGCACGCTTGTCGCGCATCATCATTGACCCGCTCCACCCGCTTTCGTTCAAGGCCGAGAAGGACACCGAGTTCCGCGATACGGTCGTCACGCTGCTGCTCGATAATTCCGGGTCAATGCGCGGTCGTCCGATTACGGTCGCCGCCACTTGCGCGGACATTCTCGCGCGCACGCTCGAGCGCTGCGGCGTCAAGGTCGAAATCCTCGGCTTCACCACACGTGCCTGGAAGGGCGGGCAATCACGTGAGCACTGGCTCACCGCCGGCAAGCCCGCCAATCCGGGCCGGCTCAATGACTTGCGTCACATTATTTACAAATCGGCAGATGCGCCCTGGCGGCGCGCGCGCAAGAATCTCGGTCTGATGATGCGCGAGGGCCTGCTGAAGGAAAATATCGATGGCGAAGCGCTTGATTGGGCGCACAGGCGTCTTTTGGCTCGCACCGAGCAGCGCAGGATCCTGATGATGATTTCCGATGGCGCGCCGGTAGACGATTCCACGCTGTCGGTAAATCCGGGCAACTATCTGGAACGCCATCTGCGCTGGGTTATTGAGGAGATCGAGACGCGTTCCCCGGTCGAGCTTATTGCCATCGGCATCGGTCACGATGTGACGCGTTACTATCGCCGTGCCGTTACCATCGTCGATGCCGAAGAACTGGGCGGCGCAATGACCGATAAGCTTGCCGAACTGTTTGAAGAACACGCCGCTGTTGAGCGGCCGAGCCCGCGCGTCCGGAGGCGCGTCGCTTGAGATTTTCTCGCCGCCGCTGGCTCATCGCCGGTGTCCTCCTTGTCGCTTTGGTTGGAGTAGTCGGCTCTTTTGCCCTCGCCGACGTGCGGCTCTATGCCGTGGCGCCTACCCGCATCGAAATCGATGCGACGCCGATCACGTCGTTCGACAATCGTGAATCGTCTCAGGTCCGATTCGGAGCTTTGGAATTCCGTGGCGGGCTTGTGCTTACGTCGCCAAATCCTGCGTTTGGTGGAATTTCCGGCATTCATGTCGAGCGGGACGGCGAACATTTCCTCGCAATCAGTGACAAAGGTTCCTGGCTGCGCGGCCGCATCGTGTATCGGGATGGCAAGCTCGCGGGTATCGCCGATGCCGAAATGGCGCCAATACTTGGCGCCGATGGCAAGCCGCTGGCCGCGCGCGGCTGGTTCGACACAGAGTCGCTCGCTGAGCGCGACGGCGTATTCTACATCGGTATCGAGAGAGTTGAGCAGATCGTGCGGCTCGACTACAGGCGCGATGGCTTCAAGGCGCGCGCCGAGCCGATCAAGGTGCCGCCCGATTTCAAGAGCTTCAGATACAACAAAAGTTTGGAATGTTTGGCGGCGTCGCCGCAGGGTTCGCCCCTCGCAGGGCAATTGATCGTCATCACTGAGCGCAGCCTCGACGCTGGCGGTAATCTGCGCTCCTTCCTGCTCGATGGAGACCGCGTTTCGCGTTTTAGCGTCAGACGCACCGACGGTTTCGATGCCAGCGACTGTGCGATCCTGCCGCCCGACGATCTCTTATTGCTCGAGCGCCGCTTTTCGCTGACGCGTGGCGTTGCGATGCGCATTCGGCGCCTGCCGCTCGCAAGCCTGAAAGCGGACGCGTTGGTCGATGGCCGTTCAATGATCGAGGCCGATCTTGGCTACCAGATCGATAATATGGAAGGTATTGCCGTGCATCGCACGGGTACCGGCGAGACAATCGTCACACTGGTTTCGGACGACAATTTTTCGATCATTCAGCGCAATCTGCTGTTGCAGTTTGCAGTAGTGGGAGAGTGAGGCCGGTCAGGCAGGTTCCGCCGCCCGTTTCTTTGCGATTTGGCGCTTGAGCTCGAGCATCTTTGGCGCCAGTTCATCGTCTTTGGCCTTGAGAAGAAATGCATCGAGTCCGCCGCGATGGTCGACGGTCTTGAGCGCATTGGCCGAGACGCGCAGCCGGACTTTGCGGCCGAGGGTATCTGAAATTAGCGTGACGCTGCGCAGGTTCGGGAGGAACCGCCGCTTGGTCTTGATGTTGGAGTGGCTCACTTTGTGGCCGACCAGTGGCTTTTTACCGGTCAGGTCGCAACGCCATGACATAGCTCAGTCCTCGAAAAACATCCGCGCGGGTACGCGCCGATAAAGGTCAATTCGTCTGGGTTAAGATGGCCGGACGTATAGAGAGCGGGATTAGGGGCGTCAAGCCGAGCAATTGGACGCGATTTTAAGGGTTTTCCAGCATCCGGATATGTGAACACAGATTCGACGAAATCCGCGCCGACGAGAGGTGCATACTGTTGGCCGTCACTCAAATCACCCGTACCGACGCGCAAAAGGATTGAGCCTTGCGTCAAACGATACAACGCTCATTCTTGGCGTCCGGCGCGCTGATCCTGGCCGTGTCCGGCTCGATTGTCTCGGTGTGGGCGCAGGGACGGCTTGAGGCGCACTACTCGGCGACACTTGCCGGCATTCCGATAGGCCGTGGCAGCTGGGCCATCGACATAACGGATACCCAGTATACTGCCGTGGTCAGCGGAACGACGTCCGGCCTTTTGCGCGCTTTCACAGGCGGTCAAGGCAATGTCACCGCGCGCGGCACGTTGAACGCCGGGCGCCTGCTATCGTCGACTTACGCTGCGGATATTAGCGGCCGCAAGAAAATCGACTCGATCCGTATCACCATCAGCAATGGCAACGTGAAAGATTTCAAGGTCGATCCGCCGCTGGATAACGACCCCGAGCGGGTGCCGATCACTGAGGCCTCTCAGCACGGCGTGCTCGACCCAATGACTGCTTCACTGGTGCGCGTCTCTGGGAATGGGGACGTGCTGTCACCGGGGGCCTGCCAGCGTACACTGGAAATCTTCGATGGCAGGCTGCGTTACGACATGCAATTCGCCTTCAAGCGCATGGACAAGGTCAAGGCGGGCAAGGGTTACTCCGGCCCAGTCGTGGTTTGTGCTGCCTATTTTTCACCGATAGCGGGGTTTGTCCCCTCGCGTGCCGCGATCAAATACCTCTCCAAGCAGCGCGATATGGAGGTGTGGCTCGCACCAGTCGCGGGGACCCGAGTGCTGGTGCCGTACCGGGCTCAGGGGCCGACGCCTATTGGCCAGGCAGTGCTTGAGGCTTCAGAATTTGTCTCTATTCCGATCTCGGCCGGGGCCTCCGGCAATGGTTCGAAGACGCAATGAACCAGATCGAGCTTGACTCTTCGGCCGAGGGCGAATCCACGATCGCGTTAACGTTTCGGGGCCTAAAATGCTCTTGAATCGGATCCGCACTACTCCATCTTGTAGCCGTCCGGTAAGCGGTCGCCAGATGTCGCCGTGAACGAAGTCATACACGGCCCGAGTCAGTGATTCGGACGCGGTTCGTTCCAGACTCGTTCTAAAGCTTAACCACGCCCATGTTTGTCGTCGCATTGTGATACAGGAGGCTCATGGGAGGCCTGCTTGGAGGTCCTGCCATCAGTCCGGACGCGTAATGCCCCTTACTTTTTCCCCCCAGTCTCCCCGAACATCGCGAGTTCGCGGTGCGGGTGTCACGGCAGTTCTCGGTCCTACCAATACCGGTAAGACCCACCTCGCCATTGAGCGAATGCTGGCGCATTCCTCCGGCGTAATCGGGCTGCCACTGCGCCTGCTGGCTCGCGAGGTCTACAACAAGATTGCGGAGCGGGTCGGTAAGGACGCGGTTGCGCTGATCACCGGTGAGGAGAAGATCAAACCACCGAATCCGCGCTTTTGGGTTTCCACCGTTGAAGCGATGCCGCGCGATCTCGACGTCGCCTTTCTCGCGGTCGACGAGGTCCAACTCGGTGCCGATTTCGAGCGCGGCCATGTGTTCACTGATCGCATGCTCAATGCCCGTGCCCGCGAGGAGACGCTGGTCCTTGGTGCCGCGACCGTGCGGCCGATGGTCGAGAAGTTGTTACCCGGTGCACATGTTATCAGCCGGCCACGGTTATCCACGCTGACCTATGCGGGCGAGAAAAAGCTTACGCGGCTCCCGCCGCGATCGGCCATCGTCGCATTTTCGGCGGAAGAAGTTTACGCAATCGCTGAATTGATCCGCCGCCAGCGTGGGGGCGCTGCGGTTGTGCTGGGCGCGCTTTCGCCGCGGACCCGCAACGCGCAGGTTGCTTTGTATCAGTCCGGCGATGTCGACTATTTGGTTGCGACCGATGCGATCGGGATGGGACTCAACCTCGATGTTGATCACGTCGCCTTTGCATCGGACCGAAAATTCGACGGCTATCAATTTCGAAAATTAAACCCGGCCGAACTTGCGCAGATCGCCGGGCGCGCCGGGCGCGCAACACGCGACGGGACATTTGGCACCACCGGGCGCTGCGATCCCTTTGAACCAGAACTGGTGCAAGCGCTGGAAAGTCACAGTTTCGAGCCGATTCGCCTGCTGCAATGGCGCAATACCGGTCTTGAGTTTGCTTCGATCGGCGCATTGCAGGCCT
>Ga0335084_10001614_pt1 | contig 21271 bp, 21 predicted proteins | sample Lox_Sample_44_FD_206721 | JGI IMG/M metagenome (GOLD analysis project Ga0335084, IMG submission 206721) | Soil microbial communities from Loxahatchee National Wildlife Refuge, Florida, United States - Lox_Sample_4.4 | ecosystem: Environmental > Terrestrial > Soil > Wetlands | place: USA...
ACCCCAGCGCTCGTCGTCGGCTCCGGCGCGAAGTCCCTGCTCGACGTCCCCGCGACGGCGGAGGCGCTCGAGACGCTCGGCGTCCCGGTGCTCGGCTACCGCACGGACGAGCTGCCGCTCTTCTACGCGGCCTCGGGCGGTCCGCCCGTCTCGGCCCGCGTCGAGTCGGCCTCGGAGGCCGCGGAGATCGCCCGCGCCCACTGGGAGCTCGGCGGCGCCGGCCTCCTGCTCGGCAACCCGCCGGAGAGCCCGGTCGACGTCGAGCCGCTCGTCGCCGAGGCGCTCGAGGCCGCCCACGAGAAGCACGTAATCGGCCAGGCCGTGACGCCGTTCGTCCTCGCCTTCCTGCACGACCGAACCGGCGGCCGCACGCTCGAGGTGAACCGCGAGCTCGTGGTCGCGAACGCAGCGCTGGCCGCCCGCACGGCGGGCGCGTTCAGCTCACCGCGCTGAGGAACTCGTCGATGGTCAGCGCCGTCAGCGTCTGCAGCTTCGCGCTGCCGCGGGCGCCTAGCGCGATCGACACGCGCGCGATCGTCTCCGCGTCGGGCGCCTCGACGACGTTGACGAAGTCGAACGGCCCGAGCGTCGCCCACTGGTGGAGCACGGTGGCGCCGAGCTCCTCGACGTCACGGTTGACCTCCCGGAGCCGGTCGGGGTTCGCCTTCAGCGTCTGCACTCCCTGCGCGGTCAGGTTGGAGAGCATGATGTAGGTCGGCATCGTTCCTCCTGGTCGTGGCCCTCGCCGCCTGGTCGAAATAGAGCAAGGCAGCGCCGAGGAACAGTATGGGCGAGATCAGGAGCAGCGACAGGAAGGCCGCGACCGCGAGCGCCGCCTCGCTGCCGCTACGGAGCAGGAAGAAGAGCACGGTCGAGGTCAGGAACGCCACGATCACGAGCGCCGCGATCGAGCCGATCGCATGAACCGGGTCAGCGCGGCCGAGCTCGAAGCCTCGCCGAAGCGAGTCGCGGAATCCCCGCTTCTCGATCACCGCAGCCGGAACCGCGAGCCCCGCCAGCCCGATCCACACGACCGCAGGCAAGACAAACAGCCACAGGAGGAACGGCGCGGGCAGGACGACGACGTACCCCACGGCGAGGGCGGTCCAGATCGTCCTCCGCGGGACCGGCTCGCCGAAGGCGATCGTCACCGCACGCACGTAGGCCGCGGTCATCAGGCAGACCCACACCGTGGGAAGGAACGCGAGCGTCCACCAACCCGGGATCGCGGCCAGGCCGACGGCTGCGGCTGCCGGTCCCAGCCCGAGCGCGAGCGAGGGCCAGAAGCGGCGGCGGTAGAGGTTGATCGTCTCCGCGACGAGCTGCCCGACGGTTCGCTCGCCCGGCGGCAGGGGCGGAGGGAGCGGCTGCCTGGTGCCTCCGCGCGCCACGCCTACGCGACCGCGGGCTCGGTTGCCGGAGCCTTCTCGAACACGAGCTCGCCGTCCTGGGCGTCGGCCCGGACGACGTCGCCCTCGACGAAATCGCCTTCCAGGAGCCGCAGCGCGAGCGGGTTCTCGAGCAGACGCTGGATCGCGCGCTTGAGCGGTCTCGCGCCGTAGGTCGGGTCCCACCCGGCCTCGGCGAGCGTCGCGCGCGCGGCGTCGGTCAGCTCGAGGCGCAGGCCGCGCTCGGCGAGCCGGCCCTCCACGCGCCGCAGCTGCAGCTCGACGATCTCGCCGATCTGCTCCTTCGTCAGCGGCTCGAACTCGACGATCTCGTCGATCCGGTTCAGGAACTCGGGCCGGAAGACCTCGCGCATCGCCTCGGCGGAGCGCACATTCGAGGTCATGATCAGGACGGTGTTACGGAAATCGACCGTGCGGCCGTGACCGTCGGTCAGGCGCCCGTCGTCGAGGATCTGCAGCAGGACGTTGAAGACGTCCGGATGCGCCTTCTCGGTCTCGTCCAGGAGCACCACCGAGTAGGGACGCCGCCGGACCGCCTCGGTCAGCTGGCCGCCCTCGTCGTAGCCGACGTAGCCGGGCGGCGCGCCGACCAACCGAGAGACGGTGTGCTTCTCCATGTACTCGGACATGTCGAGCCGGACCATCGCGCGCTCGTCGTCGAACATGAACTCGGCCAGCGCACGGGCAAGCTCGGTCTTGCCGACGCCGGTCGGGCCGAGGAAGACGAACGAGCCGATCGGCCGGTTCGGGTCCTGGAGCCCCGAGCGCGCGCGGCGTAGGGCGTTCGCGACCGCCTCGACCGCCTCGTCCTGGCCGACGACGCGCTCGTGGAGCCGCTCCTCCATGTGGATCAGCTTCTCGGTCTCGCCCTCGAGCAGCCGGTCGACGGGGATCCCGGTCCAGCGCGCCACGACCTCGGCGACGTCGTCCTCGTCGACCTCCTCCTTGACCATCGGCTCGGAGCCCTCTTCGTCCTCGCGCTCGGCGAGCTCCTGCTCGAGCGCCGGCAGCTCGCCGTAGCGGATCTCGGCGACGCGCTGGAGGTCTCCCACACGCTCCGAGCGCTCGGCCTCCATGCGCAGCTCGTCGATGCGCTTCGTGATCTCCTTGACGCGCTCGAGCTGCTCCTTCTCCTTCGCCCAGCGCGCAGCCAGCTCGTTGCGGCGCTCCTGCGCCTCGGCGAGCTCCCGCTCCAAGGGCTCGCGGACCTCCTTTGACTCCTTCGACATCGCCGCCAGCTCGATCTCGAGCTGGCGCACGCGCCGCTCGGCCTCGTCGAGCTCGAGCGGCGAGGAGTCGATCTCCATGCGCAGGCGGGAGGCCGACTCGTCGACCAGGTCGATCGCCTTGTCGGGCAGGAAGCGGTCCGCGATGTACCGGTCGGAGAGCACGGCCGCCGCGACGAGCGCCGCGTCGCGGATGCGCACGCCGTGGTGGGCCTCGTACCGCTCCTTCAGACCGCGCAGGATCGCGATCGTGTCCGCGACCGACGGCTCGCCGACGAACACCGGCTGGAAGCGCCGCTCCAGCGCAGCGTCCTTCTCGATGTGCTTGCGGTACTCGTCGAGCGTGGTCGCGCCGATCGCGCGCAGCTCGCCGCGCGCGAGCATCGGCTTGAGCATGTTCGCGGCGTCGACGGCGCCCTCGGCCGCGCCCGCGCCGACGATCGTGTGCAGCTCGTCGATGAACAGGATCAGCTCGCCGGCAGCTGTTTGCACCTCGGTGAGGACGGCCTTGAGCCGCTCCTCGAACTCACCCCGGTACTTCGAGCCGGCGAGCATCGCGCCGATGTCGAGCGCCCAGACGCGCTTGCCCTTCAGCCCTTCGGGCACGTCCCCGGCGACGATCCGCTGCGCGAGCCCCTCGACGATCGCGGTCTTGCCGACCCCGGGGTCGCCGATCAGCACGGGGTTGTTCTTCGTCCTGCGCGACAACACCTGGATCACGCGGCGGATCTCCTCGTCGCGGCCGATGACCGGGTCGAGCTTCCCCTCCTCGGCGAGCTCCGTCAGGTCGCGGCCGAACTTCTCCAGCGCCTGGTAAGTGCCCTCGGGATCCTGGCTGGTGACGCGCTGGCCTCCGCGGACGGCCTTGATCTTGGCCTCGAGCTGGTCGCGCGGGACGACATCGAGCGCGAGCAGCAGGTGCTCGGTCGAGACGAACTCGTCCTCCATCCTGCGCGCCTCGTCGAACGCCTGGTCGAGGACACGCGAGACGGCCGCGCTCACCTGTGGCTGCTGCTGCGCGCCCTCGGTTGAGGGCTTCGTGCGGAGCGTGGCCTCGGCCTGCGCGCGCAGCCCGGCCGGGTCGGGCACGAGCTGCTGCGGCAGCTCCTGGTCGAGCAGCGCGAGCAGCAGGTGCTCCGGGTAGAGCTCGGGGTTGCCCATGCGGCGCGCCAGCTCCTGCGCGCCGGCGACCGCCTCCTGCGATTTCAGCGTCAGCTTGTTGAAGTCCATCGTCTCTCCGGTAGCTGGCTCGGGTCGTACAGAACGAGGTCGCGGCGGTACTGCTTGTGCACCTGTGAGATCGCCTCGCGCATCTCGTGCTCGAGCCGCTCCATGCGTGCCTGCATACTCTGGAGCTGCTCCTCGAGGTCGAGGACCGCCTCGACGCCGGCGAGGTTGAGCCCGAGCTCGGTGGTCAGCCGCTGGATCAGCCGCAGCCGCTCGAGGTCGGCCTCCGAGTAGAGCCGCGTGTTGCCGGCGGTGCGCTTCGGCCGGACGAGCCCTTTCTGCTCGTACATCCGCAGCGTCTGCGGGTGCATCCCGACGAGCTCGGCTGCGACCGAGATCATGTAGCGGGGCCGCTCGTCCATCACCGCCGCCCCCTCGCGGCGTGCACGGCGCCCGAGACGAGCACGAGCAGGCCGGCGACCACGAGCGCGACGGCCACCAGGAAGAGCCCGTTCAGCCAGAAGGGCCGCGACTCGCCATCGAAGTAGTTGATCTGCACGAGCCCGGCCACGACGTACAGGCCGAGCCCGGTCACGAACGAGACGATCGCGAGCGAGAACGGCCGCTTCATTCGCCAAGCCCCTCTCTCGGGTGCTCGCGGGAGGCCTTCTGCAGCGCCTCGACCGCCTCGCGCTCGGCCTTGCTCAGCTTCTTCGGCACGGTCAGCTTTACGCGCGCGAGGAGGTCGCCCTTGCCGGAGCCCTTGAGCTTCGGCGCACCCTTGCCCTTGACGCGAAGGAGCATCCCGTCGGTCGTGCCCGGCTTGACCTTCACCGTCACCGGGCCGTCCGGGGTCGGGACTTTGACCGTCGCGCCGAGCGCTGCCTCGGGATAGGTCACGGGAACGTCCACGATCAGATCGTCGCCGCGCCGCGTGTACAGCTTCGAGGACGCCACGCGCGTGACGACGAACAGGTCACCGGCCTCGGCGCCGCCGTAGCCGGCCTCGCCCTTCCCGCGCAGGCGGATCCTCGAGCCGTCCTTGACGCCGGCCGGGATCTTGACGGTGTAGCGCTTCGTTCGCCGCTCGCGGCCCGACCCGTGGCAGCGCGGGCAGGGATCCTCGATCACGGTCCCGTTGCCGCGGCAGCGCGGGCACGGCTGGGAGAGCGCGAAGAGACCCTGGCTCTCGGCCTTGATCCCGCGGCCGTGGCACTCGGGGCAGAGGATGGGCGCCGTCCCCGGCTTCGCGCCCGAGCCGCCGCACTCGCGGCAGGCGGTCTCGAGCTCGACCGGGATCTTGGTCTCGACTCCTCGGAGGGAGTCCTCGAAGGAAAGCCGCACCTCGACCTCGAGGTCGCGGCCGCGCTGGCCGCGCTGCTGCTGTCGGCCGCGAGAGCCGAACAGCCCGCCGAAGATGTCGCCGAGGTCGCCGAGGTCGCCGAGGTCGAACCCCTCGGTGAACGTGTAGCCGCCCGGGCCCGGCCGGCCGTTGGCCGCGCCGAAGCGGTCGTACTGCTTGCGCTTCTCCGGGTCGGAGAGCACGTCGTAGGCGTGCTGGACCTTCTTGAAGCGCTCCTCGGCCTCGCTGTCGCCCGGGTTCGCGTCGGGGTGGTGCTGCCGGGCGAGCTTGCGGTAGGCCTTCTTGATCTCGTCCTGGCTCGCACCCTTCGAGACGCCCAGCGTCTCGTAGAGATCCCTAACGGCCGCCATCGTCCTCCTGGGGAGCTGCCGCGACCACGACGCGCGCCGGGCGCACGACGCGGTCGCCGAGCATGTAGCCCTTCTGGACGACCTCGATCACCGAGCCCTCCTCCTGCTCGGAGGACGGCTGCGAGAGCAGCGCCTCGTGGACGTGCGGGTCGAAGCGCCCGTTCGTCTCGATCTCCGCGAGACCCTCACGCGCGAGAGCCGCGGCGAGCTCGCGGTGCACGAGCCGGACGCCTTCTTCGAGCTTCGCCTCCTCGTGCTCCTCGGCAGCCGCGAGCGCGCGCTCGAGGTCGTCGAGGACGGGCAGGAGCTCCTTCACGAGCCGCTCGTGGGCCCGCGCGACCAGGCTCTCCTGGTCGCGCGCGGCCCGCTTGCGGTAGTTCTCGAAGTCGGCAGCCAGGCGCTTGAGGTCGTTCAGGTACTCGTCCCGCTCGCCCTCGAGCGCGGCCAGCCGCTCCTCGAGGTCTGCCTTGGCCGGGGTCGTCACGAGGTCTTGGCCTCCTCGTCGACGATCTCGGCGTCCTCGATGACCTCCTCGTCCGAATCGGCCGCCTCGCCATTCCCGGACGAGGCCTGCTGAGCCTCCGCCGCCTTGGCGTAGACGGCCTCGGCCAGCTTCTGCGACACCTCCTGGAGCGCCTCCGTCTTCGCGCGGATCTCGCCGAGATCGTCGGTCTCAAGCGTCTGCCTGAGCTCCATCACCCGGCCCTCGATCGTCGAGCGCTCGGCCTCCTCGAGCTTGTCGCCGTGCTCCTTGAGGCTCTTGTCGGTCGCGTAGGCGAGCGCCTCGGCGTCGTTCTTCGCGTCTGCGAGCTCCCTCAGCCGGTGAGCCTCGTCCGCATGTCCCTCGGCGTCCTTGATCATCTGCTCGACCTCCTCCGGCTTGAGGCCCGAGCCGCCCTCGATCTTGATCTGCTGCTCGTTGCCGGTGCCGAGGTCCTTGGCCGAGACGTTGATGATCCCGTTCGCGTCGATGTCGAACGTGACCTCGACCTGCGGCATGCCCCGCGGCGCCGGCGGGATGCCGACGAGCTGGAACTTGCCGAGCGTCTTGTTGTAGAGCGCCATCTCCGACTCGCCCTGGAGGACGTGCACCTCGACCGAGGGCTGGTTGTCCTCGGCGGTCGTGAAGACCTCCGACTTCTTGGTCGGGATCGTCGTGTTGCGCTCGATCAGCCTGGTGAAGACGCCGCCCTTCGTCTCGATTCCGAGCGACAGCGGCGTGACGTCGAGGAGCAGGATGTCCTTGACCTCGCCCTTGAGCACGCCGGCCTGGATCGCCGCGCCGACGGCGACGACCTCGTCCGGGTTGACGCCCTTGTGCGGCTCCTTGCCGATCAGCTCCTTGACCTTGTCCACGACCGCCGGCATGCGGGTCATGCCGCCGACGAGGACGACGTGGTCGATCTTGGACGCATCGAGGCCGGCGTCGGCCAGGCACTTCTTGGTCGGCTCGACCGTGCGCTCGAGCAGATCGGCGCTGAGCTCGTTCAGCTTGGCGCGCGTGAGCTGGAGGTCGAGGTGCTTCGGGCCCTCCGGGGTGGCGGTGACGAACGGCAGGTTGATCTGCGTCGTCATCGTCGAGGAGAGCTCGATCTTCGCCTTCTCGGCCGCCTCGTAGAGGCGCTGCAGCGCCATCCGGTCCTCGGAGAGGTCGATGCCCTGGTCGCGCTTGAACTCGGCGACCATCCAGTCGACGACGGCCTTGTCGAAGTTGTCGCCGCCGAGGTGGTTGTCGCCGTTCGTGGCCTTGACCTCGAACACGCCCTCGCCGAGCTCGAGGATGGAGACGTCGAAGGTTCCGCCACCGAGGTCGAACACGAGGATGGTGTGGTCTGACGCCTCCTTGTCGAGGCCGTAGGCAAGCGCGGCGGCGGTCGGCTCGTTGATGATCCGCAGGACGTTGAGCCCGGCGATCTTGCCGGCGTCCTTGGTCGCCTCGCGCTGCGCGTTGTTGAAGTAAGCCGGGACGGTGACCACCGCGTCGGTGACCGCCTCGCCGAGATATGCCTCGGCGTCGGCCTTCAGCTTCTGGAGGATCATCGCGCTGATCTCCGGCGGCGCGTACTCCTTGCCGCCGGCCTTGACGCGCACGTCGCCGTTCGGGCCTTCGACGACCTCGTACGGGACGATCTTCATCTCCTCGGAGACCTCGCCGAACTTGCGGCCCATGAAGCGCTTGATCGAGAAGATCGTGTTCTGCGGGTTCGTCACCTGCTGGCGCTTCGCGGGCGCCCCGACGAGCCGCTGGCCGTCGTTCGTGAACGCGACGACGGACGGGGTCGTCCGCCCGCCCTCCGCGTTCGGGATCACGGCGGGCTCGCCGCCCTCGATCACGGCCACGCAGGAGTTGGTCGTGCCGAGGTCGATTCCAATAGTCTTCGCCATCTCTGGATCTTCCTCCTAGTCGTATGGTCAGAAAATCTAAGTCTGATGATATCAACTACGTCGTGGGCCTCGCAACCTGCGCCGAGGTGCCCGAGCTCGACGAGGACGGGCCCGCGCTGCTCGCCGCGTTGCGCGCCCGCGGCGTCCGGGGAATCCCGGCCGTGTGGGACTCTCCGGCCGTCGACTGGGAGCGCTTCGACCTCGTGGTCGTGCGCTCGGCCTGGGACTACGCCGAGCGACGCGCGGAGTTCCTCGCCTGGGCCGAGCGGCTGCCACGCGTCCTGAACCCGCTCCCGGTGCTGCGCTGGAGCACCGACAAGCGCTACCTGGCCGAGCTCGAGGCTGCGGGAGTGCCCGTCGTCCCCACCCGCTTCCTCGAGCCGGGCGAGCCGTTCGAGCCGCCCGCCGGGCGGTTCGTCGTCAAGCCCGTCTTCTCGGCCGGTGGCCGCTCGTCGGCGCGCTACGAGCCGGAGAGCGCCGCAACCGCGGCGGCCCACGTCGCGGAGCTGCACGCCGAGGGGCGCGCGGCGATGGTGCAGCCACACGTGGACGGCGTCGAGACCGCAGGCGAGATCGCGCTGATCTTCCTCGGCGGGGCGTACTCGCACGCCGTCCGCAAGCGGGTCTCGCTGCGCCAGGGCCAGGCGAGCTCCCCGGAGCTGTACCTCGAGGAGGCGGTCGAGGCCGCGGAGCCCACCGCGGCCGACCTGGCAGCGGCGGAGGCCGCCATCGCGGCCGCTCCGTTCGACGAGGAGCTGCTCTACGCGCGCTTGGACCTCGTCCACGACCCCGACCCGTTCGTGCTCGAGCTCGAGCTGGCGGAGCCTTCGCTCTACCTCGGCTACGCGGACGGGGCGGCCGAGCGGCTCGCCCAGGTGATCGCAGGCGCCCTTGGCGGCTAGGCTTGCAGGCATGGAGCCGCTGGTCGATTCCTGGGGGCGGGAGATCAAGAGCCTGCGGGTCTCCGTCACCGACCGGTGCAACTTCCGCTGCCGCTACTGCATGCCCGCCGAGGGGCTCGAGTGGCTCGAGCGCGAGGAGCTGCTGAGCTTCGAGGAGGTGGCCCGCCTCGTAGGCCTGCTCGCGGCGATGGGAGTCGAGGAGGTGCGGCTGACCGGCGGGGAGCCGCTCGTCCGGCGAGACCTGCCCGTCCTGGTCGAGCTGCTCTCCGATGTCGAAGGCGTGAACGACCTCTCCCTGACGACGAACGGCGTCCTGCTCGACCGGCTCGCGAAGCCGCTCGTCGACGCCGGGCTGCAGCGGCTCAACGTCTCGCTCGACTCGCTCTCGCACGTCCGCTTCGCGGAGATCACGCGGCGCGACGCGCTCGATCGCGTGCTGGCCGGGCTCGAGGAGGCCGAGCGCTACCCGGAGCTGCGGCCGATCAAGGTCAACTGCGTCGCGATGCGCGGCTTCACCGAGGTCGAGGTGCCCGCGCTGGCCGAGCTCGCGCGCCGCAAGCCCTACGTCGTGCGCTTCATCGAGTTCATGCCCCTCGACGCGGACGAGTCCTGGCGCGAGGACGACGTGCTCAGCGGGGCCGAGATCCGGGCGCTGATCGAGGAGCGCTGGCCGCTCGTCGAGATCCCGGCCAAGGCCTCATCTACTGCCCGCAGGTTCCGGTTCGCGGACGGCAAGGGGGAGATCGGCTTCGTCAACCCGGTCTCGGAGCCGTTCTGCTCGAGTTGCGACCGGATTCGACTCACCGCCGACGGCCAGCTCAGGACGTGCCTCTTCTCACGGCGCGAGTGGGACCTGAAGACGCCGCTGCGCGAGGGAGCCTCCGACGGCGAGCTCGAGGCCCTGCTTCGCTTCGCGGTCCGGCACAAGGAGCTGAAGCACCGCATCAACGAGCCCGGCTTCGTGCGGGCGTCGCGCTCCATGAGCCAGATAGGCGGCTAGGAAGCGGCACCAGGAAGGTTACGGCGGACTCGGCCGTTAGAATTTCCGGGTTCCCGTGAGCTCGTTCGTCGCAGCCGGTCGCCGGGTCCTGCCGAGAGGCTGGGCCGACCTGGGCCGCCAGGTTGCGATCTGGTTCGGCTTCCTCGCCGCGTACCAGATCGCCCGCGGCCTGGCCGACCGCAACCCTCCGCGGGCGTTCGAGAACGGGCTCCAGGTGATCCACTTCGAGCGCCACGCGAACGCGCTGATCGAGCTGACGCTCCAGCGCGCGGTGGACGGGTCCCAGTTCCTGGCGACGGCCGCGTCCTGGACCTACTGGAACTCCGAGTTCACGGTCGTCGGCCTGGCTCTGCTCTGGGTCTACCTGCGCCGAAACGACGCGTTCATCCGCTTCCGCAACACGATCCTGCTGGCGAACGGGATCGGGCTGATCGGCTACGTACTCCTGCCGACGGCGCCGCCGCGGATGTTCCCCGACCTCGGCTTCGCCGACACGCTCGCCAACTACGCGGGGCTCAACCACGGCAGCGGCCTCGTCGAGATCGTCTCGAACCCGTACGCAGCGATGCCGAGCCTCCACTCGGCCGACGCGCTGATCGTCGGGCTCGTCCTCTCGTCGGTCTGCCGGAACCCCGTGGCCAAGGTGCTGTGGCTGCTCTGGCCGGGGTGGGTCTGGTTCAGCGTGATGGCGACCGGGAACCACTTCTGGCTCGACTGCGCGGCCGGCATCTTCGTCGCGCTCGTCGCGATCGCGGTCGTGTACGGACGGCCCGCCCTGAAGCAGCGCAGGCTCAGAGACGGCGGCCTCCAGACACAAACAACTGCCTGACTCGCTCTTGGCGCTGTTAGCGTGACCCGCATGGGTGGGCTCGCCTCGGTCAAGCAGGGGTACACGGACGGGACACGCCGTCTCGCCTCGCGCTGGATCGCCGGGCTCGCGCGCACGCGCGTGAGCCCGAATGCGTTGACGGCGGCGGGAGTCACTCTCTGCGCGATCAGCGCGGTGCTCGTCTGGTTCGCGGGAACGGGCGACAACGCATGGCTCCTCTACTGGGTCGCGGCGATCGTGTTCGTCGTCGGCTCGGTGCTCGACATCCTCGACGGCGCGCTCGCCCGCCGGAGCGACAAGGCGACGCCCTTCGGCGCCTTTCTCGACTCCATCTCCGACCGCGTGAGCGAGGGCTTCGTGCTGACCGCGATCGCGCTCGTGCTCGCGGACGAGGGGAACCTGATCGCGGTCGCGTTCACGATCGCGGCCATCGGCGGATCCTTCCTCGTCTCGTACGCACGGGCGAAGGCCGAGTTGCTCGGGCTTCGCGGCGACGTCGGCCTCGGCAGCCGCGCCGAGCGCGTCGTCCTGATCACGGCAGGGCTGGTGCTCGCGCCCTGGATCGGGCTGCAGTGGGTGATCTACGTCCTCGCCGCAACGGCCTGGTTCACGGTGCTCCAGCGGATCGCCAGCGTCCGCTCCCAACTTCGCCACCCCAATCCGTAGGGCGACGCGCTATAGTTGCTAGCACTTCTGTGCTAGCACCCACGCGCAAGACCGTCCTCGTCCGGATGCCCACCGACCTCAAGCGAGACCTCGCCGAGGAGGTCCGCCGCTCCGGCCGCAGCCTGAACGACGTAGCCGTCGGCATCCTCGCGTCCCGCTTCGCGGTCCCGTTCGAGCCGAGCGGCCGACCGGGCAAGGAGCCGAGCGGCAGCGGCGCGGTGCTCCTGCGCATGCCGGCCGAGCTGAAGGACACGCTCGCCGCGCGCGCGGCACAGCGAAAGCGCAAACTCAACGAGCTGATCGTCGACACCCTCGCCGAGCGGCTCGGAAAGGAACCAATGGCCACCACCAATGGAAAGGTGCGACGCTCGGGCGACAAGGTCCGCGTCGCGATCATCGGCGTCGGCAACTGCGCCTGCTCGCTCGTGCAGGGCGTCGAGTACTACAAGGACGCCGACCCCACCGAGTTCGTCCCCGGCCTGATGCACGTAGATCTCGGCGGCTACCACGTCCGCGACGTCGAGTTCACGGCCGCCTTCGACGTCACGAGCGACAAGGTCGGCAAGGACCTCGCCGACGCGATCTGGGCACACCCGAACAACACGATCAAGTTCGCGGAGGTGCCCAAGACGGGCATCACCGTCTCGCGCGGCATGACCCACGACGGGATCGGCAAGTACCTCTCGGAGGTCGTGACCAAGGCCCCCGGCGAGACCGACGACGTCGTCGGGATCCTCAAGGAGACCGGCACGGACGTCGTCATCAACTACCTCCCGGTCGGCTCCGAGGAGGCGACCAAGTGGTACACCGAGCAGATTCTCAACGCCGGCTGCGCGATGGTGAACTGCATGCCGATCTTCATCGGGCGCGAGAGCTACTGGCAACGCCGCTTCGAGGAGCAGGGCCTGCCGATCATCGGCGACGACATCAAGTCGCAGGTCGGCGCCACGATCACCCATCGCGTCCTGACGAGCATCTTCCGCGACCGCGGCGTGCGCGTCGATCGGACCTTCCAGCTCAACTTCGGCGGCAACGCCGACTTCTTGAACATGCTCGAGCGGGAGCGCCTCGAGTCGAAGAAGATCTCGAAGACCTACTCGATCCAGTCGACGCTCCCGTACGAGCTCGAGCCGAAGAACATCCACGTCGGCCCGTCCGACTATGTGCCGTGGCTCGAGGACCGCAAGTGGGCGTACATCCGGCTCGAGGGGACGGCGTTCGGCGACGTGCCGCTCAACGCCGAGCTCAAGATCGAGGTCTGGGACTCGCCCAACTCGGCCGGGGTCGTGATCGACGCCGTGCGGCTGGCGAAGCTCGCGCTGAACAACGGCGTCTCCGGCGCCCTCGGCGGGCCGAGCGCCTACCTGATGAAGTCGCCGCCGAAGCAGTACCACGACGAGGAGGCGCGCGACATGACGGAGGACTTCATCCGCAAGCACGCGCGCAAGCCGGTGAAGGAGGCCACGGCCGCGAAGGCCTAGCCAGAGGCGTCGCCTGCGACGCCGACCAGGGAGGCCGCGCCGGCTCTGCCGGCGCGGCCGTCCACACCTTCGAGGGGGCTAGACTCGGGGCCGATGGGCCTCCGCGTCTGCCTGGTCACGCCGTTCGCCTGGTCGCGCCCCCACGACGTCAACGAGCACGTGGCGGGGATTGCCGCGGAGCTGAGGAAGCTCGGGCACTCCGTCACCGTGCTCGCGCCGTCCACGCGGGCAGCGGACCTGCTCGCCGGCCGACGCGCGCTGCTCGACGGCGCGGACGCCGAGGTGATCGCGCTCGGGCCGGCCGTCCCCGTCTCGCGGCGGAGCCGGATCGGGGTGCCGGTCGGCGTGCGGGCGAACCTCTCTCTCGCGCTCGACAAAGGGGGCTACGACGTCGTCCACGGCTTCGAGCCCGGGCTGCCGAGCCTCTCGTACCTGGCGCTCCGCGACGCCCATGCGCTCGCGGTGGCGACGTTCTTCTCGCAGGAGCGGCTCGGGTACCCACCCGGCCGGGCGCAGCGCGAGCGGCTGCTCGGGCGGATCGACGCGCTGATCGCCACCTCGGAGGAGACCGCCGAGGCCGCCGCGGCGCGACTCCCCGGGGCCTACCGCGTCCTCGGCCCTGGAGTCGACACCGAGCTCTTCCGCCCGAAACGGAAGCGGCGCCGGGTCGTCTACGAGTGGCGCCCCGGTGAGCGCGCGCTGACGCGGGCCGTCACCCGCGCGCTGAAGGAGCTCCACGACTGGGAGCTGATCCTGCTGCGGACGAAGCCGCTCGCCGGGCGGCCGACGATCTCGCGCCCGCTTCGCGGGCGCACCCACGTGCGGACCCTGCGCGACGGCGCGGCCCGGGCGCCGCTTCTCGACGCGGCCGAGGTCTTCGTGCCCGCGTTCGACGGGCTCGACCGCCTCTCGCTCGAGGCGGCCGCGGCCGGGGCGGCGATCGTCTCGCCGCCTAGGGTGCGGGAGCAGCCGGAGCTCGCCGCGGCGGAGATCCTTCGACTCGCCGAGGACGCCGACTACCGCGCACGTTGCCAGGAGGAGGCGCGCGCCGGCGCCGAGCGCCAGAGCTTCGCCGCGCTCGCGCAAGAGCTCGACCGCCTCTACCGCGAGCTGGCGGCGCGCAGGAGGCCCGACCTCGCCGTGTTCACGCTCCCGCCGAACCGCGGCTGGATCGTCGCCGACCTGCACCTGCACACGTCGTGGTCGCACGACTGCGGGATTCCCGTCGAGGACCTGCTCGACCACGCCGAGGCCGAAGGGCTCGGCGCGATCGCGGTCACCGACCACAACGTCTTCGGCGGCGCCCTCGAGGCCGCCGAGCTCGCGCGCGGGCGCGACCTGATCGTGATCCCGGGCGAGGAAGTGAAGACCGACGGCCAGGGCGAGGTGATTGGCCTCTTCCTCTCGGAGGAGATCCCGCGCGGCATGTCCTTCGGCGACACGATCGCCGCGATCCGCGCCCAGGGCGGGATCGTCTACGTCCCCCACCCGTTCGACCGGCTGCACGCGATCCCGGATCCCGCGACGTTGCATGAGCACCTCGCCGAGATCGACGTGCTCGAGGTCTACAACGCTCGCCTCCTGTTCGAGGCCTACAACGACGAGGCGCTCCGCTTCGCGCGCAAGTACGGACTGACGATGGGCGCAGGCTCCGACGCCCACGTGCTCCAGGGCGTCGGCACCGGCGCGCTCCGGCTGCGCGGGTTCGACGGGCCGGAGGAGTTCCTGGCGAGCCTGCAGACCGCCCAGGTGCTGCGGCGGCCGCGCTCGCTCCTCTACCTGCAGTCGCTCAAGTGGGCGGCCCAGGCCAAGGAAAGAGTCCGCTAGCCGAGAACGAGACCGTTGGCTTTGATGTCCTCTACGACCGACGAGATCTTCGACAAGTACCTGCAAAAGGCGATCTCCGAGATCAACGAGCTCTCGGACGAGATCGCCCGCGCGGCCGGGGAGGGCCGGGTGCCGGTGCTCGGCTCAGGCCACCCGCTGGCGGACGTCATGCTCCTCAAGCACTCGCCCCAGCCCTCGGAGGTGCAGGAGGGCGTCGCGTTCTACGGCCGCGCGGGCCAGGCGATCCTGAAGTCGCTGCAGCGGCTGCGCGTCGACCCGATGGCGGTCTACGGGACGAATTGCCTCAAGTTCGCCGACGGCGACCCCGAGGAGGCTCGGCCCTGGCTCACGCGGGAGCTGCACATCGTCCAGCCGAAGCTCGTCGTCGTCATGGGCGAGCAGGCGATCACCTTCCTGAACGAGCTCGAGTTCCCGCTCGCCGAGCCGGTCGAGCCCGAGCTGGGCGAGCTGCAGCGCTTCACGCCCACGATCCAGGCGCTCCACGTCCCCGACATCGACGGCTCGCTCGACGAGCAGCGCGCGAAGACCCGCTTCTGGAACGCGTTCAAGACGCTGGGGCCCTGGTGGGCCGAGCTTCCGCCGTACTGACGACGCCCCGGATCGCGGCCTTCATCGCGCTGGCCGCGGGACTCGGCGTCTACTACGGGGTGCACGAGTCGCTCTGGTACGCGCCCTCGGTGTGGTGGGACATCGCGTTCCTCGGCTTCGTCCTGATCCCGGCCGTGTTCGGGCTCGTCTACCTCGCGCTACCGCTCTGGCCAACGCCGCCGCTGCAGCTCGCCCTGCTCGGGGTCGCGTTCCTCGCGCTCGGGTTCATCCTCCAGTACGCGGGGGCAGTCGGTGCCGCGAACTTCGCCAAGCTCGCGGCGATGACCGCAATCGCGTGGTTGTTCCTCCACTTCTTCGAGGACGTGAGCTGGGTCGTCCTCGTCGCGCTGCTCGTACCGTGGGTGGACGCGTACTCGGTCTGGCGCGGGCCGACCCACCACATCGTCACCCACGAGCAGCACGTGTTCACGACGCTCTCGTTCGCGTTCCCCGTCCCGGGGCAGAACGGGGCGGCCAACCTCGGGCTGCCCGACCTGCTCTTCTTCGGGCTCTTCCTCGGCGCCGCGGCGCGGTTCAAGCTCCGGCCGTTCTGGACATGGCTCTGTCTGACGGCCTCGATCGGGATCACAATGGCGCTCGCGACGCAGTTCGTGGTCGGCGGACTCCCCGCGCTGCCGCTGCTCTCGGTCGGGTTCCTGCTGCCGAACGTCGATCTCCTCTGGCGCGAGATGCGGAAGCCGCGCCCCGCGGACGCCTAGCGGGTCAGGAGCGCGACCGTCTCGATGTGCGGCGTGTGCGGGAACATGTCCACCGGCCGCGCGCGCTCGAGCGAGTAGCCCCACTCGCGCGCGAGCTCCTTCACGTTTCCGGCGAGCGTCGTCGGGTTGCACGAGACGTACACGACCCGCGGCGCGCCCAGCCGGCCGAGCCGCCGCAGCGATTTGCCCGAGAGGCCCGCACGCGGCGGGTCGACGACCACCACGTCCGGCTGCCCCGCGCGGTCGTGCAGCTCCTCCAGCGATGCGCCCACCTCGCCCGCGAAGAAGGCCGCGTTCGCGATCCCGTTCAGCTCGGCGTTCTCGAGCGCGCACGCGACCGACTCCTCCGAGACCTCCACGCCCCACACGGTCAGCGACCGCGCCGCCAGCGTGAGCCCGATCGTCCCGATCCCGCAGTAGAGGTCATAGACCGTCTCGCCGCCGGTCAGGCCCGCGTACTCGCCAGCCAGCCCGTAGAGGCGCTCGGCCATCGCCGTGTTCGTCTGCAGGAACGCGTTCGGCCGCACGCGGAAGCGCAGGCCGCACAGCTCCTCCTCGATCGCCTCCTCGCCCCAGAGCAGCGTGGTCGGCAGGTTCGTCACCTCCGCGGGCGAGTCGTTCTCGGCCCAGTGGACCGAGCGCACCTCGGGGAAGCGCCGCAGCACCTCGACGAGCTCGTCGCGGTCGAACCGCTCGCCCGGCGCGGTCACGAGCTGGACGAGCAGCTGGCCGGTGTTCCGGCCCTCGCGCAGCACGAGGTGGCGCAGGTAGCCGGTGTGCTCGGCCTGATCGTACGGCTCGAGCTTCTCGGCGCGAGCCCAGTCACGAACCGCGTCGCGGACGGCATTGCCGAGGTCGGTCGTCAGCCAGCAGCGCCGGATGTCGAGCACCTCGTCCCAGCGCCCGGCCCGATGGAAGCCGAGCGCCGGCCCGTCAGGTGTGGCCGTGAACGAGTACTCGAGCTTGTTCCGGTAGTGGAAGATCTCGTCGGCCGGGACGATCGGGTCGAGCGGCGGCTCCGCGATCCCGCCGATCCGCCGCAGCGCATCCGCGACCTGCTCTTCTTTGGCCGTGATCTGCGCCTCGTAGGCGAGGTCCTGGAAGCGGCAGCCGCCGCAGGCGGGGTAGTGCGCGCACGGCGCCTCGACCCGCTCCGCTCCCGGCTCGAGCACCTCGACGGCCGTCGCCTCGGCGTGGTTTCGCTTGACCTTCGTCACCCGCGCGCGCACGCGATCGCCCGGCAAGGCGCGGCGCACGAAGACGACGAAGCCGTCCAGGCGCGCAACGCCGTTCCCGCCGTAGGCGAGCGAGTCGATCGCGAGCTCGAGCTCGTCGTCCATGCGCACCGGTGCGGCCATGCCGCCAGACTAGGAGAAAGGTGACTACAGGCGCGTTTTCAGCCCGCCGGCTGAAGCAGCCTCCTAACAGGGACCCGCCTCGATCCAGGCGTCGTGCTCCGACCAGGTGTGCTCGCGGAAGCAGTGCGGGCACTTGAAGGTGTGCGTGGCGCGGTTGTCGCTTTCCAAGGACCCGGGATCGATCCTCATACCGGTCGGAACGCCTTCACCCGACTCCTCGCACCTGACCATCACACGTTGCAACTCCGGTGGTTCCTTTTTCGCCGTCGTGGACATGCCACACCTCCTGGTGGTCTGGTGATGCACGACATGCCACGACGCTAGCGGCGCCGGCGGCCGAAAGAAATCGGAGATATCCCTACGGTGTCGCCTAGGAGAACGGCGGATGCGTCGGCAGGATCAGCGGCGACCGAGGCTTCTGCCTGAAATCGAAGTCGAGCGTGAGATCGCCCGCCGAGGGGAAATCCTCGCGCACGTCCGGCCGGGGGTCTGGCCGTCCGTCCGTCGCGGGGTCGATCCGGGCGCTGTTCAGGAAGTCGTCCTCGATGAACTTCACGAACCCGTCCAGGCTCGCGGTCTGGTGGTCGATGAACCCTTCTTTCGCGTACGGGGAGATCACCAGCGCGGGTACCCGCAGGCCGTAGCCGTTCCCGTCCACCTTCGGAGGCCTGACGTGGTCGTAGAACCCGCCCCAGTCGTCCCAGGCGAGGAAGATCGCCGTCGATGGCCAGTCCGGGCTCCGCATGACCGCGTTGATCGCGCTCGTGACGTAGGCCTGGCCCCGGCTGATGAGCGCGGGTGGATGCTCGCTGACCCGGTTGTTGGGCACGAGCCACGAGACCGCTGCCAGGTTGCCGTGCCTGGCGGCGTGGAAGAACTCCCGCATCGGCTGGATGTTGTGGAGCTGGTCGTCCTCCTTGACGGTGTCGAACCACGGCAGCGGGTTCCAGATCCCGGGAGTCCGCGCGCTCTGCCAGACCTTCTTGCAGACCATGGCGTCGTCATCGCAGTCGGGCTGGGCGCCCTTGAAGAGGTAGTACCGCCAGGAGACGTGATCCTTGTGCATCAGGTACGTGAGATCGGTCCACTCGTAGTCGGGCTTCTGGTTCGTCCGGTTCTGGGGCTCGTGCGGCGGCGCGATCGGGTTCTCGGGCGCGTTCACGCAGCTCATCGGGTCGTCGTGCCTGTGACAACGGGCCGACCACTCCGAGACCATGAACAGGTGAGCCGGGAGGCTCCACGAGGTGACCGGCTCGAACGTGTGGTCCAGCAGGACGAAGTGGCGCGCGTAGTCCCAGTAGTTCGGGATCTCGTGCCAGTCGTGGTAGCCCATCACGTCGGGCTTGTCGGCCCCGAGCGAGCAGAGCGGCGCGTCCGGGTTCCTCTCGCAGCCGGCGACCAGCCCGCGTCGCGCCTCGCGGATGAACCCGTCCATCTTTCCCCCGTCGATGTCCCTGATCGCGTCGAAGTGCTCGTGCGGGCCCGCGGTGTTCCGGTTGTCCGTGTCGTGGTAGGGGTACACGCAGACGTGCGTCCTCGGATCGGGCGAGCAGGTCGTGAACTTGCCGTTCTTCCGCGGGAGCCCGTCCGCGCCCGGGTACGTGCCGAAGTAGGAGTCGAACGAACGGTTCTCCTGCATGATCACGACCACGTGGCGGATCTTGTGGATCCCCTCGAGCGTGATCGAATGCGCGTGCGGCTTCCCGCTGTGGGAGAAGAAGACCACGCCCGAGACCGCCGCGACGGTCAGTGTCAGAAACGCCGGCAGCCGTCGGAGCACGCACGAAACCTACGGCGCCTCTGTTGAGTTCAGGTGAAGCGCGAGTTGTGCTTCAGCGAAGCGCCGTGACGTAGACCTTGCGCTCGCGCGGCCCGTCGAACTCGCAGAAGAAGATCCCCTGGTAGCGGCCGAGGGCGAGCCGCCCCTCTTCGAGCGGGACGAGTACTTCCGGGCTCATCAGGGAGGCGCGCATGTGCGAGGGCGCGTTCGGGCCGTCGGCGTCGTCGTGGCGCCAGTCCCAGCCGTCCTCGACGACCTTCTCCATCGCCGCCTCGATGTCGCGGGCGAGCGCCGGGTCGACGTCCTCGTTGATCGTCACCCCCGCGGTCGTGTGCGGCACGTAGACGAGCGCGGCCGCCGCGCCGTCGACGCCGTTCAGCGACTCGGCTACCTGGGAAGTGATGTCGAGCAACTGCGTCCGCCGCTCGGTCCGGAGGATGATCTCGCGCACGCCGGTATCCTACGGCCTGTGTCGAGCCGGCCGACAACGCAGGAGCTCGACGCCTTCCGGACGGGGACCGACAGGTTCATCGCCGAGCTCGACGAGGAGTTCTACCTCCACTACGCGGGGCTGAAGGAGCGGCTCGAGCTCGAGCCGATCTACGAGCGGCACGCCGACCTGACCGAGCTCGAGCAGGCGCAGTCGCTCGCCGCGGCGGTGAACGGCGACCGCGGGATCCGCGAGCTCTGGCGCTTCGCGTGCGAGGGCTACCTCGGGCGGCTGACGCGAGCCCACGCCGAGCGGGTGGCAGCGCTCGAGGCGGAGCTCGAGGTGGCCGTCGATGGCGAGACCGTCCCGTTCCGGATGCTGCGCCCGACGATCGCGAACGAGCCCGACCGCGCGAAGCGGGAGCGGATCGACCGCGCAATGTGGGACGCAACCGAGGAGCACCTGAACCCGCTCTACCTCGAGGCGCTCGAGGAGACGCGCGCCGCGCTGCCGCCGCTCGGTGCGTCGACCTACCTCGAGCTGTACGAGCGCTTCGGCCTGCAGCTCGACGATCTCGCCGCGCAGTGCCGTGCCTTCCTCGAGTCGACCGAGGCGCTCTACGAGCAGAGCGTCGACCGCGCGCTCCGCGACCTGCTCGGGATCGGGCTCGACGAGGCGAAGCGGTGGGACATCCAGCGCATGATCCGCTCGCCGCAGTGGGACGATCGGTTCCCGGGCGACCTGATGCTTCCTGCGCTGCGGGGGACGCTGTCCGATCTCGGGATCGACCTCGACGCGCAGGCGAACGTCCACCTCGACATCGACCAGCGGCCGCAGAAGTCGCCGCGCGCGTTCTGCGCGCCGATCGAGGTCCCCGACAAGGTGATGCTCGTCATCCAGCCGATCGGCGGCGCCGACGACTGGCGCGCGCTCTTCCACGAGGCCGGCCACACGGAGCACTACGCGAACACGTCGCGCGAGCTCGCGGTCGAGGAGCGGCGGCTCGGCGACTCGGCGGTCACCGAGGGCTGGGCGATGCTGCTCCAGCACCTGACCGACGAGCCCGCCTGGCTCTCGAGGCGACTCGACTTCCCGCGCCCTCAGGAGTTCGCGGCCGAGGGGATGATGTGGCTGCTCTTCTTCGTGCGCCGCTACTCGGCGAAGCTCCTCTACGAGATCGAGTTCCACGGAGGCGCGCCGATCGAGGAGATGCCGACACGCTACGTGGAACTGCTCGGCGACGCGCTCAAGATCGAGCCGAGCGCCGCCGGCTACCTGGCCGACATCGACGAGGGCTTCTACGTCCAGTCGTACCTGCGCTCGTGGGCGTTCGAGGCGCAGCTGCGCGACTACCTGCGCAGCCGCTTCGGGAACGAGTGGTTCGCCTCGCGCGAGGCGGGCTCGCTCCTGCGGGAGCTCTGGGCCGAGGGCCAGCGTCCGACCGCGGACGAGCTGCTGCTCGAGGTCTCCGGACACGAGGTCGCGATGGAGGCAGTCGCCGACCGCGTCCGCGAGCACCTTCGCTAACGCACCCCCTCCAAGTAACAGACTGTTACTAAGTCCCTGGCCGATCGGAGAGGCGCGGCGCGGTCTGTCCTGTGTACTTGCATAAGCTCTATACATGGCGCGAACGCGAGTGCTGATCGCCGGCGCGGCCGGCCGTGACTTCCACAACTTCAACCTCGTCTACCGCGGCCGCGAGCAGTACGAGGTCGTCGCGTTCACCGCGACGCAGATTCCGAACATCGACGGGCGCGTCTACCCGCCGGA
>Ga0335084_10001617_pt1 | contig 21255 bp, 20 predicted proteins | sample Lox_Sample_44_FD_206721 | JGI IMG/M metagenome (GOLD analysis project Ga0335084, IMG submission 206721) | Soil microbial communities from Loxahatchee National Wildlife Refuge, Florida, United States - Lox_Sample_4.4 | ecosystem: Environmental > Terrestrial > Soil > Wetlands | place: USA...
ACCGCGCAAACGGTACGACGTCGTGCAGTGGGTGATGTGGCAGATGGCGAACCAAGGCCCGAAGACCGGCGAATGCGGTCACTTCCGCCGGCTCGGCGAAGGCCAAGGCGACCAGTCGTATGCGATTCGCCGTTTCACCGACGAAGTGAACCGACTGTACGGCGTGCTGAACAACGCGCTGTACGACAAGCGCTATCTGATCGGCGACGAATACACGATCGCCGACATGATCTGCTATCCGTGGACGATCGGTTGGGAAGGACAGGGACAAGACATCAACGAATTCCCGTACTTCAAACGTTGGTTCGACGAACTCGGTGCGCGGCCGGCGGTGCAGCGGGGCATGGCCGTCGGTTCCGACTTCACGCAGGATTTCTCGAAACTGTCGAAGGAAGAGATCGATCGGCTGCGCAAGATGCTCTACAACCAGCGCGCGCGGCCGGCGCCGGCCGGGGGCCTGCTGAAGGTCTGACGGGGTGGCGTTGCGCTACGTCCTCTGGGACAACGACGGCGTATTGGTCGACACGGAAGGCGGGTACTTCGAGGCGACGCGGCGAGCGCTCGCCGAGTGCGGCGTCGAGCTCGACCGCGCGGAATATCACGCGCTGCGTGCGGCCGGCGGGTCGGCGTGGGAGTTGCCGCAGGTGCTCAGGCTCGGTGCGGCCACGATCAACCGCCATCGCGCGATGCGGGATACGTATTACCAACAGTTCATTCAAGGCGCACCGCGGGAGATTCCCGGCGTGCGCGCAGTGCTCGCCGATCTCGCGACGAAATACCGCATGGCGATCGTGACGACGTCGCTGCGGCGCAACTTCGAGCTGTTGCACGCCGACGGCGCGCTGACGCGGCACATGGAGTTCGTGCTGACACGCGAGGATTTTGCGACCGAGAAGCCGGCACCGGACGGATACCTCGCGGCGCTCGAACGTTTGGGCGCCGAGCCGGACGAGACGGTCGTCGTCGAGGACTCGGCGCAGGGGCTCGGTTCGGCGCGCGCGGCCGGCATTCGTTGCGTGATCGTACGCAACGGTTTTTTCGGCGACGCGCACGAGTTCGACGGCGCTGCGGCGATACTCGACTCGATCGAACACCTGCCCGCGACGCTCGAACGGTTTGGATGAGGTGCGACTATGGGCCGCAAGATTCTGTTGATCACGACCGACCAGATGCGCCACGACGCACTCGGCTGTAACGGCGGCACGGTGGCGCGCACGCCGGTGCTCGATCGGCTCGCGCGCGATGGCATCAACTACGCGCGCGCACACAACCAACACGTCGTCTGCATGCCGGCGCGCGCGACGATCATCACCGGCCAGTACGTCGCGACGCACGGCGTGTGGATGAACGGCGTGTCGTTGCCGGAGGAAACGCCGACGGTCGCGCATTGGCTCGCGCAGCACGGCTATCGCACCGGGCTCTTCGGCAAAGCGCACTTCGAGCCGTGGCTCGGCGACCCGGCGACGTACTACGAGAACCGCATGGCGCGACAGGACGAGAACGGCCCGCATCGCGGGTTCGAGCGGATGGAGCTCGCGAACCACTTCTATCTCGGCCATTCGCACTACGACGTGTGGCTCGACCGCCATCATCCCGACGCGATCGCGAAGTTCTATCCGATGATCGGCCCGCAGGGCGGCCAGAACACGCGAGGCGGCGGCGCGACCGGTGCGATCCAGGTGTGGGACAACCCGATTCCGCGCGAGATCTACCACACCGACTGGGTCGCGCAGCGCACGATCGCATGGCTCGACAGCTTGCCGGCCGACGCCGATTGGTTCGTCTGGATGAGCTTTCCGGATCCGCACCATCCGTGGGATCCGCCCGCGAGCGAACGCGCGCGCGTCGATTGGCGCGAGGTGCCGCTGCCCGATCTCTATCCGCGCAATCGCGACGCTGCGGTCGACGTGCTCGCGAAGAAGCCGCGGCATTGGCTCGGCTACTACGACGGCACGGTGTGGACGAACCTCGAATCGCCGCGCGGATTCCGGCCGTGCGATCTAACGGCCGAACAGGTGCGCGAGATCAACGCGATGAACCACATCGAGAACGAGCTGATCGACGAGGCGTGCGGTCGCGTGCTCGGCCGCATCGCCGAGCGCGGCTGGGGCGACGACACCGACGTGATCTTCACGACCGACCACGGCGAGTTCCAAGGCGACTACGGGCTGTTGTTCAAAGGCCCGTATCACTGCGACGCATTGATGCGCCTGCCGCTGATCTGGCGGCCGGCGCGCAGCGCGCAGGTGGCACCGGCGGTCGTGTCGGCGCCGGTCGGCCACGTCGATCTCGCGCAAACGTGCTGCCGGATTGCCGGCATCGCGGAGCCCGAGTGGGTCGAGGGCCGCGCGCTGCCGGTCTCGGATGCCGAGGCGACGGCACAACGGCGCGAACGCGTGCTGACCGAATGGGACAGCGAACACGGCCCGATCGACATGCACATCCGCACGATCTATCGCGACGGTTGGCTGCTGAGCGCATACGAGAAAGGCAGTCTCTACGACGGCAGCGAAGGGGAGCTGTACGACCTGAACGCCGATCCGCGGGCAGAGGTCAATCTGTGGGACGACGCGTCGCGGCGCGCGTTGCGGTCCGATCTGGTCGCCGACTTGTACGATCACTTGCCGCCGCGCCGAACGCCGCGATTGGTTCGCGGCGCGCCGGTGTGACGGTCAACGCGGCGCCCAGTACCGCTCCAACATCTCTTTGAAGGCGCGCTCGAGCGCGCCGAAGCGTCGATCGCGGTCGACCGTGATCACGCTGAGCGTCAACGCGTTCAGCAGCAGCAACACCAAGTCGGACGCGACCTGCAACTTCGCTTCGTCGGCCGCCGTCGAGATGCCGAGCAGCTTGCGTTGTGCGGCCATCGCTTGCTCGTCGAGTTCGGTCTGCGCGCGCTCGACGACGCGGCGGAGCTCCGGCTCGTTGCGCGACGCGGCGACCAACTCGACCCACGCGACCTGGTCGGGATCGTTGCGCAGGTTCATCAATTCGTCGAACGCCTCCTCCGCCGTGCGGCTGCGGCTGAACAGCTTGTCGACGTAGCGGCCCCACACGCGCGACAGCAGCGCGCGCACCGCGTCGGACAGCAGGTGTTCGGTGCTGTCGAAGTAGTACTGCACGCGACCGCGCGTCACCCCGGCGCGCTCGGCGATGTTCGACATGTTGGTACGGTGATAGCCGAGGTCGCGGAAACAATCGACCGCCGCGTCGAGCACGCGTTGATACGTCTGTGCGCTTTTCGGCGTGGAGAAGCGCTGTCCGAGGGAACGCAGGACTTGACCTGTCATGGATTGTTCATCGCTACTGGTTCGACGGAGTGTCGTCGCGCGTGCGCCAGTGTACTACGGCGCCTCGTCGGCGGTGTGGCAGTCCGCGCAGCGACGCACCGGGCCTGCGTCGTCGCCGGCCGTTCGTTTCGCAACGTGGCAGCCGCGGCAGAGCGTGTGGAACATCGGTTCGATCTGCAGACGCACTTTCGCGTTCGTCTTGTGGCAGTCGATGCACAGGCCTTGTCCCGTCGAGTCGACGAAGTTGTGGTGGCAGGTGATGCAGTTGACCGAGCGGTGATCGGCGTGCGCGAAGGTGAGCGGCAACAGCGGCCGCGTTTCCGTCGCGTTCCGGCGACCGTTGCCGGCGGCGACGGCAAGCGCGACCAGCGCGATTAGAACGGCGCCGACGACGACGCGACGGGCGGTCACGACACGTTGCGCAGCAGCGTGAAAGCGGCGGCGACCGCGAGCAGCGCGGCGCCGATCCACACCGTTTCGCGGCGCGCCTCGCCGGCGGCGCGTGGCGGCACGTCGATGAGCGGTCGCTCGAACGCAGGGCGCAGCGACAACCAGGCCGGTACGCCGACGAACGCCGCGACGAACAACGTCTGCTTCACGCGCGTGTCGAGATATAGCGCGCTGCCCGTGACGTGCCACGCCACCAGCGCCGTGAGCACGAGCGACGCGACGCCGTGGATACGGCGAAAGCGCTGCGGCGAATCGAACACCGCGCGCCGCGGCCGCGGATAGGCGCTCGCGACGATCGCGACCATCGCGAACAGCGCGACGAAGCCGGCGAGCATGTACGGCGGTGCCGACAGCTTCCAATACTCGAGCGTCAGGCGATCGTCGGCGACGAGCGCGAGGACGTGCACGACGGCGAGGCCGAGCGCCAGCGCAGCGACGTTGGCGTGCAGCTTCGAATGGAACGCGGCGTGCGCGGCCGGCCGGTTGCGCGCGGCGCCGGTCTCGACATGCAGAAATACGATGAGCGCCGCCGCCGCGAAACCGACGGCGTTGGCCGCATCCCAGCCAAATCCGGCACCGGCCCAACCGCCGCCGAGCGCAGTGGTCACGAGCAATCCGACCGCGATCGCGAGCAACAGCGTGCGATGACCCATCGACAGGCCTTCAATAGGGTGACGACGACGTGATGGGCTATTCTAGCGCCGGCACTTCGAGGCGATATCCGTGACCGACGTACTCCGCGTATTCGACGACGCCCAGATTCGCGATCCGTATCCGCGCTACGCGCAGTGGCGGGCGCGTCATCCCATTTGGTTCGACTCGGACAGCGGACATTGGGTGTTGTCGCGTCACGACGACGTGATGAACGTGTTGAAGGACCACCAACGGTTTTCGTCGAGCGCGATGGCCGGAATGGGATCGCAGCTGCCGCCGCTGACCGACGATCCGCCGCGCCACACGCAGCTGCGCTCGATCGTCAACAAGGCGTTCACGACGGCCATGCTGAAGAGCATGGAAGGCGACATTTGCGCGATTGCCAACGATCTCGTCGGGGCGCTGCCGCGCGATGCCGACGTCGACATCGTGCACGCGCTGACCACGCCGCTGCCGGTGACCGTGATCGCGCGGATGATGGGGATCCCCGAAGAGCGCAAAGAGGACTTCAAGCGCTGGTCCGATGCGCTGACCGGCACGCTCGCCGGGGCGTCGCCGCAGGCACGGCAGTCGGAAATCATGGAGATGGCGGCGTTCTTCCGCGGCCTGATCCCCGAGCGCCGCGGGCGCACGTCGAACGACCTCGTCAGCGCGGTCGTCAACGCCGAGGTCGACGGCAAAGGTCTGTCGGAATGGGAGATCGTCGGCTTCTGCATTCTGCTCTTGATCGCCGGCAACGAAACAACGACGAACCTGCTCGGCAATCTGCTGAACGTGCTCGCCGACCGGCCGGACCTTTGGCAACGCCTGCGCGACGAACCGAGCCTGGTCGAGGCAGCGATCGAGGAACTCTTGCGCTACGACAGTCCGGTGCAGTTCGTGATGCGCGCGGCGACCGAGGAACTGAGCCTCCACTCGACGAAGATCGCGCCCGGTGACCGGGTGATGGTCGTGATGGGTTCGGCGAACCGCGACGCGACGCAGTTCGATGCGCCGGACGAATTTCGGTTCGACCGTTCGCGCGGCCGCCACCTCGCGTTCGGTTACGGCGTGCACTTCTGCATCGGCGCGCCGCTCGCGCGGCTCGAAGCGCGCGTCGCAATGATCGCGTTGCTCGCGCGCGCGGCCCGAATCGACCGCGGTGCGGGCGAAACGAAGCGCGTACCGTCGCATCTGTTGCGCGGCTTCGAGCACCTGTCCTTGCGCCTGCAACGCTGACGTCGAGCAGCCTCTTCATCGAACGAAGGTCATTCCATGCACATCGATCTCTTGAGTCCTGCAAGCTTCGCGCACGGCCATCCGCACGCGCAGTACCGTTGGTTGCGCGAGCGCGCGCCGGTGTATTGGCACGAAGAGCCGAACGGTCCGGGCTTCTGGGCGGTGACGCGCTTCGAGGACGTGCGCGCGATGGGGCGCGATCCGGAGACGTTCTCGTCGGAGCCGACGATCATGATCGCCGACCCGCCGCCCGGCGGCACGATGGCGTTCGGCGACCACAAGATGATGCTGATGATGGATCCGCCGCAGCACACGGCGTTCCGCAAATTGATCAGCCGCGAATTCACGCAAGCGCCGGCGGCGGCGCTGCGCCCCCGAGTCGAGGCGTTGGCGAAGCAGATCGTCGATCTGGTGATCGAGCGCGGCGAATGCGATTTCGTCGCCGACATCGCCGGCGAGATGCCGTCGTACGTCATCGCGGAACTGATGGGCATTCCGCTCGACGACGGCCGCAAGCTCTATCAGCTGACCGAGACGATCCATTCGGCGGCGGAAGCGGTGCCGGAAGGCGCGCAAGCGGCCGCGGTGATGGAGATGTTCACGTACGCGCACGGCGTGATCGCCGAAAAGCGCGCGCGGCCGGCGAACGACCTGTCGAGCAAATTGCTCGCCGCGGAAGTCGACGGCCGCAAGCTCGACGACTTCGATTTCCAGTTGTTCTTCTTGTTGCTCGTCGACGCCGGCGGCGATACGACGCGCAACCTCGTCGCCGCGGGTCTGCTCGCGTTGCTCGATCACCCCGACGAGTTCGCTCGGCTGCGCAAGGACCTGGATACGCTGCTGCCGTCGGCGCGCGACGAGTTGCTGCGTTGGGTCAGCCCGGTGATCTACATGCGGCGCACCGCGCGGCGCGATACCGCGATCGCGGGGCAGCCGATCAAGGCCGGTGACAAAGTGGTGCGCTACTTCGGCGCGGCGAACTTCGACGAACGCGCATTCGCCGACCCGTACCGGCTCGATTTGTCGCGCAATCCGAATCCGCACATCGCGTTCGGCGCCGGCGCGCACGTATGTCTCGGCCAACACATCGCGCGCGTCGAGATCGACGCGCTGTTGCGCGAAGTGATCGGTCGGATGAACGACATCGAGCTCGCCGATGAACCCGAATGGTTGCCGTCGAACTTCATCTCGGGTCCGCGGCGGATGCCGGTGCGATTCCGGCCGGCCGCGCGCGCGACGGCCTAGACGCGCGGCAGCTCCTGGTGCAGCTCGTGGCACATCACCGCGAGGAAGATCACGAGACCGACGTAGAAGACGGCGTAGTTGGTGCGAGTCTCGAAGCCGACCGCGTAGTACTCGCGCTCTGCATCGGTCTGCGGTCCGCGCCACGCCTTCATCACCTGCGGCAGCGCGAGCAACGCCATGATCATCAAGAGCGGGCTCGGGTGAAGTAGAAAGAGACCGACGAGAATCGGCGCGCCGACGAGCCACAGCTTCGGCGAGATCACGGCCGTCACGCGGCCGCCGTCGAACGGCGACAGCGGAATCAGGTTCAACAGGTTGAGGAAAAATCCGGCATACGCGAGCGCGAGCAAGAGCGGGCTCGAGAACTCGCGCGCGAGATAGAAGCAGGCGAGCGCGCCGAGCGTGCCGACCAAGGGTCCGGCCAAGCCGACATAGGCTTCGACCTCGGCGTCGTGCGGCAACTCCTTCATCGCGATCCACGCTCCGACGAACGGAATGAACGTCGGCGCACCGACGTCGAGCCCGCGCCGGCGCGCCGCCACGTAGTGGCCCATCTCGTGCACGAAGATCAGCAGCACGAAGCCGACCGCGTACCACCAACCGAACACCCAGGCGTACGCGACGATCGACAGCGCCATCGTGCCGCCGGTCAGCAAGACTTTGCCGAACTTCAGCCCGCCGAGGAGGACCAGCAGCGCTTTCACGCCGGCGTTTCCGGACCCTTCTTGCGACCGCGCAGGCGCGACCACAGGCTGCCGCCGAGCGCCGCCGCGCCGAGCGCGATCACCTTTGCGAATTTCACGACGAATGCGCCGGCGAGCGCGATCAATCCCAGCTTCTTCGCCGCAACGCCGGCGACCAACGCGGCCAGACCGTATGCGGCGACCTTGTCGGTCGACGCATCGAAGTCGGCGTAGCGTTTGCCGTCGTTGAACGAGATGGCTTCGAGCAGTTCGCGCGCGGCCGGTTTGTCCGCCTCGACGTCCGCCTCCGTCGTGACGAGGTTCAACGAGATGTGCCCGTCGCGCCCCAGCGCGTAGGTGTTGTAGTTGATCGTCGGATCGGGATCTTCACGATCCGCGAGAACGGCCTCGGCCGACCACACGAGGCGATGCGTGGCGGCGTCGTACGCCGGCACTTCGATCCACCGCGTGACTTTCAGCGGCGCCGCGCCGACCTTCGCGCGCTCCGCGTTGCCCGCTTCGGTGCCGTCCTTCAGGCTCTGCAGCAACTCGTCGGCGTTCCAATCCTTCGCGTCGTCGTCCTTCACGTAGCCCGAATCGTCGAACTGCACGCTGACGAACCAGTCGCGGCCCGCCTCGGGAAAGATCAAGCCGATGAAGTCGTCGCCGGTCGAGTTGCCGATCGCTCGCATCATCCGGGCGGCCTCCGGCTTCGGAATGAAGACGTAGCCGTTGGGCAACGCGAGCTTCGCCTGGTCGCGTAGTTCGACGGTGCTCGGCCCGCGCACCATCACCCGTTTCCCGTCGGCGAATGCGGCGCGCGCCTCTCGTTGCGCGGGCGACTCGGCTTGCGACTCGGCACCGTCGTTGGGCGATGCGTCGGCGGGCGGCGGGTCGTCGGCCCGGGCGCCGCCGGCCGCAGCCGTCAGAACGACGAGCGCGATGAAGACGAGTCGATCGGGCATCGGCACGGTTCTCCTCGAGTTGCCGGAAATCAGCGCGGATCGCAGATGAACACCGGGATGTCGCGCGTCGTGCGCTTCTGGTAGTCGGCGTACGGCGGATATGCGGCCACGCAACGCGGCCAGGCCTCGGCCTTCTCTTGTGCGCTCGCGAGACGCGCCCGCAAGCGGAGCGTCTTGTCGCGGACGATCACTTCGATGTCGGGGTGCGCGACGAGGTTGTGGTACCAGACCGGGTTCTTCGGCGCGCCGCCGAGCGACGCGACCAGGACCACGCCGGCGCCGTTCGGGACATACATCAACGGGACGTCGCGCCACTTGCCGGAGCGCGCGCCCTGCATACGGACGACGCAGATGTCGCTGTTGCCCATCTTGCCCATCCACTTCCCGCCGCTCGCCTTGTACACGGCGGCGTTGAGGCTCGCGAACATCTTCAAGATCGGATTGGCCATGGCGACGACTCCGGCGCTCGTGTGATTCCGTTGGGACCGCGTGGTCTGCGGCGCGTATCCGACGATATAGTAGTGGCAGTCTCCACGCGATAGGCCGGCGCACGATGCTCGATCGCGCTCAACTCGACGGCTGGCGGAGCCGCGGCTACGTCCTATTGCCGCAGCTATGCAGTGCCGACGGCGTCGCCGCGCTGCTGCGGGCGGCCGAAGCGGTGGCCGACCGCGTCGACGCCGGTGCGTCGATCGGCGACGCTTACACGGTGAAAGAGTCGGTGCTCGCCGCGCCGGATCGCCCGTTGGCGCAGCAGTTGTCGAAGATCTTCCGCGTGCATCGCTGCGAGCCGGCCTTTCGGGAATTCATCGCGCAGTCACGCGTGCTGGAACCGGTCGCCGATCTGCTCGGCGGCAACGTCGATTGCTTCTTGTCGCAGTTCATCTTCAAGCTGCCGGGCGCGCTCGGCCAACCGTGGCACCAGGACGCCTTCTACTTTCCGCACGACGGCCCGGCCGCGGTCGGCGTGTGGATCGCGGTCACCGAGGCGAACCTCGCGAACGGACCGCTGTGGATTCTGCCCGGCTCGCACGTCGAGCGTGTACACAAGGCGCGCAAGGACCCGCGTGAGCACGCGCTCGCCGGCTACGTCGAGATCGTCGACCACGATTTTGCCGCCGCCGAACCGGTGCTGATGCAGCCGGGCGACGTCCTGCTGTTCCACAGTCATCTGATGCACAAGTCGACCGACAACCTCTCGAAGGGGCGGCGCGCCGCGATGGTGTATCACTTCGCCGACGCGGCGACGATCGATCGGACGGCCGAGAAGTTCGGCAAGCCGGCGCCGAACGTCGATTGGATGGCGGTGCTGCGCGACGGGCGTCGAGTCATTTGACCAATACAGGGGCTTTTGTCATGCGGAGATCCGAGCGGAAGCGCGCTGCGCGCACGTCGATGCGTCGGCCGATGACGCAGGACGACGTGTTCGACGCGGCGTTCGTCGTCGGCGGCGTGCTGTCGCCGGATGCACGGCGCGCCGTGTACGTCGTATCGGAAACCGTGGACGTCGGCGGCGAGGCGCAACAGTGCACGTCGCTGTGGTGCGTCGAGTTGGCCGGCGGCGCGCCGCGTCGCCTCACGTCGGCGCGCGGCAGCGACGGCAATCCGAGATTCACGCCGGACGGTCGATCCGTGTTGTTCGTGTCGACGCGCGCCAAGGTTCCGCAGGTTTACCGCATTGCGATCGACGGCGGTGAGGCCGAGCAACTCACGAAGCAGCCGTACGGGGTCACGCAATTCGCGCTGTCGCCAGACGGGCGTTGGCTCGCGTTCGCCGGACTCGACGCGGCGCCGAAGCCGCGTGCGGCGGCGGAGCACGCGCGAATCACGCGGATGCTGCATCGATTCGACGCGATCGGCGGCTGGCTGCACGAGTCGCGAATGGGCGTGTATCTCCAACCGGCGCGCGGCGGCCGAACGCGTTTGTTGGTCGAGCACGACGGCGTCGTGACGGCACTCGCGTGGGCGTCGGACGGACGGCGGCTCGCGGTAGGCAAGAGTGCGACGCAGCGTCATCGCGAATTCGGCGACGGCGATCTCTACGTCGTCGGTATCGACGGTGGGCGTCGCGCGGTCCTGCGTGATGCGCTCTTCAGTCACGTCTTCTGGACGCCGGATGGACGCAGACTAGGCTTCCTCGCGCCGCCCGACGGCGACCTCGCGCGGCAGCAGCAACTATTCCTGGTCGACGCCGATCGGGATGCCGATGCGCGTCCCGGCTCGCGCGCGCCGCGCAGCCGCACCGCGCGCCTCGATCGGCTCGTTGGGGTCGGCCTGCAAATGCACAATCCGGCCGCGCTCGTCGCTTCGATGCCGATTGCGGCAGAAAACGGCCGTGATGTGTTCGCGCCGGTGACCGACGGCGGTGTAGCGGGGATCCATCGTGTCGCGCTGAACGGTCGCGAGACGGTCGCCTCCGTGATCGGCGGCGATCGCGTGTGTATGTTGTTCGATGCTCGCGTGGACCGGCTTCTGTATTCCGTTCAAGACGGCAACACGCCGCCCGAGCTCTACACCGCTACGACGAGCGGTGCCGACGAACGTCGGCTGACCGCGCACAGCGACGTCTGGCGCGGCCGCATTCGCTGGCCGGAACTCGAACGGTTGGTCGTGCGCAGCGCGCGCGGCGTCGCCATCGAGGGCTGGGTGCTGAAACCGACCCACCGACGGCCGCCGTATCGCACGTTGCTGTACATCCACGGCGGGCCGCACTCCGCGTTCGGCAATTGCTTCAACGCGGATTTCCAGGAGTTGGTCGGCGCCGGCTATGCCGTCGCATTCGCGAATCCCCGCGGGTCGACCGGCTACGGCGACGCATTCTCGACGGCCATCGTCGGGTGCTGGGGTGAGCCCGAGATGCGCGACTTCGACAAATTCCTCGACGCGTTGATCGATCGCGGCATCGCGCACCCCGACCGTCTCGGCGTGATGGGCGTGTCGGGCGGCGGACATCTGAGCGGCTGGCTGATCGGCCACACGAATCGTTTTCGCGCGGCGGTTCCGGAGGAGGGCGTCTTCAATCTGCTCAGCATGTACGGCACGTCGGACGCCGGCGAACGGCTCATGCGCCTCGAGATGGACGGACTTCCGCACGAAGTGCCGGACCGGTATTGGGCGCTGTCGCCGATCGCGCACGCGCATCGTTGTCGCACGCCGACGTTGTTGATTCAGGGCGAGACCGACGTTCGCTGCCCGATGGAACAGGCCGAGCAGATGTACACGGTGTTGAAGCGTCACGGCTGCACGGTCGAACTGCTGCGGCTGTCGAATTGCAGTCACGGCCCGCAGTTGTTGGGACCGCCTGCGCTACGACGCACTCGGATGAACGCGATTCGCGAGTGGTTCGACCGCTTCGTGCCCGGCGCTCGATGAATCCGTACGCGGGTGATCGACGCCGTTGACGACGGCGTGCCGCTCGTCGAGCTGCCGCCGAATGTCGGCGTGCATCTCGCGCGTGATCTTGTAGCGCGCGATCAACGAGAACGGGAATAGGTACAGCAGCGGCAGCGCGATGCCGGCGATCCAGCCGAGCAACCGTACGATGCCGGGGTCGACGGCGTCGGGCGATACACCGCGCGGGAATGCGACGACGTAGTCGAGCAGCACGCCGCCGAGCAGGATGCCGATCCCGGACGTCGCCTTCGCGGAGAACGACAGCGCGGCAGAGAAGACACCTTCTTGGCGCCGGCCCGTGTTGAGTTCTTGCGCGTCGAGCGCATCGGCAATCATCGAGATGAACATGATCAAGACGATCGTGCCGACACCGACGCGAATGATCTCGTTGGCGATCAGCAACGCCAACAACGACGTGGCACCGTTCGGCGGCAACACGTCGAGGAACCGAAGACCGATCACCGCGACGCCGTTGGCGACGAGGAAGAAGAAGCCGGCGATCACCAGACGCTTTTTGTCGAAGCGCGCTTGGAGCAGCGGCGTGATCGAGAACGCGATGGCGGCGCCGATGAACGCAAGCCCGAACCAGCGAAGCTGTTCGCCGTTGAGCGCCCAAAAGAAGGTCTGCATGTAGATGTTCAATGCTTCGACGGTGCCGCCGATCGCCGAGGACAGCAGCAGGGTGACGAAGATCACGAGGAAATCGCGGTTGCGCAGCGCGAGCATCACTTCGCCGAGCACGCGCTTCAACGAGAACGGTTCCGGCGTCGACGTCGGCTGCAGCAGGTAGGGAATTTCGCGCCGCGTAAAGAAGGTAGTGATGAGCGCGGCCGCGGTGGTGAGCAATGCCAGCACGGGCGCGAATACGTGATACGCGGCCGGGTTCAGTTGCCCCTTCGTAAACTCGGCTGAGCTCGGGAAGATGTAGGTCCACGTGCACACCGTGAACAGTACGCCGCCGATCCAACCCGCGAGAAAGCGAAAGGTGACGATCGACGTCCGCTCGGCGTAGTCGTCGGAGAATTCGGCGAACAGCGCGTTGTACGGCACGAGGTAGAACGACATCGACACGCGTGTGAGGATCGCGAACGCCGCAAGCCACGCGCAGAGCTCTACTTCCGCGAGTCCGGCCGGCGGCGAGAAGACTAGATACAAGAAGATGCCGAGCGGCAACGCCGCCGCATACATCAGCGGATGGCGGCGGCCGAGTCGGGTGCGCAAGTTGTCGGAAAACGATCCGACGATCGGATCGGTGACCGCGTCGATGATGAGCGCAACCATGATCGCGCCCGACGCGAGCGCCGCACGGATGCCGAGGACTTGGTTGTAGTACAGCAGCAGGAACGTGTTGAACGCGAAGTTCTTGAAAGTGTCCGGCAAGGCGCCGATGCCTTGAAAGATCTTCGTCGCCAACGGCACGCGACCCGTGCGCGTGACGGCGCGCGCGTACTGAGGTGCTTTCAAACGACGTCTCTACCCCGTGGAACCCCCGGATCATACCCGAGATCTTGGTTATCATTGCGCCTTCGCAATCAGGAGCCCGCGCGTGGCGGCAACCGACATCGTCATCGGCGGCGACAACGGCCAAGCGGTCGTGCAACTCGGCGCGATGAGCAACCGGCACGGCCTCGTCGCCGGCGCAACCGGCACCGGCAAGACGGTGACGTTGCAAGTGCTCGCCGAAGGATTCTCGCGGATGGGCGTGCCGGTATTCGCGGCCGACGTGAAGGGCGATCTTTCGGGCATCGCCGCACCCGGCAAACCGAATGCCGAGACCGATCGCCGCTTGAAGCTGATTCCGCGCGACGGTTATCAGCAACGCGGCTGTCCGGTCGCGTTCTGGGACGTGTACGCGACGTCGGGCCACCCGGTGCGCACGACGATCTCCGACGTCGGACCGTTGCTGCTCGCGAACCTGCTCGAATTGAACGACACGCAGAGCGGCGTGTTGTACGCGGCGTTCCGCATCGCCGACGAGCAAGGACTGCTGCTGCTCGATTTGAAAGACCTGAAGGCGTTGCTCGCGTGGATGGTCGATCAAGGCGCCAACTTGCGCACGACGTACGGCAACATCACCGCGGCGTCGGTCGGCGCGATTCAACGCGGCTTGATGGTGCTCGAAGAACAGGGCGCCGAGAAATTCTTCGGGGAGCCGGCGTTGTCGCTTTCCGATCTGATGCAGACCGATTTTTCCGGCAACGGCGTCGTCAGCATCCTCGACGCGACGCAGCTCGTGCAGAAGGCGCCGCGCGTCTACGCGGCGCTGCTCTTGTGGATGCTGTCGGAGCTCTTCGAACATTTGCCGGAAGCGGGCGATCTCGATCGACCGAAACTCGTCCTCTTCTTCGACGAAGCGCATCTCTTGTTCGACGGTGCGCCGAAGCCGTTGCTCGACAAGATCGAGCAGGTCGTCCGATTGATCCGTTCGAAAGGCGTCGGCGTGTATTTCGTCACGCAGAGTCCGCTCGACGTGCCGGAGTCGGTGCTCGGCCAATTGGGGCTCAAGGTGCAGCACGCGCTGCGCGCGTTCACGCCGAAGGATCGGACGGTGATCAAGTCGGTTGCGCAGGGCTTTCGCGCGAAGCCGGGGCTCGACGTCGAGTCGGTCGTGACCGAACTCGGCACCGGCGAAGCCTTGGTGTCGACGCTCGACGCGAAAGGCGCGCCGCAGCCGGTGTCGCGCACGCTGATCGCCCCGCCGGAGGGTCGCATCGGGCCGATCGACGCCAACGAGCGTGTAGAGCGGATCGCGCGCTCGCCGTTCCGCGGCAAATACGACGCGGCGATCGATCGCGAATCGGCGTACGAAATGCTGAAGACACGTGCGGATCGAGTGCAGGCGGCGCAGCAGCGCGAAGCGGCCGCGCCGCGCGCGTCGCCTTCGGCGGAGCAGCGGCAGCCGGTGCGCCAACGGCAGACCACCACCGAAGCGTTCATGACGAGCGCCGCGCGCGCCATCGGAAGCTCGTTGGGGCGGCAGTTGATCCGCGGCGTCCTCGGCTCGCTGCTGAAGAAATAGGCGCGACACTCACGCGTGGCCAAGTACTTCTTTCTTCCGCGCCGGCTCGCCAAGCGGCGTCCCGAATTCAACAAGTTCGGTTGGCGCATCGAATCGTGGGGCATCGGGGCGTTCGTCGGGATCTTGCGTCGACTCCCGCTCGAACGCGCGACGCGCCTCGCGCATCGTTTGTTCGCGACGTTCAGCGGCGGCGCCGCCTCGAAGCGCCGCCGTCGGGTCGTCCGCAATCTGTACGTTGCGCTGCCGCATTTGACCGACGCCGAACGCGACGCTCTGACCGACGACATCTTCGGCAATGTCGGCGTCGCATTGGCGGAAATCGTGCACATGCCCGAGATCTGGCGCGATCGCGCGACCCGGCTCGAGTTCGAGGCGTCGCCGGAGATCCGCTTTCTGCGGGAACGCGGCAAGCCGGCGGTGCTCGTGACCGCGCACATCGGGCCGTGGACGCTGACGAATTTCTGCGCCGGCCACTACGGATTTCCGCTGTCGATCGTCTACGCGCCCGAGTCGAACCCGCACATGGACGAACTGATGTTCGAACTGCGCAGCGCGCTGCCGGTGACGCTGCTGTCGCGCGACAACAGCATGCGGGCATTGATCGGCGCTCTGTCGCGCGGCGAGACGATCGGGCTCGGCTCCGACGTGCGACTCGACAGCGGCGAACCGATTCCGTTCTTCGGCCATCCGATGCCGACGAACACGGTGCCGGCGCGGCTCGCCTTGCGGTTCGATTGCGAACTCGTGCCGGTCCGCGCGCAGCGGCTGCCGGGCGGCCGCTTCAAGGTCACGCTGCACGCCCCGGTGCGCGCCGACGATCCGAACGCGAGCCCGAACGAGCAAGCCATCGACATGACGACGAAGTTGAATCGTCATTTCGAGCAGTGGATTCGCGAGACGCCGGCCGAATGGTTGTGTCTCGCGCGCCGCTGGCCTAAGGAGGTCGAACGCGCCGCGGAGGCGGCCGTGCGGCAGCGTACGGCCGTTGGCGAGCCCACGTGACGGGACGACGGGGGTCGCGGCGTTGGCGCGATTGATCTTCGCGAGTGCCCTCGACCGTCAGGCGCGGCGGCACGCGTGGCTGCGCACCGTGCTTTTCGCCGTCGAAGGGTTCGTGATCCAGCTCTTCTGGTGGATGTTCCGTGCGCTGTCGCCGGAACGCGCCGCCGCAATCGGCCGTGCGACGGTCGGCGCGCTGGGCCCGCGCTCGGCGAAGGTGCAGTTGGTAAAGGACAACCTGCACGTCGCGTTCCCGGCCCTCGACGCACCTGCGCTCGATCGTCTCGCGCTCGCAACGTGGCGCAGCATGGGGCTGGTGTTCGGCGAATATCCGCACCTCGATCGAATCGCGCGCGACCCGCAGCGTCTCGTGGTCGACGACCGCGTCGGTCTCGCGAAATACGCGCGCCGCGAACGGCAGGCGATCTTCTTCGGTGCGCATCTATCGAACTGGGAAATCATGGCGCTCGCTCTCGCGCGCGAAGGGGTGCCATTGCTCGCGTTGCACGCGCCGTTGACGAATCCGCATTTCGACAAACTGTTGAGCCGCGCGCGCGTGCAACTCGGTTGCAGGATGCTCGCGCGCGGCGAATCGATGCGGGGCTTGCTGACCCAATTGCGCGACGGCGGCAGCATCGGGCTGCTGCTGGACCTCTCGATGGATGACGGTGAGCCGGTCGAGTTCTTCGGCCATCCGATGGCGACGTCGTTGACGCCGGCGCGGCTCGCGTTGCGCTACGGCTGCGACATCGTGCCGATGCGTACGCAGCGGCTCGGCCCGGCGCGCTTTCGCGTGACGGCGTATCCGGCCGTATCGCTCGACGGCGACGGCGCCGACGAGCACGCGCGGGTGCTTGCGATTACGCGGCGGCTGAACGCGCTGATGGAGCAGTGGATTCGCGAAGAACCGCACGAATGGATGTGCGCGAACCGGCGTTGGGAGAAGTCGTTGTACCGCGCGTTGCGCGCTTCGCGCCACGGGCGGCAGTAGGGAATGTACGCATGTCCCGCGGCGCCCGTTGGGTTAGAATTCGCAGCGATTTTGCGTAGGGTTCCAGGATGAACGTCGTACTGCTCGTCATCGCATGCCTGCTGCTCGCGATCGCGGCGGCCGCAGGGATCGCCTATCAACGCTTCCAGCAGCTGACGAACAAAAAGAAGAAGAAGCTCTTCACGAAGACGATCAACGAAATCTACACGTGGTTCGAAGACCACGGCTTGATGCGCAAGAATCCGGCGTATATCCACGACTACTATCGCGACTATCCGGGCCTGCAGGAGCTCGAGGCCGGCCACGCCGACGTGCAGCGCGAGTGCCTTGCGTTGCTCGACATCAAGGACAAGCTGACCAACGTGCAGGACCTCGGCGCCGGCTACACGCGCGGCGGTATCCATACCGCGAAATGGAAAGCATTCATGTTCAAATCCGGCGACTTCCTCGAAGAGAACTGCCGCATTGCGCCGAAGACGGCGGAGCTCATCCGCCGCATTCCGGGCGTCTACACCGCGTTTTTTTCAGTGCTCGACCCCCACCAGGTGATCACGCCGCACTGGGGTTACTACAAGGGTTTCCTGCGCTATCACCTCGGCGTGCGGATTCCGCACAACAACGAAAACAACGAGTGCTGGATCCGCGTGAACGGCGATCGTGCGCAGAACGCGAAGCTCGACAAGGACCTGGTGGTGAACGGCGAAAAGTACTACTGGAAGAACGGCGAAGGGATCATCTTCGACGACAACTACCTGCACGACGCTGCCAACGAATCCGATGAGGTGCGCGTCGTGCTGTGGCTGGACCTGCGCCGCAAGATGCCGTTCTACATCGCGCCGCTGAACCGGCTGTGCTTGTGGCTGGTGTATCGCGACAAGTCGGTCGAGAAGATTCGCCGCGGCGCGCTGATCGGCGCCGAGATGCCGGCAAACCGCGCGGCGTGACGTCGCACGCCGCGACCGCAGAACGTCGCGCGCTCAATCACCCAACGTAAAACCGCGCGGATTCGTTCCTTCGAAGCGAATCTCGCCGCGCGGGCTCGCGAACGCGATCGCGAGGGTCGGTGCGCCGGCCGTCACCTGTACGTCGACGCCGAGCAGCGCCACCAAGTTTCGAATGGCAACGGGATCGTCGACCGCCAGCCGCACGCTGCGTAGCGCGCCGACCCGCGGCGACGTGCTCGGCGGCCGCGGTGAATTGAGCCAGTCGATGAAGAACGGCGCGAGCCCGCCGAAGCTGTGGCGGTGCACGCCGAACAATTCCCAGTCGAGACGCGTACCGCCCGGCGGCGTGCGCGACATGCGGTTCACGGGTGTCGGCGTCCAACCCATGTCGCGCAGGCGCGCAGCGAGCGCTTCGAGACCGCGGCAACGGATCGCCCAGTGCATCAGCGTCGGCGCGGCGAGCTTCGCCATCGGTGCCGACATGCCCGTGGCGGCCTGCGCGGGATCCGGCGCGATGATCTCGAGATACGCCGAATCGTCGAACGCGACGAGTGCGTTGTGCGTGCCGCGGCCCGGATGCGCGCCGCCGGCGATCGGAGCGACGCCGGTCGCGCGCTCGAAGTCGGCGCACGCGCGCTCGAGATTCGGCGCCGCCATCACGAAGTGATCGATCTCGCCGTGAAAGGTTTGGTTCGTCGTCAAAATGGCACCCCGACCGCGCGACATAGAAATTTCATCAGCGGCGTGGCGGCCTCGAAGCGCTTCGCGATCCGGGTTACGCAGTCGCCGCGGAACAAATCGGCGTCGCCGAGTGTAGCGCCGGCGATGAAATCGGTGCGCTTCAAATCGTCGACGAACGGATGATCGGCCGGAAACCCGCGCGGCGGTCGCTTCAGCGCGCCGCCGTCGAGCGTGTAGGCGCGCTTGAAGGCGGCGTCGTCGCGCGCGCTCTTCCACGCCTTCGGCCGTTCGACGATGGCGTTGCGGATCGCGGCGAGCGCGTCGGGTTCGGGGCGCCACATGCCGGCGCCGATGAAATGCCGGCCGGGCTCGATGTGCAGGTAGTAGCCGGGCGAGTGCACGTCCTTCGCCTGTGTGTGGCGAAACTGGATACCGACGTTCGTCTTGTACGGCGTCTTGTCGTTGCCGAAGCGCGTGTCGCGGAAGACGCGCATCAACGAGCCGCCCATCTTCTTCGCGATCGCGTCGAACTGCGGCGCGAAACGGTCGAGATGCGGTCCCATCGCAGCGATGAAATCGAGCGCCGGCTCGCGCACCAACCGTTCGTAGCGGTCCTTGTTTTGCGCGAACCATTCGCGTTCGTTGTTCTGCGCCAGCTCGTCGAGAAATCCGACGAGTGAGAGGTCGAAGCATTTGAAAGGCATGGTCGTTCACCGGCACGGACGTGACGCCAATGTAACACCGGTGGCACGATCGATCGGTGCGACGACGGCTATGCGCAGTGGACAACGATGGCGGTGGAGGTCGAACGCATATCGCCGGTGCGAATGATCGTCACGGCGCTCGGGGCGCTCGTTGCGACGGGTGCCACAACCGGCCAGGCACGGTCTCCGCGACATAGAGCTCGGCGTCGCGTCGGGCATTTGGGCGGCTTGTCGATGGCGAACCTAGCGACGACGCCCGCGTTGCCGTGGCCGCCGCCTCGCCGCGGCCAAGTCGAGCCGTCAGCGAAGCGCCTGAACGCGTCCTTACCACGTCGGTTCGATCGTCTGGGTCACCACGCGACCGTCGCGCAAGAACTTCAGCTCGAGCGTCGCGCCGACGTTGTTCGAACCGAGGTGGCGATGCAGCGCGTCGACGTGCGGCGTCGGCTGGTCGCCGACCGCGACGATCACGTCGTGTTTGCGCAAGCCGGCGCGTGCACCGACTCCGTCGGCAGCCACGTCGCGCACGCGCACGCCGGACGATTGCTGCAAGCCGAGGCGTCGCGCGACCGGCTTCGGCAACGGCTCCGTCGAGCCGGTGATACCGAGCGTGACGCGCCGGACGCGACCGTGCGCGAGCAATTCCGACAACACCCAAACCGCCGTCTCGCTCGGCACCGCAAAACCGATGCCTTGCGCGACCGCGATGATCGCCGTGTTCACGCCGACCATCCGCGCGGCGGAGTCGAGCAGCGGTCCGCCCGAGTTGCCGGGATTGAGCGGGGCGGTGTGTTGGATCACGTTGTCGATCAGCCGGCCGTTGCGCGCCCGCAGGCCTCGCCCGATCGCGCTGATGACACCGGCCGACACCGTCGACTGAAAACCGAGCGGATTGCCGATCGCAACTGCGAGCTGACCGGGCCTGAGCGTGAGCGAATCGCCGATCTCGATGAACGGCAAACCCGATGCATTGGCGCGCAGCACGGCGAGGTCGGTCGCGGGATCGGTCCCGATCACCCGCGCGTCCATACGGCGGCCGTCGCTCGAGGTGACGATCGCGGATTTGCCGGTGTGCTCGACGACGTGATCGTTCGTCAGCAGATAGCCGTCCGGCGTGACGAAGAATCCCGAGCCGAGCCCGTGCGGCTCGCCGTTGCGGTTCTCGGCGCCCTCGACCGCGACGACGGCGAGCTCGACCGATTCGACGACGCCGACGACGGCTTGCGAGTAGGCATCGAGCAGTTCCGCATCGCGTCTTTGCGACGACGGTCCGTCGAGCCGGCTGCTGTCCGGCGGTCCATTCAACCAACGAAGCGCTTCCATACTGCACATCCTTCCGCGCCGTTCAGGTGGAGCGCGGATGGGGTCAAATGCGGGCGACGGTTAAATTAGTCAAGTGCGCGGATCGATTGCGGGATAACGTTGGTGCTAGGCGTGTTGTGCGGCAGGATTACCCGGCGATGTGCCGTCGATTTGGTAGCTAGGCGCCATCACCACCGGGGTAGACAGCGTGATTGATCATCTCTACCAGGCCCTCGCGGTTGGTGATTCCGTCTGGCTCACGTGGACCGAATCGCTGCCAGCCTCGCTGCTCTACTCATGCCCAGCCGACGGATAGATGAAACCGCGCATCCACCTCATTGGCGGGCCGGGCAGCGGCAAGTCGTACGCGGCGGGCAGGCTATCGGCTCAGTTCGATATTCCCGCATACGACCTCGATGAGCTGTACTGGGACGGCCCAACCGTTCGAGCCGAGGCCGCCGTGCGCGACCGACGACTCGCGGCGATCGTCGCTGGAGACGGCTGGATCATCGAAGGGGTGTACTACGGCTGGCTCGCATCGAGCTTCGCGGCTGCCGACATCATCATTGCGCTCACTCCGTCGATCGCGCTTCGGCAGTGGCGGGTGATGAAGCGCTACGCGCTTTGGAAGGTTGGGCAGATGCCGTCCAAGAAGGATCCATCATGGGTCGGTCTTTGGCGGTTGTGTCGGTGGAGCCACACGTACGATGTACAGCA